>ENA-UOJG01001391-UOJG01001391.1-human-gut-metagenome-genome-assembly--contig:-C47-NODE-1391-length-25725-cov-8.091897_pt1 | contig 25725 bp, 24 predicted proteins | sample MGYA00242340_ERZ723887 | MGnify/ENA metagenome assembly ERZ723887 | reverse complement strand
GCCCACGCCAACGCCCGTGCCTACGCCCAGCCCAACGCCCACGCTTTCGCCTTATGAGCAGGCGCGCGCGCAAGCGCCCACGCTGGCTGCGCTAAGCGACGCGAGCTTTGAAAAGGCGCGTACCCTCAAAGTATACGGCGCGCCTTCCCAGGACGCCTATAAGCGCCGCGGCGCACAGGTGACCACGGATGAAACCGTATTGATTTATGGCGTGGAAAATGGCTGGGTGCTTGTGAGCTATACCATTGGCAACGGCTCGCGCGGGCGCATGGGCTATATTGAGGATACCACCCTGCGCAACGCAGAAAGCGTGGCGAGGCTGGCGTTTACCTCGCTCCCCATAACGCTTACCCGCAATGCCAACGCCACCGACGACCCGCTTAACGGCAAGGCGGCCGTGACCAAGCTAAAAGCGGGCGACGAGGTTGTGCTGCTGGCCTTCATGGGCGAAGAATGGGCCTATGTGCAAACCAGCGTGGATGATAAGGAATGCCGTTTGTTCATTCCGCAGGAGGCGCTAAGGGAGAAATAAAGCCGCTTTGGCATGGAGGCGTATACAAATGGATCGCAGGGACGAGATCATACAGCTGCAAATGGACGTTATCAATCAGCTGACGCGCAGCAACTTAAACCGCATCGCGGACGACCTGTGGGGCGCGCCGCAGCCTGCCGCGGACGCAAGGCCGTCGACGGAAAGCAAGGCGGAGCAGGGAAAGGACGCGGCTCCGCAGACGGAATCGTCCAAGGAGCGGCAGCCGGCGGAGGAACCCCAGGAAACCATGCAGGATCTTCAAAAGGAGCTTGAAGAATACATCGGCCTGGATACGGTGAAAAAGGAGGTTGAAAGCCTCATTAACCTGGTCACCGTCCAAAAGCTGCGTAAGGAAAACGGTCTGCCCGTGAACGATCTCTCGCTGCACATGGTGTTTTCGGGCAATCCGGGCACGGGTAAAACCATGATTGCGCGCTTCATGGCGCGGGTATACAAGTGCCTGGGCATTTTGAGCAAGGGGCAGCTGATTGAGGTAGACCGCAGCGGCTTGGTGGCCGGATATGTAGGGCAAACCGCTATCAAAACCGCAGAGGTCGTTCAAAAGGCCCTGGGCGGCGTGCTGTTTATTGACGAGGCCTATGCCCTTACCAGCCGCGGAGGAACGGATTACGGACAGGAAGCCGTGGATACGCTGCTGAAAGCCATGGAGGATCACCGGGAGGATTTGGTGGTGATCGTGGCCGGATATACGGAGCTGATGGAAGCGTTCGTCAAATCCAACCCCGGGCTGGAAAGCCGCTTCAACCGCTTCATACACTTTCCGGATTATACGGTTCAAGAAATGCTGGACATCTTTGAGATGCGCTGCCGAAAGAGCGGCTACGAGCTTGACGGGGACGCCCGCGAGCTGCTCAAAAGCCTGCTGGCGCTGTGCAGCCTGGATGTGGAGGGCTTTGGCAATGCGCGCGGCGTGCGCAACCTGTTTGAGCGCGCTGTGAGCGCGCAGGCGGACCGCCTGGCACGGCAGGCCAATGTGACCCGCGAGCAGCTCATGCTGCTTACAGCGGATGATATCCGCGTGGCCGGAGGAGGTTGCGAGGATGGAGAGCCGCCGGCAGCAGAAAAAACGGACGCTGCCAAAAAAGAATGACCCAACATAACCGCCGGTGGCACAAGCCGCCGGCGGCTTTGCATAGGGGAATAGGAGGCTGTTGCTTTGTTCAAAATCGGCGAATTCTCTAGGCTTACCCAGGTTTCAATTCGTATGCTGCGTTACTATGACGAGGTAGGGCTGCTAAAACCCGCCAATGTGGATGCTTTTACAGGGTTTCGCCAATATGAAGCCGCGCAGATTGCCGACCTGAATCAAATCGTCTACCTGCGTGACAGCGGCATGAACGTGGCGCAAATAAAGCAAGCCTTGCAGGAAAAAGAGCGGCTTGGCGAATACTTGGAACAAAAGCGTATTGAAATTGAAGCGGAAATTGAGGCTGAAAAGGAAAAGCTCAGAAAGCTGGAGCTGGCCCAAAAGGAATGGCGGAAAGGCGATAGCCAGATGCATTATCAAGTGATACTTAGGAAAATCCCCAGCTACCAGGTGCTTTCCCTGCGCAGACGGGTAAGCGATTATTATGCCGAAGGCGAGCTGTGGCGCGAGATGGCGGCTTTTGCCCAAGAAAAGCGGCTATGCCTGTCGCAGGATACATTTGCGATCTATCATGATCCCGATTATCGTGAAAGCGATGTGGATATCGAAATCTGCGCCTGCGTAAAGAAAAAGGGACGCAATGCGGGAAGCTTTGTTTTCCGCGATACGGAGCCTGTGGCGGCTATGGCATGCACTATGGTCTATGGCGATTTTTCAAACATTGCAGGCGCGTATTCTGCTTTTGCCTCCTGGCTGCAAAACGAAGGGGCTTACCACATGGCTGGGCCCACGCGCCAGATTGTGCATCGCGGCCCATGGAACGAAACCAAGCCTGAAAAATACCTGATCGAGTTGCAGATTCCACTGGCGCGGATGCAGCCGGATTGAAAAATGCATTTCCCTCTTGTATCTCACATGGTGTGAGGCTGTACAATGCTCCTGCAATCCAAAAAACAGGAGGAGAAAGGCATGGAAGGCTATCAGGTTTGTCCCATTGGCTCGATTGTGGTTTCTGAAGAAGGAACGTGGCTGAAACTAAGGCGGGAATACATACCCGCGCTGGAAGCGCTGGAGGGCTTTCGCCACATTAACGTATTGTGGTGGTTCAGCGATTTTGACGGCGACGCGTTCCGCAAGGTCCTGCAGGTTCCCCAGCCCTATAAGGATGCGCCGCAGGTGATGGGCGTGTTTGCCACTCGCTCCCCAATACGCCCCAATCCCATTGCGCTTACAACCTGCGAGGTGCTAGAGATAGATCGTGAGCGTGGGATGATTAAGCTTGCGTTTATCGATGCCAACCACGCTAGCCCGGTGCTGGATATTAAGCCCTACACGCCAAGCCTGGACAGGGTGGAAACCCCCGGCGTGCCCGCGTGGTGCGCCGGTTGGCCCAAAAGCGCCGAAGCGTCGGGCCATTTTGACTGGGAAGCGGTTTTTCGGTTTTAACAGGGATACCAAGCGCCCCGTGACAGGCTTAGCCTCGCGGGGCGTTTTGCGTGCCTTAGTTGCGAAAACCATGGTTTTGTTGTATACTAAAGACGGTACCCAAAGACCGACGTGGGAGGGATAGACGTATGAAACTGATCATCGCTATCGTACAGGACGAGGACGCTTCCCGCTTGATTAGCCAACTCATGGGCGACGGTTTTGGCGTAACAAAGCTGGCAACCACGGGCGGCTTCCTGCGCGCGGGCAACACCACCCTGCTTGTAGGTGTGGAGGACGACCGCTTCCAGGCCGCTATGGATATCATTGAAAAGGTGTGCAAAAGCCGCAAGCAGATTGCGCCCTCGCCGGCTTCCATGGTGGGCATGCCGGGCGCGTATACCCCGTATCCCATTGAGGTTGTTGTGGGCGGCGCCACCATTTTTGTACTTACGGTAGACCAGTTTGTGAAGCTGTAACCCGGGAAAGGAACCGCATTGGCACAGAATGATTCCCTTTTGCCCGCGTTTATGCTTTATGAACAGCTCAACGCGGGCATTGGCGTGGTGCTTAACCAGTTTCGCAGGCGCGAGATGGTGCATGCTTATTTGCTGACGGGCGCGCGCGGCCTTGGCAAACGTACGCTTGCCAGGGTGTTGGCAAGCGCCTTGTTTTGCGTATCGCCAAACAAGCCCTGTGGCATGTGCGATGCGTGCAGGCGCGTCCTGGATGGCAACGAGCCGGATGTGATGACTGTTTTTGCGGACGACGGCAAGCAAATTGGCGTGGACCGCGTAAGGGAGATTATCCAAAAAACCAGCCAGCACGCCTTTGGCAGCGGCTACCGCGTTGTGATGATAGAGCCGGTGGAAAGGATGACCGTACAGGCGCAGAACTGTTTGCTCAAATCCCTGGAGGAGCCGGTGGCAAACGTGGTGTTCCTGCTGATGACGCATGAGCTGACGGCGACGCTGGGCACCATAGCTTCACGCTGCGTGCGCGTAAAGCTGGCGCCCTGGCCGGACGAAACGCTTGCGCAAACGCTGGGGCGCATGGGCTATGCGGCGGAGCGCGTAGAGCAGGCGCTACCGCGCTGCGGCGGCAATATTGGCACGGCGTTAGCCATGCTGGATGAAAGCAAGCAAAACGGCGACGCGCAACAGTTTGTGCACGAGGCCCTTTCCATCGCCAGCGACGCTATGGCCGTAAGCCTATCCACCCGGCTAAAGGAAAGCCGCGACGGCGCGGACGGCTACCTAAACGCGCTGGAGCAGGCCATCTACCAGGCCCTGCTTGTGCGCACCGAGCAGATGGACGCAAAGGCGCTTGCCAGCTATCCGGCGCTTTGGCAAAAGGCCGCGCAGAAGGCGGAGGTAAGAGAGCTTAACGCGCTGCTTAACGCGGTGTTTGACACGCGGCGCCGCAAGGCCGGCCAGGTAAACTGGCAGACGAATATCGATCATTTGATGTTGAAGTTATTGGAGGAGCAAACCAAATGGCAACAGTTGTTGGCGTAAGATTCAAAAACGCCGGAAAGCTATATTATTTTGATCCTGGCACGCTGTGGCCTGCGGCGGGCAGCTTTGTGGTAGTGGAAACTGCGCGCGGCGTGGAATACGGCCAGGTGATTACGGGCGTGCGCGAGGTGGATGACGAGCTGATCGCCTCCCCGCTTAAGCAGGTGCTGCGCATTGGCACGGACGAGGACGCAAAGCACGCCGCGGAGAATGAGCGCTTCGAGAAGGAGGCCTACCGCATCTGCCAGCACAAAATTGAGGAACACAAGCTGGATATGAAGCTGGTGGGCGTGGAGCAGACGTTTGACAACGCCAAAATCCTGTTCTACTTTACGGCCAACGGCCGCGTGGATTTTCGCTCGCTGGTGAAGGATTTGGCCTCGGTATTCCATACGCGCATCGAGCTAAGGCAGATTGGCGTGCGCGACGAGGCGAAAATGCTTGGCGGCCTGGGGCCGTGCGGCAGGCCCATTTGCTGCGGCAGCTTCCTGGGCGACTTTCAGCCAGTGAGCATCAAAATGGCGAAGGAGCAAAACCTGTCGCTGAACCCCACCAAAATTTCGGGCGTGTGCGGCAGGCTGATGTGCTGCCTGAAGTTTGAGCAGGACCATTACGAAAGCACGCGCAAGCGCATGCCCAAGGTGGGCAAGGAGGTGGAAACCCCCGAAGGCGTTGGCGTGGTGGTGGATATTAACGTGCTTAAGGAAACGCTGACCGTGCGTATCCATAAGGGCGATACGTCGGAATTTAAGGTGTTCCCGCTGGAGGAGGTCAAGTGGGCGCGCCCCGCATCGCAGCCCTGCGAAGGCCGCAATCCTGAAGGAAAGCAGCCTGAACAGCGCGGCGCGCGCGCACAGGCCCGCCGCACCCGCCAGAACCGCCCCCTGATCAGCTCGGACGCTGAAACGCCCGCCCCCACAGACGAGGAGCTGCCCCTGGAAACAGAGGAAGAAATGCAGCCGGTGGACCAATCCAACGACTGGCTCAAGGCTGTGGAAGAGGCGCTGAATGCGGCTAAGGATAAGGAATAAGCGCATTTGCGCTTGTAACAAACACTTGCAATGAACAGCCATTCGTGCTATGATACATAGGAGCGATAGCTGTTACATCACGGCTGCGCCATTGTAATACTGGGAGGTGAAAACACCATGGCATACCAGATTTCCGACGATTGCATCAGCTGCGGCGCTTGCCAGGCTGAGTGCCCTGTGGACGCTATTTCCGAAGGCGACGGCAAGTACGTAATCGACGCTGATAAGTGCATCGAGTGCGGCGCTTGCGCTGGCACCTGCCCCGTTGGTGCTCCCGCTCAGGCGTAAGCCCAAATTGGAAATAAAAATAGCCCGCCGCGTTTGTGCGGCGGGCTATTTTCTATGCAATTTTTGCTTCATCGCAGCCGGGCGCTTAGGCAAACAGCGCGCATAGCTCAGCCATGCTGCTAACCCGCCACTCTGCCTTCAGCTTGGGATAAAAGCCGCCGGGGTCAAACAGAACGCCGCGCATACCAGCGTTATGCCCGGCAAGAATGTCGATATCGCGGTCGCCAACCATGGCGCACTCATTGGGCAGCGCGTTGTTGCGGGCCATCAAGGCCAAAAGCGCGTCGGGTGCGGGCTTATCGGCAAAGCCGTCCTGCCGGGTAACGGCGTCGGTGAAAAGCGGCCATAGGCCGTCCTGCTTGAGCTGCGCGACGGCGCGCCAATCGCGGTGCGTGTACAGGTAATGGCGTATCCCCGCCGCATGCAGCGTGCGCAGGCAGCTTTCCAGCCCCTCATAAGGCGGGAAAGCTGCTTCCTGCGCATGGTAGCGGTGGAATACATCCATCACGTTTGAGGGTTCCAGCCCAGCCCTTTGGGCACATTGGCACGCGGCGTAATAGACGGACACCTTGAGCGCGGCCAGCAGTTCGGTTTCAGAGAAAAGGCCGCGTTGCCCAAGCGCATCCAGCGTTTGTACAAAGGCGTGCGTGATCTGCGGATAGGAATCGTACAGCGTTCCGTCAAAGTCCCAGAACAAATGGCGAATGGGCTGCATCATTCCTCCTCCCGCCCGGCGGCGGGCTGCTCCGGGGCGGACGCTTCGTCCTTCGCGCTTGGCTCTACCTTGCTTACCAGCGCTTTTTCCACGCGGTGATCCTGGATGGTTTCCACCTGGATGTGCAAGCCGTTCATGGTAACCTCCGGCTTGCTGCCATCCTCGGGAATGCTGGAAAAGCCGCTGAATACCATACCGCTAAGCGTATCGTACTCCTCGTCCAGCGGAAGGGCAACATCCAGCGCGTCCGATAGCGTTTCCAGCTTCACGGTGCCGTTTACGCGCCACAGGTTGTCGCCCAGCTTTTCAATTTCCGCATCCTCGCTGGGATCAAATTCGTCATAGATATTGCCAACGATTTCTTCCAGCAAATCCTCCATGGTTACAATGCCGCTCATGCCGCCGTATTCATCCACCACGATCGCCAGATGGGTTTTTTGCTTTTGCATATCGCTAAAAAGCGTATCGGCGGGAACGGTTTCGGGCACCAGGTAAGCGGGGCGCAGCAGCGCCCGCAAAGGCTTAGGGGCATCCAGTTGGGCGTTTAACAGAAAGTCGCGCGTGTTAAGCACGCCCACAATATCGTCAATATCCTCTGCATAGACGGGAAAACGGCTCAGGCCGCTTTCGCGGATTGTATTTAAAATATCCTCGCCGCTATCGTCCACATGCAGCGCTACCACATCCATGCGGTGTACCATCACATCGGCGGCGGTGGTGTTGTTGAACTCAAAAATGTTTTCAATCATGGCGCGCTCATCCTGCTCAATCGCGCCGTTTTCGCTGCCGATGTCTACCATCATGCGGATTTCCTCCTCCGTAACCTCGTCGGAGGAGGTGTCGGGGTTGATACGGAACAGGCGCAGCACGCCGTTGGTGCTGGCGGTCAGTAGCCATACCAGCGGGGTGAAAACCTTTGAAATAGCGCTGATGATGGAGCAGGAAAACCGCGCGACCTTTTCCGCGTTTTGCAAAGCGATGCGCTTGGGCACCAGCTCGCCCAGGACGATCATAAAATAGCTTAAAAGCAGCGTAATCAGGATAACGCATACCGTGTTCAGCGCGGCGGGGGAGAGCAGCGTAAAACCGGCGCTAAACAATGCGCCCGCCAGCACGGAAGCGAAGGTGTCGGCCGCAAAGGCGCTAGCCAAAAAGCCGCTTAGCGTGATGCACACCTGAATGGTGGACAAAAAGCGCGTGGGCGAATCAATCATCTTCAGCATCTGGGCGGCGCGCTTGTCGCCGTCCTCGGCCTGCTTGCGGATTTTGTTTTCGTTGATGGAAACGACGGCCGTTTCAGTCGCGGCAAAGAAAGCGTTGATCACAATCAGCACACATTGAAGCAAAATCTGACTGCCTATGGGGTCGTCCAAGGAAAAAACCTCCTTAATTGACGCGGCTGCAAACCGCATGATAGATCATTATAGCATAAAGCGGGCGGGATTGCATCCATTATTTATGAATTTGTTGTAAACGGCAGGACCGTATACTATTCTCTGATTTATGAGTCCTGGGCGGCTCTCATCGAATTCTCATGAAGTTTTCATGCCGCGTTTACCGCTTTTTGACCTGGCCCCCTTTTCATTCGGGGGCGATGCGTGGTAAGATAAGGATGCAAGAGGGGGCGCGCAAACAGGCGCGCCCAAGGAGGAGTAAGCACATGGATAAGCATGAAGGTTTGGGCCCTGAGGGCAGCTATTACGAGGCTAAGGAGCGCGAGGAGCAAAAAGTGCGCCGCGCCAAGGGCGACGCGATGTTCCCATTGATGATCACGGCGCTGTATCTGGTGCTGGGCTTTGTGTTTGGCCTGTGGCACCCGGGCTGGCTGGTGTTTTTGACCATCCCGCTGCGCTATATGCACTTTTCATCCCGATTGGAGCAGTTTACCAACCCCGTAATGGTTACGCTGATCTATCTGGTGCTGGGCTGCTTCTTTGGCCTGTGGCATCCGGGTTGGCTGGTGTTTTTGGCGATTCCCTTTGGGGCGATCGCTTCCAAGTAGTTCGTCAAGGAACCGCCTGCACAAAGCGGCGTACCCATAAGGAAGTTATTCTATTACTGCGGGGCTGCATAGGGCTATGCCGTTCTGCTTTTTCTTCTCTAGCAGCAGGCGTTTTTCAAGCTTGATATAGGTATTGAGAATTTGCCAGACTATTCGACTTCGTTTATCGTATCGGACAGAAAGAAGTGATTTGTATGCGTATCGACACCCAAAAGAGAAACAAAGCTTTTCTCCATGCAAAGCCAGTAGATTGCGACGGTTGCATGGAGTAACAATAGTCGCAAAATGAAAATGCTGGCTTTGCAACTTGACTATCACATCAAGGAGGAAGCCCGCATGAAATATCTGAATGCACAGGTTATTCTTCCAGACGCATTGGTAAAAGAGCTGCAAACCTATGTTCAAGGCGGATATATCTATGTCCCTATCGAACGGGAACAGCAAAAGCGTTGGGGAGAAGTTTCCGGATATCGGCAGGAATTAGCGCAACGCAATCAGCAGATCAAAGAGGAATATCAAAGTGGTATTTCTATGGAGCATCTGTCTGAAAAATATTACTTATCTTTATACGCCGTTCGGAAAATCATATATCAAAAGTAACCGTAAGGGGCCGCCAAGCGCGGCCTCTTATTTTATACCAATCATTTCGGTATCGTACAGTGTATAGAATGTCTATCTGAATGGCTGTAAAATAAAAATGAAGCATACAAAGATTTTATGAAAGGCGGCTACTATGTGTACCAGAAACCTTTCTGTATGGACGCATAAAGTGATAAAAGAACAAGAAAGGAGTAGTTATGCCACAGAAAATTTATCCCCGTTCAAAGGACAAAGAAACAGTCTATTTAAAAGGCGTCGTCAGTAATCCCAATATCATAATCGGCGATTACACAATGTATAACGATTTTGTCAAAGAACCAAGGGATTTTGAGAAGAACAATGTTTTGTATCAGTACCCAATCAATCAGGATAAACTGATAATCGGTAAGTTTTGTTCGATTGCCTGCGGAGCAAAATTCATATTCAATAGTGCAAATCACAGCTTATCTTCGCTTTCTACCTATCCATTCCCCATATTTTTTGAAGAATGGGGTTTAGATGTAAAGGATATTACAAAAGCGTGGGATAACAAAGGCGATATTGTTATCGGGAATGATGTTTGGATTGGTTATGAAGCAGTCATTTTAGCAGGCGTTACGATTGGGGACGGCGCTGTTATCGGAACTCGCGCCGTTGTTACAAAAGACGTTCCCCCATATACAATCGTGGGCGGCGTTCCGGCAAAGCCTATAAGAAAGCGGTTTACCCAAGAAACGATTGATTCTTTGCTTACAATAAAATGGTGGAATTGGTCTGAAGAACGTATCAGACAGCATATAACCGAGATACAGTCAGGAAATATTGAATATTTGCGGTAAAAGAAAAAAGCCGTCGTACAGCATAATTAAAAATCTTTCGTGTACGGCTTTGAAATTCAGAGCCGCCCATTTTGCTTCTTCTTACTCCTACCCGCCAAAATAGCATTCTGCTACGTAACAGGATTAAAAACCGCGTGTATCGTTTCTTGTGATACACGCGGTTTTCGTTGCAATCCTGTTTGTCAGCCGTTAAGTTCGTTTGCTTTGGAGGCTGCCTTATCGGCATTCATCCAAGGGCCGTTCCTTTTTTGTATGCTTCCCTATCCGGCTGACAGGGGCGCTTTTTGCTGCTTCTGTGCGGGAAGCGCCCGCCTTCAATCCGTCCTGGTGTTGGCAATGGTCCAGTCCCGCGTGGGCGCGCTCACAATCGCGGAGGGGATTTGCTGTCCTTCCAAAAGCACATACCCAAGGTCAAAATTCACATTTGTGCTGCCGCTAACAACGGTGAAGGGGTCGCTTTGCGCGCGCGTGCCGTCGCCGCTGGTAAGGCAGCTGGAGATAATGCGCAACGACTCCACCGGCGTGGCGGGCGTCAGCTCCGGATAGGCCTGCGCCTCCAGCACATAGTCGCCAGGGTATACGTCGTTAAAGAGGTAGTATCCGTAAGCGTCCGTCACGGTTTGGTATACCGCCTGGCCGTTTTGCAGCAGCGATACGGTGATACCGGGGATGCGGGGCTCGTCGCCGTCCACAAGGCCGTTGCGGTTCTCGTCCAGCCAGGCGATATCGCCCACCTTGGCGGGCTTGATGTAGAGGATGTTCTTTGAAAGCTCATGCTGCGCCATGTGCAGGTAGAAAAGCTCGCTGGTTCCGGAGCCGCTGCCAAATGCGGTGATGGCTGAAGCTCCGGAGGGGTAATTGGGATCCTCCGGCTTGACGAATACCATGCCGCTTGGCAGGCTGGCCTGAAGATAATAATCGGCGGGCCAAAGGCCGTCAAAGCGGTAGCTGCCATCCTCGCCGGTTACGGCGGTTTGCAGGGGCTGGGTTTGCCCGCCCTGGAAAAGCATTACCGTAACGCCTGAAACGGGCGTGCGCACGCGGCTTTCCTCCAGCCATACAACGCCGCCGATGCTGGTGTGCGATACCAGGCCGGCCGAAAGGCCGCTCACGGCCTCGCCCTCGCCGGCCATAACGCCGCGCTGTACCATCATGCTGCCATTGGCGGCAAAGGTGGAGGCGGCGCTTTCAGCCGGGGAGGACTGCGCAGGCAGCTGGAAGCGTACGCAATAGGTTCCCGGGCGCACGTTCTCGAAGGCAAACCCTTCCTCGGAGGTGTCCACGCGCGCGACGCTTTCGCCGGTGGACTCGTCAACCAGCTCTATCGCAAGGCCGGTCATGAGCAGCTCGCCTGCGCCCTGTGCGCCATCCTTGTTTTCATCCAACCAGATTTCGCCGGAAATGGTGGCCGGCCGAATTGCCCCAATCTGCTTATCCTGGCGGTTAACCAGCGTTTGCCAGGGGCAGGCCAGCGTGGCGGTTTGCGAGGCGGGAAGCACAAGCCTGCCAGAATTTGTGGCCGCGTCGCCCTCCTGCGGCGCGGCGGAAGGGTCTTGCTCCGCCGGGGAAAGCCCGGTTATATCGTGGCTGAAAATGTAGCCCTCCGCCAGCTCCAGGGAGAGGCTATATTCCGCCGGGCGCAGCCCGGAAATCTCAAACCTGCCGTCCTCGCCGGCCTGTACGGTTTGCGCCTCCAAATCCGCGCGGTTGGGCATAAGGGTTACGCTGCCGCCAAGGGGCGCTTCGCCCGCGTCCATTATGCCGTTGGCGTTTTGGTCATGGAACACAACGCCGCTGAAGCTGCCCAGCGTTACGGCGCCCGCCAGCGGGCGCGCGCAGTTTTCGCCCATGGCAACCTGAAAGGGCTCTGTTTGGGTTTCAAGCCCCTGCCCCGCAACGGTGTTTCCTCCCTCAGCCACGCGGGCCATTTCGCAATACTCAGGCAGGATGTAGGTAAGGGTATAGCTGCCCGGCATCACGCCGTCAAAAAAGTAGCTGCCAGTATCGGAAACGGACTGGATGAGATCAACCTCGGCCTCCTCGGAGAACAGGCGCACCTTGGCGTTCACCATGCTGATCTCGCCCTCGTCGCGCAGGCCGTTGTCGTTTGTGTCATGGAACAGTATGCCGCTCACGGTGGAGGAGGGAAGCATGCCCGCGTTCACATCGCTTAGGGTTTCGCCCATGGCGATTTCCATAGCGGCGGTTACGCCCATTTCCCCCTCAAGCACAGCCACGTGGCTTCCGCCCTTTTCAGCGGGGCGCAGCCGCGTAAAGCCAAACCCGGCCTTGCGCTGGAACTGGATGGTGTAGGAGCCGGGCATGATGCCGGTAAGCGTGTAGCCGCCCTTGGCATTGGTGGTATCCATGGCCGCCACCGCGCCGGAGGCATCCACCGCGTAAACCCTTAGGCCGGAAAGAGGCTTTTCCTTGGCGCTAAGCACGCCGTCGTAATCCGCGTCCTGGAATACGGTGCCGCTGACCGTAGCGCCGCGCGCCACGCCGATGAGGGCGACGGTTTCGCCGCCGCTTGCGATGGAAAGCGGCTGGATGCTATTTTCACGGCGGCTGCCCCGCTGCTCAAAGAGATTGACCTCGCCTGCCGCGCCCGCCGCGGTTACGGTAAAGATGGAGCCGTCGTCCGGCAGGATGGCGCGCAGGCGGTATTCGCCGCCGCGCAGGTTTTCCAGCGCAAAGGAGCCGTCCCCGGCGGTAACGGTACGGCCCAGGGATTCGTTGGTGCTGATTTTGATGGCCTCTACCGTCACATTGGCATAGCCGGGCTCGCCCTCGTCCATTTTTCCGTTGTAATTGGTATCCAGGAAGGCCACGCCGCGGATAACGCCATTTTGCACAACGCCTATGTTCTTGTTGGAAACGCTCTCGGCATTTTTAACAGGGAATTCGCGCTTCAGGTTAGAACCGGTGAAAATGCTGCGCAAATCGCCGCCCGTGCTGGAATAGCGGGCGTAGAGCATACCCTCCGGCAGCGTGGCGGAAATGATATAGGTATCGCTGGCAAGGCGGTCAAAGCGGTATTCGCCCGTCGCGTCGGTGGTATAATCCAGCGTAAGGCCGGTGCGTTTGCCTTCGATATGCACAACAACGCCTTCTACGCCCGGCTCGCCCTCGTCCATAACGCCGTTGTTGTTCATGTCCTCAAAAGCCCTGCCGCTGAGCGAGCCAACGGCGCACGTACCCGCGAAGGCCCGGGTTTCCAGCCCGGAGGCAAAGGAGAAGGGCTCGCTTACGGCCGTGGCGCTTCCGCTGTCACCAACGCAGCTTTGGGTATTGTCCACACCCTTTTGGGTGAAGGCGTATCCGCCGGGCAGCGTAAGGCGCAGCGTATATTCGCCCGGCCGCGTATAAAGGCGGGCCACGCCCTGATGATCGGTCGTGCCGGAGGAAAGCACGGTATCGCCGTCCAAAATGTCTACCGCAACGCCGGTGACCCCGCGCTCCCGGTCGTTAGGCACGCCGTCGCCGTCAGCGTCGTTAAAGGCGGTTAGCACAAGCGTGGCGGAGGGATACAGCGCGACGTCCGCAACGGCGGACTGGCCCTGCGCAAGGGCGTAGGATTGGCTGCGCACGCCGCCGTCCGCAAGCTCCTGGGAGTCCCCCACTTGCCCGGCGTAAAGCTCCTGCGCGGACAGGGTGCACACCACCCGGTATTCGCCAGGCTCAAGCTGCGAAAAGGCGTAGCGGCCATATACGTCCGTTGTGGCTTGGGCCTCCTGGGCCCAAATGGAGCCGGCCTTTTTCTCCAAAACAAGGGGAACGCCCGTCATAAGCTGCTCGCTGCTATCGGCAAGGCCGTTTGCATTTGTATCCACATAGGCGCAGCCCGTAACGGCGCAATCCTGCTGCGCAAGCGCGGCGGCGCTTATGCCAAGCATCATGCAAAGCGTAAGCAGCCAGGCCGCTGCGTAAAAACCGGAGAAACGCGCGCGATTCCTTTGAAACTTCATTATCCAAAGCCTCCAAAATCCATGCGGAAAGCCGCATAAACTACCAACATAAATAGTAAAGCATGGACTGGGCTTTGTCAACGCCGCGGCGCATTTCGTAACATGTTTGGCAAAGCGATTAGGAGGCGTTGACAGCGCCGGCCAGAATGATATAATACTGGATAAGAGGCAAGCGGCATACCGGCCCGCGAAAGCCCGGCGGAATGGAGTGTACCACAATGGATGAGAAGCGCAAAACAGTTATCGTAACGGATTCCTCATGCGATTTGAGCGACGAGCAGCTTTCCCGCTACGGCATACGCATGATTTCGCTGCGAGTGGTATGCCAGAACGCGGAATACCGCGACCGCGTTGATATCCAGGAGGATGAGCTGTACGATTTATTAACGCGCGAGCTGCCCAAAACCAGCCTGCCGTTGCCGGAGGATGTAACCCGGCTGTATGAGGCGCTGGCGGAGGAGGGCGTAGAGAACGTAATTCATATCTCCATTTCCTCTGGACTGAGCGGAACGTATAATATGGTGCGCATGATTACCGAGGATTTTCAGGATCGCATGCGCGTTTTGATGCTGGATTCCAAAACGCTTTCCACGGGCTTGGGCATGATGGTGCTGGCCGCGGCCCAGGCGCTGGAGGCGGGCGCTACGCCTGAGGAAGCCATTGAAAAAGCCCAGAGCGTGCGCAAAACGCAGCTGGGCATGTTTGTGATTCGCACCCTGGAATTTTTGCGCAAGGGCGGGCGCATCGGCCTGGTGGAAGGCGTGGTAGGCAGCCTGCTGCAAATTAAGCCCATCATCTACGTTAACGACGACGGCGTGTACCAAACCCTGGCCAAGGCCCGCGGCTACCGGGGAGCCGTGGATACCATGGTGCAGGAGGTGAAGCGCTTCTTTGGCGACGCAAAGGTCAACCTGTCCGTGGTTAACGGCAAGGCCCACGAGGACGCCGAAGAGCTGATGGCGCGCTTACAGGAGGAGCTGAATATCGCACCCGGCGCGTTCATATCGCCGGTTAGCCCCGTATTGGCCATCCACACGGGTCCGGGCCTGTTGGGCATTGTGGCCAACAAGGCCGATCCGGCTTGATGGGCGGCGGATAGAGCGGCAGATCGGGGCAGACGGGCCCGGAGTGGCGCATCATGCAGGGTTCGGGCCGAAGAAGATAGATTTCCAGCAGGATTTGCAGCTGCACCTGGAAGGTGCAGCCCTCCTGGCAGCAATCTGCGCAGCAAAGCCGCACATGCGGCACGATATACAGGCTATGCTGCCAGAAATCGCACCCGGCCATGCAAAGGTAGGTTTCCACATCCACAATGCCGGAGGCGTGATGCGCTTGGCCTGCGCAATCGCATACCTGCGCGCATACGGGAATGGATACGCATATCGGCAGCCTGCCGGAAACACAGGAACAATCATCCAGCGGCGTCCACCAGGGTTGGGCGCCGCTTTGCCGTACCCATACAAGGTTGAGCGGAGGCTGCGCGCAAAGCCCGGTTAGGGTAAGCTGGGTACACAGGCGGGGAATATCGCGCTTTTCACAGCAGATGATCTTTTGCAGCAAAACGCCTTCCGCTTTGGGCGGGCGGCAGCCGCACACCGGCGGGCGGGGCGGCTTGCACATTTCCGGCCAGGGGCGTGGAGGACGGGGCTGGGACGGTTTTTGGCTGCATGCGGGGCAGCCGCATTGCGTAGTATGCATATGGTTCCCTCCCTGAAAAAAAGGATGGCTTGGCGGGCGGTGAAAACGAGGGCCCGTCAAGCCATCCTATGTGTTTTCAGGGAAGCTGGTGCATTTGTTCCCAGCTGATGGGACGCGCGTTCGCCTGGCCTGCGGATAGGGAAACCCAAATGCCAACCTCCGCATCCTGGGTTACGGCCACGCTTACACCTGCGGCTTCCAGACGCTTGAGCACCTGGCTATCAAGCGTATTGGGGTGCGTTTGCGCATTGGTGGAGATCACCGCCCATTGGGGCTTCACCAGGCGAAGGAGGGCGGCGCTGGTAGCGTCATTCCTGCCGTGGTGCGCCACCTTGAGAACGGCTGCCTGCGCAAATGCCCCCTTCACCAGCAGATCGCCTTCTTCCTCCTGCTCCATATCGCCGGTAAGAAGCATATCGCCCTCTGGCGTGGAGAGGCGCAGCACCAGGGAATTGTTATTTTCATCCTCGGTATCCTGGCGAAGCGGGCCCAGCACAGAAAAAACGCAGCCGTTATCAAGCTCAATCGTGTTTCCGGCGGAAAGCCAGGTAAGCGGCGCTTCGTATTCCTGCGCCGCCTCATATACGGGATGCGCTTCCAGGGAAGGCTCGCTGGAAAGCCTTCCGGCATAAACGGCCTTTACGGCGGGGCCGCCCTTGAGCAGCTTTTTTAGGCCGCCCACATGATCCTTGTCCGTATGGGTGATGATAACGCCGTCCAGGCATTCCACACCGCAGGCATCCAGCACGCGTTCCAGCTGGTCGTAGCTATCCTTGGAGCCGGTATCGATTAAATAGCGCTCATCGCCTAAAACCAGCAGCGCCGCGTCCGCCTTGCCCACGTTAAGGAACAGCGCCCCCATAGGCGTATCCGCGCCGGCAGGCGCATGCGGCGCAGCCAGCGCCAGAAGCAAAACAAGGGTCAGCGCAACCGTCAGCACACATACCAGGCGCTTCATACCGCCACCTCCATGCTTCTATTATAGCCCAAAGCGCCATACTTTTGAAGGGACGGTCTGTCTTAGGAAAGAAAAGCCGTGACATGGCGGGCAAAATAGTGTATACTGCCACTGTATTTGGACAAGGGAAGGGAGAGCGTTGCAATGAACGTGATTCAGGCGGCATTTTTGGGCCTGGTACAGGGGCTGGCGGAGTTTTTGCCCATTTCCTCCAGCGGGCATTTAAACCTTTTGCAGGCGCTGTTTGGCATCAACATGGAGCATCAGCTGCTGTTTAACATCCTGCTGCATGTGGGCACGCTGACGGCTGTGGCCGTGGTGTTTTGGAAGGATTGGGTAGAGATGATCCTTCATCCCATCAAGAACAGGACGCTGCTGCTACTGGTTATCGCCTCGCTGCCCGCGCTGGCGGCCAAGGTGATTTTTGACGAACCGCTGGATTATGTGGAAACGCATAACGACCTGCTGGGCGTGTGCTTCCTGCTTACCGGCCTAATGCTTTTGCTTACGCAGTGGCTGTCGCAGCGCAATGCGCAGCGCGGCGTGGGAAAGCACGAGGTGGGCGTTGTGGAGGCGCTTGTAATGGGCTGCTTGCAGGCCGTGGGCATGCTGCCGGGCGTAAGCCGCAGCGGCAGCACCATTTTTGGCGGCGTGACAGCCCGGCTGGACCGTCAGGCGGCAGCCAAATTCAGCTTCATGATGAGCGCTCCCGCGATTGTGGGCGGATTGCTAAGCGAAGGCATGGCCGTGATGAAGGAGGGAATCAGCATTGGCGGCGATTTGCCCGCCATCGCCATTGGCATGGTGGTTGCGGGCCTGAGCGGCTATTTCGCCATCCGTTTCTTCCTTAAGCTGATCAGCAAGGCAACGTTGAATTGGTTTGCGCTGTATGTGATTGTACTGGGCATCATGGTTATTATATTGCAGATGACGGGCGTAATGGCCGACGCGCCCGTGGAAACGGCCAATGCCGTTGCCTGCGCGCGTGTGCTGATTGGGTAACGGAAACAGGCATACAAAAAAAGCGCCGCCGCATTGTTGCTTGCGGCGGCGCTCTTTCAATGAAAGGGAGAACGGCATGGACGGCTACCTGCGCAAGGCGCATATTTTGGCTGGCCAGTATTTGACTGCGCCGGCTAGCTGCCGTGAGGTTTGCCATGATTTAAACGGCATTCAGGCGCAGCTAGCCTCCGCGGCGGAGCATGCGCTGCGCATACGCGCCACGGACTTGCCCGATGAACTGGGCGCAGGCTTTGGAAAAAGCTGGACGCTTAGGGGCGCCATGCACCTGTTTGCACTGGAGGATTTGCCGCTGTTCCTGCACAAGGGGCGCAAGCGCGCCCTCCGGCCAGTGGATGAGATGGCGGAGGATGAATACATCACGCTGGAACGCAAGCAGCTGTTTGCATCCGCCATACTGGAGGCTATTGGCATGGGCGTGGAAAGCCGGGACGCGCTTAGGGCCTATTGCGCGCAGCAGGGTATGACCGGGCAAGAGGCGCAAAGCGTGTTCAATAGCTGGGGCGGCACAATTCGCTGCCTGGCCGAGGAAGGCAGGCTATGCTACCGGCCCTGCCGGGAAAAGGCGTTTCAGCTCTGCCCGCCGTTTGAGCCCATGGAGGCGGAAGCGGCGGAGCTGGAAATGGCGCGCCGGTATTTTACAAATTACGGCCCGGCAACGCTAAGGGACGCGGCCTATTTTTTCGGTTCTACGCAAAAGCGGGCGCGCGCCTGGCTGGATGCGCTGCCGGTGAAGGCCGCGTGTATTGAAGGGCGCGAGTGCTTTTGGATTGACAGGGGGCAAACGCGCTATGCCGATATTCCCGATTGCCTGCTGCTGGCAGGGTTTGACCAGCTTATGCTGGGCTATGAGAAGAAGGACAGCCCCTTCCTGCCGGAGGAATACCTGCGCGGCATTTTTAGCCTAGCAGGCATGGTTTCGCCCGCGATTTTGCTGCATGGCAGCGTGGCGGGGCGCTGGAAGAAAACTGGCGGCAGGGTGGAGCTGACCGCCTTTCGCACGCTCAAGCCCACCGAGCAAAGGAAGGTGCTTGGGGCCGTGGAGCGCACGTTTGACGATGTGAAAGCCGTGGTTTGGGCATGAGGCAAAACGGAAGCCGTTCCCGGTTCCCATCCCAGCAGGGAGGAAAGAAGGGCCCTGGTTTTCCGGCAAAGAACCGCTAAGCGGCGGCTCAGCCGCAAATGAAAAGGCGCTATGCAATCTAACGAAGCGTGCATAGCGCCTTCCCTTTTTCGCCAACCCGGCGGAATTAGGCTTTGCGTATAGCCTTCACATCAGTATTCCGCGCTGCCGGTGGTGCGGGGGAAGGGCAGCACGTCGCGGATGTTCTGCATGCCCGTAAGGTACATGACCAAACGCTCAAAGCCCAGGCCAAAACCTGCGTGCGGTGTGGAGCCGTAGCGGCGGGTATCCAGGTAGAAGGAATAGTCCTCTTCGCGCATGCCCAGCTCCCGAATACGGCTGGTTAGAACATCCAGGCGTTCCTCGCGCTGGCTGCCGCCAATCAGCTCGCCCACGCCGGGCACCAGCAAATCCACCGCGGCAACGGTTTTTTGGTCGTCGTTCATGCGCATGTAGAACGCCTTGATCTCCTTGGGATAGTTATACACAAACACGGGGCGGCCAAAATGCTTTTCGCTCAGGTAGCGCTCATGCTCGGTTTGCAAATCCACGCCCCATTCCACGGGGTAATCGAACTTTTGTCCGCAGGATTTAAGGATATCAATGGCCTCGGTGTAGGTGCAACGGGCAAAATCACTGTTGACGATCGCGTTCAGCCTGTCGATAAGGCCCTTCTCCACAAAGCTGTTGAGGAAGGCCATTTCCTCCGGCGCTTCAGCCAGTATGCGGCCAATCACGTACTTGAGCATGTCCTCTGCCAGGGCCATATCGTCAAACAGGTCGGCAAAGGCAATTTCCGGCTCCACCATCCAAAACTCGGCGGCGTGGCGCGGGGTATAGCTTTTTTCAGCGCGGAAGGTGGGGCCGAAGGTATATACGTTGCGGAAAGCCATGCAGTAGGTTTCCACGTTTAACTGGCCGCTCACGGTAAGGCTGGCCTGCTTGCCGAAGAAATCCTGGCCGTAGTCCGGCTGGCCGTCAGGGGTCATGGGCAGCTTGTCCAAGGGCAGGGTGGTTACCTGGAACATCTCGCCCGCGCCTTCGCAATCGCTAGTGGTGATGATGGGCGTGTGCACGTACACAAAGCCGCGCTCCGCGAAGAAGGCGTGCAGGAACTGCGCCGCCAGCGAGCGGATGCGGAACACGGCGTAAAAGGTATTGGTGCGGGGCCTGAGGTGTGCGATGGTGCGCAGGAACTCGAAGGTGTGGCGCTTCTTTTGCAGCGGATATTCCGGCGCGCACATGCCCAATACCTCTACCTTGGCGGCCTTGATTTCAAAGGGCTGCTTCATGCCGGGGGTGAGCACCAGCTCGCCGGTGGCGCGGATGGCGCTGCCCAGCGTGATCTTCACCGCGTCCGAAAAACTCTCCGTAAGGCCGTCCTCCAGCACAATTTGCAGGTTCTTGAAGAACGTGCCGTCGTTTAGTTCAATAAAGCCGAAGGCTTTGCTGTCGCGCACGGTGCGCACCCAGCCCGAAACCGTGCATTCCTTTATGCCTTCTGTGAGGTTCGCGTGGAAAAGATCCCGAATGCTCATATCCACCATGGATAGGCCTCCTTCATTCGTCTATGTTATGAGCCGGTTTAGAGGGTGCGGCGGCCCAGCATCGCCGCGCCGATCATACCCGCGTCCGCGCCCAGCCGGGCGATTTCCACACGGGAATAGGGAAGCGTTTTGAACAGCAGGTAACGGGGAATGCGCTCGCGCACGGCGTTAAGCAGGAAATCCCCGGCCTTGCTTACGCCGCCGCCCAGAACGATCATCTCCGGGTCCAGGAAGGCGATAATGGTATAAATGGCCTTGCACAGGTAATCCACATAGTGGTTGAAAACCTTCATGGCCACGTCGTCCAGCTCCTTGGCGGCGTCAAACACCATTTTGGCGGTCAGCTTGCTCACATCGCCGCCGCATAGGTCGTACATGAGGCTGTCAGGGTGCTGTAACACCATCTGCTTGCCCATGCGGATAATGGCCGTGGCGCTACAATAGCGCTCCAGGCAGCCGTAGTTGCCGCAGGAGCACGGCTCCCCGCCGATATCCATGGGGATGTGGCCAATTTCGCTGCCTACGCCGTGGAAGCCGCTCCAGGGACGGCCGCCGATTACAATACCGCCGCCCACGCCCGTGCCCAGCGTCATGAACACGCTGGAGTGGCAGCCGGCGCTCACGCCGCAGATGCTTTCGGCAAAGCCGGCGACGGTTGCGTCGTTATCGATGAATACAGGCTTGTTGAGATACTTTTGCAGCTCGGCGCGCAGGGGCACGTCGCTCCAGCCCAGGTTGGTGCAGAAGATCACGTTGCCGGTTTTTTCATCGGCCACGCCGGGAATGCCCACGCCGATGGAAGCCACATCCTTTTCGGTATAGCCGCCCTGCTGCATTACGGCAAGCATGCACTGGCCCATATCGCGGATGATGTCCTCATAGGGGCGGCCCGCAAGCGTTGGGGTTTCGCCCTGTTGCAGGATGACGCCGTTTTCATCCACAACGCCGATTTTGATACCGGTTCCGCCCAGATCAATGCCGATATATACCATGGAACAGCCTCCTTTATTCTCCCTGATTGCCGGAGTTTTGCGCAATCAGCTCATTCAGGCGGCGGTCCAGCTCATGCGCCGCGCTGTAGCCCATGCGCTTCAGGCTTAGGTTGCGCGCCGCCACCTCAATAATCACAGCCAGGTTGCGGCCCGGGCGAACGGGCATTACCTGATAAGGCACCTGCACGCCAAGAATGGTAACGGTTTCCTCTGTAAGGCCCAGCCGGTCGTACTCCTTGGCGGAATCCCACTTTTCCATATGGATGACCAGGTCGATGGATTTGCTAAGCACTACGGAACCAGCCCCGTACATGGCGCGGATATCGATGATGCCGATGCCGCGGATTTCCATGAAGTGGCGCACCATCTCCGGCGATTCGCCAATGAGGCGGTCGTCCGCCACGCGGCAGATATCCACCACATCGTCCGCGGCCAGCTGGTGGCCGCGGCGCACCAACTCCAAAGCCGCCTCGCTTTTGCCAACGCCGCTGTCGCCGGTGAGCAGCACGCCTATGCCGTACACATCCACAAGCACGCCGTGGCGCGTTATGTGCGGGGCCAGCACGCGGTTTAGGTACATAATGGCCTGTAAGCTGAACTTGGTGGTTTTCAGCTTGCTTTGGAATACGGGAATATCATGCGCGCGGGCAATTTCCAACAGATCGCGCGGAGGCGTCATGCCCCAGCAGACGACGATGCAGGGGATGGGGTAGCTCATGTACTTTTCCAAAACCGCGCGGCGCATCTTGGTTTCCAACGATTCCAGGTAGGTCATTTCCACCTTGCCGATCACCTGGGGCCGCTCATGGGCAAAGTACTCGTAAAACCCACAGAACTGCATACCGGGCCGGTTGATATCGGTCACGTTGATATCCATTTCGGTACGGGTGGTAACGCTGAGCAGCTCCAGATTGAGCTTGCTTGAAAAGTCCGCAATGCTGATCATGGCACGTCCTCCTTTAGGATATGCTCCGCAACAAAATGCGCCAGGCCGTCCTCTGTGTTGGGGCGGCACACATGGGCGGCGGCGGCCTGCACCTCCGCGCGGGCGTTGCCCATTGCAACGCTGTTGGGGGTAAAGCCAAGCATGCTTAAATCGTTCAGGCTATCGCCAAAGGCCACGGTGCGCTCTGGCACGATATGGATTCGTTGGGCCAGCCTGCGCAGGGCCTCCCCCTTGGTGGCCCCAATGGGCTCCGCCTCCAAAAAGTAGGGCTTGCTTACAGTGAAGGTGGCCCGGCCCTTGAAGCGTTCGTTGGCGATGGGGAACAGGCGGCGCACCTCGTCGGCTTCGCTTACGCTGAGCACCTTTGGGGTGGGAAAGTCCAAAAAGGCGCACAGGTCGCCTACGGCCACCCCCTTCATGCCCGAGGAGTGCTTATAGCGGCGCGATATATCGCACTCGTTGGCATAGTAAAACGCCTGATCGTGATATACCTGCACATAAAAACCGTTTTCAATCAGAAAGGCGCAAATTTCCCGCCCAAGCGCTACATCCAGCGTAAGCTGTTCCAGCACCTGATGGTCCGCGCCCATGATCTCGGAGCCGTTGCCGCCGATATAGGGCATGCCTGTGTTCAGCTGCGCCATAAACGGGTACATGCTGGCGTGCGTGCGCCCGCTGGCGGGAATCAGACGGATGCCCTTGCGTATGCACCTTTGCATTACGCGAAGGGTATAGGGGCTGAGCTGCCCCTCGCCATCGAGCAGGGTATCGTCCAGGTCGGTCACGATGGTATCAATCGTCATGCGGGGTTTTCTCCTTTGTGTGCGCGGCATTGCTTAAAAAAGCGCCGCAGCAGGGTAGCGGCTTCCGCCTCCAACAGGCCGCCGACGCAGGGCAGCCGGTGATAGAAGGCAGGGTCGTTGGTAAGGGCGTACACGCTTTCGGCGCAGCCCTGGCGTTCGTCGCGCGCACCAAAATAGCATTGCCCCAGGCAGGCCATTACCATAGCGCCCGCGCACATGGGGCAGGGCTCAAGGGTTACGTACAGCGTGCAGCCGTTCAGGCGCCTGCCGCCAAGCGCCCGGGCCGCCGCGCGAATGGCGATAAGCTCCGCATGCGCGGTGGGGTCGCCCGTTTGCTCGCGCAGGTTATGCGCGCGCGCGATGGGCTGGCCGTCATGGGCAATGACCGCGCCTACGGGAATTTCGCCCTCGTCATAGGCCTTTTGCGCCTCCTCAAGGGCAAGCCGCATCAGCGCCTCGTGGCTCATACGGCCGCAGCCTCCGTAACGCTTTTGGGGCGTGATTCCCCGTTCACGGCATCCGCCTCGCGGAAGGTGGGCACCAGCTCGTGCAGGCAGGCCAGCATGTCGCCTTCTTCGTCCAGGCAGCGCTGCAAGCGGTCCAGCATGCTTTGCAGGGCCGTCATATCAAACACCTCGGGCTTGGCGATAAAAATCTTTTCGTTCTGCGTCTTTGCCACGCCCTCGCCGGCCAGCAGCAGCTCCTCGTACAGCTTTTCGCCGGGGCGCAGGCCAGTGTAGACGATGTCCACCCGCGCGCCGCTGCGCGGGGCGTAGAGCTGGATCATGCGTTCCGCCAGCTCGCGGATTTTGACCGGACGGCCCATATCCAGCACGAACAGTTCGCCGCCCTTGGCGATGCTCGCGGCTTGCAGCACCAGGCTTGCGGCCTCGGGGATGGTCATGAAATAACGGATGATATCCGGGTGGGTGAGCGTAACCGGCCCGCCCGAGCGGATTTGCCGCTCAAACAAAGGCACCACGCTGCCGTGGGAGCCCAGTACGTTGCCAAAGCGCACGGCGGTGAACTCGGTTTCGGTTTGCGCGTTGAGCGCCTCGATAATCATCTCCGCCAGGCGTTTGGTAGCGCCCATGACGTTGGTGGGGTTTACGGCTTTGTCGGTAGAGATGAGCACAAAACGCTCCACATGGTGCTTTACCGCAGTTTGCGCGGTAAGCCAGGTGCCAAACACATTGTTTTTAACCGCCTGGTCGGGGCAATCCTCCATGAGGGGCACATGCTTGTGCGCCGCCGCGTGCAGCACCACCTGCGGCTGGTAGCGGGCAAATATCTCGTCCAAACGCTGCGCGTCGCGGATGGAACCCACGCAAAGGATAAGCTTATCCTTCAGGAAATCGCCATATTGCAGGCGAAGCTCGCTGGCCAGGTCGTACATATAGTTTTCGCTGATATCGTACAAAACGATGCGCTCCGGCTGAAGCGGGAGCAGCTTGCGGCAAAGCTCGCTGCCGATGGAGCCGCCACCGCCCGTGATCAGCACGGTTTTACCGCGGAAGAAGGCCGATACCTGGGTCATATCCAGCTGCTCCTCGGGGCGTCCAAGCAGGTCGTTAATGCTGATATCGCGCACCAGGCTGCGCCCGGACGCGCCGCCCACATCCTCCAGGGGGGCTACGCGCCGCACGCGGCAGCCCGTTGCCAGGCATTTTTCAATCACCGGCTTCAGATCGCCCTTTGGGGTTGCGATGGCGATGATGATCTCGTCCACCAGGTAATCGCTGGCAAGCTTGAGGATATTGCCCGAGCCCCGCACTACCGGCACCCCGCTAAGCGAGGAGCCCGTGCGGATGCGGTCGTCATCCACCACAAGAACGGGAATGCAGTTGCCGTAGCTGCCGCGCTGCATTTCGTGCACAACGCTCGCGCCTGCCCATCCCGCGCCAATCACCATAACGCGCTGCGCACCGGTTTTGGAGGAACGCAGCAGCGAAAGCCGCTCGTGGGTGACCGCCATGCGGTAAACCAGCCGCGAGCCGCCCACAAAGGCCATGGTAATGATCCACAAAAGCAGATAAATCACCCTGTGCAGGCGGAACAGGTTTGCCGGGCGCACAAACAGGTTTGCCACCAGTGAAAACGCATAGGTAAGCAATGAGGCCGTAAGCGTAGCCACAGCCACGCGCAGCACATCGCTGGCGGAAGCGTACTGCCACATGATGCGGTAAATGCCAAAGGCATAAAACGTGAGCACAAAGAGAACCGTCATGGCAGGCGCCAGGCGGAGCGAGTTTTCGAAAAAGGAATAGGATATATGCGAGGAATACCGCACTACCTGCGCCAGGGCCAGCGCCGCGTTTACCAGCGCCACATCCAAAAGCACCCATAGCAGCGTGCGCGCGTTTTTGGGTATTTTGAGCTTAGCAGAAGTCACGTAGCCGCCTCCCAGTGATCATTGCATAATTCCATACCATTTTATTATACCACAGAAAGCCGCGGATGCAAGGCTGCAAAGCGGCTTGCGGGAACGGCGAGCTGAACAAACAAAAAAGGGCGCGCCTTTTCTAAATAAAGACGCGCCCACAGCCTGTCGAAAAATCCCATGGGAGGTTTGGAGGGCAGCAGACCCGCAACCTCAATCGTCGTTCTGGCCACTGCCGTGGCCAGCCCTCGTTT
>ENA-UOJG01001389-UOJG01001389.1-human-gut-metagenome-genome-assembly--contig:-C47-NODE-1389-length-25750-cov-17.291613_pt1 | contig 25750 bp, 16 predicted proteins | sample MGYA00242340_ERZ723887 | MGnify/ENA metagenome assembly ERZ723887 | reverse complement strand
TCGTTGCCGGGAATGGCGGAAGCCGAGATGATGACGCGGTCGCCGGGGCCGACCTCGATCTGCTTGTGCTGGGAAAAGGCCATGCGGTACAGGGCGGACATCTCCTCGCCCTGCGAGCCGGTGGTGACGATGACCTGCTTTTCCAGCGGCATCGACTTGATCTTGTTGATGTCGACGACGGTGTTCTTCGGCGGCTTCATGTAGCCAAGATCCATGGCGACCTTCGTCACATTCTCCATGCTGCGGCCGGTGACGGCCACCTTGCGTCCGCACTCCGCCGCCGCGTCCATGATCTGCTGGATGCGGTGGACATTGGAGGCAAAGGTCGTGACGATGATGCGCTGCTTGCAGCCCTGGAAGAGGCGGTTGAAGGTTCTTCCCACGGTGCGCTCGCTCATCGTGTAGCCGGGGCGCTCAACGTTCGTTGAATCCGCGAGCAGCGCGAGAACGCCCTGCTTGCCAAGCTCGCCGAAGCGGGCAAGGTCGATCACCTCGCCGTCGATGGGCGTTGAGTCGATCTTGAAGTCGCCCGTGTGGACGATGGTGCCGAGCCCCGTGTGAATGGCAAATGCCACAGAGTCTGCGATCGAGTGGTTGACGTGGATGAACTCCACGCTGAATTTGCCGGCTTTGACGGTCATGCCGCTTTCCACCGTAACGATCTTGGTGGACTTGAGAAGGCCGTGTTCTTCGAGCTTTAAGCGGATGAGACCCGCGGTCAGGCGCGTGCAGTAGATGGGCATATTCACCTTTTTGAGGATATAGGGCACCGCGCCGATGTGATCCTCGTGCCCGTGGGTGATGAACATGCCGCGGATGCGATTCTTGTGCTTGACAAGATAGCTCACGTCGGGAATGACGCAGTCGATGCCGTACATATCGTCGCCGGGGAAGGCCATGCCGCAGTCGACCACGATGATCTCGCCGCCGTACTCGTACACGGTCATGTTCTTGCCGATCTCATTGAGACCGCCGAGAGGGATAATTTTCAACTGTTCAGCCAATGCTGGTTCAACTCCTTTTGATTCGTTTGAAATATAAAAAACGATAGATTTGTTTTGAATTTGTTCTCTGTCCGGGTCAACAGGGCGCAAGGCAGAAGAGACGTCCGTGCGCATGCTTCGCCCTGCATCACGAAGCATTTGCACCTGCGGCGCCTTAAGGAGACCCATATGGACTTTTTTATAAAAACCGCGGACAAGCCGCAGCCAAAACCAAAGAAAAACAGACCCGTGGGCAGAAATACCTCACGTTTTCCTGCTGTATGCGAAGTAGTATAGCACATTCCGTGTAAAAAGTATACCACATTTTTGTCGAAGGACAGATTTTTAATTTAATGTGGTGACTTTACCTTGTCACCGCTCTATGAGCCGTGTTATAATGAAATAAGTTATTCCCTGCGCTGAGCCGCACGGCTTATTACCTGGACGGGAGGGCAGCTTTTTATGAAGAACAAACGCATCAGCAAGCTGGTGGATCCCAGCTTCCGGCTGTATTTTATCGTTGGCTTTGCGTTCGCCGCTGTCACAACGCGCGTGAGCATTCCGCTCGCGATCTGCGAGGCTGCGGCAACGGCATTTCTCTGGTGGTACTTCCGCCACACGGCGCAGAAGCGCCGCGAGGGCATTCGCAAATACATCGACGATATGACCGATGATATGACTACCGCCGATAAGGCCTCGATGCTCTCGGCGCCATTTGCAATGATGGTCTTTCGTCCCGACACGCAGGAGATCCTCTGGAGCAACGACAGCTTCATGCAGCTCACCGGTGTGCGCGATGATCTCTTCGACAACCGCATCGACGATGTTCTGCCCGACTTTCCCACCCACTGGCTGCTGGAGGGCAAGAGTGAATGCCCGGAAACGGTGATGCTGGGCGAGCGCCACTTCCGCGTGTTCGGCAATTTGAGTCACCCCTCCGCCCGCCGCGGCGGGCAGGGTCTGCTCGCCACCACCTACTGGACGGACGTGACCGAGCAGGACGCGCTGCGCGAAGAAAACGAGCGCCGCCGCCCCATCGTCTCGGTCATCGTGATCGACAACTACGAAGAGCTGATGAAGGCCGGCAGCGAAGCGTCGCGCAGCGCGGTGCTCGCCGCCATCGATGAAAAACTCAACGCATGGCTTCAGGATTCCCACAGTCTGCTGCGCAAATTTGACCGCAACCGCTACATGCTCGTCACGACCGAGCAGGAGTATCAGAAGCTGCTCGAGGGCAAATTCTCCGTGCTCGACGCTGTGCGCGGTGTCGTCACCGAGGACGGCGTGGCCGCAACGCTCTCCATCGGCGTGGGCAAGGACGTTGACGATTACGAAACGCTCTACCAGAACGCCATGCTCTCGATTGAAATGGCGCTCTCGCGCGGCGGCGACCAGGTCGTCGTGCGCAACCGTCTCGACTTTGAATTCTATGGCGGCAAGTCGAAATCCACCGAAAAACGCACAAAGGTCAAATCCCGCGTGATGGCGAACGCCCTCGGTGAGCTCATTTCCGACGCAGGCCAGATCTTTGTCATGGGACACAAGCACGCCGACATGGACGCCGTCGGCGCGGCGGCGGGCATCTGCTGCATTGCGCGCAAGCGCGGCAAAAAAGCGCAGATCGTTGTCGACATGGAGGATAATGTTGCCAAGCCGATCCTCGCCAAGCTTGCAGCCCTGCCGGAATATAAGGATGTGTTCATCTCCGGAAGCGATGCGTTCATCTCCGCCCAGCCGGGTGCGCTGCTCGTGGTGGTCGACACCAACCGTCCCGACCTTGTCGAATCCGAGCAGCTGCTCGACGCCTGCAACCGCGTGGCGGTCATCGACCATCACCGCCGTGCCGCAAATTATATTGAATCCGCTGCGCTCAACTTCCACGAGCCCTACGCATCCAGTGCATCCGAGCTCGTCACGGAGCTTTTGCAGTATCTTGCCGACCCGACCGATCTTCTTCGTGCAGAGTCTGAAGCGCTGCTTGCGGGCATCGTGCTCGACACGAAGAATTTCACCATGCGCACCGGCGGGCGCACATTTGAAGCCGCCGCGTTCCTGCGCCGCGCGGGCGCGGACACGTCGGACGTGCAGCGTTTCTTCCAGAGCGACCTTGCCGGCATGATCGAGCGCTATGAGATCATTCGCCACGCAGAGCTCGTCAACGGCGACATTGCCGTGGCCGCCGTCGAAAAAGAGATCGACCGCGTGACCGCCGCAAAAACGGCCGACGAGCTGCTGACGCTCTCGGGCATTCACGCCTCGTTCGTGCTGTTCAAGAACGGCACGGGCGTGAACCTCTCGGCGCGTTCGCTCGGCGAGATCAACGTACAGTTCATTATGGAAAAGCTTGGCGGCGGCGGCAACTCGACCACCGCCGGCGGCCAGGTGGCCGACGCCACCGTCGACGAGGTGCGGGCGCGTCTGCTCAACGCCATCGACGAATATATGGAAGAGTAACGCTCTTCCCCACAACGTAAATCACCCCACAAGGAGGACATACACATGAAAGTCATTTTAACGCAGGACGTAAGAGGTCAGGGCAAGAGGGGTCAGCTCATTGACGCAGCCGAGGGCTACGCAAGAAACTTCCTGCTGCCGCGCAAGCTCGCCGTGCTCGCCACGGCCGACGCCATCAACACCATGAACTTAAAGGAAAAGGCACGCAGAGCCGAGGAGGCCGCGAACCGTCAGGCCGCCGTTGAAATGGGCGGCAAGCTCAAAAACGTGACCGTGAAGCTCACGGCCAAGGGCGGCAAGGAGGGCAAGCTCTTCGGCGCCATCACAAGCAAGGAGATCTCCGAGGCTCTTGCCAACCAATTCCAGCTCGACGTGCCCAAGCAGAAGATTGTGCTCGACGAGCCCATCAAGGCCTATGGCACCTACGAGGTGAAGGCAAAGCTCGGCTACGAGGTCAGCGCCAAGTTCTCCGTCAGCGTGAGCGAGGAGTAAGGACGCGCACTATTACGCAATAAGGAGGTTTTCCCGTGGAGGATATCTTCTATCGGCAGATGCCTCATTCTCTTGAGGCGGAGCAGTCCGTGATCGGCTCGATGCTCATCGACGCAAACTGCGTCAAAGACGTAATGGAGCAGCTCCGTCCCGATGATTTTTACCTAAAGCAGAACCGCGAGATCTTTGAAACGATCTACTCCATGTTCGTCTACTCCAAGCCCATCGACGGCGTGACCGTCGCGGGCGAAATGGAGAAAAACGGCACCTACGACGAAAACACCACGCGCCCGTATCTCGCCCAGCTCATGGACGTGACGCCCACGAGCGCAAATGTGATGGAATACGTCAGCATTGTGCGCGACAAGGCGCTGCTGCGCGCGCTCTACACCGCGGCGGGGGAGATCTCCGCCATGGTGCAGGACGGTACAGGCGGCGCGTCCAACGTGCTCGACGCGGCAGAGCAGAAGATCTACGCCGTGCGCCGCGGGCGCAGCGCGCAGAGCATGGCGAGCATCGGCGTTGTTTTGCAGGGCGTGCTCGATCACTTAAGCGAGCTGAGCGCCAACGGCGGCAGGACGCTGCCGGGACTTCCCACAGGCTTCGGCGTGCTGGACGACCGGATGAACGGTCTCAACAAGTCCGACCTTGTGCTGCTGGCCGCGCGTCCCGGTATGGGCAAAACGAGTATGGCGCTGAACCTTGCGCTGAACGTCGCCCGCACGAGCGGGCAGGCCGTGGCCATCTTCTCGCTCGAAATGTCGCGTGAGCAGCTCGTCACGCGCATTTTGTCGAATCAGGCGACGGTCGAAAACCAGCGGCTCGTGACGGGCAACCTCCGCGAGGCCGACTGGGTCAACATTGCAAACGCCGCCTCGGTTCTCTCCGGGCTCAATATTCTCATCGACGATAACCCGATGCTCACGGTGGCGGATATGAACGCCAAGTGCCGCCGCATCGACAACCTGGGCTTTGTCGTCATCGACTACTTGCAGCTGATGGCCTCCTCCGGCGCCAAGGGCTACAGCGGCGAGAGCCGCCAGCAGGTCGTCAGCGACATTTCCCGTATGCTCAAGATCATGGCAAAGGAGCTGCAAGTCCCCGTGCTGTGTCTCTCGCAGCTCTCGCGTGCGAACGAAAAGCGCGAGGACAAGCGCCCCATGCTCTCCGACCTTCGTGAATCGGGCGCCATCGAGCAGGACGCGGATATTGTCATGTTCCTCTACCGCGACGACTACTACAACGAAAACTCGGAAAAGCGCAACATTGCCGAGTGCATCATCGCCAAGAACCGTCACGGCGAAACGGGCAAGGTAGAGCTCGCCTGGTCGCCGCAGTATACAACCTTCTCCTCTCTCGACTACCGGCATGAAGAGGACTGAGCTGCCGCGCGCGGAAGCGCTCTGCGCGCAATATCTCAACAAGGCTCAGCGCGTGCTCGCCGCCGTGTCCGGCGGCGCAGACTCGATGTGTCTCCTCTATTTTCTGCGTGAGCAGGGCTATGACGTTTCCTGCGCGCACTTCAACCACCGGCTGCGCGGCGAAGAAGCCGTGCGCGACGAAGAATTTGTCCGCGCATGGTGCGAAGAAGAGAGGATCCCCTTCTGCTCGGGTTCCGGCGATGTGCGCGCCCATGCGCGCAAAACGGGCAAAACCGTGGAAGAGGCTGCGCGCGACCTGCGCTACGCCTTTCTGCGTGAAACGGCGAAAAAGCTGAATGCACAGCTCACGCTGGCGCATCATGCAGACGACAACGCGGAAACGGTGCTTTTGAACCTCGTCCGCGGAACGGATCTGCACGGCCTTTGCGGCATGCGGCCAAAGCAGGGCGATCTCGTTCGTCCGTTTTTGGAGCAGACGCGCGAGGAACTCGCCGCCTATGCGCATTCTCACAACATTCCGCATGTTGAGGATCGCACCAACGCAGACCCGAACGCCGCCGCGCGGAACTTCCTGCGCCTTGAGATCCTGCCGCGGCTTCAAACGCTCAACCCCCGCGCAGGCGAGCACATCGCCGCAACGGCGCGCTCGCTCGTCTCGCTCGACGATTCGATCGAGCGGCAGGCAGAGGCTCTCCTCACCGCCGCAGAGCAAAATGATGGCAGCATCGCGCTGCCGCTTGCGTCCTTCCGCGCCTCGGGCAGCGCCGTGCAGGCGCGTGTGCTGCTGCGCATGGCGGACGCGCTCGGTGTCGGACGCAAGGATATTGGCCGCGACCAGCTGAGCGCCGTCCTCGCCCTTGCGCAAAAGGGCGGCACGGCGGCACGGCAGATCTCGCTGCCGCGCGGCGCGACCGTACGCATGGCAGATGGCTTTCTCACGATGCACCTATCCCCCGCCGCGCCGGAAAAGGCGGCGCTTACGGAGGGCGTTCCCCTTCACTGGGGAAACTTTGAGCTGACACTGCTGCGCAGAGCCGACGGCGAGGGCATTTCGCTCCGTGCGCTGGAAAACAGCGAAGCAATTTTCGTCGCCCCGTGCGATTTGAACGCACGCCTGACGCTTGAGGGCGCAAGCGGCGCGCGCAGCGTCAAGCGCCTGTGCGTTGACAAAAAGATCACGCCGCCCGAGCGCGACGCGCTGCCCGCGATCTACGCGGGCGATCGTCTCGCCGCCGTGTGGCGGCTGGGAACGGACATTTCCTTCCTGCCGCAAAGCGAAGAAGATGCTCGCTTTGTGCGCATTGTTCCCCTTTAAATCATTTTGTGTGCTCCGCGGCGAAAAGCCGCATCGAATACAACAAATACGAATAAAAAGAAAATGGAGAAAAAAGCTATGGCTAAGAGCAATATGGATCAGGACATTCTGAAGGTACTGTATTCCGAAGAACAGCTGAAAGCGCGCGTGCAGGAGATGGGCGACGAACTTTACGAGCGCCTGAAGGACAAGAACCCCCTGTTTCTCGGCGTGCTGAAGGGCTCGTTCATCTTTATGGCCGACATCGTGCGCGCCTGCCAGCTCAAGAGCGATATTGAATTCATCGCCGTTTCGTCCTATCAGAACGCAACGTCCTCGTCCGGCGTGGTGCAGATCACGCACGATCTCCAGCAGGACATCACAGGCCGCGACATTGTCGTCATCGAGGACATTCTCGACTCCGGCAACACGCTCTACTTCCTCAAGAATTACTTTATGACCAAGGGCGCCGCCAGCGTGACGGTCGTGACACTGCTCGACAAGCCCTCCCGCCGCACCAAGCCCATCGTCGCCGACCTTGCGGGCTTTGAAGTGCCCGACGAGTTCGTCGTCGGCTACGGTCTCGACTATGCGCAGAAGTACCGCAACATGCCCTATATCGGCGTGCTCAAGCCCGAGGTCTATTCGGAAAACTAAATTCAGTTCAGAAAAGTGGCAAGGCCACTTTTTTGAATATGCAAGGAGGATATCCCATTGACTCAACAGACCAAGCGTCCCAATCTCCTGCCGTATCTTCTGGCGCTGCTCGTGCTTGTCGGCATCTACGGCTTCATGAGCAAGCCGGCAGAGCCCGAGCCGTCCTATGCCGAGGTGCGCGAGCTGTTTGAAACCGAGCAGGTCTCCGCCTTCACGGTGACGGACACCACGCTGCGCATGAAGCTGCGTGAGCCGATTGACGGGAAAACGGAGCTTAAAAAAGATCTTTTCAGCGTAACGCTCTTCTACGATGACTTAGGCGAGCTCATCGAACAGCAGAAAGCCGACGGCGTCATCGAGGACTATGACTTCACCGCCGACCATTCGATCAATTATGTTGCGATGTTCGCACCTTACGTGCTGGCAGTGCTCGGCATCTTTGCCATCTGGTACTTTCTCTCCATCCGCTCTGCGGGCGGCGGCGGAGACCGCATGGCAAAATTCGGCACGGCCTCCTTCAAGACCGGCGGCGACAACAAACGCCCCACGACCTTCTCCGACGTTGCCGGTGCAGACGAGGAAAAGGAAGAATTGCAGGAGATCGTCGACTTTTTGAAAGCGCCGGGCAAATTCATCGACCTCGGCGCGCGTATTCCCAAGGGCGTGCTGCTCGTCGGACCTCCGGGCACGGGCAAGACACTGCTGGCGCGCGCGGTCGCCGGCGAAGCCGGCGTGCAGTTCCTCTCGATCTCCGGCTCCGACTTTGTTGAAATGTATGTCGGCGTCGGCGCGAGCCGCGTGCGCGACCTCTTTGAGCAGGCGAAAAAACTCGCCCCGGCCATCATCTTCATTGACGAGATCGATGCCGTCGGCCGCCAGCGCGGCACGGGTCTCGGCGGCGGACACGACGAGCGCGAGCAGACGCTCAACCAGCTGCTCGTCGAAATGGACGGCTTCGGCACGAATCAGGGCGTTGTCGTCATGGCGGCAACGAACCGCGCCGATATTCTTGACCCCGCGCTGCTGCGTCCCGGCCGCTTTGACCGTCAGGTTTATGTGGGACTTCCCGACATTCGCGGCCGCGAAGAGATCCTGAAGATCCACGCCAAGAACAAGCCCCTTGCCGAGGACGTGGAGCTTTCCACCGTCGCCAAGGGCACACCCGGCTTCACGGGCGCAGACCTTGAAAACCTCTGCAACGAGGCGGCGCTGCTCGCCGCCCGCCGCGGCAGCAAGCTCATCACGATGTCCGACTTCTCCGAAGCGGAGATCAAGGTCATCGCAGGCCCCGAGAAGAAGAGCCGCGTCGTGAGCGAGCACGAGCGCAAGCTCACCGCCTATCACGAGGCCGGTCACGCCATCGTGATGCACGCCCTGCCCACGCACGACCCCGTGCACCAGATCACGATCGTCCCGCGCGGCGGCGCGGGCGGCATGACGATCTCGCTGCCGACGGAGGATCGCTCGTATCAGTCCAAGCGCTATATGGAAGAGCAGATCGTGTCGCTGCTCGGCGGCCGCGTTGCCGAAAAGCTGATGCTCGGCGACATTTCGACCGGCGCCTCGAATGACATCCAGCGCGCCTCGCAGATCGCGCGCAAGATGGTCACGGTGTACGGCATGAGCGAAAAGCTCGGCTCCATTTCGTTTGAATCCGGCCACGATGAGATCTTCATCGGCCGCTCGATGGCGCAGGCCAAGCCCTATTCTGAGCAGGTCGCCGCGCAGATCGACGAGGAGGTCAAATCCATTGTCGACGCTGCCTACGAGCGCTGCGAGGATATCCTCATGCGTGATCAGGCGCACCTCATCGCCGTTGCCGAGTTCCTGCTTGCGCACGAAACGATGAGCGCCGAGGAATTTGAAGCCGTTTTCACTCCGAAAAATGCCGAGAGTGACAAAATCTAATCTTTCTATGAATGAATGAAATATCTCACCAACCTGCCGTTGGTGAGATATTTTTTCGTTTTTTTCGCAAGATTTCCTGCATTTTAACTCTTTCCCCTCTTGCCAATTCCATTCTTTCTGCTATAATGGGGCATTAGTATTAGTTTTATATGAAAGAAGAGAATCGAACATGAAGAAAAGCAGTAGTTTCAGCGGCTCGCTCGGCTTCGTGCTGGCCGCAGCCGGCAGCGCGGTAGGCGTCGGCAACATCTGGCGCTTCCCCTACCTCTGCGCCAAGGACGGCGGCGGTCTTTTTCTGCTCATTTACCTTGTGCTGGTGCTGACCTTCGGCTTCACCCTGCTCACGACCGACGTCGCCATCGGCCGCCGCACGAAGCAGAACGCACTGAACGCCTTTGCAACGCTCAACAAGAAGTGGCGCTTTCTGGGCTATCTCACCTTCCTTGTCCCCACGCTTATCATGACCTATTACTCCGTCATTGGCGGCTGGATCACGAAGTATTTTGCCCTCTACCTCTTCTCGGGCGGCAGCGCGGCGACGCAGGACGGCTTTTTCACCTCCTTCATCACCTCCCCTGTCTCCCCCATCGTCTTTATGCTGCTCTTCCTCGCGCTGACGGCGTGGGTCGTGTACTGCGGCGTGGAAAAGGGCATTGAAAAGTTTTCGCGCTACATCATGCCGGGACTGCTTCTTCTCATCATCGGCATTGCGATCTTCTCGCTCACGCTCAGCTACACGGACGAGAGCGGCGTGACGCGCACGGGCATGGAGGGCTTCCTTGTCTACATCAAGCCTGACTTCACGGGTCTGACCGTCCCGCGTTTCCTGAACATCGTGCTTGACGCGATGAGCCAGCTCTTCTTCTCCCTCAGCGTGAGCATGGGCATCATGATCACCTACGGCAGTTACGTCAAGGACGACGTTGACCTCAACAAGGCCAACAACCAGATCGAAATTTTCGACACGGGCGTTGCCTTCCTCGCAGGTCTGATGATCATTCCGGCGGTCTATGTTTTCCTCGGCACCGAGGGCATGGCCAGCGGCCCGAGCCTGACGTTCATCAGCCTGCCGAAGGTCTTTGCCGCGATGGGCGGCGTGGGGCGCGTCATTGGCGCGGTGTTCTTTCTCGCGCTTGGTTTCGCCGCGCTGACGAGCTGTGTGTCCGTCATGGAGACGCTCGTTGCCAACTGCATGGAGATCTTCCACAAGTCGCGCAAGGAGATGTGCGCCGTCGTCGGCGTCTACTCTCTCGTCACGGCAGTTCTCATCTGCCTGGGCTACAACGCGCTCTACTTTGAGCTGCCGCTGCCCAACGGTTCGACCGCGCAGCTGCTCGACGTGATGGACTACATCAGCAACAGTTTCCTCATGCCCTTCATCAGCCTGCTGACGAGCATTTTGGTCGGCTGGGTCGTGGGGCCGAAGTGGATCATCGCCGAGGTCGAGAAAAACGGCGAGCACTTCCGCCGCGCAAAGCTCTACAGCGTGATGATGCGCTACGTTGTTCCCGTGGTCATGCTCATTCTGTTTTTGACCTCCACCGGCCTTGGCAGCCTGATCTTCGCCGGCTGAGAGAGCACGCCGCACCGCTTTTTCCCCCTGAACAGAAAACAAGCCTCCGGTCATTTGACCGGAGGCTTGTTGTTATGCGTTTATCTTACCGCGCGGGAAACTTACATTTCCTTGATGGCAGCCTGTGCGGCGGCGAGGCGGGCGATGGGCACGCGGAACGGGCTGCAGGAGACATAGTCCAGGCCGACCTTGTGGCAGAACTCGACGGACGTGGGATCGCCGCCGTGTTCGCCGCAGATGCCGAGGTGGATGTCAGGATTGGACTCGCGGCCCATCTTGGCGGCCATGGCAACAAGCTTGCCGACGCCGACCTGGTCGAGGCGGGCGAACGGATCGCTCTCGTAGATCTTCTTGTCGTAGTACGCGCCGAGGAACTTGCCGGCGTCGTCACGAGAGAAGCCGAAGGTCATCTGGGTGAGGTCGTTGGTGCCGAAGGAGAAGAAGTCCGCTTCCTTGGCGATCTCGTCTGCGGTCAGAGCGGCGCGCGGGATCTCGATCATGGTGCCGACCTTGTACTTCATGGAGCTGCCGGCCTCGGCGATCAGCTTGTCGGCGACCTCGACGACGACGTCCTTGACGTACTTGAGCTCCTTGACCTCGCCGACGAGCGGGATCATGATCTCGGGAACGATGTGCCAGTCGGGATGCTGGGCGTTGACGTTGAGCGCAGCCTTGATGACCGCGCGGGTCTGCATGGCGGCGATCTCAGGGAACGTAACCGCCAGACGGCAGCCGCGGTGACCCATCATGGGGTTGAACTCGTGCAGAGAAGCAATGATGTTCTTGATCTCCTGAACGCTCTTGCCCATGTCCTTGGCGAGCAGCTCAATGTCGTGTTCCTCAGTGGGGACAAACTCGTGCAGCGGGGGGTCGAGGAAACGAACCGTCATCGGGCGGCCCTCAAGCGCAATGTACATGGCCTCAAAGTCGCCCTGCTGCATCGGCTCGAGCTTGGCCAGCGCCTTTTCGCGCTGCTCAAGGGTATCGGCGCAGATCATCTCGCGGATGGCGGGGATACGGTCCGCCTCAAAGAACATATGCTCGGTGCGGCAGAGGCCGATGCCCTCGGCGCCGAACTTCACAGCCTGCGCGGTATCGTGCGGGTTATCGGCGTTGGTGCGGACGCCCAGACGGCGGTACTTGTCGGCCCAAGCCATCACGCGGCCGAACTCGCCGCCGATGGTGGCATCGACCGTGGGGATGATGCCGTCGTAAATGTTGCCGGTGGAGCCGTCGATGGAGATAAAGTCGCCCTCGTGGTAAACCTTGCCGGCCAGTTCAAACTGCTTGTTGGCCTCGTCCATCTTGATCTCGCCGCAGCCGGAGACGCAGCACTTGCCCATGCCGCGCGCCACGACGGCCGCGTGAGAAGTCATACCGCCGCGGACGGTCAGGATGCCCTGGGCGGCCTTCATGCCCTCGATATCCTCCGGGGAGGTCTCGAGACGGACGAGAACGACCCTTTCGCCGCGCTCCTGCCACTCCTTGGCGTCCTCAGCGGAGAAGACGATCTTGCCGCAGGCAGCGCCCGGGGAGGCGGGCAGCGCCTTGCCGATGGCGGGCGCCTTCTTCAGAACGGCCGCATCGAACTGGGGATGGAGCAGCGTGTCGAGGTTGCGCGGCTCGATCATGGAAACGGCCTTCTTCTCGTCGATCATGCCCTCGTCCACAAGGTCGCAGGCGATCTTGAGTGCCGCCTGCGCGGTGCGCTTGCCGTTGCGGCACTGGAGCATATAGAGCTTGCCGTTTTCCACGGTGAACTCCATATCCTGCATATCGCGGTAATGATCCTCAAGCAGGCTGCAGACCTTGACGAAATCGGCGTAGGCCTGGGGGAACTTCTCTTCCATCTGGGAGATGGGCATCGGGGTGCGGACGCCGGCAACTACGTCCTCGCCCTGCGCGTTGGTGAGGAACTCGCCCATGAGCTTCTTCTCGCCGGTGGCGGGGTCGCGGGTGAAGGCGACGCCGGTGCCGGAGTTGTCGTTCAGGTTGCCGAAGACCATCGGCATGACGTTAACGGCAGTACCCCAGGAATAGGGGATGTCGTTATCGCGGCGATAGACGTTCGCGCGCGGGTTGTCCCAGGAGCGGAACACGGCGCGGATGGCTTCGTAAAGCTGGGTCTTGGGGTCGGAGGGGAAGTCCTCGCCGATCTGCTTCTTATACTCAGCCTTGAACTGCTCAGCGAGTTCCTTGAGGTCGGCCGCAGTCAGCTCGATGTCGAGCTTGACGCCGCGCTTTTCCTTCATCGCGTCGATGAGCTGCTCAAAGTACTTCTTGCCCACTTCCATAACGACATCGGAGAACATCTGGATGAAGCGGCGATAAGAGTCGTAAACGAAGCGCTCGAAGTTGGGATCGGGGTTGCCTGCGATCATAGCGGCAACGACCTCGTCGTTCAGACCGAGGTTCAGGATGGTGTCCATCATGCCGGGCATGGAAGCGCGTGCGCCGGAACGGACGGAGACGAGCAGGGGGTTCTTCAGATCGCCGAACTTCTTGCCGTTAATTTCTTCCATCTTGCCGACGAATTCCATGATCTGCGCCATGATCTCGTCGTTGATCTTGCGGCCGTCCTCATAGTACTGCGTGCAGGCCTCGGTGGTGATGGTGAAACCCTGGGGAACGGGCAGACCGATGTTGGTCATCTCAGCAAGGTTCGCGCCCTTGCCGCCCAGAAGCTCACGCATGCTCGCGTTACCTTCCGAGAACAGATAGACATACTTTTTGCTCATAGGTTTTCCTCCATTTAAAAATGTATCGCTGAGTGATTTATTATCAAGCCATATTATTATAGACAGAAAATCACCGACTTTCAATAATAAGTTGTGAAATTTTTGTCGAATCTCATTCTTTTTTCTGCCGCGCGGCATTCTTTGGTGCGGATTCGTCCCGTTTTTGCCGCGCGGATGCAGATTTTCTTGCAAGCGCCGCGGTTTTGCGATATACTATTTCTATATTTGCGCCGCCCGCCGCGCGCAGAGCAAGAGAGCATGGAGCATTCAATGGAGCTTTTGGAATTTGCAAAAACCGATACCGCCGCGCGTCTCCGCGCTGCCGCCGGACGCGGCGCGCTGCCGCACGCGCTCATCTTCAGCGGAAGCGGCGACCGCGTTGCCGCCGCGCGCTATGCTGCCGCCGCGATGGAGTGTACTGCCCAGCATAAGCCCTGCCTTACCTGCCCCGCCTGCCGCAAGGTGGTGCAGGACATTCACCCCGATGTTTCGTTCGTGCGCGACGCAGAGCACAAGGAGCTTTCGATCGACACGGTGCGCACAATGCGTGCCGATGCCTTCATTCGCCCGAACGAGGGCGCGCGCAAGGTCTACATCTTTGAGGACTGCACCATCCTGACCGAGAAGGATCAGAATGTTCTCTTAAAGCTGGTGGAGGAAGGCCCCGCCTACGCGGCGTTTTTCTTCTGTGCGGAGAATCCTGCCATGCTTTTGCAAACCATTCGCTCACGCTGCGTGGAGGTCAAGCTCTCTCCGGTTTCGCAGGAAGCGGACGCGCCGGGTGAGCGCTCGCTCGAACTTGCGCGTCTGATCGCCGAGGGGTCGCATGCGTCCCGCGCGGCGTTCCTTGCAAAGCTGGAAACGCAGAAGGTGTCGCGCGACGATTTGTCCTCGCTTTTTGAGGAAACGCGCTTGCTGCTCTCGTCCGCCCTGCTGGGGCAGTATGGCGTGAGCGTACCGGAGTGTGAAGTGAGGGCGGCGCGGCTGCTTGCTTCTCGCTTGACAAAAGTGAAATTACTCGGCACAATAGATCTATTGCAGGAATATCGCAGCAAATGCACCTATAACGTCGGCGTTGGCCCCACACTGGGCGGCTTCGCCGTTGAATTGGAGGAAATCCTTTGACAGAAGTGATCGGAGTCCGCTTTCGCGGCGGATGCAAAGAATATTATTTTGACCCGCGCGGCATCGCAGTCGAGCCCAATGAGTTCGTCATCGTCGAGACCGCGCAGGGGCTCGAGTATGCCCACTGCGTCTCGGGCAACCACGAGGTAGCAGACGACGCTGTTGTCCAGCCGCTGCGCCCGCTTGTGCGTGTGGCGACAGAGAACGATGACCGCACCTATGCCTACAACAAGAGCCGGGAGAAAAACGCCTTTGAGGTCTGCCAGAAGAAGATCTTAGAGCGCGGGCTCGACATGAAGCTCGTGCGCGTGGAGAGCAACTTTGACGGCAGTAAGATCATCTTTTTCTTCACGTCTGACGGGCGCGTAGACTTCCGCGAGCTTGTGCGTGACTTAGCCGGCGTGTTCCGCGCGCGCATCGAGCTGCGGCAGATCGGCGTGCGCGACGAGGCAAAGATGCTCGGCGGTCTCGGCATCTGCGGCAGGCCCTTCTGCTGCTCGCAGTTTCTGGACGATTTTGTCCCCGTGTCCATCAAGATGGCCAAGACGCAGAACCTCAGCCTGAACCCGGCCAAGATCTCCGGCACCTGCGGCCGCCTCATGTGCTGCCTCAAATATGAGCAGAACGCCTATGAGGACGCGGTGCGCCGCTGTCCGAAGGCAGAATCGTTCGTGGCAACGCCCGACGGTCTCGGCAACGTGAGCAGCGTGGACATTCTGCGCGAGCAGGTACTCGTGCGGCTCGACGGGCAGAACGAAGGCCCCAAGCGCTACCGCACCTGCGAAATTCAGGTGCTGCGCAACGGCAAGGGCTCGCGCGACGGCATCGAGATCCCCACGACGCTGCCTGAGCGCTATCAGGAGCCCGAAGAGGAAGAGCTGCAGCTCACGCCGAGCTTTTTCTCCTCCGCCAAGCCCATCGTTCCGCCCGAACAGTGGACGCCTCCTGCCGCAAAAGACGATGCGGACGCAGAGGAAGAAACCGAAAAGCGCCGCTCCCGCCGCGGCGGCAGAGGACATCGCGGCGGCAGAGGCCGCGGCAAGGGCCATGCAGAGGGCGGCGAAAAGGCCGAAGCCCAGGAAAAGAATGCAGAAAGCCGCAGCGAAAAGCCGCAGCGCAGCGAGAAGACAAACGGCGGACGCCGTGAGCGTCCCGACCGCAGCACCGGGAAAAACGGCGAGCGCCGCGCCCCGCGGCAAAATAAGCCGAACAACGAAAATCCCGACGCGCCGAAAGCGCCGCGTCCGCCCCGTCCGCCGAAGGCTGAGGGCGCAGGAGAGGGCGGCGAGAACAAGCCGCGCCGCCGCAGTCATCGCGGCGGCAGAGGCCGCCGCAGAGGCGGCAGTCAGGGCGGCGAAAACACCGCGCCAAAGAGCGAATCGTAAGAAAATGAGAAGACCTGTGAAGCGTGCTTCGCAGGTCTTCTTTCTGCCCGCAGCGCGGCGCTCTTTTCTTTTTCTGCGCGCTGTGGTATACTCTTCCCAAAAAAACGACAAGTTCCAATGAGGTGACGTTCATGCTGAAATTCAACAAGGTGCTGCTCGCCAGCGACTTTGACAACACACTCGTCTACACGCAGGGTGCGCTGGAGCGCGGCGAGGACATTCCGCCGATGAGCGCGCGCAACCGCGAGGCCGTCGAATACTTCATACAAAACGGCGGCTATTTTTCGATCTCCACTGGTCGTGCGCTGCCCGCCTTTGCCCGCTATGCGCAGGATCTGCACTGCAATGCGCCCTGCGTGATCGCAAACGGCGCCGCCATCTATGACTTTAACAAGGATTGCTATGTGGAAACGGCGTTTCTCGATGCAGACATCTACGATCACGTCGATGCGCTGCTCGCCCGCTTTCCGGGCCTTTGCTTTGAGATCTATCACGATGACCGCCGCATCCACGTGCTGCACCCCAATGACTTTGTCCGCAACCACGAGCATCTGACGCGCGCCAAAACCGTGGAGGTACAAAGCTTCCGTGAGGTGGATCTGCCGATCATCAAGCTGCTCTTTGAAGAGGAAAAGCCGCTCCTGGACGAGGTGCGCAGCTTTATCCTCGCTCAGGAATGGGGCGCGCGCTATGAGCTGATCTTTTCGAGCGACCACCTGCTTGAGCTGACGCGCCGCGGCGCGACGAAGGGCGGCATGATCTTAAAGCTTGCCAAGCTGCTCGGCGTTGCGCGCAGGGACATTTACTGCGTCGGCGACCACAACAACGATATTCCGATGCTCGCCGTTTCCAAGATCGGTTTCGCGCCCGAAAATGCCATCTCCGAGGTCAAGGAGTGGGGCGCGCATATCGTCTGCCACTGCAAAGACGGCGCACTGGCCGACGTGGTGGAGATCCTTGACGGGCGATACTGATTTCAAAAAGATGGCAGAGCCGCTTTTTTCTTTTCCGCTGCCCTTTTTCGTACAACTTTTCGTTTGCTCACGCATATAATAGCCGGGTGAGCGAAAGCAGAAAGGAATGATACGATGAAGGAGAAAGAGATGGAGATTTGCTATGGTGACGTGGACGATATGATCTTTGGCAATGAGGGCTACGTCAGCGAACGGTAAATGATCAAAAAAGGCTCCGTGCAAATGCACGGAGCCTTTTTCATCATCTTTCCGCTGTTCAGAGCGCCTTTTCGATCGTGCCGCCGCCGAGCACCTCGTCCCCGTCGTAAAAGACAACGGCCTGCCCCGCCGTCACGGCGCGCTGGGGCGTGAGAAGCGCAACATGCGCGCCGCCATCGCGTAGCGGCGTCACAACCGCGTCGCATTCCTTCTGCGAATAGCGCGTTTTGACGGTGCAGCGCACCTCACCCTCAGGTGTGCCCGTGATCCAGTTCACACGCGAGGCGAGCAGCGCCGAGGAGAACAATTCTTCATTATCACCGAGAAGGACGGTATGATCTTCGGCATTTTTGGAGATCACATAGAGGGGGCGGTCAGCACTCACGCCGAGTCCCTTGCGCTGCCCCGCCGTGTAGCATTCAAGACCGCGATGGCGGCCGAGCACACGGCCGCTGCCGTCCACAAAGTCGCCCGGCTGCGGCGTCACGCCGCCGTAGTCGCGCAGAAAGCGCACATAGTCCCCATCGGGAATGAAGCAGATGTCCTGCGAATCCGCCTGATGGGCGTTGGCAAGCCCGGCTTCCTCCGCCTTTTCGCGAAGCTCCGGCTTTTCAAAGCTGCCGACAGGCAGCAGCAGATGCGCAAGCTGACGCTGCGTGAGCTGATAGAGCACATAGCTCTGATCCTTGGTACGGCTCTCGCCGCGAAGCAGGCGGTAAATGCCGCGCGTTTCGTAATAGTCGACACGGGCATAATGCCCCGTTGCGATGTAGTCAAAGCCCATTTGGAGCGCACGGTCTAAAAACGCGCCGAATTTCAGGCAGCGGTTGCAGTCGATGCAGGGATTCGGCGTGCGTCCCGCGCAGTATTCGCTCACAAAGTGATCCATCACCTCGCGCGCAAAAAGCGCCTGCTCGTCGAAAACGTAAAACGGTATGCCGAGTCCCTCGGCGATGCGCCTCGCGCCGTCTGTATCATTGCCGCAGAGCGCAAGCGACGCGCCTGCGCAGTCATAGCCCTGCTCTTGCAGCAAAAGTGCGGCGGCGGACGAATCCACGCCGCCGCTCATGGCGATCAGAACTTTTTTCTTCATTGGCTGTCACTTAATCCAGATATTTTTGTAAAAATGCCTCGCCCGAAAGTGCGTCGGACATCTCCACGAGCGTAGGGTTGAAGCCGCCGGCATAGTCGCTGCCGCGGTCTTTCAGGCGCACGCGCCCGGCTCGCACCGCCGGAAGCGAAACCGTGAAGAGCGAGCCCTTCCCCTCTTCCGACTGCGCCACGATCCTGCCGCCGTGTCCCTGCGCGATGCGCTGGCAGATGGGCAGCCCCAATCCAAGGCCGCGTGGGGGCATGGGATCCTGCCCGCCGTCGATGAAACGGTCAAACAGGTGAGCAAGCGTGTCGCTGTTCATGCCGCAGCCGCTGTCGGCCACGGTGATCTTAACGTTCCGCCCCTCCGTTTTCACGCGCACGCGGACACTGCCGCCCTGCGGCGTGAATTTGAGTGCGTTGGAGAGAAGATTGAGCAGCATCTTGCGGATCGCCGCGGCGTCAAGGCCGACGATCCGGCTGTCGCGGTCGGACAAAAAGTCAAGCGTGACGCCCTGCATATTGAATAGGAAGTCTACTTCCCCGCATACGCTGCGGCAGACGCCTACAATATCGTCATCGTAAAGTTCAAAGCGTTTCCTGTCGAACAGCTGTCCTGCGTCAGTCAGGTTGCTGATCACGCGGTAGAGCCGGTAATAGCTCTGATAGAACGCCGCGGCGGTGCGGTCGGTCTTCGCGTCTTTTTCCCGCATGTCTGCCGATACCAGGCGGTCAACCGCCGTATAGACCGTTGCAAGCGAGGTGCGCAGCTGCAGCGCAATATTCGGCAGCATGTCCGAAAGGATCTTCAATTCTTCTTCGGTATAATCCCGCATGGCATCTCCTAATGGTCGAGCAAAGTCCCTGCGGATAGCATTCACCGCAGAACGCAAAGCTTGCGTGGAAAGAATTTCATACCACACAATGCGTGGTGGTATACACTGAGCGTAGCAAAATTCTTTTTGAAAAGCAAGGAATTTGTGGAAATTGTGAAAATTCTGCAATTTCGTGCAAAAAGGTCTTGCAAAATGAAGCTCCTGCTGTATAATATCAAACGTACCAAACATTCGATATATTCCGCAAGATGAAAGGAAGTAAGTTTCTATGAGCATTAAAGTCGGTATCAACGGCTTCGGGCGCATCGGCCGCATGGTCTTTCGCGCCAGCCTTGACCATCCCGAGATCGAGATCGTCGGCATCAACGATCTCTGTCCCGCCGAGTATCTGGCCTATATGCTGAAATATGATACCATGCACGGCAGATTTGCCGCCGAAGTAAAGAGCAACGACTATGGCATCGTCGTCAACGGCCGCGAGATCCCCGTTTTCGCCGAGCGCAACCCCGCCAACCTCCCCTGGGGGAAGATCGGCGCTGAGTATATTGTCGAATCCACGGGCCTGTTCCTGACGAAGGAAAAATCGCAGGCGCATATCGACGCCGGCGCAAAGAAGGTCATCATGTCCGCCCCGTCCAAGGACGATACGCCGATGTTTGTCTGCGGCGTGAATCTCGATTCCTACACGAGCGACATGCAGTTCGTCTCCAACGCTTCTTGTACGACGAACTGCCTCGCCCCCATCGCCAAGGTCTTGAACGACAACTTCGGCATCAAAGACGGTCTGATGACCACCGTGCACTCCGTCACCGCCACGCAAAAGACCGTAGACGGCCCGTCCATGAAGGACTGGCGCGGCGGCCGCGCGGCCACGGGCAACATCATTCCTTCCTCCACCGGCGCCGCCAAGGCTGTCGGCAAGGTCATTCCCTCCCTCAACGGCAAGCTGACCGGCATGTCCATGCGCGTTCCTACGCTGGACGTTTCCGTGGTCGATTTGACAGTCAACCTTGAAAAGCCCGCCTCCTACGACGAGATCTGCGACGCGATGAAAAAAGCGAGCGAGGGCGAACTCAAGGGGATCCTCGGCTACACCGATGAAGCGGTCGTCTCGTCCGACTTCCTCGGCGATGCGCGCACGTCCATCTTCGACGCCAAGGCCGGCATCGCGCTGACGGATACCTTCGTCAAGGTCGTCAGCTGGTATGACAACGAGATTGGCTACTCCAACAAGGTGCTCGATCTCATCGAGCACATGTACTCGGTCGATCACGCGGCGCATTAACTTTCTTTTTTCTGTTCCTGTTTTTTTGGTAAAAAACGGGACGGTGCTCCTCTGAGGCAAGAGGGATCTGGTGCGAGATCCCTCTTGTTTTTTTCGCATTTTCGGTGGTATACTGCCATCGTTGCAAATTCTATAATGAGGTGGACTATGTTTCAGGGTTTTACGCCGGAGGCCGTCGAGTTCCTCTGGGGCATCAAATTCAACAACAACCGCGAGTGGTTCCTGCCGCGCAAGGAGGAATTTCTATTGCTCGTCGACCGCCCGATGCGCGAGCTCGGCAGCGAGCTTTTCGACGCGATCCGCGCGGAATATCCCAAGCAGCCGCTCCGGCTGCATGTCTGCCGCGTTTACCGCGATGCGCGCCGACTCTTCGGCCGCGGGCCGTATAAAGACCATCTGTGGCTCACGATCGAGCGCCCGCACGAGCGCTTTGAAGGTGTTCCCGCGCTGTACTTCGAGCTTGCGCCGAACTATTTCAGCTACGGCTGCGGCTACTGGGACGCCGCGCCCTCCACGATGGCGCGCCTGCGCCGCCGCATCGAGCGAGATCCCAAGGCGCTTGAAAAGATCGTGCGCAAGCTGAATAAGTCCCGCTTCACGCTCTCGGGAGAGGTGTTCAAGCGGCCCAAGGGCGACGTCGGTACGCTCTTAAATCCGTGGTACAACGCAAAGCACATCGCCGTCAGCTATGACGATAACCCCGAGGGCGTGCTCTTCACACCCGAGCTCAAGGACGAGGTGCTCGCGGGCTTTCGCGAGCTGATGCCTCTCTATCTCTATCTTGACTCGCTCTCGGGCGATCCTGAGCCGGCAAAGGAATAACCGCACAAAGCAAAAGAGTGACAGCCAAAAGGCTGTCACTCTTCTTTTTTTACTGCAAAACCTTTTTGTTGCCGTGGGTGGCTTTCATACGCAGCTCCTTGTTGAGGATCGTCTTGCGGATGCGCAGGTTCTTGGGCGTGACCTCAAGCAGCTCGTCGTCTGCGAGGAACTCAAGGCACTGCTCCAGGCTCATCTGCTTGGGCGGGACAAGGCGCAGCGCGTCGTCCGAGCCGGAAGCACGCATGTTCGTCAGCTGCTTCTTCTTGCAGACGTTGACCGTGATGTCCTCCTGCTTGGGGGACTGACCGACGACCATGCCCTCGTACACATCGACGCCCGCGCCGATAAACAGCACGCCGCGCTCCTGCGCGTTGAAGAGGCCGTAGGTGATGGACGTGCCGGTTTCGGAGGCGACGAGAGAGCCGGTGTTGCGGCGGGCAAGCTCGCCCTTGTAGGGCGCGTAGGAATCAAACACGCTCGCCATGATGCCCTCTCCCTTGGTGTCGGTGAGGAACTCGTTGCGGTAGCCGAAGAGGCCGCGCGCGGGAATGAGGAATTCGAGCTTCATGCGGCTGCCGATGGGTGTCATCTCAGCGAGGTCGCCCTTGCGGGAGCCGAGCTTTTCGATGACCGCGCCGACATAGTCCTGCGGCACATCGCACACAAGGCGCTCGATCGGCTCGCACTTCTTGCCGTCGATCATCTGATAGAGGACGCGCGGGGGCGAAACCTGGAACTCATAGCCTTCGCGGCGCATCGTTTCGATCAGAATGGACAGCGACATTTCGCCGCGGCCGGCAACATTGAACGCATCGGTCGAGCCTTCCAGCTCCGTAACGCGCAGGGAAACGTCCTTGAGCGTTTCGCGCTGCAATCTCTCGCGCAGCTGACGGGAGGTGACGAACTTGCCCTCGCGTCCTGCGAAGGGAGAGTCGTTGATGGCGAAGGTCATCTCCACGGTGGGCGCGGAGATCTTGACGAACGGCAGCGGCTCGATGCACTCGGGTGTGCAGATCGTATCGCCGATGGTAATGTCGCCGATGCCGGAGAGGCAGATGATGTTGCCTGCGGTGGACTCAGTGACGGGGTTCTTGGCAAGGCCCTCAAACTCATAGAGCGCGACGGCCTTGGCCTTCTTGGGTGCAGCGTCGGGATCGTGGTAGTTGCACACGGCGATCTCCTGATTCTGCTTGAGCGTGCCTCGCTCGATGCGGCCGATGGCCATGCGGCCGACGTACTCGTTATAGTCGATGGCAGAGACGAGCATCTGGAACGGCGCGTCCACATCGGCCTCCGGCGCGGGGATATACTCAAGAATGGTGTCGAAGAGGGGCTTTAAGTCCGTGCCGGGCACATCGGGCGAATAGGACGCCGTACCGTTGCGGCCGGAGCAGAAGAGCATCGGGGAGTCAAGCTGCTCGGGCGTTGCGTCGAGATCCATCAGCAGCTCAAGCACTTCGTCCACGACCTCGTGGATACGCTGGTCGGGGCGGTCGATCTTGTTGACGACAACGATGACGCGATGGCCCAGCTCCAGCGCACGGGAAAGGACGAAGCGCGTCTGCGGCATGGGGCCCTCGGCAGCGTCGACGAGCAGGATAACGCCGTTGACCATCTTGAGGATACGCTCGACCTCGCCGCCGAAGTCAGCGTGGCCCGGAGTATCGATGATGTTGATCTTGGTGTCACCGTAGCGAATGGCAGTGTTCTTGGCAAGGATTGTGATGCCGCGCTCACGCTCGAGGTCATTGGAGTCCATGACGCGGTCGACAACCTCCTGGTTTTCGCGGTACACGCCGCCCTGCTTGAGCATCTCGTCGACCAGCGTGGTCTTGCCGTGGTCAACGTGGGCGATGATGGCTACGTTGCGAAGCTTTTCGTTCTGCATAAACTATCTCTCCTTCCTGCCGCAGGGGCAGGGAATCTAATCGTAAGTCATTAACTGTAATAGTATATTCTGATGCTCCGTCATTTGCAAGATTTTTTGGAACTTTTTTTGTGCTTTTTGCAGAAAAATCAGAAAAACGACCGTCTGCCAAGGCGGCAGACGGTCATTTTTCGGTTTCTGTGCAGGTTTTAGCCCAGCAGCTCGCTCAGCTCGTCGATCAGCTCGCCGAAGAGCGACAGTGCGTCGTTGACGGGCGCGGGCGTGCGCATATCAACGCCCATGTCGCGCAGCAGCTCGACCGGCTCCTTCGAGCAGCCGCCGGAGAGGAACTTCTTGTAGTCCTTGACGGCGCTCTCGCCCTCGCGCAGGATGCGGTTGGCGATGGCAACGGCAGCGGAAAAGCTCGTTGCATACTGGAAGACATAGTAGTTGTAGTAGAAGTGCGGGATGCGCGTCCACTCGAGCGCGATCTCATCGTCGGAGACCATATCGGGGCCGAAGTAGAGCTTGTTGAGCGCATGGTACTTTTCGCTCAGCGCATCGGCGGTCAACGCCTCGCCGCTCTCGATGAGCTTGCCCATTTCGAGCTCGAACTCGGCAAACATCGTCTGGCGGTAGACCGTACCCTTGAACTGGTCGAGGAAGTGGTTGATGAGATAAGCGCGCTGCCTGCGGTCGGTCGTCTTGCCGAGCAGGTGGCGCATCAACAGGATCTCGTTGCAGGTGGAGGCGACCTCGGCGACGAAGATGACATACTCCGCCGTGTTCACCGGCTGGTTCTTGCAGGAATACCATGTGTGCATGGCGTGACCCATCTCGTGGGCAAGGGTGAACATGCTATCGAGGTTGTCCTTGTGGTTGAGCAGCACATAGGGGTGAGGCCAGCCGCTGCCGGTGCAGTAGGCACCGCCGCGCTTGCCGGTATTTTCATACACGTCGACCCAGCGGTTGTTGAAGCCCTCTTCCAGCACGTCCGTATAGTCCTTGCCGAGCACGGCGAGCGCCTCGAGCACATTTGCCTTCGCCTCGTCATAGGAGATCTCCGCGTCCGCGTCTGCAACGATCGGCGTATAGACGTCGTACATGTGCAGCGCATCAACGCCCATGATCTTCTTGCGCAGGGCAACGTAGCGGTACATCTTGTCAAGGTTGCCGTGCACCGCGTCGATGAGATTGGTGTACACCGCCGTCGGCACCTCGGTCACGTCGAGAGAGGCCTCGAGCGTGGAGTTATAATGGCGCGCGTCGGCAAAGAACTTGAGCTGCTTGAACTGCGCGTCGAGCGAGGAGGCGTAGGTGTTGCGGAATTCGCCCGCGCGCTTGTAGTAGGCTTTGAAGGCGTTCTCGCGCAGCGTGCGGTCGGCGCTCGTCAGCAGCGGCACGAGCGTGCCGTCGGTCAGCTGATGCGTTTCGCCCTTGCCGTCCGTCACGTCGGGATAGCGGATGTCCGCGTTGTGGAACATGCTGAACGTGCGGCTGGGGCTCTCGCTGATCTCGCCGGCGGCGGCAAGCAGCTTCTCGCACTCGGGCGAGAGGATATGCGCCTTGCGGCGGCGCAGCTTATCAATATTGCGGCGATAGGTCTCAAGCTTCGGCTCTTCGGCGTAGAAACCCGCAAGCGCTTCGTCAGAAAGCGCCATGATCTCGCTCGCTTCAAACGCGCTGGCGCTCGAGAGTGCGACCGCTGCGGAGAAAGCCTTGCTGCGCATACCCTGATAGAAGGAGTTGCCCACATCCTGGTCGCTGCGGCAGCTTGCGTACTCCACAAGCTTGGTCACACGCACGTTGACCTCGTCGCCGAGCGTGAACCATGCGAGCAGGGTCTTCGCGCTCTCGCCGAGTCTGCCGGCGAAGGCGCTCAGGCGCTCGGGATAGGCCTTGAGCGCCTCCAACTCATCGTTCCACGCCTCGTCGCTTGCAAACACGTCGCGCAGATCCCAGGTGAACTCCTCGGGCACCTCGCTGCGCGGAAGGATCGTTTTTCCGTCCATACCGTTACCGTCCTTTTCTCAAAAAATTCCGCCCGTCTTCTGCGGGCAGATGTGGTCTTGCCTCCCATTATAACGGACGCAGGCGGTGAATACAAGCGCTTTTCTCTGATCCGCGCCGCGGCAAAACAGGCATTGACAAACCGGGGCGCAAAAGGGTACAATATTTTTATTATAGGCCTTGCAGCTTTTTCCGATCTCCCGAACGCAGCTTGCCGATGCCCCCTTTTCTTCCAATCACATGCGCCTGTAGCTCAGCCGGATAGAGCGCGAGCTTTCTAAGCGGACGGGCATCAATTACCGATGGCCCCGGTTTTTCTACAATTTGATATGTTTCGCATCATTTGCGTCTGTAGCTCAGTTGGATAGAGCGCGAGCCTCCTAAGCCCGAGGCCCCCGGTTCGAGCCCGGGCAGGCGCACCAAAAGCGCTGTAATCTCAAGGGTTCATGTTCATAGGTACACAATGTGACCTATGGGGCAGGCCGGACGGTACAGGGCACGAAAAAATAAGTCGGGGGAAATTCCCTCGACTTATTTTTTCTTTGATCCCAAGTTTATTTGAGCGCCACATTTCAATTGGATGCGCAGACTTGATATGGGATATAACATTAGATGAAATTTCAGCCCTCTGCCTTTTCCTTGGCAGAGGGCCGTTTTTTGCTTAACAGTTATTGA
>ENA-UOJG01001385-UOJG01001385.1-human-gut-metagenome-genome-assembly--contig:-C47-NODE-1385-length-25806-cov-4.976467_pt1 | contig 25806 bp, 22 predicted proteins | sample MGYA00242340_ERZ723887 | MGnify/ENA metagenome assembly ERZ723887 | reverse complement strand
GGGAAAAACCGACTACGGCTCGCGCACCTGCCCGTTGCCGCTGATCAGATACTTGTAACTGGTAAGCTCCCGCAGCCCCATCGGCCCGCGGGCATGCAGTTTCTGGGTACTGATCCCTATCTCCGCCCCGAAACCGAACTGTCCCCCGTCGGTAAAAGCCGTGGAGACATTGACATAGACGCAAGCCGCATCCACCCGACGCTGGAACTCGACCGCCGTGGCCGGATTTTCCGTTAGGATGGCCTCGCTGTGCCCCGACGAATACTTCGCAATGTGGTCCAAAGCCTCCTCCAGGCTGTCCACCGTTTTGACGGCCAGGATATAGTCCTGAAACTCCGTCCCGAAACTATGCTCATCTGCCGCCACGAGCAGATCCTTGGGATACTTGCCCTCCAAAGCCATGTACGCACGCGGATCGGCCTGGAGCTGCACGTTCTTCTTGGCCAGCGGGGCGCACAAAGCCGGCAGATCGGCCAAACGCGAAGAGTGCACGATCAGGCAATCCAGGGCATTGCACACCGACACGCGCCGGGTCTTGGCGTTGAAAATGACCGCCGCGCCCTTCTTCACATCGCCGTCGGCCGAAAAATACGTATGACATACCCCGGCACCCGTCTCGATGACCGGCACGTGGGCATTGTCGCGCACATAGCGGATCAGCGAAGCACTCCCCCGGGGGATGAGCAGATCGACATAATCGGTAGCCGTGAGCAATTGGGCCGTGGCCTCCCGGTCGTTGGGCAGCAAGGTAACCGCATCCTGCGGCACCCCGCAACGGTACAGCACTTTCTTGATGATCGAGATGATCATCGCATTGGAATGCACCGCATCCGAACCGCCTTTGAGGATACAAGCGTTCGAGGTCTTGAAGCACAGGGAAAACACATCGAAGCTCACATTGGGACGCGCCTCGTAGATCACCCCCACTACCCCGAAAGGCACGCGCACCTTGACGATCTCCATCCCGTTGGGACGTGTCCAGCGGGCCATTTCCTCCCCTACGGGCGAGCGCAAGGCCGCCACGTGGCGGATGTCGTCCGCTATGCCCTTGATCCGCGCAGGGGTGAGCATCAAGCGGTCGTACATCGGATCGGAAGGATCCTTGGCCGCCAGATCGCGCGCGTTTTCCTCGAGGATCGCCGCACTTTGGCATTCGGTTTCATCGGCCAAAGCCAAAAGCACCTCGTTGATCTTTTCTCCGTCGAGCAACGCCAAAGCCCGTGAAGCCTCGACCGCCCGTTCAAAAGTCTGTTTCAGTTCCATATCGCTCGTTTCTTTTTTTCAGTCCAAACACAGGTAATCGTAATGCACCAGCGCCTTTCCGCCCTTGCGACCCATCTGCCTCCGAGCCTGCTGGCTGCCGGTGGAAACGCGTCCTACGCCGATCTGACGGCCGTCAGGCGCAATGATCCGCACGATGTCGTCCTTCTCGAAATCTCCCCGGATCTCGCTCACCCCGATCGGCAGCAGGCTGGTGGCCTTCTCCCCGGTAAGGGCCTGGCAAGCCAGAGGGCTGATGTGGATCTCTCCCTTGGCAAAACTCTCCGAATGGGCGATCCATTTCTTGATGGCGCTCTTGGGCGTGGAGGCAGGGACAAAACGGGTGCAAAGCGTCCCCTCGTCCTGCTTCCCTCCCATCAAACGGCAAAGGATGTTCTCCCGCTTTCCGTTGGCGATGATCACCTCCGTCCCCTCGCTGGCTACCTTGGCAGCGATACGGCTCTTGGTGAGCATCCCTCCGCGCCCGAACGAGGAGCGCGACGACTGGACATAACGCGACAGGTCGCTTTCACCGGGCAGGATGCGTTCGATGACCCGGGAAGCCGGATCGGCAGGGTCGCCGTCGTAGATCCCGTCGATGTTGCTCAGGATCACCAGTGCCTCGGCATCCATCATCGCGGCCACCAGCCCCGAGAGTTCGTCGTTGTCGGTAAACATCAATTCCGTTACCGAGATCGTATCGTTCTCGTTGACCACCGGTACTACGCCGCTTTCCAGCATCACCGCCATGCAGTTGCGCTGGTTCAGGTAATGCTCCCGGGTGCCGAAACTCTCCTTGGTGGTGAGCACCTGCCCGCAGACGATGCCGTGCTCGCGGAAAAGTTCGTAATACTTCCCGATGAGCTTCCCTTGTCCGACTGCCGAAAACAACTGGCGGCTGCCCACCGCGTCGAGGTGATGGGGTTTGGGCACGACCTCGCTGCGCCCGGCCGCCACCGCGCCCGAAGAGACCAGGATCACTTCCATCCCCCCGGCCATCAATTCGGCGATCTGATCCACCAGCGCAGACATCCGCGTGGTATCGAGCGTACCGTCCGCCCGGGTAAGCACGTTGCGGCCTACCTTGACGACGATACGTTTGTATTTTTTTTCCAAAGCGTCTTTCACTTCGTAGTTCGTATTTTCTTGCACTTGCCTGAAAAACTTTCTATCTCCAAACACCACACCGCCGTGCGGGGGAGAGATTTTTCCATGTACTTGAGCCCCGTGGAGACATCCTGCGGGGAATATTTCTCCAGCAAACGCCTCAGGGCTTCGCGTTTTTGCTGCGGATCGTCCACCACCCGGGCCTTGCCGCACAGCACGAGGCTCTCATACTCGGTGGTAAACTGCGCGGAGAGGACATGAGTGTGCCCCACCACGCAGAACGACACCCGATCTTCGCTGGACAAACAACGCCATTTCCTCCCCTGGGGAGCGCAATGGAGATAGATCGCATCCTGCCCGTCCCACACGAAATTGATCGGAATGCCGTACGGAACCCCGTCCTCGCACAGGGACAACACGCCGTATTCCCCCTCCCGGAGAAGTTCGCGCGCCCGCTGTTCGTCCATCAGGCGGTCGCGACGACGCACCGAGTCGTTATCGTAACGCATCCCTCCGGCTTTACTTGCTGGCCAGCAGACCGTCGATCACCGCCGCGGAAAATCCTCCGCGTTCCATCGCTTCCAGACCCTTGAGGGTGATGCCTCCCGGCGTGGTTACTTTGTCGATCTCCTGCTGGGGCATCGTTCCGTTGGCCTGCAACAGCCCTACCGCCCCGCGTACCGTCTGGAGCACCATCGGCAGCGCTTGCGAAGGGTCGAGGCCCATCTTGGCCGCCCCTTCGACCGAAGCCCCGATGTAGCGCAGGATATAGGCAATCCCGCACGAGCAAAGTGCCGTAACGGCCGTCATCTGTTCTTCGGGCACCAGGAAGGCCTCCCCCAAAGCACCGAAGACCGCCATCATTTCTTCCTGCTGTGCCGGCGATGCACCGTCCGCACTGATGAAAGTCGTGCTCAGCCCGATGGACACCGCCGTATTGGGAATCACGCGGAACAAAGCGGGCGAAGCGCCCAGGTATTCTTTCATTCGGGCGAAGGAAAGCCCGGCCACCACCGAGGCAACCGCCTGGCGTTCCATGTCGAGCTCCGGAGCGATCTCCCGCAGGACGCCTTCAGCCAACCAGGGTTTGACCGCGACGAATACATAATCCGCCCCGCGCACCGCCTCCCGGTTGTCCGAGAGAAGGCGCACCGTACAGTGCTGTTTTTCCAAACGTTCGAGCAGCGCCGCCCGCGCATGTGTAACGCAGACGTCCTGCCCAGCGGCCAATCCAGCCGTAACCACCCCGGCGGCTATCGCACCGCCCATGTTTCCTCCACCGAGAACTGCTATTTTCATTTGTTTATCGCTTAATCATTCCATTTTCTTTATCCTGATCGTGACGAGCGGCGATCTCATCGGCCAATGCGCGGGTACGCTCCACGCGAACCACATTGTCCGGATGGTCGGAAAACATCCGTTGCAGGATGGACGCCTGCGCACCATTCTGCTGAGAGAGTTCGTCCAGTTTTTCGAGTGCACGCGACATGGCATACGGATCGAGTCCATGGTCATGGCAGAAGTTCACACCATACGCATCGGCGGCCGTTTCCTGTTTTTGGGAATACTGCGCCGAAGCTAAAGCCTCAGCAATCGTCCCCCACTGCGAATCCGTCAACTTAGCCAACGTACCTCCCGCAGCCCCCAAGGCACTGCGCCCTGCAGCACGGAGGTAAGCGTTCTTCATCGCATCCTTACTGTCCGTGTTTACCACATGACCTATTTCATGACCGACTACAGCCATCAATTCATCGTCGTCCATCCGATCCATCAACCCGCTGAACACCCGGACGCTGCCATCCCCGCAGGCAAAGGCATTGATGTCTTCGGTGAGATAAACCTTGAAATTCAAGTCCAACCCTTCGACCCCGACTCTCTCGGTAAGCCGCTTCAGACGTACGGCATAAGCCGACGTATCGGCCGCCAGAGTATTCTCTGCGTCCATCCGGGCTACCGCCTCAGCGGACAAACGGGCGATCTGTACATCGGACAGAGTAACGGCAGCCACGACATTCTTGCCGGCTTCCAGCAATTTACCGCTGTCCAGGGTACGCCCGCCTATTTTAATCTGCGCAGAAGCCGACAGACAAAAGACGAGAAAAAAGATCCCGAGAGAAAAAAACTTATTCATATTTCTCAAAACCATCCCGAATGATTCATCGGTTGCAAAAGCAAAGTTACTGTTTTCCCCCGTTCGGTCTTCATAAAATACCCGACGACAGGGTTGCATTTTGTTAAAAAAAAGTATCTTTGTCGCTGGGTACTCCCAAAAAACCTTTCCTTCTGCTAACAAACGTACAAACGATGAACACTCCTGCCAAATCCGTAAGAATCCAATCGCTGGATGTATTCCGCGCGCTGACCATGTTGCTCATGCTCTGGGTAAACGAGTACGCGGGTGTAAAAGACCTTCCCCACTGGATGTACCATGCCGCCGCCCAGGAAGACATGATGGGCTTCTCGGACATCATCTTCCCGGCCTTTCTCTTTGCCATGGGTATGGCCGTCCCCTTTGCCGTACAAAACCGCCTGAAGAAAGGCGACAGCCTGCTGCAAGTCTCCCTGCACATCCTGCTGCGCACCGTAGCCCTGGTGGTGATGGGCCTCTTTACCGTCAACAAAGGCGCCTACGATCCCGTGGCCTCGGGCATCCCCTCGGCTTGGTATTCGCTGCTGATGGTCGCCGGATTTTTCCTCGTATGGAACCTCTACCCGAAAGTTTCCGACGCGCGCCGCTACCTGTTTGCCGGGATGAAAATAGCCGGCATCGCCCTGCTGATCTATCTGCTGGTCATCTTTGTCCCCAAGGAAGGTCAGTCCTTCGGCACGAAATGGTGGGGCATCCTCGGACTGATCGGCTGGTCGTACCTGGGCACCTCGCTCATTTACCTGGCCACCCGTTCAAATCTGCGCAAAGCCATCGCCGCCTTCCTGCTGCTGACCGCCTGCTGCCTGTTGACCTTCGCCGGCGTATTCCGGGGGACCTGGGCCGAGTACATCCCCAGCCAACCGGTACTCTACACCCTTTCGGTAGCCGGTATGCTCTCCGCCATCATCCTGCAACAATACGGACGCCGCCCGGGCAGTTTCTACGGCGTGATGGTAGCCATCGGGGTCGTCATGGCCTTGTGTGGTTGGGTGGCACACCACTGGTGGATCATTTCCAAGATCCAGGCCACTCCCACCTGGCTCTTTTACTGCTGCGCGATGTTCTTCCCGGCCGTTGCCCTGCTGCATTACCTGTGCGATGTAAAAGGCAAAGCACATTGGTTTGCCATCATCAAACCGGCCGGCACGCTGACCCTGACCTGCTACATGGTACCCTACCTGACCGGCAACCTGATGCGCCTGTTGGAGCTCCACTGGCCCTCGTTTACTTACAGCGGCGGGGCCGGACTGGTGCGTTGCGCGCTGTATTCCCTGGCGGCCATCTGGATCGCCTGGCTGCTTTCGAAGATCCATATCCGTCTGAAAATCTGACGCCATCTGCCCTGGCCGAAAAGATCCGAAACAGGGACGAAGGCAGCCAAACGCCCCCTGACCCCGAATCCCCGGGGGAAGGAGAAAAACCTACCCCCGCTTTTTTACCGGAGTAGCCTGGGAGAGACGCAGACTGCTCACCACCGCCGCCGTCAGCGCAAAGCCGATGGCCGCCATCAGACAGCGCAAGGGCGAAACCTCGGGCGCCGTCACGCGAAAGATCAAGGCTACCAACGTCGTCCCGAGCGTCTGCCCGAACAGACGCGCCGTCCCCTGCATCCCGCTCGCCCCACCGCTGCGCGAAGTCGGTGCCGAGGAGATGATCGTCACATTATTGGGCGTCTGGAACAATCCGAAACCCGCGCCGCACACCGCCATCCTCCAGATTATCTGGCTGTTTTCCGGCTGGGGAGGCAGTTCCACAAGCAGGAACAACCCCAATGCGAATACCGCCATTCCCACGCCTCCCAGCAGTCCCGGATGGATCTTTTCCACCAGCCTCCCGGCCAACGGCGCCGCCACGATCGTAGCCAAAGGCCACGGGGTAAGCAGCAAGCCCGTCTCGGCTACACTCCGCGCCAGCACATCCTGAAACAAAAAAGGCAACGACACCATCGCCAGCATCTGCGCCGTAAAAGAACATACGGACGTCCCGACCGAAAGCGAAAAAATGGGGATCTTCAGCAGATCCACCGGCAGAATGGGCGCCTGAAGCATCCTTTGCCGACGGATGAAAAAATATCCGATCGTCAGCAGCAACACCACCTGCGCCGCGATCAAACGCCGGTTTTCGTCGTGGGCCAAGCCCTCAAGCGTATAGATCAAAAGACCGAAAGTCAGCGCATTGGCCACCGCACTGATCTTGTCGAAACGATACGAGCGTTCCCGCGCCGGGTTTTGCGGCAGGAAAGCCCTTCCGGTAAAGAAAGCGATCGCCGCAATCGGAATGTTGATCACAAAAAGCCAATGCCACGAAGCCACCGAAAGGATCGCTCCGGCCAGGGAAGGACCGGCCGCTACCGACACCGAAACGATCATCGCATTGACCCCCATCCCCCGACCGAGGAATTCAGGCGGGTAAATAAGCCGGATCAAAGCCGTATTGACGCTCATCACCGCCGCCGCGCCGATGCCCTGCACCACCCGGGCCCCTACCAAAGTCCACAACGAATCGGCCAAAGCGCACACCAGCGAAGCCACCCCAAAGACCGCCACACCGAAGAGGAACACCCGCCGATACCCATGAATATCCCCCAGCGAAGCGAACGAAAGCAAGGAAACGGTGATCACCAACTGATAGGCATTGACCACCCAGGTAGTCTGGGACGGAGAAGCCCCGAAATGGTCGGAAAGGGTCGGCAAAGCCACGTTCATGATCGTCCCGTCGATCACGGACATCATGATCGCCGCCAAGACCGCTACCGCCCCCAGATAAGCCTTGGGGATGCCCAATATTTTCTTTTCCATCCCTTCCCGCGTCAAAGGGACAAAGGTAGTGAAAGGCGAGGGCAAAGCCGAAGGGGAAAACGAAGTTTTTCTCCGCAAGGTTTGCCGAGCCGCATCCTGCCCAAAAACGCTTTTCGACATGCAGTATTTTTACCAAAAATATCCGTACTTTTATCCCACAACAACATCATCACTATCCATGACTGCTTCCAAAGTATTTTTCACCTCGCTGCGCACCAATCCGCACAGCAACCTGCTGGACAAGATGGAACGCCTGGTACGCCGGGCGGGGATCGACACCATCGATTTCGACAAACGCTTTGCCGCCATCAAGATCCACTTCGGCGAACCGGGCAACGTAGCATACATCCGTCCCAATTTTGCCGCACGCATGGCCGATATCCTGCGTTCGCTGGGAGCCAAACCCTTCCTCACGGATTGCAACACCCTGTATTCGGGGCGTCGTTCCAATGCGGTCGATCACCTGCAAAGCGCCATGGAAAACGGCTTCAACCCCATCTCGGCGCGGTGCAACGTCATCATCGCCGACGGACTCAAAGGCACCGACTACCGCGAGATCCCCATCGACGGGGAGTACTGCAAGGCGCCCAAGATCGGTGCGGCGATTGCCGATGCCGACATCATCATCTCCATGACCCACTTCAAGGGGCACGAACAGGCCGGTTTTGGCGGAGCGATCAAAAACCTGGGCATGGGCTGTGCCAGCGTAGGCGGAAAACTGGAATTGCACTGCGCCTCCCAGCCGGTGATCGACCGGGAACACTGCAAAGGTTGTCTGATCTGCGTAAAACACTGCGCACACGATGCCATCCACCTCGACGCCGAACGCAAAGCGGTGATCGACTACTCCAAATGCGTAGGCTGCGGGCAGTGCATCGCTCTGTGTCAATACGAAGGCGCCGTGATGGGTCCCGGCGACACGGCCGAACGTCTGAATTACAAGATCGCCGAATACACCGCGGCCGTGCTGAAGGACAAGCCGCATTTCCACGTGAGCTTCATCATGAACGTATCGCCCGAATGCGACTGCTGGAACCACAACGATGCCGCCATCGTCCCCGACCTGGGCATGCTCGCTTCGTTCGACCCGGTGGCTCTCGACAAGGCTTGCGCCGACCTGGTCATCGCCGCGCCGGTGCTCTCTACCGACAACCGCCTGCACAACGAACACCTGCACGAACACCTCGAAGGGACCGACAAGTTCCACCTGCTCCACCCCGACACCAAGTGGGAGGCGGCACTCGAACATGCCGAAAAGATCGGCATCGGCACCACGCAGTACGAACTCATCACCGTCTGAACTTACCCCCAGGCACGCGCAGCGCGAGCGCGGCGCGGCGGCCGCAAGGCCGCCCCTGCCCGCTGTGCCAAACGTTCCCCGCTGCATCGCGGGAGGCCTGGCGGCGAAGATTCGAAAAAAACCGTAAATCGGGTAGTATCCATTTTCCTGCAAATCACTTATTTTGTCCTGCCTTCCCGCCGGGAAGGTCAAACCGAATACAAAACAAACTGCCAAAAAAACATGGAAACTGTCGCAAAACTCCAATCCCTCTCCTTCACCCAAGGACGCACCTATGCCTTCGCCGCTCTGTTTGCCGCCGGCAACATCGCCCTGCCCCAACTGGTACACCTGATCCCCGGAGGAGGACTCATCTGGCTGCCGATCTATTTCTTCACCCTGATCGCCGCCTACAAATACGGCCTGGCCGTAGGACTTCTCACGGCCCTGGCCTCGCCGCTGGCCAACCACCTGCTTTTCGGCATGCCCCCTGCCGGAATGCTCCCCGCCATCCTCATCAAGTCCGTCCTGCTGGCTCTAGCCGCTGCCTACGCCGCCAAGAAAGCCGGTAAAATCTCATTTTGGGCCATCCTGGCAGCCGTAGCTGCATACCAACTTGTCGGTTCGCTGGCCGAATGGGGGCTCACCGGCAGCCTCGCTGCCGCCCTGCAAGACCTGCGCATCGGCCTGCCCGGTATCGCCGTACAGATCCTGGGTGGATATGCCGTACTGAAAGCCCTGCAAAAGATCTGATATCTCTCCTTTAAAAAACGACACGATGGACAGACGAGATTTCCTCAAAGCCGTAGCCGTTACCGGTGCAGCCATGACCCTGCGCCCGCACGGAGCGATGGACGTCCTGGCTCAGCCGGTAAAATCCTCCTCGAACGGCACGCCGGCCGACCTGATCGCCGTCATGGGCGGAGAACCCGACGAAATGCTCCGCCGCGCCCTGACGGAGGTCGGCGGCATCGGACGCTTCGTAAAGAAAGGCCAAAAGGTGCTGGTAAAACCCAACATCGGCTGGGACAAGACCCCGGAGCTGGCCGGAAATACCAACCCGAAACTGATCACCGAACTCATCCGCCAGTGCTTCGCCGCTGGTGCTTCGGAAGTAACGGTCTTCGACCATACCTGCGACGACTGGCGCAAATGCTACCAGAGCAGCGGCATCGAAGAAGCCGCCAAAGCCGCCGGAGCCAAGGTGGTCCCCGCCCACACCGAATCGTACTACCGCGAAGTATCCCTCCCCCATGGGAAAAACCTCAAGAAGGCCAAAATCCACACCGCGCTGCTCGATGCCGACGTGTGGTTCAACTGCCCCATCCTGAAAAACCACGGAGGAGCCAACCTGACCATCTCGATGAAGAACTACATGGGCATCGTCTGGGACCGGGAATACTTCCATGCGCACAACCTCCAACAGTGCATCGCCGATGTCTGCACCCTGGACAAAAAACCCGCCCTGAACATCGTGGACGCATACCGGGTGATGAAAACCAACGGCCCGCGCGGCCGCAGCGCCTCGGACGTCGTGCTGGCCAAAGCGCTTTTCCTCTCCCAGGACATCGTAGCAGTGGACACCGCCGCCGCCAAATTCTTCAACCAGATCCGCGAAATGCCCCTCGAATCGGTCGGACACATCGCAGCCGCCCAGGCACTCGGGGTGGGAACGATGGACCTCGAAAGCCTGAATGTAAAACGCATCAAAATCTGACGCCTTCCCCATGCTCCGCGAACTCCGTATCGCCGTAGCGGTCGTGATGCTCTCGCTCGTCACGTTTTACTTCATCGACTTCGCAGGCCTGCTGCCCGAAGGGTTCAGCGTCCTGGAACACATCCAATTCGTTCCGGCCGTTCTCTCCCTCTCGACCGCTGTTCTGGTAGCTCTGGTGGCGCTCACCCTGCTGCTGGGACGCCTATACTGCTCGGTCATCTGTCCCATGGGGATCTTCCAGGACGTCATTGCCCGCATAAGCCGAGGCCTGGGGAAAAAGCCGAAGAAAAAGAAACGCTACCAGTACTCCCCGGCCCGCAACATCCTGCGCTACACCCTGCTGGCAGCTACGGTCGTCGCACTGGTATCCGGATTTACCCTGCTGGCCAGCCTGCTCGACCCGTACGCCGCCTACGGTCGTATCGCCGCCAACGTATTCGCTCCGGTCTATCTGGCGGGCAACAACCTGCTCGAGGCGCTCTTCACCGCAATGGGCAACTACACGTTTTACCGGATGGACATCTACGTGCACAGCGCCTTTGCCCTGTCCATCGCCCTGCTCACCTTGCTCGGGGTAGGGTACCTGGCCTGGAAGCACGGCCGCACGTACTGCAATACCATTTGCCCGGTAGGGACGTTTTTAGGGCTGATCAGTCGTTTTTCCTGGTGGAAAATCCGGATCGACCCTGCGAAATGCACCCACTGCGGGGTGTGCGCCACCCGGTGCAAAGCCTCGTGCATCGACAGCCGGAACCAGCGCATCGACTACAGCCGCTGCGTGGACTGCTTCGACTGCCTGGATGCCTGCCGGCAGGATGCGCTCTCTTTCTCGGCTCCCAAGAAAGCGTCGGTACTTCCATCTGAGGCTGCCCCCGCGAAAGCTGCCCCGAAAGATCCCTCCCGCCGGGAATTTCTGGCCACCACGCTGGCGGCTACGCTCACCGTCCCTGCCCTGATGGCACAAGGACACGGCCAACAGGAACGCCTCCGCCTGCGCGACGGGAGCGGACATACCCGGCAGGTGCCCATCAGCCCGCCCGGCTCCCTGGGACACGAGCATCTGGGGCAGCACTGCACCGCTTGCCACCTGTGCATCAGCAAATGCCCTTCGAGAGTACTCAAACCGGCGCTGCTCGAATACGGCCTCTCCGGGATGATGCAACCGATGATGTACTTCGACAAGGGCTTCTGCAACTACGACTGCACCGTCTGCTCGGACGTGTGCCCCAACGGAGCGATCCTCCCCTTGAGCGTCGAAGAAAAACACCGCACCCAGGTAGGGCGGGTGGTCTTCGTCGAGGATTTCTGCATCGTCCATACCGACGGCACCAGTTGTGGAGCTTGCTCCGAACACTGTCCCACACAGGCGGTGAGCATGATCCCCTACCGCGACGGACTGACCATTCCCCACACCAACCCGCAGATCTGCGTAGGGTGCGGCGGCTGCGAATACGTTTGCCCGGCCACCCCGCACAAAGCCATCTACGTCGAAGGCGAAGCGGTACACCAGGAAGCTCTCCCGTTCGAAGATACCGGCACGCATGAAGTCGAGCTCGACGGCTTCGGATTCTGATGCTGCAAAAAAAAACGCCCCCGTTCAATGTTTTGAACGGGGGCGTTTTTTTGCTTTTCCTTTCCAGCATGGGAGCGTCTCTTACGGATAGACATCCCCCGCGATAAGTCCGCCATCGGACGGACGATACACCGCCCGGATACGCAACGGCTGTGTCCTCAGCGCTTTTCCATACGCACTGGCAGCTCCCTGACCCGGATCGTAATACTGGTCGGCTCCGCTGGGCTTGTGGACGATGCTTCCCGATCCATTCACGTAAGCCATCGTCGCACGGGCGTATTCCGAAGCCTCGTTCGTTCCCCACCCGCCTTCGCGCGCGGCTGCGGCCGAAGACCAGTAAAAATTTTCCTGAAATTCCTTGTACACCGGATAATACGTGGTAAGCGTATTTTCCAACTCGCGGATAGCCGGCAGATACCATTCGGTATTCTCCTCGGAGATCATACCATCGGCATCCGTCTTGTTTTTCCGGTAGCAATACTCAGCCGCCGTCTGCGGCACCTGATCCAGGATCATCGCCCGGGCAGGACCGCTGGGATACAACCCTGTCCAGTTTTTATTGAACACCCCGGTAGCCATCAGGATGGCGATCGTCCCCTTTTTTCCCTCGAAATAATTCTCCACCGCACTCGAACGCGGAAGGTATCCGATCGCCAGACCGGTATTGATCTCGCCCATATTGGCCGGCCCCCAGGGAAGACCTTCGTACACCTGGTCGGTGGTCCATTCGGAGAGCGGATCGTAATAGTCCCGGTATTCCTCGTACGCCTCGACATAGATCGTGTATTGATACACGCCTCCGTCCTCTACCCGCACGGGAAACAGCCCCTGCTGAATGAGGGTGATGGTGCGGGTATCCTTCACCGTGCCGTTTTCCTTGTATTCGACGATCAGATCGCCCTGGCGGCTATCGACGCTGATGTTTTCATCGATGTAGATATAGATACGATCCCGGTTTGCCAGGGTAGCCGAGGTGCTGTTGGCCAACTGGGCCGGATCGGTTACCAGATCCCGCGTAAAGAACTGCCGTTTGCCTGTCCCGGCAACAAAGGCCTGCCCCGGATGACTGATCTGGTAATCCTCCGCCTGCCCGCTGCGCATCACTTCGGCCGACACACGCTCTATGCGAAACCAGGTATTGGTCTGCGGCTGGTCGATCCGCACGTCTATCTCTCCGCCGGCAGCCTCGTCGAACAGATAGACATCCAGTGGCACGATGTTGAAATGCGCATCCAGATCCTTGTGCCGGATGATGGAGACATAATACGGACTGGTATGCTCCACGTCGATCCGCGCATCGAAAGTTACCACATCCGACGGAGTATGCCCGACCACCGTAATACCGGATATCGTTACATGGTTGCGGTACTGATGATTCCGCCGAAGATTGAAATCGGATACAGGATCTCCCCCCAGGAAAATGGTACACGTAGCCTGATAGTCGATGTCATCCTCATCGGTAAACATGCCCTTGAATACGGCATACGTAGCCGGAATCGTATCATTGTCCGTACCGACGGCCAACAGCGGTTTGTACCGCTGGTAATGGTCCGGATCGAGCCCCGCAGGATACGGATACTCGCCGGGATATTCCGCATATCCGGGGTGTCTTTGGTTTTCATACACATAAAACGAGAACTCCGCTTCGCCCTGCTGGTTGCGCAAAGGGCCGGTAGAAGGGTCTATATACACCACCCTGGAAGTCGTCGCATCGGCCTGTCCATCGCCATCGGCATCGAGGTTGCTCTCCGCATCTTCCGCCAAAGGCACAAACGGCACCCTTGTCGGGACATTCCTGACTTCGCACTCGGTCAGAACCAGCGAAGGGAGTCCCCCGATCGTACCCCCGGGAGCCTCGACACGAAACGAAAAATCTACCCGCGCCATCAGCGCCTTCAGCTCGACTACCACCGAACCGTCGGCCTGTGTCAGATCGAGCGTATCCATACCGAACATCGGCATCCCCGCTTCGGGGAGCTCCGACAAGTCTTCACGCCGCGTAGGCTGGTAATAAAAAGCATCGAAATCCGCCTTGTTCCGGATCTTTTCCGGATAACCCTCGGCCGATATTGCCCCGAAAGTCCCCGGTTCGACATTGGCCACCACGTACACCGTAGCGCTGGCTGCCGCCGCCGGATCGGAAAAACCGCCCGCATCGATGTGCAAAGTCGGCGAACCGCTCTGCTGGTACCCCTGGAAAATACGATGTCCCTCCCTGGTGCCCAGATAGTTTCCATCCGGCCCGAACAAAAAGACGTGGAGCGTACGGATTTCACATTCCGCCGCTGTCTTGGGATCCGAAGCGCGGGTTATCACCCCCTCGGGCGACATGCTCTCGGCCACCGCCGTAAGGGTAAACCCGGAAGAACCCCCCGTACCGCCTCCCGGATACGGCTCCTTCACGCAGCCGGCCGACAGCACAACAAGGGCGGCCGCCCACAAACTTTGGCAAACACGTTTTCTCTTCATTCCCTGGTCATTCGAATTTGATGTTGCTGTCTCCGCCCTCTTCCCACATCTGGTTGTTGTCCACCACGAAATTGAGCACGAAAGCGTCTCCGATAAAGTTCATTTCGATGGTATAGATCGTCCCTCCCTGCGGCAAATACCCACCGGGCAGGGCAAATGCCTTGCCCGTGGTGCGAACCCCCATGAAAGAATAATCGATCTGTATTTCGATCCCTGTACCCAGATAATCGGGCGAGGCACCCAAATTGGACACCAGCATCAGGGTTTCTCCGCCTACCCGCTCGGCCATCTTGTCGTGCTCCACCGTCACATCGTCCGCATCGTCGCCTCCATCGAGGAAAGTGAACGTGCCGGCAAACATCTCGGAGGGAAACTCCAGCCCTTGGTTCATCCGGATCTTGAGAGAGCGGTAAAAATTGCCGACAAGACGCAAACCATGTATCGTCAAGTCATTGGTCAGATTGTAGTTGTTCACCTTGAAATTGAACCCGGCCAACAGATGCTCGAAAGAAAGATCGACTTTCCCGTCCTGCCGGCTTACATCCACCGCTGCCGCCGCCATGGCATCGGGGATCTGGTCGATCGGCCGAAGCGTGGAGATATCTCCCCCCGAGAAAGGCATCGAAAAAGTCAGCGAAGGAAGCCCGATGCCCGTCTGAGTAGCCGGTTCGACCGTGTAATAGGCATCCCCGTAAGGGGAATACGCCAAAAATGTGTAGAGGTAGTCCGAAGCCTCGTACCAACGCTGCTGGGTGCCGGTGTAGTAGCACGCCGTTCCGTTGTATTTCACCTGCTGCTTGTAAAACACGTGCGGAGAGCAGAGTACTGCTTTCGAAGCCCAGGGCGTGGGTCCCGTAGTCGGATTGAGCTCCGTAGAGCCGTCGTAATTGGCCAAACAATACCCCAAGACTCCGAAATCTCTTCCGGACGGAAACTCGTTTACCGGGCCGGCCGCACGGACATTGAGCTCACTCCTCGATACTTTTATCGAAGGTGCCCCGAAGCGGATCGGGTCGTCCGAGAGAACGGCCTGTTGTCGATCTCCTTCCCCCTTCCGGCAAGCCGCCAGCGCAGTGCAAACCACGGCAAACAGGTATAAAACTCGGATTTTCATCATACACTCGAACTTAAAGGGATTTTACTCGACCGTCACGATCCCGCCCGAGGCCGACCGCCAAGGCGAGACTTCTGGTTTCCCGAACAGGATGTAGTCGCCGCCGGCTACGAAAGTATAGCGATAACTCATCGACGGTTCCCACTGGTTCACCCCGGCATCGGCCAAGGCGATGGTTTTGGAAAAACTCCTGGGTTCCCCCCCAGCCTCGGTACACTCGTAAACGATCTCCAGCACGATGTCTCCACGGACTTGCTGCGGAAAAGGCAGCAACTCTCCGAACACGGACTGTCCCGCCGTAACGAGCGCCACATCCCCCGCCGAAGCGAACGGTTCGGAGGCCGTCGTCGCCCCGCCCAGACTCCAGGTGCCGTATCCCCCGGGAGCCACCGTACCGCGGCCCGTGGCCGGCAAACCGTAAAGAGAAGCCGAAACGATCCGGCAGGACACACCCGCCGCCTCGAGCGCCGGATCGATCCGCCCGACGATCTCCACCTTGGAGAGCAGATGCCGGAAAGTAAAGACCACCGGCGAAGGGCTGCCTGCATAGGCCAACGCCACTTTTTCGGCCACCATCAGGTCCTCGGCACGGCGGGTATCGAAATCCGTTACCGTCATCCGGGGCGTCTGCCCGGCATCGGTATCGGCCAGGACAGCCTGAGGGACATCGTGGGGATAGAGGGCGTAAAAATCATAGGTCGCTCCTTGTTGCCAATAGCGCAGGTTGTCGTAACTCCATACCCCTGCCGCACAGCGCACCGTTTCCTGCCTGAGGATCATCTGTGCCGCTCCTGCGCTGCTCTGGCGCGCCCAAACGGCAAAAGCATCCCCCTCGCCCAGCGAGGTCACTGCCGAACGCGTCGCCGGAACCGAAAAAAGGATCGCTTTCCGGTCCGAAGATTCCGCGCCGCTCTTTGCACAACCCGCCGCCAGACAAACGATGACCATACCTGTGGCCAGCGCCCGGAAAATTTTTCCCGTCTTCATCGCATACTGTCGTTTTTGTCGTTGTACCTTGCCCGAGCGAGGGTTTTTCCGGCGACCACCAGGCCGCCGGAAAAACCTATTCACACCGCTTTCCTGCCATCGCACCCTTCACCGCCCTTCCGGGCGGAAAAAAGACCGTCGTCAGGGAAGGGTAACTTCGTCGTTGCCGTCAAAATCGGCATCCGTAATGGGAGTTACGTCCGGTGTACCGAATTCGATGGGATACAACCCCACGTTTTCTCCCTTGATCGTTACGGAATAGTTGTAGCGGTTGCCGGCCGTCCATGTATAGCCAGGCAAGGTCGAGGTAACGGTTACTCCGGCCTCGGCGCTGCCCACGACATAATTGTCGGAGCTGTCCTGTACTTTTACATCGAAAGAAACCACCACCTGCGTCCCCGATCCGGACGCGCCCACGATCGTCTGAGGGATCACCGCAAAATCGACGCTCGCCGCGCTCGTATTTCCGTCGGCAGTATTGACCGCCTGCTGACTGGCCAATTCGCTGAAAGGCGCCGAAGGCTCCACGAGAGTCGCACCAGGGGTCCACGCAGCCGTACTGCCGGAGTAATCGCCCTGGGAAACCATTCCGGAAACCTTGAGATTTTCCACCGTAACGGTAATATCGTTGCCGAAACCACTGTTGAAGGTGAACTTGATCATCGAGAGCAGGTGGGAGAAGTTAAACTGGATCTTGCCCGGAGCCATCGTCATGGGGTTATCGGTCGTTTGTCCAGCCGTCGCGTAGATCAGATCGCTCTGATGGGTCGGATCGGAAGTATAGCCCGTAAAATTCAGCGCACCGTTGGCAAAATCGGTCGCCACCGTCCCGTTGCTGCCTGCCGCCGCAGGAGCGTACGCAGCAAACTTATAAGTCTGCCCGGGGACCCAATAACGGGTCGTGCCGTAAGTCCAGTCGTCCGTTTCGGGCGTTCCCGTAACGGAAACCCCGTTGAACACATGGGTCATATCATTGTATCCCCCATAGACGATAAACTCGCTGATGTTTGCCTTCTCGATGAGCGAGACCGCTCTCGAATCGACCGGATGGCCGATATACGCATTGGCAAAACCGATCGGAGTATTTCCCGACCCATCGACCATTTCCGTCTTGGTGCAACCGGCCAGTGCAACCGTCATGGCCATGAAAGCCCATAAATTTCTCTTCATCTTTGTTTTTGTGTTTTTAGTTAATGTCTTATTGTCTTTCCATTTCTTTTCCCGTCCAACGGCAATACGATGTCCTCATACGGCCCCCAGTCGTCCACCTCGACCTGGAATCCCGCATCGCCCCCCGCCTCGTCGTCGGTCACGGTAAGTCCGCCGACCGTGATCACCCCGCCGCGCGGCTGGGAAGCCAACTGGTCGGTTACATCGAAGTCGAAGGTCTTGAGTTTCCCGTTTTTGAGCATCACCTCCAGGTTGAGGTTCTGCCGCGCCCCTCCCTGCCGGGTGTAATGATCTCCGGGGGTATCCGGCACTCCGAACGAAGAGAGCTGCACTTCCACGCCGTATTCCTTCAACTCGCACTCGAAAAGCACCGTCGCTACCTGCGAACCCGTACTGCCGTTCTGCAAATACACCGACTGCGCCATCCCCGAGAGCGCCCCCCGGGCCAAGGTTACGTGCTCAAGCCCTTGGGCAAACTCGTAGCGGATCAAATACGTATAGGTCAAAGGCCGCATCGTTACCGCAAGAGGCGTCGGATCTTGGGTCGGGACAGCCGTATAGCTGTCTATCCACGCACCGTAAAGCATGTCGGGGGCATTGACCGTCATTTCGTCCGCATGGAGTTCGCTGTAAGTCGAACGGGTACGGGTGCGGGTCGAGGCCGTCGCCTGGGCCGAATTTTCCAGACCGTCAAAAACGATGTAGCGCGTATCGTCGTTGTGCAAAAGGAGCGACTTTTCTCCGGCCGTCATCGGCAATTCCCCTCCATGAGCCGGATGATGGCGTTCGGAACGCGAACCGTCCTGGTGGTAGACAAAAGAAGCAATCCCGGTAGCCGCCTCCGGGCGGAGTTCGTCGTACTCCATGCCGTATTCCTGCGGCCAGTTGTCCGACCAACCCTTTCCGTAGTCGCGTTCCCATTCCTTCTCCCACTCGGGTTGCAACAGGACATTTGCCGTCAGGGCATGCTTGTCGTGGTCGTAGCAAAGATCCTTGCGACAACCGGCCAATCCCGTCAGGCCGCCCAACAACACGGCCAAGAAAATACCCTTGTATTTCATCGCCGACCTCCTTTCTTGCCGTCCCACAGTCTCCATACCAACGCCAGCTTGACCTTCACCGGGCCGAACCAGTTCGTCCGGCTGGTCTGCTGATAGACGTAATGCCCGTCGATGGGCAAATACTCTTCGTAAGTCGTGTAAAGGAAGCCCACCCCGAGCCCCGCTTCGATCGAAAGCGAGCGCCCGATGGGGAACATGTAGCCGTAGCTGACCCCCGTGGTGAAAAATTCGCCCTTGTACCCCCGGGCGCCGTTCTCCAGGTCGTACCAACTGCCCCCGGCAAACACCCCCACGTAATGCCCGTGCCAAGGCTTCTTCGTCCCGAACCAATAGCGCCCCTCGGGCAGGATCGTCGCGATCTGATAGTATTTGTGCCGCCTATCGCGCTTCCACCAGGCCACGCTGCCCTCCACAGCCACCGACCAGCGGTCGTCGATCCGGTATTCCACTTCCAGGGAAGGCATCAGGATCGCATCGTAAAGCAGGTTGGTCTTGATGGCCAAGCGATGCCACGGTGGCTGGACAAGCGTATCGCCCGCGATTTCTTCCTTGCGGACACCCTCCGGATCCTTTCCCGAAGACGTTTGCTCGGGTACCGCCTCTCCCATCGGCTCAGCGACCGTCTGCGTATCGGAGACCCCTCCGACAACCGTCGCCTGCGATCTCCCGTCAGAAGGATCGGGGGCCTCCTTCTGTGCCTGGAGTTGGTCCCCTTGACCATACAAAATGATGGAAACATTGCGCAAATCCGGAAAGACCTTCTCCGCAAGATAGCCATACGGGACTCCCCCCCGGAGATCCATCAAGCGTTTTCTCCGCCCGTCCACGATACGTCCCTGCGCATCGTACATCCACTCCGGCGTATCGGAAAGGACTTCGAGCACCTCCTGTCGCGCCGGACACTCCGGATCGTCCTCCACCCGGAGCTGCAAGCCCTCCCAGTCGAACCCGTTTGCCTGAACCTCTACCAATCCGTCAGGGATTTCCACCCACTGACGCAGATAACTTAACACCGCTTCCACCCGCTTTCGGGTAAGCCGCACGTTGGCCGCAGCCGTCCCATCCGGCGAAGCGTTTCCCCTCAAAGATAACTGTGAAACACATCCAGCCGTGTCGTCCCTGAAGGCCTCCAGACGGACTACCAACCCTTCGAGGGTTTCCCGGTTCCCCCGCAACTCCGGCTCCAATACAGCATATCCTCGGCGGAAATATACCTGGAGAGTATCTTCTTGTGAATGTGCAAAAAGAAAACTTCCGCTCAAACAGCAGAACAAGCATAGCCCTATTTTGTTCATCGGTCTCATAAAAGCACTGGGTTTGTCGGGGGGGTGCTTTGAGAAGGTATGTCAAGTCAATTATTAACGAAAAAAGCTATAATCTTTTGGTTTAAACGACCGATTAAACGACCGATTATGTCTCCAAGAAAATCCATGGGGCAGAGAAAATATTAAATGAGGTGCAATATATTTATTTGCAAATATTTGCTTTTTGTAAATGGTTTGCATACTTTTGTCGAAATAATCGGTCGTTTTATCCGCGTACAGAGGCTTCGGGAGCCGTTTTCGGAGACCGATTGTCCCCAGCGGGAACGGCACACCGGCCTTCACCACGACACTTTTTTTTAACTTTAATTCTTTTTCTTGTGTGTATTTCGAGGCTGCTTCCCTTGTTGCGGCCATGAAAAAACTTGGAGCCTTCGGCCTTTGAAAAGAAACGCGGCAAACACATCGGGCGCCCTCGGCGCAAGGCTGAGCCTGGGGTCCTAAATAAAAACCCCGCCGAGGTCTTTCCTCGGCGGGGTTACGAAAAATACAAAAGAATATCTTCCTCCGCACAAAGGGGCCACTACTGCCCACCCCCCTTCCGCGCGTTCCGAAAAAACCTGCCGAAAGTTTACTTGCTGCCGCCAGCCGCTTCGCTTTTCTTTTCCACATTGTGATACAGATCCTCGATCAGTTCACAAGCGGCAGACAGTCCGATGCTGCCCGTATTGACCATCAGGTTGTAGTGATGCGGCTCTCCCCACTTCTGCCCGGTGTAGTATTCATAGTGGGCGATACGATTTCGATTGATGCGTTTGATCTCGGCCTCCGCCTTTTCCCGGGGAACGCCGTATTCCTGCACGCAACGTTCGCAGGCACTTTCCGGATCGGAATAGCAGAAGACACGGATGGCGTACGGATAGTCCTTCAGCACGAAGTCTGCGCACCGTCCCACGATCACGCAACTCTCCTTGGCAGTCAATTCCTGAATGATCTTGCTCTCCACCACAAACAACACGTCGTCTTTCGAAAGACTGTGCTTGAGCGCCTGTTCACTGTTTTGAGAAAAGATACACTTGAGCCAAAAGGAAGGGATGGACTGTTCGTTTTGCAGGATGTAGTTTTCATCGATCCCGCTTTCGCGCGCAGCCATGCGGATAAACTCCTTGTCATAGAGTTTGATTCCCAGCCTTTGCGCCAACATTTCCCCCAACAGATGCCCACCGCTTCCGTACTCGCGGGCAATGGTGATGACGATATTTTTGGCCGTTTTCAAGGGCAGCGGTTCGGCGTACTTCCCATCTTTTATTCCCTTGTCCAGAAAACGGTAGTAAGGCGTCAGGAAATGAACGATAGGCCCTACCGTGAGTGCTGCCAGGATCGTCCCCTCCCGCACGCCGCGAATGCCGGAAAGGAAGATCAGCGCCAGCAGACAAGCTATTACCACCAAAGTAATGTCGAAACCCAACTTGACATACCCGAAATCTTTCTTGAACCGCCGCGAGATCACGCGCACGAAAAATTCTCCGGACATCATCGCCACATTGACCTTCACTTCCAGGGTAATACCGGCCGCCAGAATGACACATCCGATAAGGATATTGCAGATCTTGCTCAGGTAATCCGTCGGAGCAAGCCAATAGAGCATGTTCATGGCCACGTCGATAAACAGCCCGAAACAGATCGAAACGGGGATCTGCAACAGGAAGATCCGCAAATCCTCCTTCAAATCCTTGCGCCGCATCAGGGGCAATTCCAGGAAAACGAACAAAATGTTCACAATGATCGTCCACTGTCCCATCGTCAAGGACGTAAACATGCTCAACACATAATTCACACTGGTTATCGGGGAAGTCCCCAACGATCCTTTCGTGATAAAGGCAATACCCACCGCATTGATAAACAACGAAAGAACAAACAGGAGCAAGCGTCTGAAAAGATAAATATTCATATCGGTACCCTCTCTTGATAAGAAAGCCCGAAGGTCGGAATATTCACCCGTAGTTTGCTCGTACAAAAGCAACCGCTATTGGTCCGAAACGAAACAACCCTTATTTTTGCGCCAAATACACGACCGAAAATGGAAATATCCTTGCGCGAAGCCCTCGCCCGACCGAACGGACAGGAACGGGATACCTACACCTGATTTCAGGAATAACAACTGAAAGGCTTCCACCGCCTTGTCCGGGAAAGGGGATTCTTCTTCCTGCTGATCACCCGCGGAGCCGCCCTGTTCACCGACACCCACGGAAAACATCCCCTGCGCGCAAAAGACCTCATCCTCCTTACACCCGGTATGACAGGACGTCTCGAAGAGACGTCTACACATTTCCGGCTCTGGGGTCTCTACATCTTCCCCGACTACTTCGACCGGCTGACCGACGGCGGGACATTTTACAACCAGTACACCAAGTACCTCCGCGCGCACGATTTCGCCCCCATCCGCCTCGCCCGACAGGACGACGAATCCCTCCGGCGAACATTTCCGCTGTTTGACCGCTACGAGGACTTCTCCGGCGCATACCGCCCAGGGATCGTCCGCCACCTGTGCAGTCTTTTCCTGCTGCAACTCTCCGATATCGTCGCCCGCCACAACGACCTGCCCGCTACCTACCTCAAACGGTCGAATGAAATATTCCGCCTCTTCAAGAAACTCTCGATCGAACATTACAGATCGCACCGCGATCTCGCCTTCTATGCGGATCGGCTTCACGTATCCACCACTTACCTCTCGCGCATCGTCAAGAAAACAACAGGGCATACGGCTCATTTCCTGCTGTCCGAACTCATCTGTGCCGATGCCAAAAAATGGCTGGAAAGCACGGACACGGATGTAAAAGAGATCGCCGACCGTTACGGATTTTCCGACCAGTCGGCTTTCGGCAAGTTCTTCAAGAAAAAGACCGGTTTCTCGCCCTTGGCTTTCCGGCAGCGGGGAAATCCGCTTCCGGAAATAACTTCGGGACAGCCTTGACAACTACCGAACGCCCCCTCCCTCTCTTTTTTAGAGAGAGGAATCCATAAATTTCCTCCCTATTCCTTCAAAGTATCCCGCGCAGAGAGCTATACCCCGCCGAATTGCCCCTCCTTGTCGCTTTCAGAGAAAGACACATAGGCATCTTTCAGCCTTTTGAGTGCGTTTTTCGACACCGACAGCTGATACGCAAACTGTTCGCCGTCGCTCCGCACGAGAAACTGCCACATCTGCCCAAGGTTCATGCCCACCACCCCACGCAACTGGTTGGCCAAAACGATGTGGGTATAGTTGCCATCCGCCTCGAAACAGACGATTTTTGCGATATTGATCCGCAAAAACTCATCCCGGGAATTGATGTGTAGATAAACGCCTTTCATGGCTCTCTCTTTTTTACAAAACTCAATAGCTCTCTCCCAATTCCTTCAAAGCCTCCTTCGCCAAGGAATCCCCCTGCTCGGCCGAGAGGCGAAACCACTTTACCGCCTCGTCGTAATCCTGAAGTACACCTCGCCCAGCATAATAGCATACACCGAGTATACACTGCGCCTCGGCATTCCCCTGTTCGGCTCCCTTGCTAAGCCACTTTACTGCTTCCGCATAGTTCTGAGGCACGACTTGACCAATATAGTAACATGCCCCGAGAGTGCACTGCGCCTCAACATTCCCCTGTTCGGCGGCTTTACAAAGCCACTTTTCCGCCTCCGCATAGTTTTGGGAGACGCCATGACCATTATAATAGCATAAACCAAGTGTATATTGCGCCTCGGCAAGACCCTGCTCGGCCGCCTTACGAAACCACTTCGCCGCTTCGGTATAATCCTGAGGTACTCCTTGACCGACATAGTAGTATACACCGAGATAGTACTGTGCCTCGGCACTTCCCTGTTCAACCGATAGACGATACCATTTGAGAACCTCCATATAGTCCTGGGAGATTCCTTGACTGGAAGAATAATAGTTGCTGAGCATGTTTTGTGCTTTGGAATGTCCCTGCCCAGCCGCCTGAAGATACCACCTCAACTCTCCTTGATAGTTTTGGGGAACACCCCGCCCATAATAGTAACATTCTCCGAGCATGTATTGGGCTTCGGCATGATCTCCCTTGGACGCCTTACGAAACCATTCTATCGCTTCATCATAATCCTGAGGCACTCCTTGCCCATAATAATAGAACCACCCCATACTGTATTGCGCATCGACATTTCCCCCTTCAGAGGCTTTGCGAAACCATTTCACCGCCTCCGCATTATCCTGATCCACGCCAAAGCCATTGTAATAGAACCAACCTACGTTATACTGCGCATCGGGAAGACCCTTCTGGGCTGCCTTGCGAAACCATTTCAGCGCCTCTGCGTAATTTTGGGGAACCCCTTTGCCTCTTTCGTAACATACACCGAGATTGTGCTGTGCATCGACAACCTCTTGATCGGCTGCCTTGCGAAACCATTTCACCGCCTCTGCATAATCCTGCTCGACACCCCAACCGTTGTAATAACTCAAAGCGAGCTTGTTTTGTGCCTAGGCAAGCCCCTGTTCGGCCGCCTGGCGATACCATTTTACCGCTTCGGCATAATCCTGAGGCACACCATCTCCGTTGGAATAACAAGTGCCTACCCTGTGGTGCGCTTCGGCATCGCCCTGCTCGGCCGCTTTGGAAAACCACTCGAACGCCCGGGTGAAATCCTGGTCCACCCCCCAACCGTTTGCATAGAAATAACCCAAGTAACATTGGGCGTGGGCATCGCCCTGCTCAGCGGCCTTGGAAAACCATTCGAACGCCTGGGCATAATCCTGAGGCACACCTTCTCCGGATTCATAACAATAGCCCAACATATACTGCGCCTCCGCAAGTTCCTGCTTGGCCGCTTTTCGATACCACTCGACAGCCTTGGCAGCATCCTGAGGGACTCCTATCCCCAAATGGTAATAGATACCGATGTTGAGTTGCGCCTGGTCCAAACCCAATTCGGCCGCCCGAAGATACCAACCCGCCGCTTGGACAGAATCCTGGGACACCCCTTGGCCTTGGTCATAACAACAGCCCAAAGCAAACTGCGCCCGGACATAATCCTGATTGGCCGCCAAGAAAAACCACCGAACCGCTTGAGAGCGATCTTGATCTACACCTTTTCCGTAATAATAACACAACCCCAAATTGTACTGCGCATGAGGCACACCCTGCTCGGCGGCCTTGGAAAACCATTCGAACGCCTGGGCATAATCCTTTTCCACTCCATAACCGTTTTCATAGCAAAAACCAAGGACATATTGCGCATCGGCAAGCCCCTGTTCGGCCGCCTCGAGAAACGATTCGAATGCCCGCTTGTAATCTCGATCCCCCATTTTACCAAAAAAATAATCCGCCCCCAGATCGAACTGGGCAAGCACCGAAGTATCGAGTTCGCTGGCGAGCATCGGCGCGGCAAATTTTCGGTCATAGCGTTTCCATTCCGCCTCGACAAAGGCCTCCGAAACGACTATCCTCTCCTGCTCTGCGGAATACATCACCTCCGGACTTTCGGAAAGACTAGCTTCAATTCCCCCACTATTTCCATGGGGATTCACTCCTGCTGCGCAGATTAACAGCCCTACAGAAAAAAACATTTGCCCGATCGCTCCCATAAACCAAGTGTTTTGCAACAAATATAATCTTTATACACAAGATATGGTATCTTGACCTGTTAATTGGTTATTGCAACAAGCGCCATACAGCCCCATCGCTTCCAAACCTGTTGAAATGCCAGTCGCGGTCTTCTAACAAACAGCTTCCCTTCGCTGCAAAAAAATCTCCGGCCGAGCATTTTGCTCGGCCGGAGATAAAAAGATCGGCGGAGAGAGAGGGATTCGAACCCCCGGAGGTGTGACCCTCAACGGTTTTCAAGA
>ENA-UOJG01001376-UOJG01001376.1-human-gut-metagenome-genome-assembly--contig:-C47-NODE-1376-length-25945-cov-9.110738_pt1 | contig 25945 bp, 23 predicted proteins | sample MGYA00242340_ERZ723887 | MGnify/ENA metagenome assembly ERZ723887 | reverse complement strand
CGCCCTCGCCGATTGTGGTCAGCGAATCGGGCAGCGTCAGCTCCTCCAGCTGCGCACAGCCGGCAAACGCCCGCGCGCCGATCGTGGTCACCGAGTCGAACAGATCCACATCCCTGATCGAGCTGTTCATGAAGGCCTCCGCGCCGATTGTGGTGAACACATCGTTGTGCGCGACGGAGAAGTACTCGATGGTCTGGCTGTCCTTGAACACGCCGTCGCCCAACCCGACCACCGGCTCCTTCGAGACGGTAAGGTGGGGATGAATGCGCGTCTGCGAGCCGGTGTACTCGGTCAGCACGCAGTTTTCATAGGTATAGGAACCCTTTTCGGGCGACTGGGCGGTGGGATCCTGAGCGCGCCAGACGCGGCAGGGAAGCCCCAGCGCATCCACATAGGCCTGCCACTGCTCCATCTCCTGACGGCTGCCGTGGGCGTTCAGGTCGATGTCGTACAGATAATCGCAGCCCGCGAAGACGTTCTCGCCCAGCGTGGGCGCGGTCGGGCTTTCCAGAACGATGTACTGGATGTTGTAGTCGCCCTTGAACGCGTTGGAGCCGATGGACTCCAGCGTAGAGGGCAGATAGAGATCGGCGCCCATGTTGGGGCAGGATTCAAACGCGTTGGAGCCGATGGACTTGAGTCCCTCGGGCAGCTCCAGAGAACCCTTGATGCCGGCGAAATAGAACGCGTAATCGCCGATGCTCTCCACGCTCGTCAGCTCCAGCACGCTGCTCTTATAGGCGTTGTAGAAGGCGTTGCTGCCGATGGTCTTCAGCGTGGAGGGGAATTTCACGCGGCCCAGTGTTTCGCAGTTGTAGAACGCGCTGTCGCCGATGGCTTCCAGTCCCTCTGGCAGCTCCAAAAACGCCAGATAGGAGTGGCTCGCGAAGGCCTCGGGGCCGATGGCCTTCACCGGCACGCCGTCGATGGTCTCGGGAATGGCGAGATAGGTGGCGTAGCCGTTGTAGGAGGTGATGGTGCCGGTGGAGGCGTCGAAGTCGAACTCCGATTCCACATAGCCGTTGTTTTCCACGACCACGGCGTTTTTGCCGCTGGGCTGGACGCTCACCGTGCTGCCGGCGTTCTCAAAGGCCGCCGTGTACGCCTCCAGCTGATCGTCCGGGACATAGGCCACCGCGTCCTCGGGAAGGACGCTGAAGCAGTCCATGTCGATCGCCGGGCACACGCCCTCGAAGGTGATCTTGCGCAGCGCGTCGCAGAATCTGAACGAGCCGTCGCCGATGTAGCGCACGCCCGCGGGAATAGTGATCTCGCTCAGCGCATTGCAGCTGAAGAAATTCATGCGGTTGATGACCACAAGGCTCTGGGGCAGCGTAACGCTGGTCAGATTTTCGCACGAGGAGACGGCGTTGCTGCGAAGCTCCAGCACCGTCTCGGGCAGCGTCAGAGACGTGATCGTATCGCCCTTGAACACGTTGATGCCGATCACGTCCACCGTGAAGCCGTCGATTTCCGCAGGCACGACCACGTCGCCGCCCGCGCCGTCATAGCCGCGGAGTATGGCGTAGTTCGCGTCATAATTCCAGTCGCTGGATTCGGCCGACGCCGGGAGCCGGACCGCCAGCATCAGCAGGGAAAGAGCCAGGCACAACCATCTTTTCATGAGTCCATTCCTCCGTTTCTGTTTTTACTGCTCGTCGTGAAGCTTATTGCAGAGCGTTACGCACTGAAGCTCCAGAACTGCGTTGATCTGCAGGGCGGCAGTCTCTTCGTCGCACTGCTGCTGAAGTACCGCCTCCTGAACCGACAGATAGTTCATGGAGGTTGCCTGCGCGGCGATGATCGCGCCCTGCTCCTGCGCCGGAGCGCCCTGCGACCATTCGCCGTAAAGCCCCTCCTGCTCCGTCTGCCGCATCGCGCGGATCTGCTTTTGCGCCCGCAATGAATTGCTCTCGTCTGCAGAAGCCAGAAGGGTGGCGGCTATATTGCGTCATAGCCAGAGGTCGTTCAGGTCGAAGCCGTATTCCTCCATCAGCTTCTCAAAGAAGTCTCTGATCGCGGATGCCTTTTCGCTATAACCTCTGGGAAAACAGTTGGAGCCGCTGGCGGCGATAACTGCGCCGTCCTCAAATTCGACGCTCAACGAGAAGCTCGCGCCGTCCAGCGCGTTGCGGTCGATTTCATGGTAGCCGTTCCATTCGGCCAGCCCCAGCTCTTGCACCAGCGCGGAGAACGAGGCCATGTCCTCGTCGGTCAGAGGCAGCACGTAGTGATCGTCATTGTGCAGTTCAATCCAGGCGAAGCGGCCGCGCGCCGTTTCCTTGATCTGATAGCGGTTGAACTCCTCGATGCACATGCCGGAGGTGGCGTACCGGAAGGTTTTCACCGCCGGCAGATCTTCAGGTGGCGCGGCTCCAGCGAAGCATGGACACAGGCACAGCGTCAGCGCGGCAAGCAATCCAGCGAAAATGCGCTTCCATCGTCTTTTCATGGCGGTCGCTCCTTTCTCACAGCGCATCCAGCGCGGCAGTCAGATAAACCACGCTTTCGGTGGTATCCATAGCATACACGGTTTCAATGGGCTTTTTGTTCAGCGAGAATTCGGAGTCAAAATCATCCTCCACAATAATGGCGCCCCGCTTTGCGGCCCATGCCAGGTATTCATAGCGCTTTGCGGCAGAGGCGCTGATCCCGCTGGGGTAGCTGTGAAACGGCGTAATGTGGAGCACGCTTGCAGCCGTGCCTGCAAGGGATTCTGTTGCGATACCCGTTTCATCCAACGCAAGCAACTCGCAGGTAGCCCCATTCGCTTCATATACCTGCCGTATTTTTTCATAAGACGGGTGTTCCAGGCCATAGATTCGGTTGCGGCCCAATAGCTGCACAACATTGCCGTATAAGTATTCCGAGCCCGAACCAATCACAATTTGCTCAGGCTGCGCAACCATGCCGCGGTAACGCAGCAAATATTCTGCAATGGCATTGCGCAGTTCCGCGCATCCCAAATGCGGCGGCTTATCCAATAGGCGTTCGCCGTATTCAGCAATCACCTCGCGCATGATCTTTAGCATGGACGCATATTGGAAAGCAGGCTTTTTCGTGCCGGAAGCCATGCCCGCCTCTTCTTTTAACAGATTAAGCCTGCCGCAAGCCGGTTTTATACCGGCTTGCAGGCAATCCAGCTCATAAGCGTAGTAACCGCTGCGTTCCCTGGCATAAAGGTATCCTTCGTCTGTAAGCTGCTGATAGGCCGTATCAACCGTAACAACGCTCACGCCTAAGTGTTCTGCAAGCGCGCGCTTGGATGGCAGCCGCTCTCCGGGCCGGATAGCGCCATTCAGGATGTCCTCCTTGATTTTTTGATATAGGTATGCGTATTTTGCCTCGCCGCCGCGCGCGTCCATATTGTAAGTCAACATCTGATATTATCATTTCCTTCTTTTTTGATACTTTTTGCAATATCAAATTTGAGTATAATGGAACCATTCCATTCTGTCAAAGAGGCATCAATATGAGCACTGGCACAGTGTCCCCAGCAAACACAAAACGCATCGCGGTTACCGCAATCCTTATGGCTATGAATATCGCTTTAAGCTCCTTTGGCATTCCAGTGCCCGGCGGGCATCTCTATCTGAATGATATTGTCATCTGCACGGCGGCCCTTCTTCTGGATCCGCTGGCGGCCTTCGCCGTGGGCGGCATTGGCGCCTTTATTGGCGATATGCTTTTCTACCCCGCCCCCATGTTTGTATCATTGGTAGTGCACGGCTTGCAGGCCGTGGTTATTTCCCTGTGCTGCCGGCGGCTGCGCCAGGGCAAGGCGGATCTTGCCGCGGCAATTATCGGGGTAAGCCTGGGAGCCGTTATTATGGTCATTGGCTATACGCTGGGCCGCGCCTTTGTATACAGCACGCCCCAATACGCTTTGGCAAAGCTGCCCTTCCAGTTTCTGCAAGCGGGGGTTGGCGCGGTTATGGGCATCCTGCTATGCTACTTCTGGGGCGTCCGTAAGGCGTTTCAAAAGCTGAATATTTACTAGCGCTTACGCATTGGGCTGTCGCACGCCCTCGATATGCAAAAAACGGCGCTGTTGGTGCCCGTATGCGCTCAAGGGCTTCATCCATTCGTCCGTTGTATGCGCCGCCACGTATATTTCCCCATTCTCTATGGCAACGATCAGCGCCGCGTGCGTATATGGCTTGCCTTCAAACGCCAACTGAACAACATCGCCCGGTTCCGCGAGCAAAGCAGCCGTCTGCCTGGCATAAGGACCCGGGCCTTTATTTGCCGTTAAAAAGCGGTATAGGTATTCTACGCCCGTCCAGGATGCGGTACGCCTTTCCCCATCCACGTAATACCATCCGTACACGGGCGTCCAGTTCATAACCTTTGCGCCGGCATACAGGCACTGGGATACAAAATTGGTACAATCACCTCCCAGCCCATGAAAATCCAGATAAGCCGGATTGCGTCCAAAGGCCCAGCGCCTTGCATAGGCAATGGCCGCAATTGGGTCGTATCCATTCGCCATCCATCATCCCTCCCTGCGGCATACTATGCTATGCCAGCAGAGCCGTGCTCTCCCTATCATTTTCTGTTTTGGAAAATACTTCCCGAGCATCCATTTTCGTGCTATAATGCAATAGCGTAAGCAAAGCGCTTGACAGCCACATAAAACAAGGGGATTGCAAATGACGAATTGTGAAACCTTCGCACAATGCTTGGAGGCTTTGATGAAAAGCCACAAGTTGAGCGTAACCACTTTGGGGGCGAAGCTTGGCGGCAGGGCTGAGCTAAGGCGCGCTCTGGCGGATGAGTTAACAGCCGCCAAGCGCAAAACCTTTTGCCAGCGTTTGTGCAAAACCGGCCTATTTTCCGAAGCGGAATGTCAGAGGCTTCAAACGGCGTTGGAAATTAGCAGAATCGGCGTTGAGCAGTATACCAGCTGGGCCTCTATTGAACGCCTGACTGGCAGCGAACAGCCAAACCAGCCTGTGCATGCCATGCGCCTTGCCAACGGCGGCACGCTGGACGAACCTATCGCCGCTTTAATGGATGCGGATGAAGTAGAGGTTCTTTGCCTGAATTGTTGCTATGAATCCGTTTTTAACGCGCTTGCCATGCTGTTTAAAAATCAGGAACGCAGGCTTTTCATGCGCCATTATATCCACTTTGACGCTATCGAAAATAACGCCGCCAGCTTCGTTACCTGCGCTTCCCCCATTCTTTTGGATAAGCGATATTTGCCTTACAGCATTCAATGCGCGGGCGCAAACGCCTGTCAACCTTTAGGCGGCAATCTGCTCCTGTTTCGCGCCCAAAAGGGAGGGCATGCCTTAGAGCGGTTCTTTTTGGTTCGGGATGAGCAGCTGGGCTATGAACTAACCTCCGCTGCCCAAGCGGGCCTATTTGCCTTCTATACTCAAATCGTCGCCGAGCTTACCCCTGCCCCTGCGCCCTTAAAGGAGCTACAAGCGGAAAAAACGGATTACTCCGCCTTTGTAATGTCCCTTATACGCCGTGAGCTGAACCGGTCAACCTATATGCTCACTTCCAATTTTTGCTTTCACCAAACGCCCACCCAAATTGCTCTTTCCGCCTTCCGCGATAAAGCGGCTTTTCCGCCGCAGGTAATGCGCCAGCTTGAAAAGCAGATCATCCCAATGCATGAACAGCGATTCCAGAACCTATACCACAAGCGCAAGCAGAGCTATCATGTTATGACCCTATCCGGCTGCCGGGACTTTCTGGAAACCGGCAAAACCAGCGATCATTTTATAGGCTTTCGCGCATTTACACCCAAGGAGCGGCTTTCTATTTTTGCCGCCATGCTGCAAGCTGCCGCACAAAATGCGTGCCTCACGCCTCTTGTGCTAAAGCAAGATAGACTGAACAGCCAATACGCCATGATTTGCTTTGATAAGCTTGGCGTGGCAATCAGCAGCATGCATGCGGATTATGATTTGGAAGGCGGATACGATTGCATCTTTCTCACCATTCCGGAGTTTACCCGCCAGTTTACAGCGTATTTTCTTCACCGCCTGGTTGCGGAAAAATGCTACCCACGCGCGGAAAGCCTGCGGCTGCTTACGCAGCTCTATGAGCAGGCGGCCGTACGCTTTGCCGAGGCCGGCCTGCTTTAAAAAGCCGCGTTCCACCGGCTTGCCCTCTGCTGGTGGAACGCGGCTTTTATTGCGAACGCAGGCTTAACGCTTCTTACCGGTAATGGTGCCCAGCAGGCCGCGCGTAAGCTCGTTGGTAATGGTGCGGGTTGCCGTGGAAATGGCGGTGTTCTTAATCCGTCCAAGAACGCTGTTGTTGGCGCGCGCACGTTCCGCGCGCTCCTCGCGCAGTTCTTCAGCGCGGGCCCTGCGTTCTTCCGCAATACGCTCCTTCTCTGCCCTGGCGGCTTCCTTTTCCGCTTTGATACGGGCGGCTTCGGCTTCCTTCTCCGCTTTGGCCTTGGCGGCGGCGGCTTCCTTCTCCGCCTTGATTTCTTCCTCCGTCTGCACAGGCATATACTGGCCTGTGGCAGGGTTGTAAGCCAAAGTCATCAACTTTTGCACATAGGTACTCGTATTCGGGTCAAACACCAATACGTTCTGCTTAACCGCCTGCGGCTGGGCGACAGGCGCGTTTATGGGCTGGGCGTTCGCAGGCGCCGCGTCCGCCATGGTTTCCAATTGCTTTTGCACATACGTACCTGTGGCTGGGTCAAACACCATAAAGCCCTGGGCGGGCGCGCCAGCCGCAGGAGCAGCCTGCTGAACAGGCATGGCGGGCGCAGCGTTAGCCGGAGGCACGGGCTGCATGGCCGGAGCCGCCGCCTCGCTCATTTTGCCAACCAGGTATTCATAAGCGCTTTCGCGGTCGATTTCCTGCTCGTAAACACCATAGAAGGGGCTTGTTTCAATAAAGGTTTTGCGCAGGCTATCCGATATGGCGCCCATATAGCTTTGCGGGGGCAAAACGGTGGCCCGCGTAACAATGCCGGGCGCGCCGTTTTCGTCCAGGAAGGATAGCAGCGCCTCGCCTGTTTTCAGCTCTGTAATGGCCTGTTCCGTGCTAAAGGCAGGGTTGGCGCGGAAGGTTTGCGCGGCAACCTTCACCGCCTTCTGATCCAGCGGCGTATACGCGCGCAGCGCATGCTGCACACGGTTGCCAAGCTGGCCCAAAACGTTCATAGGCACATCCGCAGGGTTTTGCGTAATAAAGAATACGCCCACGCCCTTGCTGCGAATAAGCCGTACAACCTGTTCAATTTTGTCCATAAGCAGCTTGCTGCAATCGTCAAACAGCAAATGCGCCTCGTCAAAAAAGAATACCATACGCGGCTTTTCCAGATCGCCCTGCTCGGGCAGGTTTTCATACAGCTCGCTGAGCATCCACAAAAGGAAGGTAGAATACATAAGCGGGCTCAGGAACAGCTTATCGCACGCAAGAATATTGATAAAGCCCCTGCCTTCCTCGTCCAGTTGCATCCAGTCCGCTATGTTCAGCGCAGGCTCGCCAAAGAATTTATCGCCGCCCTGATCCTCCAATACGGCGATGGCGCGCTGGATAGCGCCGATTGTCGCCTTGCTAACATTGCCATAGTTTAGCGTATACTTGCCGGCGTTCTCGCCTACATAGGCAAGCATCGCCTTCACGTCCTTGATATCCAGCAAAAGCATGCCTTCGTCGTCCGCAACGCGGAACAGGATGTTTAGCACGCCAGCCTGCGTTTCATTCAGGTTCAGCAGACGCGCCAAAAGCAGGGGCCCCATTTCGCTTACCGTTGTGCGCACGGGATGGCCCTGCTCGCCGTACACATCCCAAAACACAGTGGGATAGCTCTCGTGTTTGAATTCCGTAACACCGGTTTGAATCAGCCGTTCGGCGATTTTCTCGCTCTGCTCGCCAGGCTTTACCATGCCGCTCAAATCGCCCTTGATATCGCCAAGGAACACAGGCACGCCCATATCCGAAAAGCCCTCGGCCATTACCTTGAGCGTGATGGTTTTACCGGTGCCCGTCGCGCCCGCGATCAGGCCGTGACGGTTTGCCATTTGCGGCAACAGGTACACGGGCTTGCGGTCCTCGCCTGTACCCACCCAGATTTTGTTATCAAAATACATATGTTTTCCCTCCTTCGGATAGCTATCCATATTTTACAGGGAAACGAAGCTCCCGTCAACTTTTTCTCGTCAAACCAGCGCTTGTTTTTGAGTTTTTCTTGTGAAATGCTCCCATATTGAAGCGCGGCGGTTTACATTCGGGAATCGCAATGGTACAATGACCACATGTATTTTGATACAGAAAGGGGTTTTTTCATGAGTAAGGCGGTCGTCCATACCCAGGCTGCTCCCGCGGCCATCGGGCCGTACTCGCAGGCTGTTCAGGCCGGAAGCATGCTGTTCACCTCCGGCCAGCTGGGGCTGAACCCTGCAACCGGCGAGCTTGCCAGCGGCGTGGAGGCGCAGGCCGATCAAGCCATGCGCAATCTGGGCGAAATCCTGAAGCAGGCCGGCATGAGCTACGCAAATATAGTAAAAACAACTGTTTTTGTGGCGGATTTAAACGATTTTTCAATCGTAAACGCGGTTTATCAGCGCTATTTTGACGAAGCGTTTCCCGCCAGAAGCTGCGTGCAGGTAGCGGCGCTGCCCAAAGGCGCGCTGGTTGAAATCGAATGCATTGCCATTGCATAAGGAGGATCAAAACCCATGTATGAAATCCTCTCAAAGGAGGCGCTCAACCCAACGGTTGTGCGCATTGCGGTGAGCGCCCCGCGCATCGCCGCCAAAGCCGAGCCCGGCCAATTTGTTATTTTGCGCGCCAAGGAGCACAGCGAGCGCATCCCTCTAACTGTTGCGGATTTTGACCGCGAGGCTGGCAGCGTATCGGTGATTTATCAAATCGTCGGGGCTGGAACCATGGAACTAAATACGCTTCAGCAGGGCGATTGCTTGCACGACCTGGCAGGGCCCCTGGGCATGCCCACGCACACGGACGGGCTGAAAAAGGTGTGCATCGTGGGCGGCGGCGTTGGCTGCGCCATCGCTTACCCCATCGCCAAAAAGCTTCACGGCCTGGGATGCACGGTTCACAGCGTCGTTGGCTTCCGCAGCCGCGAGCTTGTGATTCTGGAGGATGAATTCCGCCAGGCGAGCGAAACGCTGCGCATTATGACGGACGATGGCAGCTATGGTGAAAAAGGCCTGGTAACCGCCGCGTTGGAAGAACTGATACAGGCTGGCAATCGCTATGATGAAGTCATTGCGATCGGGCCGCTCGTCATGATGAAGTTCGTATGCAAAGTTACTGGGAAATACGGCGTTAAAACGGTTGTAAGCATGAACCCCATTATGATCGACGGCACCGGCATGTGCGGCGGCTGCCGCCTGACCGTTGGCGGGCAAACCAAGTTTGCCTGCGTGGACGGCCCTGATTTTGACGGCCACCTGGTTGATTTTGACGAAGCCATAGCCCGGGGTAGCATGTATCGGGAATTTGAAACCCAAGCCCGCGAAGCCGCCTGCCGCCTGCTGCAAAGGGAGGAAAACCGCGATGCCTAACATGGATCCCCACAAAACGCCTATGCCCACGCAAGAGGCGTGCGTGCGCAACCATAACTTTGAGGAAGTGGCCCTTGGCTATACCTATGAAATGGCCGTAAACGAGGCCAAGCGCTGCCTGCACTGCAAAAACAAGCCGTGCGTTTCCGCCTGTCCGGTGCGTATTGATATTCCCGCTTTTATCGAGCGCGTTGCAAACGAGGATCTGGAAGGCGCGTATGCCATTCTTTCCAAATCCACCTCGCTTCCCGCCGTGTGCGGCCGCGTATGCCCGCAGGAGAACCAATGCGAGGGCAAATGCGTGCGCGGCATCAAAGGCGAGAGCGTGGGCATTGGCCGCCTGGAACGCTTTGTGGCCGATTGGCGCCGCGCGCATGCGCATGCGTCGCCTGAGCGTTCCCAGCCAAACGGGCATAAGGTTGCCGTAATCGGGGCTGGCCCCAGCGGCCTCACCTGCGCGGGCGATCTTGCCAAGCTTGGCTACGAGGTAACCATATTTGAGGCGCTGCATACCGCCGGCGGCGTGCTTAGCTATGGCATTCCTGAGTTCCGCCTTCCCAAACAAATCGTCGGCGAGGAAATCGAGGATCTCAAGGCGCTGGGCGTGCGTATCGAATGCAATACTGTTATTGGCAAAACCCTTACCGTGGATGAATTGTTTGATATGGGCTACGAAGCGCTTTTCATTGGCAGCGGCGCTGGCCTTCCGCGCTTTATGGGCATTCCCGGCGAAAGCCTCAAAGGCGTTTACAGCGCAAACGAATACCTTACCCGCATTAACCTGATGAAGGCCTATCAGCCCGGGAGCGCAACGCCCATCAAGCATTCCAGACGTGTTGCGGTCGTTGGCGGCGGCAATGTTGCCATGGACGCTGCGCGCTGCGCAAAGCGCTTGGGCGCTGAGGAAGTGTTCATCGTTTACCGTCGCGGCATGGAGGAGCTGCCCGCCCGCCATGAGGAGGTTGAGCACGCCCAGGAGGAAGGCATCATTTTCAAAACGCTTTGCAACCCTGTTGAAGTGCTGGGCGATGAAAATGGCTTTGTTCGCGGCATGCGCTGCGTTGAAATGACCCTTGGCGAGCCGGATGAAAGTGGCCGCCGCCGTCCCATTGTGAAGGAGGGCAGCGAGTTTGTGCTGGATGTGGATACCATGATCATGTCCATAGGCACCAGCCCGAATCCGCTGATTCGCAGCACCACGCCCGGTCTGGAAACCAACCGCCATGGCTGTATCGTTGTGAAGGACGAAAGCGGCCTGACAAGCCGCACAGGCGTGTATGCGGGCGGCGACGCCGTAACCGGCGCGGCAACCGTGATCCTGGCCATGGGCGCCGGGAAGAACGCCGCGCAGGCGATCGACGCATATTTGCAAGCAAAATAACATAAAGGAACAACGAAAGGACGGAGCCTCTTGTAAGAAGGGCTCTGTCTTTTTTGTTCAAATGACCGTCCGGGCAACGGACGAATCGCCAGAAGGAGCGAATAAACACCACCAGCGGGAAAGATGCGCATATTTGAAAGCGCACAGATGGTTGACAAAGAAGCCGCAAACCGCTAAACTCTATTTAAGGATGAGAGTTTGGAGGGCGTTTATGGGAAAAGACCTATTCCCTATCGGAAAGATGGCTAAAATGAATCACACAACCATCGCTACCCTTCGCCTGTATGACGAGATGGGGTTGCTGCGCCCGCGCTATACGGATAAAGCGACAGGTTACCGCTATTATGACATCCAGCAAAACGCACGGCTCGACATGATCGCCTACATGAAAGAACTGGGCATGAGCTTATCGGAGATTAAAGAGGTGCTCAATCAGGAGGACATCACGCGGATTGAGGAAATACTGGTAAGGAAAAACGAGCAGATTCACCAGCAAATCCGCGAGCTGAAAATCCGGCATGACGCAGTTGAACGAACGATTGCCTGCATCGAGCGCTACCGCAGGTCGCCCGCAACCGGCACAATTTCGCTTGAGTATATCGACCGGCGCTTCATCTGGGGAATTCCCTGCGACGATAACTTTTACGCCAAGGACATTCGCTGCTATGAGCAGTCCCTGCTTACGCTGCGCGAGGCGCTTATTGCCAATGATTTTTCACAGATCCATTCGTTTAACACCGGCACCTCTATCGCTATGGAGCATTTTACGCGCGGAGATTTCATCCCTAACAAAATCTTCATCTTTACAGATCGCCGCAGCGCCGAAAGCCACAACGGCGGGGAAATCGTTGAAAGCGGCATGTACGCCTGCATCTATTTGGACCGCTATGACGATGAAATCCCCTGCGCAAAGCGCCTGCTATCGTTTTGCGCAGAGCAAAACTATACCATTTCCGGCGATTATCTTTGCGAGGTGCTAACCGAATTCAATGTTTTTGACAGCGACCGGCGAAGTATGTTCCTTCGTTTGCAGGTTCCGATCGCTTTCGGCAAAAAAAGCTATTGACTCTCATCCTGAATTAGCGTTTATAATGTTGTTAACAAATTAACAAGGAGGTTTTCTCTGATGGAGAAGATCAAGGTTGTTCAGTATGGCTGCGGCAAAATGAGTAAATACATCCTTCGCTATCTGCATGAGCATGGCGCGCAGATCGTTGGCGCAATCGACGTAAATCCCGAGGTTGTGGGACAGGATGTGGGCGATTTTGCCGGGCTGGGCGTAAAAACCGGCGTCGTTATCTCCAACGATGCCGACAAGGTGCTGGACGAGTGCGACGCGGATGTGGCCATTGTAACGCTGTTCAGCTTTATCAGCGATATTTACGACCATGTGGAAAAGTGCGTGGCGCGCGGCATCAATGTTATCACCACCTGCGAGGAAGCCATCTATCCCTGGACGACCTCTGCCGCCCAAATCAACCGGCTGGATGCGCTGGCCAAGGAAACCGGCTGCACCATCACCGGCTCCGGCATGCAGGATATCTTTTGGATCAACATGGTTGCCATGGTCGCCAGCGGCTGTAACCGGATTGAGAAGATCAAGGGCGCTTACAGCTATAACGTGGATGAATATGGCCTGGCCCTGGCCGAAGCGCACGGCTGCGACCTAACTCCCGAAGCCTTCGAGCAACAGATTGCGCATCCCACCGAATTTGAACCTTCCTACGCATGGAATGCGAGCGAGGCCATTTGCAACAAGCTGGGGCTGACCATCAAAACCATTACCCAAAAGCACGTGCCCTACGTCATTGACCATGATATCTTCTCCAGCACGCTGAACAAGACCATTCAGGCCGGCAACTGCATTGGCATGTCCGCCGTTGTGACGATTGAAACCATGCAGGGCATCACCATTGAGGAAGAAACCATCGGTAAAGTCTATGGCCCTGAGGACGGCGATATGTGCGACTGGTGGATTACCGGCGAGCCCAATACGGAATTCCATGTTGTAAAGCCCGCCACGGTGGAGCATACCTGCGCAACCATCGTAAACCGTATTCCCAGCCTGCTCAACGCTCCCGCCGGTTATGTAACCTGTGATCAGCTGGATGCGCATAGCTATCTTACCTATCCCATGGAGTACCACTGCTGATTTTTCTTGGCAGCGCCCTAGACCCCGTCGCCGGTGCTTTCTTCGGCGCGGGGTATTTTTTGCTCAATGCCGGTTGGCTAGCGGAGGCGGAAAAGCATCTGTTGCAAAATAGGCTTGCGAACTGTTTCTGCTTTTTTCCGAATTATAAAAATGCGTGCGCAAACAGCATAGAAAAAAGGGCCTGGCGCATGGTTCTGCGTCAGGCCCTTTTCGATAGCTTTTCTTTTGCTTAGCGGGTAAGCAGGGTAGCTTCGGTTTCCTTGTCGAAGAAGTGCAGATGGTTGACGTCGAAGGCAACCTGCACAGTCTGGCCGGCACGGCTGGTGGTGCGGGGATTCACGCGGGCAATGATGTTTTCTTCCTTGCCGCTGGTGGACAGATAGAGATAGGTTTCGGAGCCCATGAGCTCGGTAACCTCAACCTTGCAGTTGATAACGGCGTTAGGAGCGGCCTCGATAAACACGTCCTCGTCATGGATGTTCTCGGGACGGATGCCCATGTAGATTTCCTTGCCAATGTAGGACTCATCCGCAAACTTGGACAGCTTGCTCGGCGGAATGATGATCTTGTTATCGCCAAACACGGCGGCAACGTCGTTGCCTTCCTTCTGCAGCTTCACGGTGAAGAAGTTCATCTGCGGGCTGCCGATGAAGCCGGCCACAAACAGGTTGGCGGGATAGTCGTACAGGTTCTGGGGCGTATCCACCTGCTGTACAAAGCCGTCCTTCATAACCACGATACGGGAAGCCATGGTCATGGCCTCGGTCTGGTCGTGGGTTACGTAAATAAAGGTGGTCTGCAAGCGCTGATGCAGCTTGGTAATCTCGGTGCGCATCGCAACGCGCAGCTTAGCGTCCAGGTTGGACAGCGGCTCGTCAAAAAGGAATACCTTCGGCTCGCGCACGATGGCACGGCCCAACGCAACGCGCTGGCGCTGGCCGCCGGACAGGGCCTTCGGCTTACGGTTCAGCAGATGGGAGATATCCAGGATCTTGGCGGCTTCTTCCACGCGCTGCTTGATTTCAGCCTTGGGGGTCTTGCGCAGCTTCAGGCCGAAAGCCATGTTGTCAAACACGGTCATATGGGGATACAGGGCGTAGTTCTGGAACACCATAGCAATGTCGCGGTCCTTGGGAGCCACATCGTTTACCAAACGGTCGCCGATATAGAGCTCGCCGCTGGAGATTTCCTCCAGGCCGGCAACCATGCGCAGCGTGGTGGACTTACCGCAGCCAGAAGGGCCTACCAGCACGATAAATTCCTTGTCCTCGATATCCAGGCAAAAATCGCTTACGGCGGTTACATTGCCGGAATAGACCTTGTAAATGTGATTCAGAGAAACGCTTGCCATAAGTGGGAAACCTCCTTTTTTGAATGATGCGCGCCAGTGCAACATGGCGAACGCATATCATTAACTTGTTTGTATTATACCTGATTTGATGAAAGAATGTAATTGGCTGAATCCACTAAGATTGCTTGACGCATTTGTGCATGATGTACACGGCGGATAAATAACGCCCAAATCATTGCGGCTTTGATCTATTCATCCCTAAGCGCGTCCACAGGGCGCATTTTGGAGGCGCGCGACGCAGGCGATACCCCAAAAACAAGCCCCACAGCTACAGCCGCCGCAAAAACAACGGCGCAATCCGATGCCTGTATCACCGGCTTAAGGCCTATGCTGCGTCCGGCTGTTTCAATCAGTCCAACGCCTATCAGCAATCCAAACGTTCCTCCCACCATGGCATAGATCAATGCTTCAAACAAAAACAGCAGGCAAATCTGCGCCTGTGTGGTACCCAGCGATTTCATAATGCCGATTTCCCGCCGCCGTTCGCGCACGCTCACCAGCAAAATGTTCATCACGCCGATGCCGCCTACCAGGATGCAAATCAGCGCCACCCATTTCAGCACGTCCACAAAGATGGCCATCACGCTGTTGGCCGCCTCAATCTGCACCTGCATCGTTATGGCCTGCGCCTCTACATTGCGCCTCAGGCGCATAATGTCCTGCGCCATAACGGCTATGGCCTGCGGTTTCATGTTGTCAGGCACGCTTAGGGTGACCTCGTGCACCTCCTGCCCCATCAGCTCGCAAAAAACCTCCACCGGCATAAAAACTGCACGTGAAGCGTCCACCTGCGACAGCTCGTTGCGCTGCTCCACAATCCCCCGTACATAGAATGGGATGCCCGAAAGCGAAATCACCTCTCCAGGCTCCACGCCCATTTCCTGCGCAAGCCTTTCGCCCATAAGCAGGCTTCTGCTTCCCGCCTGCCATTCTAACGCGTATAGATCCCTCCCGCTTTGGATATGACTGTCCATAACGTCCATATATCCGCTGGAGCAGCCTACAACAATCCCGCTTTGCGACTGTTTTTCAAAGCTGATATCCACCGGGGCGTATACCTGCTCGGTCGCCCCCGTGCCCAGCGCCGTTTCCAGCAGCCGGGCGTCGCCATGGCGCAGCGCCTCCCCGCCCGAAGCCGTTAGCCACACCTTATCGATGCCAAGGCGCGCCATCTCGCTTTGCACCTGGCTTTTCCCTGCGTCGCCCAGGGTTAGCACCGCCAAAATGGCCCCTATGCCTATGGCCATTCCCAACACCGTCAAAACGGACCTGGCAGGCGAGGCAAAAATGTTCAAAAGGCTCAGCCGCCAAAAATCATACCGCTTCATTCCTGCGAGGCCTCCTTTACCGCGCATCCCGCATAGAGCTGACGGGCGTTTGGCAATAGAACAATTCGCTTTTCAGCCCACTCCTTTGCAACGGCTACGTATTCCTCGTTTCGATGGGAAATATCAACCGCAACCGGCGTGGCATGTCCGTTTTCAACCACCCATACCCGCTCCTGTGCGTCTACGGCGGCAATCGGGATCAGCGCAACATCAGATGTGGTTTCACAGATAAGCTCAACCATGATCCTGTCGCCAATAGCCGCGTCCGAAAGGGCTGCCTGATCTGTGGGGAGCAGCGTAACCGCCTGCATTGCCTGCGCGGTCGCCTCGCTTATCTCCGGGGCGCCTAGCTTAGCAACCGTGGCAAGGCCGCTTGACTGCCCGGCTGAGGATTGCAGCAACGCCGCCGCGCCGCGCGTAACCCCCGCAAGATCGCTGGCGCGCCCGGCTGCAACGATCGCTTTTTGGGTTCCATGCACATTACCCAATAGCGCCATCTCCCCCACCAGCTCGCCTTCCTTGGCATACACCCCGCCTATTACGCCGTCCGTTCCAGCCCTGATCTGCGCTAATGCAACATTGCTTTCCAACTCGGCAAGCTTTTCTTTTAACGCCAGGCTCGCTTGGCCCCCTGCGGCCGCGGCCAGCTGTTCAAGCCCCTCCAAGCCCGCTTGCGGCCGTTGATTGTTGGCGGCGATAGCCGCCGCCAGCGCTGCCTCCTCCGCGGTTGTATCCATGCTAAAAAGCAGCTCGCCCCGCTTCACCTGCTGCCCCTCCTGCACATATACACGCGCAATCCGCCCCGCCTTCAACGCCACGCAGGGCTGCTCGTTTTCATAACAAACCACGCCCTCCAAAAGCGTGGAACGAATTAGATCGCCCGTTTGTATCACGGTGGTATGAACAGCGGTCTTTGGGGTAAAAGGCAGCAAAAACAGCGTAACAACCGTAATCAGCGTCGCCGTGATCACCAAAAGGGAGGCTTTGGTCTTGGGCATGCCGGTCATTCCTTCCCCGCCAAATTTGCAAAGCGCGGCAAACGATATTGTGGCTCGGCGCGCCAGGGCCAAACGTGGCAAGTGCATGCAGCGCGGGCAGCATTTAACAAGCGCCGCCCGCGAATAACGCAAGCGGCGCTTAGCTGTTCCTTTATTTGGCTACCGAATGGACATGCTCTGATCAATCTGCTGGCGCGTCATGCGAATGTCCGTCAGCTTTTCACTGATGGAGCGATCCAGCTGCGCGAGCACATCGTCAATGTGGTGGTACACGTCGCCATACAGCTTTTCAATTTCCTGCTGCGTGCTTTGGCGCAGCTCTTCCGCCTCCATATTCGCGCGCGCGGTAATCTCCTGCTCGCTCACCAGCTGGCGCGCACGGTTTTCAGCGTCCTTCACAAGCCTTGTAGCTTGTTCCTGCGCCTCCTTTACCATGCCTGCCGCCTGCTGCTGCGCCTTTTGCACCATGTCCTGCGCCTGCTGCTGTGCCTGCGCCGTCATTTGCTGGGCCTGGGCTTTCGCGTCGTTTACAAACTGGTTGGCGCGCATGGTGGCGTTTTGCTTCGTCTGTTCAGCGCGTTCGTTTGCTTCCGAGATAATGCTGATCTGGTTTTGCACCACGCCCTCGCATTCGGCAAATACGGTGGGAAGGTTGGTGGTGATCTCGTCCACAAGGCCCTTTACCAGTTCACGCTCCACCATGCACATGTTGCTTAGCGGCACGCGCTTGGCCTGCGTGATTACCTCCGCAAGGTCGTTGAGGTTTTTTCGGAATGACGAAATGGCATCCTGCTGCATACTGCTTTCCTCCTCACAACTGGTCGTTTATCGTTTCAGCGCCTGAATCACATCGTCTGCGATGCAGGCGGGCACCAGCGGCGTTATATCGCCGCCAAACAGGCCTATTTCCCGCACGGCGCTAGAGCTTACATAAGCATGCTCCGGAGCCGTCATCAAAAACAGGGTTTCCACCTCGGGCGCCATTTGCCGGTTGAGCTGCGCCATCTGGAACTCGTTTTCAAAATCCGTAATGGCGCGCAGCCCTCTAAGCACCACAGCGGCCCGCTGTTTTTTCATATAGTCCATCAGCAGGCCGTCAAAGCAGTCAAAGCTTACATTGGGCAGATGGGCGCAAGCCCTGCGCAGCATGCCCAGCCGTTGCTCAATGGAAAAGAAGCCCGTTTTTGCCGGATTATGCAGCACCGCGACCACCACATGCTCAAAAATGCCCGCTCCGCGCTCAATGATATCCAAGTGGCCATTGGTAATGGGATCAAAGCTGCCCGGATACACGCATACCCCTTTCTTCACGGCTCATTCCCCTTTCGCATCTGGCTGGTATTGGTATAAATGCAGCTCCGTTTCGCCATATGCGCGCTGCTTTACAAGCGCAAACCGTTCATCCAGGCTGATGGGAACCTCCGTCCTGTGCTCGAGCACAAGCAAAGCCTCGCCGTTTAACAGCCGCATCTCCGCCAGGGCCTGGCAGCAATGCGCAAGCTCCAAAAGGCGATAGGGAGGATCCAAAAACACGAGATCGAAGGGCGGTTCATGCGCAGCCCGCATCTGCGAAAGCGCCTGCCGCCAATCGCTGCAATACAGCGTGGCAACGGGCCCAAAGCGCAGCTTTTCAATGTTGCGCCGTATGCACGCCGCCGCCTCCCGGTCGCGATCTACAAGCACGGCGCTCGCAGCGCCGCGGCTGATTGCCTCCAGCGCCAGGGCGCCGCTGCCCGCGAACAGGTCCAGCACCCTCGCGTTAGGCACGTAAGCCTGTATCATGCTAAACAGCGATTCCCGAACCTTTGCCTGCGTGGGGCGCGTATCCATGCCGCGCGGAGCCGTTAGCAGCGCTCCCCTGCGCTGTCCCGCTATGATTCGCATCGTCAAATCAGCCTTTCGGGCGATTTGCTGCGCTGGCGCTGTTTGCGCGCCTTGCGTTCGCGCCGCTGCTTTTTTTCATCGCCCATTTTAATGCCGGTATTGATTTTATTGCGCACCTTTTGGCCCTGCATATAGCCCACGCCATATCCAAGGGGCGCAACCAGCACCAGCAGCGGGCTTAGGCGTTCCGCCGCAAGCGCCGCCTGATCGCCCATGGCCGTGGCTACGTTTACAAACGGCATAATCATCGCCCTGTCGATCACGCGCATGATATCGACCGCGGAAAGCCCGGCCGTCGTACCGTAATACGCAAGGGCCTCGCCAAACTCGCTTTGCGCCAGCATGCCCTCTGTCCAGGAAGGCAGCACGCCAAGCACATAAACATTCGGCTTGGCAATACAGGCAAACGCCAGCGCAAAAATCACATACGGAGCAGCGCCCAGCAGCGTCGCGAACATCCCCTTGAAGGGATGAAAGCAGCGTTCGCGGTCCTCATCGGTAATTCCCCGGCCATCTGCCTGGCGGGCATACATAATTTCGGCAAAGGAGGCGTCGCTTTGCCCCTGGTTTATTCCCTGGAAAAATTGATAATAGGTGGCCAGCCCCACAATCGCGACGCATGCCAATATCCTCGCCCACAAGCCCTCAAACCCTAAAAGAACGCCGGAGATCAAGTAGATTACGCTTACCGCAAGCACGGATAAAAGGCGCTTCACTACCAGCCTAAATGCGTCCTTCCCATGCCAGGAGCCAATTAGAATGGGCTTTTTAACCTCCTGTACGGGTGTTTTTGCCTTTCCTTTTGTTTGCATGTCCCATTCCTTTCCACCTCCTGCCCGGGCAGGGGTTATTCTGTCAAAATAGATGTTAACTCATACATGCCTTAGGCGTTCAGATAGATTCGCGGCACCCGGGAGGTAATAGCCAAAAGCACCTCATAGCTGATCGTCTGCGCCCATGCGGCCAGTTCCTCTGCGTTAATCGCATCTTCTCCCTGCCGGCCCAAAAGGACAACGTCGTCGCCCACGGCAACCTGCTCAAGCCCGGTTACGTCCACCATGGTCTGATCCATACAAACGCGGCCCACGATAGGCACGCGCCTGCCGCGAATGAGCATTTCACCGCGGTTGGAGGCCGCGCGGTGATACCCGTCCCCATAGCCTACCGCAACCGTTGCGATGCGCATATCCCTCTCAGCTGTAAACGTGCGCCCATAGCCGATTGTTTCGCCCGCGCTAATTGTTTTTACATGCACAACCTCGGCATGCCAGCTAAGCGCAGGGATAAATGGCAGGTTGGTGCGCACCGGCGGGTAACCGTACAGCGATATGCCCTCGCGGATCATTCCAAAATAGGCTTCCGGCGCAAGCAGGCTCATGGCGCTGTTGGCCACATGCGCGGTAAGCCCCGGCCCAAAATAGGCCCGCAGGGCGATAAAGCGCTCCAACTGCCTGCGCGTGAAAGCGTTCATGCCTCCATCCTCAAGCGGATTGTCCGCGTCGGCAAAATGCGTGTAAATTCCCGTTGCGCGCACATGCGGGGCCTTTTCCAGCGCTTCCGCAAGCGCCTGCGCCTCCTCATCGGTGCGAAGGCCGATGCGGTTCATCCCGGTATCCAGCTTGATATGCATAAGCGCCTGCTTTTCCTGCGCCGCCGCCTCTTTTTCCAGCGCTCTTACCATCTCCGGCGTAAATACCGTCTGCGTCAGGTCATACCTGACCGCATCCTCAAGCGCCCTGGGCATAGCCGCGCCCAAAACAAGGATTTCTCCCTTAACGCCGCCAAGCCGAAGCTCAATCCCCTCCTCAGGAAGGGCCACCGCAAAGTGGTTGGCTCCCATTGCGGAAAGCGCAGTAGCCGTTTCAAGCATGCCATGCCCGTAGGCATTGGCCTTGATTACGGGCATCACGCATACATTGGCCGGCACTTTTTGTTTGAGAATCTGGTAATTATGCCGAATCGCATCCATATCGATCGCTACATAATTTTGCCTAACCATACTTCAACCTTCCCGATGGCGCGCGCCTGCCGCGCGCATTTTTCCGTCGAAAAGCGACGGTTTCATCCCATTAACCTATTTTGGCCGGTGTGGGGACGAAAATATGCCAACACATCCGGCGCGGCGGCAAATCCGCCGAAGCCGCCGCCCAATGCAATTATACCACATTCCAGGTAAACATTCATCCATGCAGCCGCCATTGCATGCCGGCAGGCAAAGATATGTTCCAAAGTATACCATATTCCTTTAGGAATGCCAAGGAAGCGAACGAAAATTTGCTTTTTAGGGCGCTTTATGTTTTAATAAGCACGCAAATATATAATAAGAAAGGGAGCAGGCGCTTATGGAGAATTTTCAAACGAACCTTCGCGCCTATCGCAACGAGCTGAAAGGCGCCGCCATGCTATGGGTTGTTTTTTTTCATGCGCGGTTTGGGCTTTCCGGCTTTTTGGGCTTCATACAGCAAATCGGTTACGGCGGCGTGGACCTGTTCTTTTTCCTGTCCGGCTTTGGCTTGTACCACTCCCTTGCTAAGGATAGCGACCCAAGGCGATACCTGCTGCGCCGCGCGCGCAGGCTTTTGCCCGCCTACCTGCCTTTTTGCTGCCTGTGGCTATGCGTAATGCTGCCCCTGTACCGCTTTGGCACAGTGCAAAGCCTGCGCACGGCGGCAGGAAACCTTTTTATGCTGGGGTTCTTTGCAAACGTGCCTGCGATGATCAACTGGTACATAAGCGCGTTAGCGCTATCCCTGCTGATGGCGCCTGTGCTTGTGGGCTTCCTTTCCAAAAGCCAAAAGCCGGTACGAAGCGCCGTTTTCTTGATCATCGGGCTGTTTGTAATGGGCCTGTGCTTTATTGGCACGGAGCAATACATGGCAATAGCCCGGCTGCCCGTATTTGTGCTTGGCATGCTATGCGCGCTTCCTTCTTTTGAGGGCCGTTCCAAAAAGCGTTTTGCACTCCTAACCTTGCTTGGCTTTTTGGTGGGGATAGCGCTTCTTCTGCTTTGCTATACGCTTTTCCCGGAGTTGCTTAACACCTACGGAATGTATTGGCATCCGTTCATCCTGATCGCTCCCGCTATGTGCGCCGGGCTAGGAGCTTTGTTTTGCAAGCTTCAAAAGGCAGCCGCCTTATTTTCGCCTCTGCGGGCCATCGGCAGCGCCTCCTTTGAAATTTTCCTTTTCAATGCCTGGATAGAAGTGCTGTGCAAGCGCTTTCAGCTGGCCAAAAGCCCGCTGGAATGGCTCCTGTGGAGCGCTGGGAGCGTTGCCCTTGGCTATTTGTACCACAAGGTGGTAAAAGCCGCCCTAAAAAGGGTGGAACGGGCCTAAAGGACGGCCTATCTGTTCCACAATCCGCCTTTTTTGATGCGTTTTGGGTGGATGGTGGGGAAAAAGGGCGCGGCAGATTGCGGCGGCGGCGATATTGCGGGCGCACGGCGCGCGTTTGCGTTTGTTTGGAACGGCCTTTTCTGGATATCCTGAAGGTGGGATGTCCTTGAAAGGAGTTTCTGAAAATGAGAAAAATCGCTTTTTTTGATGCAAAGCCCTATGATCGCCTTTACTTTGACCGCGTCGCCGGAGAAAGCTATGAACTGAAATACATTGAAAGCAAGCTGACGTCAGAAACCGCCGTGCTGGCAAAGGGCTGCGACGCCGCATGCGCATTTGTAAACGATGTGATTGACGCGCAAGCCATCGATACGCTATGCGCTTTGGGGATTAAGGTATTGGCCATGCGTTGCGCGGGTTACAGCAATGTGGACATACGCCACGCCTATGGCAAGCTGACCGTTGTGCGCGTTCCGGCCTATTCGCCCTATGCGGTCGCGGAGCATGCCATGGCGCTGCTGCTATGCTTGAACCGCAGGCTGCATAAAGCCTATAACCGCACGCGCGATTTTAATTTCAGCCTTTCCGGCCTTACGGGAATCGATTTGCATGGAAAAACCGCAGGTATAATTGGCACCGGCAAAATTGGCCGCGCGTTTATGGATATCTGCCGCGGGATGGGGATGAATCTTCTCGCGTATGATCCCTATCCGGCCAAAGACGCGGACTTTATGTATGTCCCGCTTACCGATTTGCTGGCGCGATCGGACATAATCAGCCTGCATTGCCCCTTAACGGAGCAGAGCTATCACATTCTAGACAGGGAAGCCTTCTCCCGAATGAAAAAAGGCGTGCTGATTATCAACACCTCGCGCGGCCAGCTAATCGACTCTCGCGCGTTGCTTGACGCGTTAGGAAACGAAACGGTGCGCGGTGCGGGCCTTGACGTATATGAGGAAGAAGCGGACTTTTTCTTTGAGGATAAATCCGACACCGGCGTGAAGGATGATACGTTGGCTTTGCTGGTAAGCCGCCCCAACGTGATTCTAACCTCGCATCAGGCCTTTTTAACCGAGGAGGCGCTAAGCGCCATTGCCCAGACCACCCTTGATAACCTGAACCGCTTCTTTTGCGGCGATTGGCTGCCAAACGAGGTTTGCTACCGCTGCATTGATTCAAAAAACAGGGAGAATTGCCGTAAAAGGCAGCTAGAACGGTGTTTTTAAGGAACTGCTGTTTCCTGGCGTGCGCGAACCCGGTCGAAACTTGCATTGCGATGCCATCGTTTATAGGCTATTTCCGCCTTTATCATATCAGGCTCGGGTACCCGACCCACAACTGATTTTCCTTTATTTACGAAAAGAGGACTTGACACCATCTTTCAACTGTGATAAGATGACACCCGTGGTTTCGGCTGCTTTTCTTATATGCTTTGAAGCCCCTCCACAGGTGCGACCCATTAGCTCAGTTGGCAGAGCACTTGACTTTTAATCAAGGTGTCCGGAGTTCGAGCCTCCGATGGGTCACCAAAGAAGCCTTTCAAATCCAAACTGCTAAGGACTTATTCATTCTCGCCAGTCAATTGTTGGCGATGATGATACGAAACCCTTCGCAGTTTGGATTTTTGTATACATGTACGGAGTGCATAAGCATATCCACGATGCTTGATGCAAACTCCGGCGCATCTATGCCGGCTTCTGCAAAGCGTGCGAGCCAGAGCGATATATCCATTTCGGTGAGCTCCGGCACGCCGCCAGCGCCATGGCAAGTCAATGAAACCGTTGGCAATCAACGTTTTTTCTTTTTCGCTAGATTTACTTTTTCAAGATATATATGGAGAACGTCCGCTCCAAAACTGCCTATTTGACCCCTGTGAAGAGAGGTAAACCAGGGATCAGTCCCGTTCTCCGCTTCATCTAACAAAAAAGCTGCCGGGAGCGTCCCGGCAGCATGCCATTTTTCTTATTCCTTTCCCTTTGCGAACCGGAGAAGCAGTTCTTCCCGCCGCGCGTAGGCATATAAGGTGAGTTCTTTGCAAAAAGCTCGCCATTCTAGTCGGTAGTTTTTCTGCCATTTGGCGGCCAGTTCGTAGCCGCTCCGGCCTATGCTAGAAGGGATAGCCTGCCCCGACGGCGCATTTCGGTATCGCTTTGGGTTGCCATGTTGGTAATAGCTTTCTATCTCCGGGCTTCTTTTCCGCCTTGACCTGGGTATCTACCCTATCCGGCTTGCCCGGTCAGCGGGTATCACTCAGCGTGCGTTTCCACAGCGCCGTCCGAAATCAGCAGGCGATTCGGAAGCTTCTCTAGCGAGGTCATCACCTCCAGCGTTGCAAAGGGCAGCGTGCTCGCATCCGCGCTTGTCGAGAGGTTCAGGCCGTCTGGCAGCTCCATGCCCTCGCCGTCTAAAATGCTCAAACCATACAGCGTTTCCTGCGCTTCCTCGCTGCTTATGCCCTCCGGCATGGTAAAGGCGGCCGTCAGGTAGATGCCGGTGGCATATTGCTCGGCATGAACGCTTTCCAGCTTTATCCCGTTTCCTTCGTTCGCATCCACCGGCTTATAGGTACGTTCATCAAGCAACGGCAGCGCGGGCAGCGTGATGCGTTCCCGCTGCGTCCATTTGTTCATCACCTCGCCGGTTTCAGGATCAAATTCTGTTACGGCCATATACAGGGTTAGGGGCAGCGCGTCGTCAACCATCTTGGGTGTGAGCGTGGGCATGCTGAAGTACGCGATGGAGCCATCCGCATTCCAAAGCGCGTCCTCCATGCTTTCGCCGCCGGCATAGGGCTCCTCCACCTCAATCAGCGCGCGAATACCGTAGAGCGGCATGTCCAGCTGCCGGGCAGCTTCCAGCCATGTCATGCCAGGATCAAGTTCGTAAAGCTTGGGCACGGTATCGGAGATTGCGCCTATCGCCTCATATACGTTTGTATCGTCCGCGTACAGCGCTTTGGAGGCGTCCGACATATGCACGTGAGCACTGCTCATAAGAATTCTTGTTACCCAAGTACGAAAGTATTGCGGTTCTCTAAGCGTAAAACGCTTTTCCCATGCCTTTAGCGCCGTTTCCTGAAGCGCATCCCTGCAAGCGTCGTCATTTCGCAGGATGGTATAGGCAACGCGGTAAAGCATGGCGCTGTGGGCATCCATTTCCGTCACGAAGAAATCTTTGTCCATGTGCTCGCCTCCCTTGTAACGTTACGTAAATTAGACGGCCCAGCGGGGTAAATCCTCATCATTCAGAAAAAATTTTTGAATTCTTCTAATTTAAGTAAGCCTTCAGCCCCGCCGTTTCTCCCTGCCTGACCAACGGTTGATATGCTATAACCAAACCTTGAATCCGCCAAACCGCACCATCCTAGCCGCCACAGGCTTGCCGCCCGATAGCCCGCCTTAGTTGACGAACGTTTGAACCTTTGTAGAAAAGCAGACAGCTGTACGGGATATTCTTGTTTTCCCATCGCAAAATGAAGGGCGACCAGCGCATACCAGCCGTCCCTATGGGCGTTTACGCCCCTTTCCTTCTGTGCAGGATGAGCGCCGCGCCTGCCGCGCTCAAAACAACAAGGGCACGCCATAGCGCGAGATCGGCGTTGTCGCCGGCTTTGGGCGGGAGATCCCCCATTCGCGCTGACACCAGAGTTTTGCTCGTCCTCGCCTATCCAGCTCAAAAGGAAGGGACTGAAGGAGTTTGTTTCAAACAGAATTCCATTTTCAATGATACCTACCCCCGCAAAAGTCCGCGGAATTTGCATGTGTTTTCAGCCGTTTGAAATGCACCAGCATGCTGTTTCATATCGTTTGCAGCATTGCGGCCCTTTTCGCTGTTCTCGCGTATAATACGCATCGCTTTTTCTGCTCTTTCAAGTGCTTCTTCAGGAAAAAGTTTACCAACAATAGCAAAAGCCCTGCAAACGATTTGTCTGCAAGGCTTTTTGGTGGTCTGGGTGAGAAGATTCGAACTTCCGGCCTCTTGAACCCCATTCAAGCACG
>ENA-UOJG01001374-UOJG01001374.1-human-gut-metagenome-genome-assembly--contig:-C47-NODE-1374-length-25964-cov-10.134664_pt1 | contig 25964 bp, 22 predicted proteins | sample MGYA00242340_ERZ723887 | MGnify/ENA metagenome assembly ERZ723887 | reverse complement strand
CGCAGTCCACGGGTCAAGGGCGAAGCCCTTGTTAACGGGTTCCTTTGTCGTAGGGAACGCCTTCCGCTTTGGGGGCGCGGCTGCTCTTGGAAGTAAAGGCCAGAACAACCAGCGTAATCAGATAGGGCAGCAGGCGGTAGAAATTGGAGTTGATGTTGAGCTCCTTCAAAAGGTAAATGCCATCGCCGTTAATATCCAGGCTGGAGTAGCTGGCGGCCACGCACTTGAACAGGCCAAAGAGCAGCGCCGCGCCGGCCACGTTCAGCGGCTTCCAGTTGCCAAAGATCATAACCGCTAAAGCCAGGAAGCCAAAGCCCGCCACATCGCCGTTGGAGGTGCAGTTGGCGGTGGTCATGGCGTACACAAAGCCGCCCATGCCCGCCAGCGCGCCGGAGATGGTCACGCCTGCGTAGCGCATGCGCACCACGTTGATGCCCAGGCTGTCCGCCGCCTGCGGATTCTCGCCGCAGGAGCGCAGGCGAAGGCCAAACCGCGTTTTGTATAGGATGACCGATAGCACGATGAAAATCAAAATGCACAGGTATGTGGCAAAATAGACCTTGTTTAAGAACGTATCGGCAAAGAACCCAATGGGATCGGTGCGGCCGTAGCCAAACATGCTCTTTTTCACCATGAACCAGCTCGCGCTGTCGCCGTTGGCCATTTGCAGGGTGTTCTGGTTGGCGATGATACGAATCAGGAACAGCACCAGCGCGGGCGCCATCAGGTTCAGGGCCGTGCCGCCAATGGTTTGGTCGGCCTTGAGGTTGATGGCCGCAAACGCCAATAGCAGCGAGAACAGCGCGCCAAGCACCGCCGCCACAATCATGGCAAGCACCATAAAGCCCTGCAACGTCATCCAGTCGCCGGCGGCCTTGGCCGCGTCAAACCAGCCCCACTGCTGCACCAGGCGCACAAACAGCACGCCCACAAACGCGCCGAAAATCATAATGCCTTCCAACGCCAGGTTGATGATGCCGCTGCGCTCGGCATACACGCCGGCCAGCGCCACAATCATCAAAGGAACGGCGTAAATCAGCGTTTGGCGAATCAGAAACGTCATTTCTCCTGCGCCTCCTTCTTGGGAAGAACAGGCTGATTTTCGCTGTTCTTCGTTTCAACGGTGGCGGCATGCTTGCGCTTCCCGCCGCTCAGGGCCATTTTAATCACCAGCGAGAACGCCGACAGATACACGATCACGGCGATAATCACATCGGTGATGTATTCGTTATAGGCGGTCAGGTTGGTTAGTTGCAGGCCGGAAATGTCCAGCATGGACATGAACATGCCCGCGAAGATTACGCCGATGGGGTTGTTGGCCGCCAGCAGCGCGACGGGAATGCCGTTGAAGCCAACGGCGGGCAGGCTTTGGTATGTGGACCAGAAGAATTCGGTATTGCCGCTAAGGTAATACAGGCTGCCGGCAGCGCCCGCCAGCGAGCCCGCAATGGCCATGGACAGCACGATGTTGCGCTTATCCTTAATGCCGGCATAGCGCGCGGCGAAGCGGTTGCTGCCGCAGGCCTTGAGCTGGTAGCCGAACGTGGTGCGGGAAAGCATAATGTATATCACCGCCGCCAGCGCAATGGCAATAAGGATGCCGCCGTTGACCTGCGAGCCGGGAAAAATTTTGTCCAGTCCCATCTTGGCGGTGGCAACGCCGTTGTAGGTGGTTTTGTAAATATAGCCGGACTTGGTGCTCTCCACCACATTTTTGAGGTTGCTCACGTCAAACATCCAGGTGACCAGGTTGGCCGCAATCCAGTTGGTCATGATGCAGGCCAGCACCTCGTTAATGTTCAGCAGGGATTTCAGCAGCCCGGGGATGGCGCCCCACAGCGCGCCCGCGGCCATGCCGCCCAGGAACGCCAGCGTCCATACCAGCCACGCGGGCACGGACGTTGTGGGAATGCTAAGCGCGATGAACAGCGTGGCCGCCGTGCCCGCCAGGTACTGGCCGGGCGCGCCGATGTTGAACAGGCCGGTTTTAAAAGCCACGGCCACGCTCAGGCCGGTCAAAATCACCGGCGTGGCGCGGAAAAGCATGTTGCCCACGCTGGCGGGGTTAAAGCCGAAGCTCAGCGCGCCGCTGGCCGCGTCGCGGCCCGTGGAGAACAAGCCCAGGAACACCAGGCGTATGCCCTCCCACGCGCTTTTGATACCCAGGGAAGGCGTGCACAGGCCCACGATCAAAATAAGCACGCTGCCCGCCACCAGGCCGATCAGTATGGAGATAAGCGACGCCATTACCGAGCGCGTGCCATCCTTATGCCATAGAGCCGAAAAACGCTTGCCGATCATGCCCGCTCCTCCTTCTCCTGGCGCTTGGCGCCCGCCATGTACAGGCCAAGCTCATCCACCGTAACGCTCTTGGGGTCAAACTCACCCACGATTTCGCCCTCGTACATCACCAGGATGCGGTCGGACAGGTTCATTACCTCGTCCAGCTCCAGGCTGATCAGCAGCACGGCCTTGCCGGCGTCGCGCTGGGCCACCAGCTGCCTGTGGATGTACTCAATCGCGCCCACGTCCAGGCCGCGGGTAGGCTGCACCGCCACAATCAAGGGCATGTCGCGGTCGATCTCGCGGGCCACGATGGCCTTCTGCTGGTTGCCGCCCGACATGCTGCGCGCCCTGGTAACGGGGCCCTGGCCGCTGCGCACGTCGTATTGCTCAATCAGCTTTTCCGCGTACTTGCGCTCCTCGTCAAAGCGGATGAAGCCGTGGCTTTGGAACTGCGGCTCGCTAAAGCGCTGCAAAACCAAATTCTGTTCCAGCGTAAAGTCCAAAATAAGGCCGTGCTTATGCCTATCCTCGGGGATATGGCTCATGCCGGCGGCGCTGCGCTCCCGGATGGAGGCATGGGTTACGTCGTGCCCGCACAGGGTAATCTTTCCCGCAGACGCCTTTTCCAGGCCGGTCAGGGCGTGCACCAGGTCGGTCTGGCCATTGCCGTCTATGCCCGCGATACACACAATCTCGCCCTTGCGCGCGGCAAAGCTCACGTCCTTTACCGCGTCGTGCTTATACAGCCGGGAAGGCACGCTTAGATGCTCCACCTTCAAAACAGGCTCGCCGGGCGTAGCGGGGGCCTTATCCACCACCAGCTGCACGGGGCGGCCCACCATCATGCGGCTGAGCTCCTCTTTGGTGGTGGAGGCGGTATCCACCGTGCCAACGTAACGGCCCTTGCGCAGCACCGTCACACGGTCGGATACCTCCATAATCTCGTTTAGCTTATGGGAAATGAACAGGATGCTCTTGCCCTCGCGGGTGAGGCCGCGCATGATCTGCATCAGCTCCTCAATCTCCTGCGGGGTCAAAACAGCCGTGGGCTCGTCAAAGATGAGCACCTCGTTATCGCGGTAGAGCATCTTCAAAATTTCCACGCGCTGCTGCATGCCAACGGTGATGTCCTCCACCTTGGCGTCCAAATCCACCCTGAGGCCATAGCGCTCGCTGAGCTCCTGCACCTTGCGGCGCGCTTCCTTCTTTTGCAGGAAGCCCATTTTGGTATCCTCCGCGCCCAGGATAATGTTATCCAGCACCGTAAACACCTCAATAAGCTTGAAGTGCTGGTGCACCATGCCGATGTGCAGCGCGGTGGCGTCGTTGGGATCGTTGATCTGTACCTCGCGGCCGTCCTTTTTGATCACGCCTTCCTCGGGCTGGTACAGGCCGAACAGCACGCTCATCAGCGTGCTTTTGCCCGCGCCGTTCTCGCCCAGCAAAGCGTGAATCTCGCCCTTGCGCAGCTGCAGGGTGATATCATCGTTCGCCTTGATTCCGGGGAATTCCTTGGTGATGTGAAGCATCTCAATAACGTACTCAGGCGCGTTATCCATGCTCCCACCCCCCTTTCTGTGTGTATCGCCAGAATGCAACATTTTTACATACATAACATTATATCGGTTCATGTAGAAAAAAGCAAGATGCCCAGCGGCAAAAGAGCCGCTGGGCTTGTATTTGTTGCGTATTCGGGGTTTTATTGCGCCTGTTTGAAGTAATCCATGGGGTAACCCGCCAGCAGGGCCGCCTGGTCTATTTTATAGCGCTCCAAATGCTTGGCCATCAGGGCCTTGGCCCCGGCCTCGTCATGCCTTTCAATCGCCTGAACGATCAGCCGGTGGTCGTTTACGATCTTGGTATCCTTTACCGCTGCCAGCGACATATTGCGCACACGGTCGAAGTGGACGGTAAAGCTGCTCACCATATCGTAGGTCTGCGTTTTGCGGGCAATGCGGAACAGCTCCCTATGGAAGGTATTATCCAGCGTCCACAGCCTTTCCAACATGCCGCTTTTCAGGCAGCGCTCCTGCAGGGCGATGTTTTCCTCCAGCGCCAGCATGTCCTCGGGCGCGGCCATGCGGCACACAAGCTCCACCACGGCGCATTCCATCACGCTACGCATAAAGCGGGCCTCCTCCACAAGGTCGTAATCGATCAGCGCCACGGCGCTGCCGCGCTGCGGATACACATCCACCAGCCGTACCTTGGATAGCTCCATCAGCGCCTCGCGCACCGGCGTGCGCGACAGGCCCATCTGCGCCGCCAGCTCATTTTCGCTCACCATGCTGCCGGGCTTGAGCTCCAAATGGATGATGTTGTCCTTCAGGTTCCTAAGTGCATAATCCCGCCCGGTTTCGCGCAGCTTCCGCGCCAGAATCCGCACATGCATACCTCCTTACGGGATCTTCTTTTCTATCCATTACAGATACTTTTTCAGCGTGGCGCGCACCGCGCCGGGGCCTGCGAGCATCTCGGCAAACAGGCCTTCCACCTTGCCGGCCAAACCGGCCTCATACAGGTTCACGCCAAACAGCACCGGGTTTTCCAGAATGGGCTTGAGCACGCCGTCCGCGCTTTCGGGCTTGCCCAGGGCTACGCCGCCCAGGGTTTGCTGCAACTGCGCAAGCATGGGGTCGGCGCTCACGGCCATTTCTTTGCCCTCGTCGTCCACGCCCAAAAGGTAGCGCAGCCAGCCGGCCAGGGCCAAGGGGATCGCCGTCAGGCTGGTTGCGTCCAGCTCGGGGCTGGCCATATAGCTCTTGATGGTTTCGCCAAAGCGAATCGGTATCTTTTGGCTGGTATCGGTGGCGATGCGCTGCGGCGTATCAGGGATGAAGGGATTGGGCAGCCGCTGGGTGACTACCTCGTCAATAAAAGCGCGGGGGCTTAAAATGCCGGGATCGGTCACAACGGGCAGGCCCTCCACATAGCCGATGCGCTCCACCAGCGCCTTCAGCTGGGGATCCGCCATCTCGTCGGCAATGCTCTTATAGCCCAGCAGGCAGCCGTACACCGCCAGCGCCGTATGCAGGGGGTTGAGGCAGGTGGTCACCTTCATGCGCTCGGTCATGTTCACGGTTTCACGGTCGGTCATGTATACGCCGGCCTTCTCCAGCGCGGGGCGGCCGTTGGGGAAGCGGTCCTCCACCACCAGGTACTGCGGCGCCTCCGCGTTTACAAAGGGCGCAATGTAGGTGTTGCGGCTGGTTACCACAGGGGCCATGTCCTCCACGCCCAGCTGTGCAAGCTGCTTTTCGATGATCTCGGAGGGGCGGGGGGTAATCTTATCAATCATGCTCCAGGGGAAGCTTACGCGCTGCTCGTCCTCCAAATAGGCGATGAACCCGGCGGGCACGTGCCCCTTCTCAAGCCATGCATGGGCGATTTCCAGCACGCTTTGGCGCAGCTTTTCGCCATTATGGCTGCAATTATCCATGCTCACCAGCGCCATGGGCGCGGCGCCCGCCTCAAAGCGTTTGAGCATCAGCGCGGCTACCACGCTCATGGCATGGCGCGCTTTGGCGGGGCCGTCCTCCATGTCCTGCTTGACCACGCCCATCAGCTCGCCCTTCATATCGCGCAGGGCGTAGCCCTTTTCCGTGATGGTGAAGCTGGCCATTTGCAGGGAGGGCTTTTCAAAGATGGCGCACAGCGCGGCCCACTGCTGCTGATCTGCGCTGTTGGCCTTGATGCCCTGCGCGATGGAGGCGATAACCTCCTTGCGGGTGCCGCCGTCCGGCAATAGGCTCACCATGAGGGTCATGGAATCGTGCGGGGCATAGATTTTGTCGATGATATCATAGTCAAAGGTTTCCGCGGCCACAATGCCGCTTTTTTCCAACCCCTGGTCCAGCAGGCGCTGCTGCAAAGCCGCGATGAAGCCGCGGAAGATGTTGCCCGCGCCAAAGTGAACCCACACGGGCGCAGCCTGCGTGGCGTCGCACATGGCGCGCCAGTCGAAACCTGGCAGGGAGATACCGGCGGCTTGCCACGCCTGCGCGTTGGAAAGGCCGTTGGCGGATAGTTTCATAGGGATGACCTCCTTTTTTTTGCGGGCTGGGCGCCCGCCGGGCTTTTTGGTTGCTTTTTTTGCGGGCTGGGCCGCCCGCGGGGTTTTCTATTTGCTTTTTTGCGGAAACCGTTCCGCGGGGGGTTATTTGCTTTTTTGCGGAAGCCTTTCCGCGGGGGTTTTTGTCTGCTTTCTTGCGAAAGCCTTTCCGCGGGGGTTTCTATTTGCTTTCTTGCGGAAGCCGTTCCGCGGAACTGGGTGGGGGCTGCGCGCCCCCACACCCGCGCCTACTCTTTCTGGAAAGAGTAGGCAGAAAGCGGCGGCACGCAGACTCCGGCAAAAACCCCTGAATGCCGGTTTGGGGCGCGGGGACGCACAATCCGCGTATTTTGGGCGGGGGTTGGGTTTGCCTTTGCGAGTGGGCTTGAGCGGTGTGCGTCCTAATCCGCGCGCCAAACCGGCGGGGGTTTTTGCCTGCGCTAGCTATTGCCGCTGTTGGGAGCGGCGCTCCGGGGTGAGAAATTTCACCTTGCGCTTGCGGTTGGAGAGGCTAGGGCGCTCCGGGTTTTTATTTCTCCTTGCGAGCGCGGTTGGAGAGGCTGAGGCGCTCCGGGTTTTTATTTCTCCTTGCGGGCGCGGTTGGGGAGGCTGGGGCGCTTTGGGTTATGCTGTTTGCTGTTTCTCCCTGCGGGCGAAGCCCGGTTTTGCCGCCAGCAATCGCCCGGCGGGGGTCCAGGGGTTTACCCCTGGTCGTTTCAAGGGGGTTACGGGGAGTCCAGAGGGGCCTAAGGGGGGAAATCGAAATCCCCCCTGGCCCCTCTGGCCCTAGCGGAGCGGGCTGGCTGCCGCTCTACCCGCATCGGCCTCACCCCGCGCACGTGCTCCAAAGCGCAAAAGAAAACGCAACGCACCGGGAAGGCGCACCCCGCCAAAGCGGGCCGCCTCCCACCCAAGCCAGCCGGAGGGCCCTCCGCCCTCCGGCAGCCTTGCCATGCAGCCTCAAACGCCTGCGCCCAACCCCTGCGCGCCATTGGCGCGCAGTCCGGGGGTCCAGGGGGTCACCCCCTGGATCCCCTGGATATGGCTTCCCATAGGCCGTTTAGGTAGGCGGCGCCCAGGGCCCTGTCGTATAGGCCGTAACCGGGGCGGCCCACCTCGTCCCAGATCATGCGGCCATGGTCGGGGCGCACGTAGGTGTCCGGGCAGGTGTCGTAAATGGCCTTCATGATGGCGTACATGTCCAGGTCGCCGGCGGAGGACAGGTGCGCGGCCTCGCGGAAATTGCGGTAGCCCAGGTGCTTCACGTTGCGCACATGCATCGCGCCGATGCGGTTCATTTCGCCAAAGTGGCGAATCATCGCGGGCACGTCGTTTTCCGGGTTAGAGCCAAGCGAGCCGGTGCATAGGCACACGGTGTTGGCGGGGCTGTCGTGCAGGGCGATGATCTTATCGTAATCCTCCTGGCTGTGGGCGATGCGGGGCAGGCCGAAAATGGGCCAGGCGGGGTCGTCCGGATGGCAGGCCATGCGCACGCCCACTTCCTCGCACACGGGAATGACCGCGTCCAGGAAGTACTTGTAATTTGCGCGCAGCATATCGGGGGTCATGCCCTCGTATTGCTTCAGCGTGGTTTCCAAAAGGGCCAGGCGCTCCGGCTCCCAGCCGGGCAGGGTAAAGCCGTGGCTGTCCTCGGCGGTTTTGCGCACAATCTCCAGCGGGCCCATCTCGCCCAGGTCCTTCTCGTCAAAGTACAGGCTGTTGGAGCCGTCCTCGGGAATTACGCGCGCCAAATCGGTGCGCAGCCAGTCAAACACGGGCATAAAGTTGTATACAATCACCTTCACGCCGTACTTGGCCAGGTTGCGGATGGTGATTTTGTAGTTTTCAATGTATTCATCGCGGGTGGGCAGGCCCATCTTGATGTCCTCGTGCACGTTTACGCTCTCGATTACCTCAAGCTCCAGCCCGGCGTCATGCACCTCGTCCACCAGGGCCTTGATTTCCTCCTCTTCCCAAACAACGCCGGCGGGCTTGTCCAAAAGGCCCATCAGGCCGCTCATGCCGGGAATCTGCTTCACATATTTCAGCGGGATGGGGTCGGACTGGCTCCCGTACCAGCGGAAGGTCATTTTCATGGTTCGGTTCCCTCCTACATTCTTTATAGGGAAAGCGCCGAGGCGCTTTCTTTGCAAAATCGTCTACTAGTATACCAGTTAAAGGCGTAAGGGGAGCCCTTGCGCGCCTTTTTGGATGGGCCTGCGGGAGAGGCGCCTCCTCCCCCGCAGGCCGGGGCCTTTTACTTGGCAAACAGGTTGGGCAGGAATAGGCTGATCTGCGGAATGAAGGTGATCAGCAACAGCGTGATCAGCATGCACACGTAGAATGGCAGGGTGGCCTTTACCACCTTTTCCATGGGCACCTTGCCCACGGCGGAGCCGATGAACAGCACGGAGCCCACCGGCGGGGTGAGCAGGCCGATGCCGCAGTTGAGAACGATCATGATGCCGAACTGAATGGGATCAATGCCGATGGAGGTAGCCACAGGCAGCAAAATGGGAGTGGCGATCAGGATGATGGGCGCCATGTCCATAATGCAACCCAGGATGAGCAGGATCAGGTTCAAAAGCAGCGCGATCACTATGGGGTTGGAGCTTACGCTGGTAATGAGGTTGGCCGCCATATCCGGCACGTGCAGGGTGGTAAGGCAGTAGCCGAAGGCTGCGGAGGTGGCGATCAAAATCAGCACGATGGACAGCGTTTCCACGCACTGGCCCAAGGAATCCCAAACGCCCTTCCAGTTGAGGCCCTTATAGATAAACACGCTTACGATCAGGGAGTAGATAACCGCGATAGCGGCGGACTCGGTAGCGGTGAACACGCCGCCAACCACGCCCACAACCACAATCAGCACCGCGGCCAGCGCCCAAATGGAGGTTTTGAGCTGCTTTAGGAAGTTCCTGATGGAGAACTTTTCGCCCTTGGGATAATGGCGCTTTACAGAGATAATGTAGGAGCCGATCATCAGGCTGAGCGCAAGCAGCGCGCCGGGCAGGTAGCCAGCCATAAACAGGCTGCCAACGGAGATACCGCCCGCCGTGGTGGCATAGATAACCATGTTGTGGCTGGGGGGCACCAGCAGGCCCTCGCAGGAGGAGGTGATGGTAACGGCGGTGGAGAAATCCGCGTCGTAGCCCTCGTCCACCATCATGGGGATGAGGATGGAGCCCAGGCTGGCGGTATCGGCGGAGGCGGAGCCGGAAATGCCGCCGAAGAAGTAGCTGGCTACGATGTTCACCTGCGCCAGGCCGCCGCGCATCCAGCCAACCAGGGAGTTGGCCAGCGCAATCAGCTTATCGCTGATGCCGCCGGAGCCCATCAGCACGCCCATGGTGATGAAGAACGGCACGGCCATCAGGCTAAAGGACCAGATGCCCTTTACCATCTGCTGGGGCAGCGTTACCAGCGCCTGGCCCTGGGAAATCAGGCAGAATACCGTGGACAGGCCCACGGCATACGCGATGGGGAACCGGAGGAGGATCATGACAAAGAAGCTTCCAAGCAGTACGAGAATCGGCAATGTTTCAGGACTCATTTGGCCTCCGCCTCCTTCTTTTCTTCCTCTTTCACAAAGAATACCTTGATGTGGCTGTAAATCTGCTCAATCTCAAAAATGATCATGGTAACGCCCGCCAGGGGGATGGGCGCATACATCCACACGCGGCTCAGCTGCGGAAGGGATTCATATTTGCCAAACTTGGCCAGGGGCGAGTTGCACACGTCCAGGCCGTACTTGAGCATGATAATGCCCAGCGCCATCACCGCCACATCAGCCACGATATCCAGCACCCTAACGACGTTCTTGGGCAGTTTTGCGTCAAACACGGTCATGCGGATGTGCGCGCCGTTGCGGATAGCCAGCGTGGCAGAAAGCACCGCCATGTACACCATCAGGGTAAGCACCATCTGCTCGCTCCAAGCGGGGTCGGGAATGAAGGATACGTAGCGCCCCAGCACGGACATGGAGGTGATCAGAATATCGGCAATCAGCAAAATTTTGCACAGGAACATGACAACCTTATAGGTAATGTCATACACCGGCTTGATCTTATCCAACGTTTGGAAGATCTTTGGCATGATCTTGTCCGCTCCTTTCGCTCATTTGAATAAGAAAAGGGAGCGCAGGGAGAACCCCTGCGCTCCCAATGATTCCTTGGGCTATGCGATTACTGCATGTCCACCAGCTGCTGGTAGAGCTCGGCCTGGCTGGCGGTGTTGGCGGTGATGGTGTTGTGGCAGGCCTCAACCCACGCGCTCTTATCCTCAACCTCAACCACGTTCACGCCCTCGGCCTTGAGCTGCTCAAGCACCTTGGCCTCCTCGGCGGCGCTCAGCTCGGCATTGTAGGCCTGGGTCGCCTTGCCGGCTTCCATAATCCAGCCCTGCTGCTCCTCGGAGAGCTTGGCCCAAGCCTTGTCGGTGATAACCAGCTGAATGGCGCCCAGGGTGTGGCCGTCAAGCAGCAGGGTGGGGGCAACCTCCGGGAACGCGTTGGACTTGTAGTTGGCGATGGGCTGCTCGGCGCCGTCCACAACGCCGGTTTGCAGCGCGCTGTACAGCTCGGTGAAGGAAACCACGGTGGCGTTGGCGCCCAGGTCCTTTACCATGCCAGTCATAACGGGGTCGTCGGAAACGCGGATTTTCATGCCCTTGAGGTCCTCAATGCCCTTGACCTCGTTCTTGAAGAAGAAGTGACGGAAGCCTTCCTCGCCGTAGCAGATGCCGCGCAGGGGCAGGCCGATGGTCTGGGGCTCGGCCAGGAATTCCTGGGCCAGATCACTGTTGGCGAAGTTCCAGAAATGCTCGCGGCTTACGAAGGTATAGGGGATGGAAAGCAGCATGGCCTTCTGGCAGCCGTAGCTGGTGAGCGCGAAAGCGGAGATACGGGAGATATCCACGGTGTCGCCGCCCATGAGGATGCCGTCAAGCACCTGGGCCTCGCTGCCCAGCACGCCGTTAGACTGCACGTCTATGATGATGCTGCCGCCGGAGAGCTCCTCCACCTTTTCCTTGAAGAAGGTAGCGGTCTTGCCCACGATGGTGTCAAGCGGGTTTACCTCGGCGTAAACCAGCGTTACGGTTCGCTGGCCAGGGCCGCGGAGCAGCTCAGCACCAGCATGAGAGCCAGGATCAGAGAGATCAGCTTTTTCATGTAGAACGTCCTCCTTATTTGGTTTGATTCATTCCGGGCGACGCAACAACAGCTCGGAAGTGATTCTGTGATGATTGTAACACATTCATGTAGAATCTGTCTACTAGTATACCAGCAAAAAGCATAATTTTTTCTTTAGCAGAGGTGCATAAATTTTTTCCATGCGGATTGCGTTTGGCGCGGAAGTATGACACAATGGAGGAAAGCCCGCGATCCGCCGCGGCAAGCCCGCCCCGTCCGCACAAAAGGAGTGTAGCAAGCCTATGAAGCCCACCGCCGTCACCCTCCATGTCAAAATTGATAAGGCCGCCTTCCGCAGCTTTGGCCTGTTCGATACCTTCCGCCTCAAACGCCGCTGGCGGCAGCCGCTCATGTTCTCGCTGATTTTGCTGGCGTTTTCCGCCTGCTGCTTCGTCCTTCATGAAAAGGACGGGGCAATCATGCTTGGTTGCGTGCTCATGTCCGTTGCCCTGGGGCTGCCGGCGGTGTATGTGGGCATGTTCCTTTCCCAGCTAAACGCGCAGGCCAAAAAGCTGCGGCTGGACACGCCCAGGCCCGCTTACACGCTGGTGATGGACCGCGCGGGCGTTACCGTGACCAACGATATGAAAGCCGAGGATCCCGTCGTCCTGAAATGGAAGCAATTTGCCGCCGCCTACCGCCGCAAGGGCTGCATTTATCTGTATGTGAACGCCGCCCGGGCCTTCCTCCTGCCGGACGGCCAGGCCGACGTATCCCCGGACGAGCTGTGGGCCTTTCTGTGCGACCGCCTGCCCAAGGGGCATGCGCACGCGTGACGCAAGCCAAAGCCAATCCCGCCGCCGGGCTGTATGCGCAGGCGCGGCGGGATGTTTTTTCATTTGGAGATCATGCTTTCGCTTCCGTCTTTTTTGCAAGCCGCTCATGCATCGTTGCCATTAAAACCAGAATGGCCGCAAGCGCCGCCGGGTACAGCGCCACGCCGGCACGCCCCGCGATGGCCCCGAACAGCGGAGGCGTGAGAGAGGTGCCCACATATGCGCTGGCCATCTGCACGCCAATCAGCGCCTGCGAGCGCTGCGCGCCAAAGCACGCGGGCGTGGAGTGGATGATGCACGGGTAAATGGGCGCGCAGCCCAGCCCAATGATCGCCAGCCCCGTTACCGCTCCCCTTTCCCCCAGGGGCAAAAGCAGCGCCGCCGCGCCCAGGGCGATCAGCGCCATGCCCAGGCGGGTCATGCGCGTATCGTCCAGCTTCAGCGTTAAAAAGCCGCTGAGGGCCCGGCCCACAGTGATACCCACATAAAACAGGCTGGCAAAACCCGCCGCCCGTTCCACCGGAAGGCCGCAATGCAGGGCCAGGTAGCTGCTGGCCCATTGCCCCGCGGTTTGTTCCAGCGCGCAATAGCACAAGAGCACGGCCATAATTTCCTTTGCGCCGGGGATGGCGAAAACGCGCCTGAGCGTGAGCGGGCCCTCCGCGCCGCCCTCCGCCCGCGCCGCCGTATCGCGGCGCTTCCACAGGGGCAGGCTGAAAACAAGCAGGGCCGTGAGCGCGATTTGAATCAGCGCGATGAGGCGGTAGCCGGCGTTCCAGCCCTGCCCGCCCGAAAGCGCGTACCCCATGATGGACGGGCCCACCGACGCGCCCACGCCCCACATGCAGTGCAGCCAGCTCATATGGCGGCTGGCATAGTGGAGCGCCACGTAGTTGTTCAGCGCCGCATCCACGCTGCCCGCGCCCAGGCCGTAGGGAACGGCCCACAGGCACAGCTGCCAAAACGTGCGGCTTGTGGAAAAGCCGTACAGCGCCACGGCCGTCATGCCCACGCTGATGGCCGTCACCCTGCCCGCGCCCAGCCGCCGGGTGAGCCTGTCGCTTTGCAGGCTGGACGCCACCGTGCCCAGCGCAATAATCATGGAGATTACGCCCATATAGGACACCGGCGCCCCAAGCTGCCCATACATGCTGGGCCATGCCGCGCCCAAAAGCGCATCCGGCAGCCCCAGGCTGATAAAGGCCAAATAAATAACCGCCAACAGCAAATGAACCATGTTGCATTCCCTCCCGTCTTGCGGTATCATTTTACCAGCGGGCGGCAGGAATAGATAGAAGGAAACAGCCGGTTTTCTATCACAAAACCGTCAAAAAAGGAGGCGGCGCCATGGCGATCTCGCAATGCGTTGCAGCGGTGGACGCCCAGGGGCACGAGCTGCTTGCGCATGGCGTTCCGGCCTTCCCCCTGGCCTGCTATCACGATCACCTGGCCCTGTGCCCCGTGCCCTGGCATTGGCACGACGAGCTGGAGGCCGTAGTGGTGGAGCAGGGCCGGTGCGTGGTGGGCGCGGGCGCGCAGAAGTTTACGCTATCGCCCGGCGAGGGGTATTTTGTGAACGCGGGCGTGCTGCACGCCGCCTGGGATTTGGATTCCTCCGGCTGCCGGTTCCATTCGGTGGTGTTTCATCCCCGGCTGGTGGGCGGCAGCCTGGACAGCGCGTTTTGGCACAGATATTTGCAGCCGCTTTTGGAAAACCCTGGCCTTCGGGAGCTAAAGCTAACGCCCGCCGTGCCCTGGCATGCACAAGCGCTAAGCGCCGTGGAGCAGGCCTGGCAAAGCGCCGTTGCGGAAGCCCCGGGCTACGAATTTGCCACGCGCCAAGCCCTAAGCGACCTGGTGCTGGCGCTGTGCCTTCACATGCCCGCCGCGCCCGTGCGCCCTAGCGCCAAGGCCCTGCGCGACGCCGGACGCATCAAGCTGATGCTTACCTATATCCATGCCCACTACGCCGAGGCCCTCACCACAACGCGCATCGCCCAAAGCGCAGCCGTGAGCGAAAGCGAATGCCTGCGCTGCTTTCGCCACACCATTGGCACAACGCCCATTCAATACCTGCGCCAGCTGCGCGTGCAAAAGGCCGCGGAGCTGCTGCTAACAACCAGCGCGAAGGTATCGGATATCGCCTTGCAATGCGGCTTTCAGGAAATGAGCTATTTTGCCAAAACCTTCCGCGAGCTGCGCGGCCTTTCCCCTACGGATTTCCGGCTCAGGCGCGGACAGGGCTGAACCGCAAAACGAAATTCCAAAAAAATTGGAGAAAGGTATTTACAAACCGGTTGAATTGTGCTATTATATTCCTCGCTGAAACGCGGGGCATTAGCGCAGTTGGTAGCGCACAACACTGGCAGTGTTGGGGTCAGGAGTTCGAATCTCCTATGCTCCACCATATTTGAGAAATCCGAACTTCATCCCAATTGGGGATGGGTTCGGATTTCTTCTTTATTCTCTCGGGTATTGTGGCGTGATACATAAAAAATGGAAGGGGATGAATCACTCCAATCAGGCTTATCCGTTTCGGAAATCCTTTGCCGGCCGGCATCACAGCAAGGCGAGGCAAAGCAACGAATGCTTTGCCTTCCCAAATGCACGATCATACAAACGGACCGGGCTATATCCTTGCCAGTGAATTGATGTGGCAAACCACATAAGGCCGGCCCAGCTCTTTCCCTCCATATCAAAAGGCCGGTCAGCGTTGATAGCTCATAGGCATTCCTTCAGTATCTCAAACACCTCGTCGCGCGTGAGCTGTTTGCAGCAGCCTGCCGTCAGATTGCAGGTATCCGCCACCGCCCGAAGCACGCGCTCGTCAGTGATGCCCATTTCGCCAAGCGTCGCAGGCAGGCCGATCTCCCGGATAAACCGCGCCAGCGCGTCCACGCCGGCCAGCGCCGTTGCCTCGTCCGTGCCGCCGTGCACATGCCACACCTCGCGCGCAAGCCTTGCAAACTGCTTCGGCGCGCTTAGGCAGATATGCCGGTACAGCGCCGGATGGATGACGGCCAGCCCCTGGCCGTGGTTGCAGTCCGTGTACGCGCCAAGCTGATGCTCGATCTGATGCGCCTGAAAGTCCGTCGCCTTGCCCAGCTTGAGCAGGCCGTTCTCCGCCATGGCCGACGCCCACATGAGCTCGCTGCGCGCCTCCATGTTCTGTGGGTCGCGCAGAAGCGTGCGGATGTGCGCAATCACGCTGCGCATGATCGCCTCGTTCATCTCATCGGAGAGGTTCGGCTCCCGCGGCGTGCCCAGATAGGTTTCCATGCAATGGCTCAACGTGTCAAACGCGCCGGAGATCACCTGCTTCATCGGCAGGGAGAGCGTGTAGGCAGGGTCGAGCGCTGCGAAGGACGCCGCCGTGCCGAAGATCGGCCCCTTCCACTTCTTTTCCTCGTGGGTGATGACGGCTCCCGCGTTCATTTCTGCGCCCGTGCCGGACGCCGTCACCACCGCGCCCATGGGAATGCCCTGCACGGGAAACCGGTGCGCGCCATATTCCATCCCGAAGATGTCCTCGTCCAGCAGCGCCTGTGCGGAGATCACCTTGCAGCAGTCGATGACGCTGCCGCCGCCCACGGCGAGGATGAAGTCCACGTGCTCCCTTCGGGCGAGCTGCGCGCCCTCCTGCGCCTTTGCATACGTCGGGTTGGGCATGATGCCGGAAAACTCCACGACATCCTTCCCCATCCCGGCAAGCAGCGCTTTCATCTGGTCATATACGCCGTTGCGCTTGATGGAGCCGCCGCCATAGGCGAGCATGACCATCCTGCCCGCTTGACCAAGCTCCGCCTTGAAGGCCTTTGCGGCCGCGCCCTCTCCAAAATACACCTTTGTGGGATACGAGAAAACAAACGAATCCATATCAATTCCTCCTGTCTTTATTGGCCAAGCGCCTTGCGTCCGCAGCCCTTGCCGCGCGCATCGCATAATACCCCATTACAGCAAACAGCGCGATGATGGCCGCATAATCCAGCAGAAAGAAGACCAGCGGCTCATCAAAATCAAAGAATACAAACGGAATGCGCAAAAACATATAGTCGATCACCTGACGCCTGACCATCGCATACGCGCCATAGGCCGCTATCAGCAGCGCCCCCGCCCGCATCATCCTTGCGCTCTTTTTCCGCTGCTTCCCCTTGCGAAGCGTCTGGAAAATCATGTGCCCATGCAGGCCCAGATGGATGGACATGAGCGCCATCCCCCAATACGCCCCAACGACATGGAACGACCTTGCGCCAAAGCGCCCGCCATGAATCGGAAGGAACGCCAGCGCGTGGCGCGAAAGGATGACGCCGCTGACAAACTGCATCGTCAGGTCAACCAGCAGCGCCAGATTGACCGCCGTTTGCAAAATGCGCGCGGCTGAAAAGCGCCCCTTGCTCAGGTTGCGATACCAGCGCCAGTTCAGCGCCTGATGAGCGATAACGCAGACGAGCATGGCGATTCCTATGGTTTCATGCGTCGCCTCTCCAATGAGCTCATAGGTCATCAGCAGCATCAGAAGAATCAGCATCACCGCGTCCAGCCCGCGCCGGATCATCTGCCCGCGATTCAAGAAACATCATCCTTTCTGCTTGCGTCCACGCCGGATTCGCTGCGGAATCAATCCGCATAGCCCAGCTCGCGCAGCCAGGCGACGATATCCATGCATTCGATCATGGTAATCGATTTTTCCAGATTGACATCCTGCTTCACATAAGAGCCGTAGGTGATCATAATCCCCATGGAAACGCTTAGCGAAAAGAACAGCTGGCTCATAGCGTCCAAAGAGATTTGCAGAAAGCGCTTGACTGTCATGCCGGTGAAATCCGGGGTGAGATACAGCTTCAGCCCCTGAAGGCCGGTTCGGACGCTTCCGTCATCCAGCGTGGTTTTCAGCGTCAGCGCGTAGCACGCAATGCCAATCACCATGATCAGCAAAAGCGGCATCATCGTCTTGGAAACCCGTTCGATGCCCTTCTCCACGCCGTTGTAGACAATCACGGAGGTGATGAGCATGAAGATCAGGCCGTACCAGACGGAGGAAGGCGAAGCAATGAAGCTTGTGAAGCAGTTGTCCTGTGCTGCTCCCGATACGCCATCCTTCAGATACAGCATGACGTACTTCAGAATCCAGCCGCCAATCACGGCGTAATAGGTCATAATAAGCACAGGCACAAGAAACGTTATAACGCCCAGGAACTTCCATTTCTTGCGCATGCTCTCATAGGCATGTATGGCGCTCATCCCGGTTTTGCGTCCGATGGCAATATCGGTTGTCAGCAGTGTAAAGCCTACCGTCAGGATCAGGATCAGGTAAATAACCAGAAACACGCCGCCTCCATCTTTCGCTGCAAGATATGGAAAGCGCCAGATGTTCCCTATGCCTACGGCGCTGCCTGCCGCGGCAAAAACAAACCCAAGCTGTCCTGTAAAGCCGTTCTTTTTCTTCATGCGTCACGGACCCTCCCGCATTCTGTACTTGACACCCCAACAGGATACCACTACAATACAAATAAAACCAGTTTAAGTTTTTTATGTTAAACTTAAATTGTATTTAATCTCCTGCATCGCAGGAAAAAAAGAGGGCCTTCGATGGACACATTCTCCTACCGGGTGTTTCTGACCATCGTTCAGTATAAGAGCTTCCAAAAAGCGGCCGAGCTTCATCATGTCACTCCGCCGGCTATCAGCCATCTGGTCAAACAGTTGGAGAAAGCGTTTGGCTTCTCCCTGTTTGTCCGAAGCAGGCATCATGTATCGCTTACAACTGCCGGCGAGGCCATTCTCAATTCCGTTGTAGAGATTGTAAAAAAAGAAGATGCGCTCAATCAGCTGGTATCGGAGTTGAACGGTCTAAACAGAGGGCACGTCCGCCTGGGTATCTTCAACTCCATGTGCAAATATCTGCCGGATGTCCTTAGGGATTTCAACAGGCAGTATCCGCATATCACATTTGAGATCTACCAGGGGTCCTATGAAGACATCATCAACTGGCTGAAGACGGGCGTTGTAGATATCGGCTTCCTGTCCAAAACGGTGAATCCGGGTTTTCCGTTCCATGAGATTTTTGCCGACCCGTTGATGTGCATCTTAAAAAAGGATACGCCAACCGAATCCGAAACCGAGATTCATCTGGAGAGCCTTGCCGATTCTTCTTTTGTGATGCAGCGGGAATCCTGCGATGCCGACGCCAGACGGATGATGGATAAGCTAAGTCTTGATGTGAGGACAGTGTGCCATGTGGTTGATGATAAAACCACTGTTGAAATGGTAAAAAGCGGGTTTGGCTTTGCCATTATGCCCTTGATGACTATGTACGGACTTGAGCAGGATGTTAAAATGCTTAGGATTATGCCGCCGGAAAAGCGGATTATCGGCGTATCTGTGCTCAATGAAAATGAGCTTTCACCGGCGGTGAAAAAAGCGTTTGCGTTTATTAGGGACTATCCTTTTTCAGATTGACGGTTGGCTGAAAGGTACTGTGATCTTCCTACCTTGGATAAAACAAAAAGACGGGCGCCGCTATGCTCGTGATAACGCATAACCCTAGCGCCGTCCTCCTCTTTGAGGCTTCTTTGCCCCTCCTTTTAAGCTGCTTCATTGGTTCTTCCTGTTATATAGAGGCTCCAACGGCAATGGCGTTTGATGATGCTTGTTATTCCATTGCAGGCAGATACGGAAAGCCGCAAGCACGCCATCAGCTCCGTTCCCATTTCCTCCCTTGACTTCCCCCTTGAATCCGTCGTATCATATAAGGTGAGGAGGTATGGTTCATATGCAAAACGAAACGCTTCCCGTATGCCCGCGCTGCGGCAAAGCCCCTAAGCAGGCCGACGCCGCCTTTTGCCCCTATTGCGGCGCGCCTATGGATCAGCGCTCCGCCGCGCCCGTGCCGGAGGGCGCGCAAAGGCTGCTGGACGAGGCCGCCAAGCAGCCCGACCCCAAAAAGAAATACGAGCTGCTGAAAAACGCCCAGCGCCAGTACCCCGATTGCCTGGAGGTGGCGCAGGAGCTGCTGTTTTTGGGCCGCCTGCATGAGCGCAACCCCCGCAAGGTGGATTTTTCCGTAATCAAGTGCTACCTGTGGCATATGTACTTAACCCCGGAGCAGTTTAGCAAGGAGCAGCAGGCCGCCATGCGCGCCGAGCTGTTTGAGCATCCCGACCTGAAGCGTTGCCAGGCCCTGGCCCCCAATGCCGAGGCCTTTACCCGGCAATACCTGGAGCGCCTGGCCCAGGAATTTGTGCGCCTGTTTTTGCGCGGCAGCAGCACGTATATGCGCTCGTTCTTCGGCATCCGCTTTGACGGGCGCGCCTCCAAAACGCTGGCCGCGCCTGCGGCCGCCATGCTGGGCCGCATCCGCGCGGATGAGGCGCTATCGCCCCAGCGCCGCGATATGCTGTATAACGCCCTGTACTGCGGCTATCTGCGCGAAATGAGCGGCGACGGCCAGCGGCTGGACGCCCAGCTTGGCGAGCAGGGGCTGCCTCTGGGCGCAAAGCCCTGAGCTATCCCTTTCCCAAGCCGACGATAAAGGAGGAATTTTGTGGAGCGTTCCCACTCCCGGCGGCGCACGCCGCCCAGCGGCATGCCCAGCGAAGCGCCCCGGCCGCCCAAAGGCGCGCTGGAGGGTGCCCAAAAGCCGCGCGACGCGCTGCCCCCGCAAAAACCCGTTACGGATGAGGCACCCGCCGTGCGGCCGCCTTCCCGGCTCAAGCGCGCGCTCAAACGGATTGGGCTTGGCTTGCTGCTGGCGCTCGCGCTGGCGTTTGCCTATGTGTTTTTGCTTCTGGGCGAGCCGGAGGAGGAAGCCAAGCTGGCGCAGCCCGTGGTTGAGGAAGCCATTACCCTGCCCATGAGCGCGCTGGACATGCCCGGCGAGGCCAATGTGCAAAGCCTTGCGGATTCCTTTGGGCAACCGGTGCTGTCGCTGTACGGCGCGCTTTCCATGCAGAAGGCGCGCATCTATGACACGGCCTTTGGCGGCGGCTACGCCCGCCGCGTAACCCTCACCTATGCCTTTGCGGACGGCGCGCTGCTTACGGTGGATAGCCTGCGCCCCACGGCGGCGGTTACGCTGCTGGGCGACGGCGGCTACCGGCTCAACGCAAGCAGCCTGTACGCCCTGGCCGGCCTGGACGCCGCCCGTATGGACAGCGACGCGCAAACCTGCATTTTCACCCAAAGCGATACGGCGGTGTACGCCGTCACCTGCCCCGCGCAGCACGCCGGGGAGCTAAACGAGCTGCTGCGCCAAACCACCCTGATCGCCCCTTCCGGCGAATGATACAAAAGGAGCGTACCCTTCCCATGCATACCCCTAACCAACGCGCCATGAAAACCTCCGTGCTGATCCGCCGCTTTCTGCCCTACTTTCAAAAGTACCTTCCCATCCTGGTATTCGACCTTCTGTGCGCGGCCCTTACCACCGTGTGCGACCTGGTGCTGCCGTTGATCGTGCGCAGCATCACCAGCCTGGCGGCCAATGACCTTGCGGCCCTCACGGTAAGCTACGTGCTGCGTCTGGGCGGCGTGTACGTGCTTTTGCGCGTGATTGACGCCGCCGCCAACTTTTACATGAGCTCGCGCGGGCACATCATGGGCACCTATATCGAGCGCGATATGCGCAACGACCTGTTTGCGCATTTGCAGGAGCTGGGCTTCGCCTATTACAGCAACGCCAAGGTGGGCCAAATTATGGCGCGCATCACCAGCGACCTGTTTGACGTTACGGAGTTTGCGCACCACTGCCCGGAGGAGTTTTTCATCGCGGGTATCAAAATTGTGGTGCCCTTCGTTATCCTCATGGGCACAAGCCCCGCGCTTACGCTGATCATCTTTGCCATGGTGCCGCTGATGCTTGTGTGCACCCGCTTCTTTAACAAGCGCATGCGCGACGTGTTCAAGGAAAGCCGCCACCAGGTGGGCGAGATCAACGCCCAGGTGGAAGACAGCCTTTTGGGCATCCGCGTGGTCAAAAGCTTTGCCAACGAGCCCATGGAGCTTGAAAAGTTCCATCAGGGCAACGACGAGTTTGTGCGCATCAATACCCGCAAATACCTCTACATGGGCGGCTTTAACACCTCCACCCGCGTGTTTGACGGGCTTATGTACATTGTGGTTGTGGTGGCGGGCGCGCTGTTCATCATCCAGGGCTCCATTACCCCGGCGGATTATATGGCGTACCTGCTGTATGTAAGCACGCTGCTTACCTCCATCCGCCGCATTGTGGAGTTCATGGAGCAGTTCCAGCGCGGCATGACGGGCATAGAGCGCTTTTGCGAAATCATGGACGAAAAGCCCGATATCCAGGACGCGCCCGGCGCTAAAGAGCTTTCAAACGTGCGCGGCGACGTAACCTTCGACCACGTAAGCTTCCATTATAACGACAACGATAAGAACGTGCTGGCCGATATCAACTTCCATGTAAAGGCGGGCGAGCGCGTGGCGCTGGTGGGCCCCAGCGGCGGCGGGAAAACCACGCTGTGCAACCTGATCCCGCGGTTTTATAACGTGTCCGGCGGCCGCATTTTGATTGACGGGCAGGATATTACCATGCTCACCCAGCGCAGCCTGCGCGAAAACATCGGCATGGTGCAGCAGGATGTGTACATGTTCTCCGGCACCATTTACGATAACATCGCCTACGGCATGCCCTCCGCCACCCCCGAAAAGGTGACAGAGGCCGCCAGGCTGGCCGGCGCGCACGAGTTTATCCAGGAGCTGCCGGAGGGCTACCAAACCTTTGTGGGCGAGCGCGGCGTAAAGCTGTCCGGCGGGCAGAAGCAGCGCATCTCCATCGCGCGCGTATTTTTGAAAAACCCGCCCATCCTAATTTTGGACGAGGCCACCAGCGCCCTGGATAACGAAAGCGAGCGCCTGGTGCAAAAATCCCTGGAAAAGCTTAGCGAGGGCCGCACCACGTTTACCATCGCGCACAGGCTTACCACCATCCGCAACGCCAGCACTATCTGGGTGCTTACCGAAAACGGCATCGAGGAGCAGGGCACGCACCAGCAGCTTATGCAAAAGGGCGGGCTGTACGCGCGCCTGTATCAAATGTATACGGAGGACGGGCAATGAGCATTGGGTTTGCAAAGGTTACGCCGGAACAATTTCAGGAGGTATGCGCGCTGTATCAGGACGTTATCCGCGATATGCGCGCGCGGGGGCTCAAGCAATGGGAGTGGGATGTGTACCCCACCCGCGCGCAGCTGGAAGCCGATGCCGAGCAGGGCCGGCTGTACCGCATGGATAGCGCCGGCAAGCTGCTGGCGGCCTTTGTTGTGTGCGGCGACATGGGCGAGGAATACGCTCAGCTTTCCTGGCATTACGGCGTTACGCCCGCCACCATGCACCGCTTTGCCATGCTGCCGGAGTGCTTTGGCACGCAGCTGGCCGCGCAGGTTTTGGCCTTTGTGAAGCAGGAGGCCCTGCGCCTGGGCTATGACAGCCTGCGCATGGACGTTTGCGGCGAGGATGAACAGATGCTTGCGCTGTTCGCCTCCGAAATGACGCGCGAGGCGGGGCGCATTACCTTTGAGGATCCCTCCACCGTGTACACCTGTTTTGAAACGCCCCTGAGCGCGGCCTGCCCCATGCTGCCCATCCGCATGTATCCCGCCTACCGCTACGGCGATATGACCCCCTGGGGCGGCGACGGGCTGCGCGCCGCCTACCGCCGCGACATCCCCGACGAGCGCACCGGCGAGGCCCTGGAAATCAGCGCGATTCCCCATTTGGAAAGCCGCACCGGCCTGGGCGAAACCCTGCCCCAGTTGATTCAGCGCGACGGCGCGCGCCTGGTGGGCGATTATGCGGGGCGCGAATTTCCGCTGCTCTTGAAGCTGCTTTCGGCCAAGCAGCCCCTTAGCGTGCAGGTGCACCCAAACGACGCTTACGCCCGCGAGCACGAAAACAAGCTGGGCAAAACCGAGGCCTGGGTGATCCTCAAGGCCGAGGAGGGAGCGAGCATCCTCTACGGCATGCGGGAGGGCGTTACCCTTGATAAGCTGCGCGAGGGGCTTGAGGGCGGCGCGGATATCGAGCCGCTGATTGAGCGCGTGCCCGTGGCTCCCGGCGATGTGTTCTACATGCCCAGCGGCATGGTACACGCCATCGGCGGCGGCATTTTGCTTTACGAGATCCAGCAATCCAGCGACGTAACCTACCGCCTATGGGACTACAACCGCGTAAACGCGGCCGGGGAAAAGCGCCCCCTGCACATCCGTCAGTCGCTGGATGTGATCGACCCGGCGCTGCGCGGCCAGCGCGCCCGCATGCCCGAGGGCGCGCTCACCGGCGTGAAAACGCTGCTGGATGTGCCCGCCTTCCGCCTGGAATGCGCCTGCGTAAACGGCGAGTGCGAGCTGCCCTCCTACCCGCGCGGCTTCCGCATGCTTACGGCCCTGGCAGGGCTTTTGCTAAGCTGGCAGGGCGACGCCATGGAGCTTGCCGCGGGCGACAGCGTGCTCCTGCCCGCCGCCTGCCCCGCCGTAACGCTAATGGGCGTGGGCAAGGCGCTTATTTCCACGCCGCCCGCCGTACAGGGCTGATTTCTTCTGATTTTCCTTGCTTTGCAATAGGAGGCATATCGCTATGGCGCGCGTTTGGCGTAAGCCCCGCGCGGCCCGTATCGCGGCCGCGCTTGCCTACCTGGCCCTAAGCGCCGGGCTCTACCTTGGCACGCCATGGATTCGCCCGGCCAACTCGGTATTGGTATTCCTGGCGGCGTTCTGCGCGGCGGTAGGGTGGGTGTTTCCACGCGCCTTGGGCTGCGCGGATATGGCCGGCTACCGCCGGGGCGGCATGCCCGTTGGGCTGTGCGCGGTGGCGGTATACGCCTCCTTCGCCAGCTTCGGCTACCGGCTGTTCCTCTCCGGCGAGCGCATGGCCTTCAGCGCCTGGCGCTTGCTGGCGCTTATGGCGGGCGCAGCCTGGTTTGTGCCGGTTGTGTTTATGCTTTTATACCTGCTGGAAGGGGTATGCCGTGCGATGGCGCGGCGTGAAAGGCCCGGCGAAAAGGCGCTCCGGCGGGATTTTTGGCTGATATGGGGCGTGGCGCTTGCATGCCAGGCGGCGGTGATCGCATGCTTCTGGCCGGGCGGCTATCCCCTGGACAGCGTGATGCAGCTATATCAGGCCAATGGCCTTATCCCGCTTAACGACTGGCATCCAGTAATCCATACGCTTTTGCACCGCTTCTTTTTGACCGTCTGCGGCCGTCCCGAGTTCCTGGTGATCGTACAGGGCGCGGCGTTTACGCTGGTTGTGGTGCGCGCCGCGCTCACGGCCCGCCGCTTCGGCGCGCGGCTTCGCACGGTGCTTGCCGGCGCGGCGGCGTTTTGCCTGCTGCCCAACCAGGCCCTTAGCAACATCGGCCTGCTCAAGGATTTTCCGTTCACATACGCGCTGGTATGGGGCATTTTGCTGCTTTGCGAGCTGGGCATGGATGTTTCGCGCCTGCGCAGGGCGGGCTATGTACTCCAGCTTGCGGTATGCATGTTCCTGATTGGCACGCTCCGGCACAACGGCGCGCTGCCCATGCTGTTCATGGCCGGGGCGCTGGCGGTTTTAACGGTTCGCCATTGGCGCATGGTCAAGGCGCGCGGGCTTGTGTGCGCGCTGTGCGCCATCCTGCTGTTTGCGGGCTACAAGGGGCCGCTGCTGAAGGCGCTTGGGGCGGAGGCGAATACCATGTCGCCCTACTCAACCATGTTCTGCGCCGTTGGCGCCGTGCTCCACAACGGGGAAAGCCTCTCGCCCCAAAGCATGCGGAAGCTGGAGGCCGAAATGCCCCTGGAGGACTGGCAAACCCTTTACAGCCGCTTTGAGGGCCGCGACCGCTACACCTGGTACGGGGCCAACCGGTTCCTTCTGGACGGCTTTTCCTTCCGCGACGCGTTCCAGATTTATCTGGAAGCGCTCTTTCGGTTCCCGGATATCGTCGTCAAGGACCGCCTGGACGGCACAAACCTTTTGTGGGACGTTACCCAGCCCGATGAAAGCTTTAACACCGATTATTCCGATCATGCACTGTATGCGCCCGAGGTGGGGCTCCACTACTGCGAAGCGGGAGAACAGTATCGAAACCCCTCCGTGCCGGCGCGCGCCTACCGCTTTTTTGCGGCCTTCGCATTTCCCGGGGAGCAGGCGCACGACCAGCTTTCCAACATGCTGCTGTGGCGCTCCGGCGCATATGTGATTCTGCTTTTTACGCTGGTTTTGTTCTGGCGCAAAAACCGGCTGCACGGCCCATGGCTTGCCTCGATGCCGTTGTGGGGAAATCTGGCCGCCATGCTGCTGGCCATGTACCACCAAAGCTTCCGCTACGTGTACTTTGTGCAGGTATCGGTGGCGTGCTTAGTGTTGGTTACCATCCTGTTTTCGGCGCGCAGCCGCCGCGCGTAGCGCGCGCCGCGGCCTTGGCCCCCATCGAGGGGGCCCTTTTCTTTTACGAATCAAAAAAGTTTCCCCGGCGCAAACCTTTCTCCCCGCCCGCGCGTTACTAAGGTGTAAGACATGCTGCAGCAGGTCCGCAGCGCAAAAGAATGTGGGGTTTGCAGGCCGTCGAAAAAGCTCGCCTGCGGCGATCTTTTCCGCCGAGATTTGCGCCGTTCGCCTACTCGCTTCGCTCGCCGGGCGGCGAACAGCGTAAGGAAAC
>ENA-UOJG01001361-UOJG01001361.1-human-gut-metagenome-genome-assembly--contig:-C47-NODE-1361-length-26265-cov-68.466120_pt1 | contig 26265 bp, 17 predicted proteins | sample MGYA00242340_ERZ723887 | MGnify/ENA metagenome assembly ERZ723887 | reverse complement strand
TATTTATGGAGGCTATCATAGATCAGACGACAAGATTTCGGTTGAACGTAATCCGCTGACTTATCGTTCTGTTATAAACGGTAACCATGAAGGTAAGAATATTGAAGATGGATTGTATCATTGTATAACTGTTGCTAAAGGAGCTGCAGTTTGTCTTGACGGATTTCATATTATTAACGGTTACGCTGCAGGTGAGGCAAGCCGTCAATATGGCGCAGGTCTGCTTGTGCATGATGGAGCAAATGTTACGGTGAACAACTGTATCTTTGAGAACAATACGGCTCAAGAAGGTTCGGCTATTGATGCACGTAATGCATCTTTGACGATGAATAACTGTGTCGTAAATAACAATACGAATATAACTGAAACTGCAGCTGTGGTAAATGGTAATGGAGCAAATTTGAAGATGAACTTTGTTACTATAGTTAATAACAATGGCAAGGCTTATTCTGACAATGCTTCGTTGATTTCTTCATTCTCAACGGCAAACACATCAGCAAATACTCACACCATAGAAATTTCTACAGCTCAGTTCTCTAACCCGACAAAGACATCTGGTGCATCGTTGGGTTTTGACACATATTTAGGCGGCTACTCGTCGTTCCAGCCTACCAACCAGAATCCGATAGTTAATGTTGGAAAAACTATTGGTGGAATAACAACGGACATTACGTTGTCAGCCCGTAGTCGTGGAGGTGCACCCGATTTAGGTGCCTATGAGGCACAGCTCCCTGTTGACGGAACTGTAATTTATGTACGTAGTGAAAATGGCGATGATAAGAATGATGGCTTGTCTTGGAGTAGTGCAAAGAAAACAATTACTGCGGCACTGAACACGGCTTCAACTGCCACTGAAGCTATATGGGTAGCTGCAGGAACATACAATGAGCGTGTAACAATGAAGGATGGTGTCAATGTGCTTGGTGGTTTTGCCAAGACAGGCAATCCTGACAATAAGCTAGATGGTGTAAACCGCGACATATCTAATGCCAACAGCAACTTTATGACTGTTATAGATGGACAGGGGGGTGGACGAGTTTTGACACAGCCTGCAAACTTTAATAAACTTACTACTTGGGAAGGGTTTGTTATTCAGAATGGATCTACAAAAGGAGATAATGCTGACAGTAACGGAGCAGGTGTTAAGTTGATGAGCAATGGTAAGTTAAAGAATAGTCTTGTTCAAAATAATACGCAAACAAATACATATAGTTCATGGGGTGATACAAAATCTATAGGTGGCGGCGGTATTAGTATGTCATCTGGTTCTATTGTTGATGGCTGTATCATAAAAGCGAATAAAACGAATAAAGAAAATAATGACAGATATACCTGTGGTGCGGGTATTCACATGAATGGAGGAACGCTCATTAATTCTATTGTTGTGGATAATGTTGCGACAAGCGTAGGGTCTGGATGGTTGGCATGGGGCTCAAATATACTTGGAGCTGCCGTATTTATAAATAGTGCAGGAACTTTTTATAATTGCACATTTGCATATAATTATGGTAATACAAATGGTAAATCCGCTGTTGTAGGTGGCGTTTGGGATGATTCGAAGAATTCAAAGTTTTATAATTGTATATTTTGGGGAAATGCAGGCAATGGAACCGGTGGTGAGAATACTATTCAGGTGGGAGGACCTGGATATTCTGATGGTGGAACAGAGGCTGCAGCAAACAAAAATTTGATCAACTGTTATGCTTCTATTGCCGAAAGCTCTCAAACTACATCTGAATTATGGAACAATCCTGATGCTACATTCCAAATGAATATCGGTAGCAATGATTATAATCAGATGATTTCAAAGGCAAAGGCTAATCAGCCATTTGATGATAATTATAAACTATTGAATAATACGACCGGTTTACATTGTATTAATAAAGGAAACAATATTTATGTTGAAGATAACGACATTTATGTCGATGCAGCCGGTGCCACACGTATTCAGTATTGTACTGTTGACAAAGGTGCTTATGAAAGTGCAGATGCCATACAGATTAAGCCGGATGAAAATGGAGTTTATTATGTTACGCAGAATGGAGCCGGAACATCAGATGGATCTTCTTTAGAAAATGCGTCTTGTGCAATGGAACTGCAGCGTGTGCTTAATGCTGCAGGTGAGCGTGCAAAGACAGGAATGGATGCAATTGTGAAAATTGCCGGTTATGAAAGCGCTTCTTTTGTTTATAACGCAAATACACTAAGTAATCAGGATGATCCGCAGAGCTACACTTACGTAATTCCTTATGGCGTTACAGTGATGGGTGGGTTCAGCGATAAGGATGGCAACTGGGATGATGAAAGCGACGGATATAAGCGCGATCCGATTACATATAAAACTGTTTTGTCGGCTATAAATAATAGTAGCTCGTTGGAACAGAAGGTGAACGGATATCATACCGTTACGTTCGGCGAGAAGCCTTCAGACTGGAACGGCAACGATAAGAAGAGTGTCATAGACGGTATCTATCTTATTGACGGCAAGGCAACATCTATGGCCGGTAACGGCAATCCTAATACGCGTGGAGGCGGTGCTGTCGTACCATCTTGGGCACATGTGCGCAACTGTGTTGTGGCCCGTTGCGAGGCTATTGAAGGAGGTGGACTTTATGTCTTGCCCGGAGGCGTTGTGTCTGGTTCGCTTATTATGGATAATACGGCAGAAAATGGAGCAGGGGTATATGCCGATAATACAAATGCCGGTAAAGACAGCAGAGCTCATATGGTGTCATGTACAGTGACTGACAATACTGCTTCATCTATAGGTGGAGGCTTGTTCCTCGAGGATGGTGCTATGATGGTGACCAATTCAATATTGTGGGGTAATACGGCACCTTCTGACAAAAATATCAGTGGTGTCTTGACAGAGGCTTTAGAGGATGATGTGTGGTCTTCTGTTGAGCATGGCATTTCTGCATTTTATCCTGTCAACCATTCTTTTGTTGAGACATATGAGATGCCTTCTAATTTTGAAAATACGACAATGGAAAGCAATGAAGATCTTTACTTTGCATCGTCTTCTCGATTGTTGAAGGCCTATTCGCCACTGATAAAGCATGGCATGGATACTGAATATCAGGACGCTATGGCCAGTCGGTTAGGTATCTCTTCTGTTGATATGCAGGGCATACCACGTATTCAGGCAGATATGCCTCGTATTGATGCCGGAGCGTTCGCGTTTGAAGGCGGAACCATACCTACAGACGTCCTGCTTACCCGCATCTTCGTGTCACAAGGCGCAAATGTGCAGTTGCCCGAAGGTGAGGATATGGACAAATATATAGGGCGTTCTTTCTATACATCGCTGACATGGCTTGATGATGCGTTGGAGTATATCAAGGCTGTGCGTGAAAATGGTGTTGCTAAAGAAACAGACAGGTTTGAAATCCTTTTGGCCGGCGGCACATATAAACCAAGTTATCGTCGTATGGATGCAAGCACTGAGACTGTAGACCAGCGACAGAACTCTTATGTTATTCCGCAAGGTGTGAGCATCTATGGAGGATTTAACGGAACAGAACAAATTTCCTCTAAGTCAGCCGATGGTCAGGATATTGTATCTATTCCGGGGGTAACAGGCAGCTTTACTTGCATGGGAGACATCAGTGAAATTTTATCTAACCGTGCTTATTCTGACTTTAATCAGAATGGCATCAACGAGCCGTGGGAACTTGCCAGTCAGGTAATTCTCTCAGGCAATGTCAACGTGTCAGAGCAGGTTAAGAATGTTTATCATGTAGTTTATTCTGATGCAAAAGAAAATCAGGAACCGCTTAATCCTGTTATATTAGACGGCTTGACCATTATGGACGGTGAAACTTCAAACATATTAAGTAATGCGGCTGATACTGACGAAATCGGTCGAGGCGGAGGCATCTATTCTAACGGAGTGTCTTATCTGCTTAACCGCTGCCGTCTCATCAATAATTTTGCAGTTCGCGGCGGAGCTGTCTATATGCGTGACGCCAAGTTGACCATTGTAAATTCCATTCTGGCCGGTAACGGCACGGTGGATAATGCCCAGCCTGTAGTGCCCACTCAGCTGCCAAGAGGCGGAGCTGTATATGTAGCGGGCGTTTCTGATGCTCCTAAGGTCTATGCCGGGTTATATGCTGTAAATACGCTATGGGTTAATAATGAGACAGTAGGCCAGGGCGGAGCCATCGGAACAAATTATGCAGATGGAATAATTGGACCGAATTATGTTCCTGAAGTTTCATTAATGAATAATACTTTTGTCAGAAATAAGGCTCAAAGCAATGCGGTGATTTACCACCACAATGGCAAAAATACTATTACAAATACGTTAATGTGGGGTAATGAAATTACAGGTGAGAATATTCCGCAGACAGACGAAACAAATACGTCGATCACTCACAGTGCGAGCGATGCTGTTGATTTGTCAAAATACAGTGATACCAATATTCTTCTTTCTACAGACAATACTTCTGTAACCGGACCTCGCTTTACCAAGCCTTCATCAACAGCAGGTGTAGCCGGCAATGATGCCAACAATCAATGGAATCCCGCTGCAATATCTGTATTGACTGATGCCGGAGACGGAACTCATAAGGTGGCAACCGGAAGCGGAACCATTGACGGTGCATACGCAGACTGGATGCGGAGCAATGCCGGCGAATATGCCACACAATACATGGGATATAAAGACTATATGGACACATATCTCCGTTATGCTGGTCCTTTGAAAGAAGACGGAACTTCTGCCGATAAGCCTATTGACATAGGTTTATATGAATATCAGTACGAAATAACGTTCCCGCAGATGGATGCTATATATGTGGCAACGGTAGAGAGCGGAAAGGCAGATGGATCAAACTGGGCAAATGCAACTTCTGACTTGCGCGGAGCTCTGACAGCTATGGCCAATCCTACAGGAGGTACAGTTAAGGATAAGGCCGTTTATATTAAAGCCGGTGAGTATTCATTGCCAAGAATGTCAACAGGTACGGCTTTTACAGTGTCTATGGGTGATACTCAGTATGGAGAGTCGCTGAATGTAAAAGGCTCATATAATGAGTCGGGTGTTCAGGATTTCAGCAAGCCTACAGTAATTACAACTCAGGAGAGCAATGCCGACGTAACGAGCCTGCTGATGGACGTTGCGGCCAACAACAAGCCTGTAACGATAGAAGGACTTACCTTTATAAACAAAAATTCAAACGGCGGAACAGGAATGCAGGCAAGTACGGGCGGAGGCAAGGTTACGCTTAAAAATGCAGGCTTCCGTGGCAATAAGGCAAATGGATTGAATATAGTTTCTGGTTCGTCGGGCAAAATTCTGCTCGTCAATACGCTGTTTGCCGACGGAGGTACAGGACTTAATGGAGCCGACAGCCGGACCACGGTGGTGAATGCAACATTTGCCAATAACAAGGCAGATATTACCACCTCTGCATCAGTGCCGTCTGTTTATAACTCTGTTTCATGGAATAACGATACACAGAATTTGACAACAGACGATTACAATAAGAATGTGGCAATAACCCGTGGTGTGGCAAACGATAATGTCAATGAAGGTCCTAACTTCCGCGATTCGGATAATGCAGATGTCTATAATCGCGATTATCGTATACGCCCAAGTGTGAAGTTGCTCAATAAGGGCAGCAATGCCAATTATGCAGAGCAGGCTCTGGCAGCGGAGACAATTCCGGCTGAAGAGAAAGATCTTGGCAATAACCAGCGAGTTGTTGACGGGTCGGTAGATGTTGGTGCATACGAGTATGAAGCACCGCTGCAGCCTATTGTCTATGTTAAGGCTGACCTTACGGCAACTGCTGACGGAAAGAGCTGGGAGACGGCTCTTGGCGACTTGCAGGGTGCTGTTGATTTGGCCGGCTTGTATGCTTTGGGACATTCAGGACAGAATGGTTACGTTTTTGTTCACGGCAATTATCATGATACGGGCTTGCTGAATATGTCTCTTGGAAATACCAAGGTGTATGGAAGCATGAACGATGAGCGGAGTGCAGAAACAGAAACTGACCGCATCGTTTCAGACTTGCTGAGCAAGCGTAAAGGCATGTTGGTTGCCGCAAGCCGCTCTTCATTGGAGAACGTTACCATAGGTGCTGACGGCGTGATAGATGGATTTGAGATTACAGGCAAGCCGGTGGTTAATGCCGGTGTACTTTCCACTTCGATTGTTAATAATGGTGTTGAGGGTGCCGCAGGCGGTTTGTTGTATAATTCGTTGGTGTTGGGCTCAGTCAATGCTGTTAAGGCGGTTAATGTGACGTCGGCGGAAGCCATAAACGGTGCAGCCGGCAGTGGCAACAACCGGGCTTCTGTTGCAGAAACGAACAGTTATGTTACGGACGATTACTGGGAATATCAGTTGATGGAGACCTCGCAGGATATTGATCCGACAGGTAACCGGACAGATATAAACGAGTATATAATGAAAGTAGGCCATGAGCGCGACCTTATAGGCAACAGGCGAATCCGCAACGCAGTTGATAACGGCTGCTTTGAGACATGGAATATAAGCAGCGATTACGCTATTACGGCAGATGACTATCCCGTTGGCAGGTCAGTGATGTATGTACGCAAGGGACAGGAACTTTCGGTCAAAGCAGGAGTTTACCCTAATGGCAACGCCTTCAACCCCGGATACCTGCTTCTGGAACATCAGGCCGGTTTGCGCGGCAACGGCAATTATATCTCGCTGACAAACTTCGCTGTTGAACGCGATGTAACAGTAAATGGCAACGACCTGGCCGTAATGCCGTTTGAAGTTAAGCATATGAGTCCTTTAAGCGGTTATAACTTGAAGCGCTACAGTGGACAGGTGCGTGCTGCTTACAGCTATCAGTATGACGGATCTGACGGAAAAGCATGGACAGACGGCGGCTTTGCGCAAATAGGAACAACAGAGGGCTTCCTCATTGAAAACACCTCAAACGATAATCTTACGGTGCGTTTCAGTGGAAAACAATATAGTGAGGGTGGAGTAGACAAGAGCATCGTGCTTTATAAATGGAACTATAATGAACCATGGAACTCAAGTTCGTCAGCTGGCAATAAGTTCACACATAAGGAGAACATGAGCTGGAACCTCTTCGGTTCGCCTTATCTCTGTGCAATGAATTATGGCGACATGGAATATGGCCGCGTGATATATGGATACACTGAGGGTGCATATAAGACGATAAACACTGCCGGCGAAACTGCCGGAGGATATATTCCTGCCGGTGATGCAGCTTTCACACAGACTGCTACCTTGAAGGATGCAGAGATAGTCAGCATCAAGACCTCTGAGCAGAAAGACGGCGTGCCTTATGCCGCGGCTGCAAATCTTACGGTAGGTCTGAGACAGGCCGGGGCAACGCGTGCAGCCCGGGCAGACAAGGCCGACGTGCTGCAGCTTAACGCTGTGCCTGAAAATGAGTCACGCAACTATTTTGACATCGCCTCTGATGGCGTCAAGTGGATGGCTGCCGACAGCGTAGCGCAGCTTTACGCTGCACGCTCGGGCGCACGCTATTCGCTGTTGTCAGCTGTCAGCCAGGGTGGTGAGGTGGCTGTTGGCGTTACGTTGTCCGAACCAGGCATGTACACGTTCTATATACCTGAAACCTGTGATGCCGGCAGCTATGAAAGTGTAGTGCTTAAAGATGCCAAGACTGGCAAACAGACCAATCTGCTTGATGGCGGCTATGACTTCACCTCTGTTGAAGGCGGCGACATATCTGGACGCTTCACTATAAGCTTCAACCGTATGCTCGATGACGATAAGAATGCGGACATACGCGCATGGTCGCCATTGCGTGACAGGGTTAGCGTTAGCGGTGTTGAGACAGGCGACCGCATAGCCGTTTATTCTGCTGACGGTGTCCAAGTTGCTTCATGCGTGGCATCATCTTCTGTTGAGAACATTCAGGCGTCCGTGTCGGGTGTTGCTGTTGTTGAGATAACGCGAGATGACAGGACGATAGCCGTTAGAAAGGTGAAGATGAAGTGAGTGTAAAGTTTTTCCTTTATATAGAATAAAATCAATGCCGTATGACTCAGTCCGAGTTCATGCGGCATTATTTTTTAGTTTGCCCTCTTTGATTCTCGCTCTTTTGTATCCCTGTAGACATTGTTTACTTTGTCTCTACCAAAGTTATATGATATGCGAAATGATACAGAGCTGGCGTGAATGTCGTTTCGTGTGTAAACCTTATAATCGTTATAAATAGCTGTTGATTTTGTTGTGTTCCATCCAAAAGGATCTGTAACAGATGCTGTCAGTGTGAGTCTGTCGTTCAGCAGGTTGTATCTTAAATAACAGCCGAGCAATGACATAGCCTTGTATCTTATCATGCGTTCATGATAAGGAAAATAATGGCTGAATCTCATATCTAGAATCAGATTTTTCTGTTTGTTCAGTATGAATGATGTATTGAATTCAATTTTCCCGCTCCAACTGCTATCGTCAGCATCTTTGTAATCAGTAAGTTTTGATTTGGCATATGTGTGGAAAAACTCGCCGCCAAGGTTGAGGTTCCACCATCCGAAAAAAGAACGGTAATATGATAAATATAGTCCTGTCTTATTGCTGTTGATATGATTTTCCGGTATAGTGTATTGTGAGCCGTCGTTATTGAACCGCGTGATGTAGCCGATGGCATCATTGTTGTATGAATTATATAAAACGGCATATATTCCTTTAAAACTATAGTTTATCTCTGCATTGTGGGCAACACTGGGGCGTAAGTCAGGATTGCCAGACACGTAGTCGCTCGTTGTAGTATAGTATTTATATGGATTCAAGTCGTTGAAGTTTGGTCTTGTTATTCCCATAGAATAAGAGAGTGTGAAACGTCCTGCTTTATGGCTGTTCCAACTGAGATTAACTGTTGGGAACAGATGATTATAGCTATATCTGCTTTCTTCATCTTTTACCCGCTGATATCCTTTGGTGCGTGTAGATTCATACCGTAGCCCGAGCTTACCGAAAAAAGAGTTTGTAAAATTTCTCTCTGCGCTGACATACGCTACGGCCGTACTCTCATCATATTCGAAGGCATTGCTTTGTTTTGTGTCTGACATCCAAGAATTGTTCTCCAGATACCGTACATCCAAAGCTGTGTTGTTGCCTATGCATGTAAAAGCCAGTCCTGCTTCCATTTTGAATAACTTTAATGGCAGTATGGCATCCAGTTTGGCTGAATGAATATGATATTTGTTGTCGCCTGTGTTTGTAAGTTTTGTATCTGTATTGTTTTCTGATGTTGTTACGTCCGAAAAACTCTGCGCTTGCTTGTCGTAGTAATTGTAAGTTAGGCTGAGCATTTTTCCTTTTGTATCCAGCATCCAGTCTGAAAAAGCAGTAATTGTTAATGCGTTATCCGGGCGTGAAGGAGAATAGTTTGTAGAACTGTATACATTACCCCGGTCTGTCGTTACATCAAAAAGTTTGCTGTTCAGTCTGTTCGTATAATAATTAAGTATGACGCCTGCGTTCAGTCTATTTGTAAATTTATATTTGAACAAGCCGTTCGCCCCGAAAGTTCTGTTCCTGTAATTTGTTGTGCGCTGTGAAATCTTCGTGTAATAAGGAAAAATGTAAGTGCGGTCCAGGTCATTGATGCCTTTAGAATCATTCCAACTGGCATCTGCCGACAATTCTACTTTACGTGTCGTATGCGACACATTTCCTCCAAGTTGATAACAGAAAGACTCACGGATGATTCCGTTTGTCCATATGTTTCCACGTGTGCCTAAAGATTCATTTTTAGATGTTATGCTGATATAGGCTACGTTATTGTTCGCTCCATATTTTGCCGGAGGAGTAGTCAGCACCTCAATTTTCTCAATTCCACTTGCCTGAAGATTCTTCAGACGCAAGGCCATAGCCTCGTCTGATATCTCCATGAGATGTCCGTCGATGATATATTTTACAGAACTTTTACCTGCTACTGTAACCATATCGTTCACAACCGATACGCGCGGTATGCGGTCAAGCACCTCTATACCGTTCATACCCTTGGCGTATTGGTCGTTTTTAGTCAGGTATATAATCCTGTCAGGAGCCTGTTTTACAACGGTGCGTGATGCCATCACAACAACTTCTTTCAGTTCGAGCTGTCTTTCCCAATTTGTTGCAGTAGAGTCTGCTTGGTCCTGAGCTGACATGGGGATGGCAAAAAATAGTGACCATAAAGTGAAAACGTATGGTTTCATATAAAATCTTTTATTTAAAAGCCTTTTCTTTTCCTTGAATAAAGAAGAACGCACCGCCTCCTGATTTGTCACGTTTCAGTCCGATATATATGGTCTCACCGTTATTGACAATCTGCAGTGACGTGTATCTTCCGTCATCTCCCTGATAGTCGGAATAGTCTTTAGCGCGCGGTTTATCCTTTTCTATAGCGTCTGCTATAGCCTTTATTATCTTCAAATTGTTTTTCACGGTTATTCCGCGATAATAGTTGCCGTTACTTTTATAGACAGAGATGCTTACACTCTTGTTGTTGTTATATCTGCCGTCAAATAACTTTTCCACATTCAGTTTCGGGGGCCTTGCACTGGCTGTCAGTGCTATTAGGACCATAAAGAAAAAAATCAGAAAACGTTTCATCTCTTATTATTTTGATTGTTAAAAAATTGTTTTACTTTGTTTTGTTCTGCGGCTTTTTGTCTTTCTATAGCCTGCATGAACTCTTCTACCTTGGCTGCTTCTGTTTCTGCTATTTTTCGTGCAGTCTTTTCGTCTACCTGCTTACCTTTGACATATGCGACATAATGGCTGTCGCCAGTTGAAGTGCCCATTTCGTTTATTTTAGACAGGAAAACACTTCCTGTCAATATTATGGCAACGCTTGCAGCTGCTGACAAAGTCCATATAAGAGCTTTTTGTAGAGGCGTACGTCTGTGGCGTGCTGAAGTATCATCTGCAAGCTTCATCTGACGCGACAAGCCCATAAGCTCTTTCGTCTCATTTATAATGTCTGAACTGTATGCCGTGCATAGCAATATATATTCCAGTTCAGTTTCTTCCTGCACAGACAGCCGGCACTCATTATAAAGAAGGCATAGTGTCTCTATTTCCTTGATGCTTAAATTCATTTCCTGTTTCATCTGTTTAACCTTTTGTAAGTTTCACGTATTTTTCTGCGGGTACGGCTCATGTTCATTCTTACAGACTCAACCGACATCGACAACTCTTCGGCAATCTGCTCATAATCAAAACCTTCGTGTGTCACAAGGTTGAATATCTGTTGTTGTAGAGGTGTCAGTTCTTCTTTCAACAGATTTTCCAACGTATTTATGTCTTCCACTTCCATTTCGTATTGCAGAGAGACCGGTGTTTTTACTTCATCTATAGTCTTCATATTTGTCCTCCTTAGTCTGTCTATACAAACATTTCGCAATACACAGACAAGCTTGTTTCTCGCCTCGTTAGGATCTGACACATTATTTTTGAGTTTAAGTTTTAGCCATGATTCCTGGAGTACGTCTTTTGCATCCTCATCGTTTTGAAGATATCTCAATGCGATGTGGTGCAGCTTGTCGCGCAAGTCCATGAATGAGGATGTCAATATATCTCGTTCCATATACTACTGATACGAATGAATACGGAAAACATAACAGCAGAATTTCTTTTTTTGTAATTTTAGATGATATTTTTAGTGTATCTGTTTGATTGTTAGTGATAAGGTTTATATTAATTATGATACATCAAGGTTTCCCCCGATATTCTCAAAGGCTAAAGTTACAGATTTTTTATTGTATATATGATTGTTTTTATGGGGATATTTAGTCTTGGATGGCAAATCCATGCTGCCAAAGGCCGCTAATCACCTTGCAAAAGGGCACATATTACATCGCGATATGTGCCCTTTTGCATTGCGGAATGTATGCTTTTGCATTGCTGTTGCAGTCTGGTGTATGCAGAAAATATTTTTGTTAAAAACTCGTCACTCGTCACAATTGTGTGTAAGGCGTTGAATGACAGGATGTTAATGTGTGACGAGTTGAAAACGCAACTCGTCACACACAGCTGTATTTGGCTTGTTGAGGCTGATTTTGCGGCTAAAAGTATTGATATAATGGCTTTATATTGTTCGGAAAATGGAGAAATAACAGTGATGTGATGAGTTGCGTTTTCAACTCGTCACGCATTAAGTCGCTGATTGATAGAGTGTTAAGCCCTGTTGTGATGAGTGATGAGTTTTTTGCGAAAAAGTTTTTTGTATTTCGGAGTTTGGGTTCTTTCCTAAATTTGGTAGACTTCAAATAGTCCTTTCCCTGATTAAAGTTGATTTCGCTTTGGTGTTTATCTGTTATCGGTTGACATCTGTATGCAGTTGTCAGGTCAAACTTTTTGTCTTGGGGCTAAAAGGCTGCGGCATCACTGGACGAATGGCATCTTTGCCAGTTTGTTTATGAGTTATGATGATTTTGTTGCTTATATAGTTTTGTCGGAGTATTTTCAGATTAAAAATTTGTTTATTTGCATAATTATTGCGTATTTTGCAGTAAAATTACGATAATGTGCAGTGTGCCCGCTTTTAGGCATGAATTTTGTTAGAATAAGTATATGAAGCAGACACTGACTGCCTTGTTGTGAAATATAAAAAATAAACATTATGACATTATATCCAAAACTGATAATGGATGCCTTGGCTACCGTTACGTATCCGGGTACCAAGAAGAATCTTGTAGAGAGTGAGATGGTGGCCGACAATCTGCGTATTGACGGCATGAAGGTGTCGTTCTCGCTGATATTTCCGCGCGACACCGACCCCTTTATGAAGTCTACCATCAAGGCTGCCGAGGCTGCCATACACTATCATGTAAGCAAGGACGTTGAGGTGACCATAGAGGTGGAGACTAAGTCGAAGCCCAGGCCCGAGGCCGGAAAGATGCTTCCGGGCGTAAAGAATATCATTGCCGTAAGTTCTGGCAAGGGCGGAGTGGGCAAGAGCACCGTTGCTGCCAACCTGGCCATATCTCTCGCACGTCTTGGCTATAAGGTCGGACTGCTCGATACAGACATCTTCGGTCCGTCAATGCCTAAGATGTTCGGCGTAGAGGATTTCCGTCCCTATGCAGTTCATAAAGACGGACGCGACCTCATTGAGCCTGTTGAAAAGTATGGCGTGAAGCTGCTGAGTATAGGTTTCTTTGTAAATCCTGACACAGCTACACTGTGGCGCGGCGGAATGGCTTCTAATGCGCTGAAGCAGCTCATAGGTGATGCTGACTGGGGCGAGCTTGACTATTTTGTACTCGACACGCCTCCAGGAACAAGCGACATACATCTGACGCTGCTGCAGACACTGGCCATAACGGGTGCAGTTATAGTGAGCACACCGCAGAAAGTGGCACTGGCAGACGCACGCAAGGGTATCGACATGTACAGAAACGACAAGGTGAATGTGCCTATCCTCGGACTTGTTGAGAATATGGCGTGGTTTACTCCTGCCGAACTTCCTGAAAACAAGTATTACATATTCGGCAAGGAAGGATGCAAGAATCTTGCCAAGGAGATGGACGTGCCTTTGCTGGCTCAGATACCTGTTGTGCAGAGCATCTGCGAGAGTGGCGACGACGGCAAGCCGGCTGCCCTTAATGTTGACACCATGACAGGTCAGGCATTTATCAATCTGGCCATGGCTGTTGTAACTGTTGTCAACCGCCGTAATGCCGAGCAGGCGCCTACAAAGATTGTTGAGGTAAAGAACAGCTGATGTCATGATGCCGTCTGAACGCTGATGGCTTATGGGCTGTGATTATTATATGCGGTTCTGGTTCGATGTCCTTTAGGCATGGCTCTGGTTATGTCAGGGCAATGCAGCCGGCAAGCGGACAGCTGAAAACAAAGAGACAGATTAAAATCTCAGTCTGCTTGCGGCAGGTAAGGACATATTCGGCTTGATAGCAGATAAAAATTTAACGGAAGTCAGCATGCAAGTGTATGCCCGACTTCCGTTTATTTTTATGCTAACTTATTGATTTTGCGCACATATATTTTTTATGTGCGTCTTTGTTTGCATTTTTTGTCTATTCTGCCGTTTCTGTTTCGGCAGTTTCGTAGTTCCTTTCAGTTCTTAGTCTTTCAATTTCCTTTCGTCGCGTCTTTATTATCTGGCGTCTGTAAAGCAGGCACGTTATGAGGAAATAGACGAAAGCCTGAATCCACAGTGCCCTGTATTCGTACAGCACATCGCCAAGGCGTGCCTCCATGCCGTTCATTCTGACAAAGCCGCGTATGCCGAAGGTTGAAGGAACGAGGTTAGACACCCATTGCCAGAACTCCGGTATGGCGCTCTGCGGCCATGACACTCCTGACACAAATAGGAATGGCAGTGAAGTGAATACAACCAGGAGTATGATGTTCTCGCGGTATCTCACGGCGCATGAGACAATCATCGAGAAGAATATGCATGAGAGCAGATAGGGCAGCATGAAGCATGCCAGGTCGCCGGCATGGAGCAGCGACGTGAAGCCGAATATGCGTGGTACAACAAGAGTGATGTAAGCTGATATCACGGCATAAATCATAAGATAGCACAGCGACTTGCCAAGCACGATGCGGAATATGCCATTGTAATGCCTGCTTACGGGAACAAGCTGCTTAAACCTGTTCTTCTCTCTTGCGGTTCCTGCCGACAGACCTACGCCAAGCAGCAGAGTCTGCTGCAGGATGAGTATAAGCACCGCTGGTATAAGAAAGTTGCCGTATCCTCCAGTTGTGTTGAATATCTGCACTTCGTCAAAGTCAAGCGGCTTTATCGTTATCTCGTTCTCGCGTTCGGTGGTGTTGCCGGCGCGCTGAATTTGTATCTCTGAATTGATGTTTCCGGCTACAGCAGTGGCTGTCTGGAATATGGCCTTGTAGTAGAGCATGAAACTCATGTCGCAGAACACGTTGACATGGCTTTGCTCCATCCGGTTGATGTTGGTCTGAAAGTCTTCTGGGAAATACAGCACGCCCGAGGCTTCCTGCCTGCCCACAAGGTCTCTAGCTTCGCTCAGGCTGTTGCAGTAATATGTAATCTTGGCGTCGGGTGACGCGTCAAACTGTCTGATGAACTGCCTGCTGAGATTGCTGTGCGACATGTCGACCACAGCCACCTGCACCTCGCGCACCACCTCGTTGGTGTAGATCCAAGAGTATACAAGCGGATAGAGCAGCGGCACAAGGATGAAGAAGATAAGCACACCCTCGTCTTTCCAGGTGGTTTTCATCTCTTCAGCCCAGATGTAGCACATGTCGTGTATGCCCTCATTGATCTGTTGTATTAAGCTTTTGGCTTTTTTCATCAGGTTTTATATCTTAATTCTTCTTCTGTTTTATCTTCTGTTAAAAGCGCTTAAGGCAAGTACTCATATTCTAAAGCGGCTTTCTTTATCTTGGACACAACCAGCACGGGGAGCATAATGAAGCATACCATTGCCGTTATGTTTATCCACGAGTAAGCAAGCGGATAGCCGTTGAAGATATTGAGCTGATAAATCATGTAATAGTGCCGTAGCGGAAACAGCTGGGCTATTGATTTTATTGCCGGCGACATGGCAGACAGCGGAAAGGCTGTGCCCGACAGCGAGAAGCTCAATACGGCCCACAGGCTGCATATGCTCATAGACATGCGGAGCGACGGCGTGAGTCCAAAGACAAATATGCCGAAACCCTGAGCCGCGAGGACTGAAAGCAAGCCGAGCAGCAGTATAGCCGGCAGTCCGCCGGGATGAGGAAACTGCAATATGCCGAACACATACATCATGTAGCCATAGAATATGGCCAGGAACACCAGCGTCTGTGGCAATATCTTGCCGATGAGTGCATTGTGAATGTTATTGCCGGCTGTCTCCATCCATTCTTTCGATGTGCCGAATTTCTGTTCCGTTCCTATCGAGTAGACCGTTATCAGGAAGATGAAGAGCATAAGGCAGCCCGGAATGATCATCGTGTTAAGATAGATACTATAGTTTACGGCGGGATTGTTCACCGTATGCAGGTCGATGACGATAGGCTGCAGAAAACTCATAATCTGGCTTTCTGTCAGTCCTTTTGCCTGCAGCACAGACGACGCTGCTCCGGCAGAGCCAAGCGTAGATATGGTCTTGAGGTCGCGGTAAAGCAGCGCTCCGGCAGTAAGTGAGGTGGAGCTGTAGTAAAACGATATTTTAGGCTGCCTCATTGACAGCAGCTCAGACGTTGTGCCTTCGGGAATATACAGGAAGGCATAAATCTCGTTGCGCTGTATGGCATTGCGAGCCTCGCTTACGTTAGTATACCGTTTTACGATTTTTGTTGTCTGGAAGGCGTCCAGCTTTCTTATTATCGAGCGTGTGGTAGATGTATTGTCGAGGTCTACTACGCCAACGGGCATGTCGGTCGGCTGCCCGTTGCTCATTAGTGAAGTAAAAAATATGGTGACAATAACGGGAAATATCAGCATGCAGAACAGATACATCGGATTCTTCTTCAATATTCTGCATTCTCTGCATGCCACGCTGATGATGTTCCTTATGCTGACACTGTTACCCACGTTCTGGTTTTATCTGTTTTTAATTATTAGCGACATACCCGGTCTTAGTCCGTCAAGCTTTGTTACAGGACGGGCTTTCACCTCGAAAGTCTTCAAGTCATACTGTCCGTTGCTCTTTGTGGCTTTCCATACGGCATAGCTGCCTTCGTCCTTGATGTAGTAGACCTTCATCTTCAGGTCTTTGCTGAAAGCCGGGCAATATGCTGTGAATGTGTCGCCGTTCTTGAGTCCGTTGAGCTGGTCTTCACGCACGTTGAATGTACCCCACAAGTCGCTCATTATTGATATGCTCATGATAGGAGAGCCGGCTCCGATAAGTTCGCCCACTTTGGGATAAATGCTGCTTACCTCGCCTTCAACCTGTGCTATCTGCACGGTTTCGTGTATGTATGAGTTTATTTCCTGTACGGCACCCTTTGCCCTGTTCACCTGAGCCGCAGCTGCACGCTTCTCTTCGCGGCGTGCGCCGTTTACTGCCATGTCGTATTGGCTCTTGGCAGCCTTTGCCTGAGCTTCGAGCGCCTTATAGTTGGCAAATGCCTCGTCGCGTTTCTGGGCACTCATGACACCTTCGTCAAACAGACGCTGAACACGCTCGTATGACTTCTTTGCAATGTCAAGTCCGGCCTTGGCCTGCTGCCACATCTCGTAGGCTCCGCGTATCTGTTCCTGACGTGCGCCCCTGTCAGCCATCTCGTTCATGGCGGCAGCAGCGTCTTCAGCACTTTCAGCCTGCTTCTTCTTGGCCTCAATGTCAGGAGCGTCTATTATGGCCAGCGTGTCGCCAACCTTTACATAGTCGCCCTCCTTGACTCTAAGTTCAAGAATGCGCCCGGGCACCTTGCTCGACACCCTGTATTCTGATACTTCAATTTCGCCCTGTATCGTTTCAGTTGTCTTGCCAAAAGCAAAGAAACCTATAACTCCTACAATAATGACGGTTATGGCAAATCCGGTTATTGTAAGCAAGATGTTGTTATGTTGTGATTTTTTTGTCATGATTTCTAATATAATGATTCTCCAAGAACTTTCTTTAAGTTGAGCTGTGACAGCTTAACATCAATTTCAGCGTCTATCTTCTGTGAGCGTGCCTGCAGCCATGCCGTCTGGGCGGTCATGACATCCGTAACGTCCATTACGCCCTCTTTGAAGCCGAGGTTGGCACATCGCAGGTTTTCGTCGGCACGTTCTGTATTTTTGTTTGCCATGTTGAGCCGCTTGTTGGCTTCGCTCACTTTGAATGAACTCTGGTTAACCTGCAGCTCCACCTTCTCGCGTGCTTCATCGAGCTCGAGCATGGCTATAGTAGTGGCAGTCTTGCTGGCCCTTATCTTGTATGAACTTTCAAACCAGTTCCATACAGGTATTCTCATTATCACCCCGACATTCCATACACCGGAGAACTTCTTTTCGAATCCGTTGTAAAGGTTGGGATTTGTTACAAGATAGCCTGCGGTGAGCGCTATTTGCGGCAGATACGCGGCCCTGATTATATTTGTTGTCTGTTTGCTTATGTCAACCGCATTCTGCAGCATCTTCAGTTCTGCACGGTTCTCCTTGGCGGCATCCGTGTCAACCAGCGGTGTCATTTCCACCTTGCTGAATGCGTCTTCTTTATCTTCGTCTTCAAGCCTTATGTCCTTGCTGATCGGCATGCCGCACAGCTGGCAGAGCAGCATTTTTGCCAAAGACACTCCGTTCTCAACTTCCAGAAGCTGCATCTCAGCCTCGTTTAGCTTCACGTCAACCTTCAGGCCGTCGGCTCTGGTGGCAACGTCTTCGCGTATCATCTTTTCAACGTCGCCGCTCAGTTTCTTCACGAGGTTCAGATAGCTGTTAGCCAGCTTCTCCTTATGTTTCAGCGACACCACGGTCCAGTAGGCATTGTCGATGTCGTATATCGTGTTCTGCGTCTTGCTCGTTATGTCGTTTTCAGCCAGTTGCTCGCTTATGTCGGCTATCTTGTTTGCCGCAACGATGCTTCCGCCCATGAATATCGGCTGGCGCACCATGACAGATGCCGTAAAGATATTTCGCGTGTCGGTCCTGAAAGCGTCGCTTATGGATTTTCCTATGGCGTTGCCTGCATTTTCCAGTCTGGGCATTATCTTGTTGGCTATATTTCCAAGCGCTTCGGCTGTCTGCGGTGTTATAACGCCCTGACTAACCATGTCCGTTATTGCAGACGATACGGTGTTGCCCAGTTGGCCGGCAGTTGTAGTGCCGAGGTTGCCGAGCACGCCTTTCTGTTCATTGTTGAGGAGAGAAATCTCCTTGCTCATGAATTCGTATCCGCCGAGCACGTCAACGTGTGGCAGATATTTTGTGCGTGCGGCTTTCCGTGTGTTCTGCGCCACGTCCTTTTTAAGCCGTGCAATGTTTATCTGCTTGTTGTTGCGCAAGGCCATGGCGCGGCAACTGTCGAGCGACAGCACCTGTTGCGCCGCCGCAGTGGCAGGGGCGCATATCAGGAGAAATATGGCAGCAACATTCTTCATAAACGAATAGCGGTTAATTCTTCTTGATGATCCTGAGGTCAGGGCTTATTTAAATGAGAAGTTGCGAGAACCAATCATGTTTCCGTCGGCAAATATGCTGACGTTGTATGTACCGTTGCTCAAGAACTCGTTTACGTTCCAGTATGTTGTTACAGCAGTCTCGTTGCCGGTGTATTCGATGTCTCTTTTCATTGAGTATTGCAGGCTGCGGTTCTCATAGTTGAATGTTCCGCCGTTGGTGAGCACAGAGCCGGTTGGCGTAGTTATGCGCACGTAGATGGTCTTCATGCCGCTCTGGGCTGTAACGTTCTTGGCTATGCTGAAGTTTACCTGAAGAGTCTTGCACTTTTTCAGGCTCTTTGTAACCTTGCCTCTCTTGTTCTTGGCTGTCAGTGATATGCCTGTGGCATCAAGCTGAGCAGCAATGGCGACCTTCTCTGAAAGCGACTGCTTGTCGGCATTAAGACCTTCGATCTGTCTTGTTGCCTCTGCGTACTGTCCTTTCACGCGTGTGTTTTCTGCTGTAAGGTTCTGGTTAAGACGGTTGAGCGAGTCTATTTCCAGAATATAGCTTCTGATGACGGCGCGGCATGTTGCAAGCTCCTTTTTCAGACGTGCAATCTCGCGTGCGTCTGTAGCCTTCACGTTCTTCAGCTCTTTCAGCAGCTGTTCTGTCTTCATCTGCTCCTGCGTGAGCTGCTCTATGATAGAGTCGTTGTTTATCTGAGTCTTCATCTCGCTGTACTGGTCGGCAAACTGCTGATACTCGTTTTCCATTTCTTTCTTGTCGAGTTCGGCCAGTTCCTGCATGTCCCTGTTAGCCTGCTTTTGCTGCTGCAGACTTATAGACAGGTAAACTATTCCACCGAGTAGAAGTACACCAATGACAGCTGAGATTATTATAATTTTCTTATTTTTCATTTTAAATTCTGTTTTTAATTAATCATGATTATTAAACTGAATGCCATAGCGGCATATTTAATTGCAAAAGTAGATTTTTTATCTTAAAAGACAAAGCATTTATTGAAATAAAAAAACTATTATTGTCAATTTTGCCGTGTTTTTGAACAAAATTAAAATTTAATGTGTATTTTTGTTGAAATTAACTTGCCTTATGCTAATTCGGCGTTTACATTTTGTCGTGAATATAGCATTGAGAGTGGTTATTTGTACTGAATATCTAATATTATGAAATAAAACGGATATGTTGCGCAAGATTTTCGATTTTTATTACAGCGGTTTCACCTCGATGGACATAGGAAAGAAGCTTTGGCTTGTCATTATCATAAAACTTGTGATAATATTTCTCGTCGTGAAGCTGTTTTTCATGCCCGACGTGCTAAGCCAGAAGGCTGCGGGCGGCAGCAAGGCCGACTATATAAGCAGCCGTATGACCGGGCAGATTGAGAAAGATCGGTAACTATTAAAAAATAAAGTGTATGACAGATTTTTTATTGAGCATTAGTGCAGGGACCGTCGACTGGTCGAGAGCTCAGTTTGCACTTACAGCCATATACCATTGGCTCTTTGTGCCGCTGACGCTCGGACTTGCGCTTATTATGGGAGTGATGGAAACCTGCTATTATCGCACAAAGAGCGTCTTCTGGAAAGACACTGTGCGCTTCTGGCAGAAGCTGTTCGGTATAAACTTCGCCATGGGTGTGGCAACCGGACTTATCCTTGAGTTTGAGTTCGGCACAAACTGGAGCAACTATTCGTGGCTCGTAGGCGACGTGTTCGGTGCGCCGCTGGCAATCGAGGGCATTGTGGCTTTCTTTATGGAGGCTACGTTTGTCGGCGTAATGTTCTTCGGCTGGGGCAAGGTGTCAGACGGATTTCATCTTGCGTCGACATGGCTGACGGGACTTGGCGCTACGATATCAGCGTGGTGGATTCTTGTAGCCAACGCATGGATGCAGTATCCCGTAGGGCAGGTGTTCAATCCTGACACGATGCGCAACGAGATGACGTCTTTTGCAGATGTGGCTCTGTCGCCTTTTGCCATAGACAAGTTTTTCCACACAGTCCTTTCAGCCTGGATTGTCGGTGCAGTGTTTGTCGTGGCGGTCAGCTGTTATTATCTTATCAGGGCCAACAGCAGCAAGATGCCCGAGGCTACTGCCGCCAAGACACGAAAGTTTGCTGTCAGCAGTATAAAGATCGCCTCAATAGTAGGACTCGTCGCAACGTTGCTTACAGCTTATACAGGAGACAATTCTGCATATATGGTGGCAAAGACGCAACCCATGAAGCTTGCTGCAATGGAAGCTCTGTATGACGGTGAAGAAGGTGCGCCGCTTACGGCTGTGGCCTTAATAAATCCGTTCAGGCAGCCTGACTATGCCGCTTCTGAAGAGTTGCCTCTGCAGGTGGTAATACCCAAGATGCTCTCTGTGCTGGCAACGAGAGACCTGAACGGCTTTGTGCCTGGTATAAACGACATCATTAAGGGCGGATACACGCAGCATGACGGTACGACTGCATTGTCGTTTGCGGAAAAGTCGGAGCGCGGAAAGGTCGCCATCGACGCAATAGGCAAATACCGCGAAGCCAAGAAAAACGGCAATGCTGCCGAGGCAGATAAGTATGGTGCACTGATTAAGGACAATGTTAAATACATCGGTTACGGATATATGGACAATCCCGACCAGATAGTGCCTTACATACCAGTGTGCTTCTGGTCTTTCCGTATTATGGTAGGTCTTGGCATGTTGCTCATCCTAGCTTTTGCCGTAACGCTTTTTGTTGTCTACCGTAAGGACATTCTGCGTCTCAAATGGCTGCATATTGCATGGCTTGTTCTTCTGCCATTGGCCTATGTGGCAAGCGAGTCGGGATGGGTGCTGGCCGAACTCGGACGTCAGCCTTGGGCAATACAGGACATGCTGCCCACATGGATAGGCGTGTCTGACATCAGTTCCGGGTCGGTTATCTTCACGTTCTTTATGTTCCTCGTGCTGTTCACGCTTCTGCTTGTGGTTGAAATCAACATTATGTGCAAGGCCATAAAGCAAGGTCCGGAGTTTTCTGATGTTGCTGCCAGACCATAACTGTGTCAATAATAAACATGAACGATAAAAACAAAGAAAATTATGACATATCTTTTTTTGCAACAATATTGGTGGTTCCTGGTGTCGCTGCTTGGAGCGCTGCTCGTTTTCATGATGTTTGTTCAGGGAACAAACTCTATTATCTTTTCTCTCGGGCGCAACGATGTTGAGCGCGGAATGCTGGTTAATTCTACCGGCCGCAAGTGGGAACTGACCTTCACCACGCTTGTAACGTTCGGCGGAGCCTTCTTTGCCTCGTTCCCGTTGTTCTACAGTACGAGTTTCGGCGGTGCCTACTGGCTGTGGATTATCATTCTGTTCACTTTCGTGCTGCAGGCTGTCAGCTACGAATTTCAGAAAAAACTCGGAAATATTCTCGGCGTAAAGACCTTTCAGACCTTCCTTGTCATCAACGGATGGGTGGCTCCGTTCCTTATTGGTGTTGCCGTGGCAACATTCTTCACAGGCTCTAACTTCGTTGTTGAGAAGGCAAACTTCACCAACGGACTGTCGCCCGTGATAAGCAGCTGGGCTAACGGCAGCAACGGTCTTGACGCCCTTCTCGATGTGTGGAACATTGTACTTGGACTTGCCGTCATGTTCCTTGCGAGGGTTACAGGTATACTCTATACGGTGAACAGCGTCTCTGACATATACATACGCCAGCGCTCAAGAAAGCTGCTGCGTGTTAATCTGCTGCTGTTCCTCGTTACATTCCTGGCTTTCCTTATTTATGTCCTTGTGAAGGACGGATATGCTTACGACCCTGCAACAGGCAATATCTTTGTCGAAAATGGCAAGTATCTTTCAAACTTCCTTGCCTTGTGGCCGCTGGCTGTTATGCTTGTAGTGGGCGTTGTGCTGTTCCTTTACGGAACGGGGCGCACCGTTTTCGACACCAGTTTTAATTCTGGAATATGGACAGCCGGCATTGGTGAAGTGTTGGTAGTGCTGAGTCTGTTGCTGTGTGCCGGACTTAACAACACGGCGTATTATCCTTCTGCCGTTGACCTGCAGAGCAGTCTGACCATTCAGAACAGCTGCAGCAGCGAGTTTACGCTCAGCGTCATGTCTGTAGTGTCGCTGCTCATACCGTTTGTTCTTGCATATATAGTTTATGTGTGGCGCATCATCGACCGTTACAAGATTAACCGCGAGACGGTGGAGGAGGGCGAATAATAGTCGCTCTTTTGCATTATATCAATAGTAAAGGCCATATCCCATTCACTGCGGGATATGGCCTTTACTGTTTCATTCTGTATGCCTTCAGGCATTTTCTTTGTGGCTTAGGTGTCAGCGCAGTATTATTCCTGTGAATATTCTGCCTGATTCAGTGCCGAGCTTTCGCGCCGAAAAATAGTCGTTGCTGTTGTTGTAGGTGCATACCCCCGACACGTTTATGTTGTCTTCCTTCAGCCCCATGGCTGCCAGCTGCCTGCGGTTGCATTCGGGCAGGTTGATGTGCCATTTGTCTTCCTTGCGGCTTATGTCGGCCATGTTGAATCCGGCAGCCTCAAATTCGGCATAAACTTCGTCGCCTACTTCAAAGGCGTCTATCGATATGCCCGGTCCTATAACAGCCGTCAGGTCTTCCGGACGTGAGCCGAACGACACCTCCATCATCTTTACGGCCTTGCATGCTATGCGCTTTGCCGTTCCGCGCCATCCAGCATGTACCGCAGCTGCAGCGTGGTGTGCATAGTCGTATATTAATATAGGTATACAGTCGGCGGTAGACACGCCTATGCACACGTCCTTTACGTCGGTTATCAGGGCGTCGACGCCTTCAAGAATCATTCCTTTTACCGTTGCCGACAGCGACAGGAAGTCGGCACCTATCTGCATCACTTCCGTGCCGTGAGTCTGGTGCGGCATAATGACACGCTCCTTGTCAACGCCGAGTTCACGGCATAGGTCTTCAAGGTTCTTCTCAATGTCTTCGGGGTTGTCGCCGCAATATCTGTTTATGTTCAGCTCCGCATAGTTGCCGGTGCTGTGTCCGCCGTGGCGCGTGGTGCTGAATGCCGTCGTGTCGGGCGATATGTCATAATATGTAAGCTGTGGCTTCATCATAGCAAAAGTGTTTTTGTTTATATAAAAGAGCCGCATGTTTGCCGTTGCGGCATGTCATGCGGCTCTTGTCTTATGTTTCTTATTTATCTTCGTCAATGTCAAAATACTCAACATCGTCAAGGTCCTCATAGTCGTCGATGTCCTCAATGTCTTCATCATCAACAAACACTATCTCGTCCTCGCCCTCTTTAAGCAGTTCCTGCGGCAGTGTGCTGAGGTCTTTGTCGCGGTGAACCAGCGTGTCTTCGGCTGTAATGTCCTGCAGCTTGTTGCTCTCGCTGTTGAGCTCTTTCCACAGCACGTCTTTCAGTTCGTTGATGCCCTGACCTGTTACGGAAGATATGAACACCACGGGGATGTCGTCGGGCGTAGTCTCGCGCAGCATCTCTATCAGCTCGTCGTCGAGCAGGTCGCATTTTGTCACGGCCAGCACTCTGTGCTTGTCGAGCATCTCGGGGTTGAAGTTGCGCAGCTCGTTGAGCAATATATCATATTCCTTCTTTATATCGTCAGTGTCGCCGGGCACCATAAACAGCAGCAGCGAGTTGCGTTCTATGTGGCGAAGGAATCGCAGACCGAGACCCTTGCCTTCGCTTGCACCTTCGATAATACCCGGTATGTCGGCCATGACGAACGACTGTTTGTCGTGATAGCTCACAATGCCGAGCGACGGCTCAAGCGTAGTGAACGGATAGTTGGCTATCTTGGGGCGCGCACTCGACAGCGACGACAGCAGCGTACTCTTGCCCGCGTTTGGGAATCCTACAAGTCCCACGTCGGCAAGCAGCTTAAGCTCTAATATTATCGTCATTTCCTCCATCGGCTCGCCCGGCTGAGCGTAGCGCGGAGCCTGGTTAGTGGCGCTGCGGAACTGGAAGTTGCCAAGTCCGCCGCGGCCGCCTTTCAGCAGCAGCACCGTCTGTCCGTCGTATGTAACGTCGCACACATACTTTCCTGTTTCGGCGTTATACACCACCGTTCCGCACGGCACGTCGATATATTGGTCCTTGCCGTCGGTGCCGTGACATTTGTCACGTCCGCCGTTGCCTCCGTGTTCGGCAAACACGTGTCGCTGATATTTCAGATGGAGCAGCGTCCAGTAGTTGTGGTTGCCTCGCAGGTAAATGCTTCCGCCTTTACCGCCGTCGCCTCCGTCGGGACCTCCGTTGGGGTTGTATTTCACGTGGCGAAGATGCATGGAGCCTCTTCCGCCTTTGCCTGAGCGGCAGTAAATCTTCACATAATCTACAAAATTGGATTCCGGCATGTTGTTATTGTCTTTGTTAATATTTTGCTGCAAAAATACGAAATTATTGCAAAACGTGCAATATATAAGCGGTGCAGATGATAAAATTAAGTATTCTGTCGCCCTTATCAGTTGTTTGCACAGCCTTCATGCTGAGTGAACATTGCGTTTTGACTTTCTGATATGTTATTGTAGCTTTTTCCTTACATCGTGATTTTCGTTGACGCTCCAGAACGCAGTTTTTTTGAAATTAAAAATATTTGTGCGTAAATACTTTCAAAATCGTGTGCAAATATAAAGTCTTGTCATTCTGCATAATATCGACATGAATTATAAAGTGTGCAATTATTTTAGCCATAAACGCCCACAAAAAGCCTGGATTTTGTCTTAAAAACAGCCTTTTCGTGATTCAAAAACGGCCCATTTTCACCTCAAAACCGATAGGTTTATCATCAGAATGTGCCCCACTTTCGCGTCTTTGTAAACATCCTTTACCTTTTTATGTGCTTACGTCCGTCTTGCTTTTCTATTTTGAAAGAAAATCCAAACATTTCAGAAATATCATATTGTAAGGCTGTTTGGAAAATTTACTTACTAAAATTAATTTTGAAATCAAATAGAAATAAGTTTAATTTAAATTCAGCCTTAATTGATAAGTTCATTTTAAAAGCGGCTTTCTGCATATAAACTTAATTCTATGTTTCTTTTACTTTTTCGGAAGTGGCATATTTTATATTTACCAATCGCTAAAACTGTAGTATTCTATCTTAGATAGATTTTGTTATAAATTAAAATATCTTAAATATAGTGTCTTTATATATTCTTAATTCAATTCTTTTAAGTTATTAATCAAGCATATACTTTTTAGATACTTAATCAGGCAAATTTAC
>ENA-UOJG01001358-UOJG01001358.1-human-gut-metagenome-genome-assembly--contig:-C47-NODE-1358-length-26291-cov-23.310985_pt1 | contig 26291 bp, 22 predicted proteins | sample MGYA00242340_ERZ723887 | MGnify/ENA metagenome assembly ERZ723887 | reverse complement strand
CCCGGCGCACACGCAGAACGAACGGCTTCCCGTCCGCACCAGTCGGTAGAACGTCTCTCGCCGCACACGCGGAACGAACGGCTTCCCGCCCGCGCCGGTCGGTAAAATGTCGCGCACGCGAAACGAACGCGCGCACACACGCACCAGTCGAATGAGCGCTTTTCCTATCGCAGAGACAGAAAACAGACGCTTCCGAGTGTCATGGGCAGTCCATGGCGTTCGAAAGCGTCTGTTTTTGTGGGAAGCGGTTTCAGTTTTTTCCCTGAATATCGATGATCACGTATTCCGACCGACAGCCGGTTTTGAACGACAGCTTCCCGTCGACGATGCCAAAATGCACACCGTCTTCTTTAGTTCTTCCCCTGAATATCGATGATCACGTATTCCGACCGGCAGCCGGTTTTGAACAGCAGTTCCCAGTCGGAGATGCCGGAGGAGACGATGAAGTCGGTGTTTCCGCGGCGCTGAAGGCCGTAGACGTTATCATCGCCGAGGTGGAACCAGCGGATGAGCTGCACGAGCGGGATCATCTGCCCGCCGTGGGTATGGCCGGACAGCACCAGATCCACGCCGGACGCGGCCTGATTCGCGTAGTCGCGCGGCTGATGATCCAGCACGATGGAGAACCGGCTTTCGTCCAGATTCCGCGTGAGCTCGGCCATCGACGCGCGGCCGCCCCGGTTTTCCGTTTCCTCCGACGCGTCCTGCCTGCCGATCAGGCAGAAGCCGCCTCTGATGGGCACGATTTCGTCCTCCAGCACGACTACGCCGTTTTTCGTGAGCTCCGCAGCCAGCTCTTCGCCGGTGTAGGCGCGCCCCTCTCCCTCGTAGTTGTTCTTGTCGTGGTTGCCGAACACGAAGTACACGCCGCAGGGCGTTTTCAGCGCTCCCAGCGCCTTGGCGGCGGCGGCCATGTCCTCGCGGGTCGTGCTTTCGTCCGTGAAGTCGCCGACGAACACCGCCACGTCCGGCTCCTGCGCCTGAACGTCCGCGAGGCGCCCGGCGAAGCCGTCCGCGTGGAAGGTCGTGCCCATGTGTGAATCGGAAAGCAGCGCGACGCGCAGGCTTCCGACGGGCTTGTCCGTCTCGATGGTATACTGTGTGCGCCACACGTGGTTGGCGTTCACCCAGCCGGAGGTCAGCCACGCTGCGCACAAAAGCAGCGCCGCCATCCCCGCCCAGTCGCGCCGGAAATCCCTGCGGCGAAGCCTGCGAACCAGCACGGAAATTCCGTCCGCCGCCAGCAGGAACAGCGCCAGATGCAAAACGCACACCACCATGTTCAGCGGCGACCACAGGAAGCTGAGCGCGACCGCCGGAAGCAGCACCACCGCCGCGCTGATCAGCCGCGCCCATGTTTTCTTTTTATTTTTCAGACAGCTCAGCCGCCGGACGCGCGCCATCAGATATAAGGCCGCGCCCGCGCAGATCGCGAAGATCACGCAGAGCATTAAAATCCAGATGAACATTCACTGAATCTCCCTTGTTCTCAGCAGCAGAAGAACCTTCCGCCGGTACAGGTGCCGCAGAACAGGTTCAGCAGGCACAGCCCCATGCACACGCTGTAGAGATTGCCGCGCGGCATGCTGAAGTTGCGGCCATAGTTCTGATACGCGCCGCCGGCGTATTGCAGCCGGTTCAAAAGCTCGCGGTATTCGGCGTTGTTCGGGTCCATGCGCACGGCCTGCTGCGCGTAGTTCAGCGCGTTGATGCGGCTGCCCACGCCCTCGTTCGCCACGGCGCAATAATAGCACCAGCGCGGCCCGCGCACGGTGCAGCGGGCGAGCAGGTCGAGCGCCTCGCGGTAGTAGCCGCCGTTCAGATAGTTGCGCACGGCGCGCATGTCGGCGGACTCGTTCGCCTCCGCGCCGTAGGTGCGCCTCTCGCCGCTGTCCGCGCCGCCGAAGCCCCAGAAGCCGCCGAAGCCCTCGAACGGGTCGGCATAGGGGCGCTCGTAGCGCTGGCCGCCGTAGGACTGGCCGTAGCCGCTCTGGCCATAGCCGCCCTGTCCCGCGCCGCCGGGATTATATTTATGGTTGACGATCATGTCGTAGGCCTCGTTGATTTCCTTCATCTTCTGCTCGGCCTCGGGGGATCCATGATTCACGTCCGGGTGATATTTCTTGGCGAGACGACGATACGCCGCCTTGACCTCATCGGCCGAGGCGGTGGAAGGAACGCCGAGCACCTGATAGGGATCCTGCACCATGCGGTTGTCCTTTCCTGTCTATTGCGCGTCGGTGGGCGAGCTGCCGTCCGACGCGGCCTTTCTCTTCTTTTCCGCGGCCTCGCGCCTGCGGCTGTACACCGTCCACACGCCGGAATAGAGCACGTTGCGAATGATGCCCGCGTCCTGCACGATGGGCAGCTTTTCAAACTCCATCGCGCATTCGGCGATTTCCATCGTGAGAATCTGATACACGCGCTCCTCATAGTCCGGCTCGCGCCGAAGCGGGAGAAGCGGGTTGTAGCTGCCGTGACGCTCGTCCTTCGCCGCGTCGTCCCACGCGTCGATCAGATAGATGAACCGTCCCAGCGCGCCGCCCATGCGCGTGAGCCCCGGCTTCCATTCGTCGTCATACGGCGCGAACGCCGCGCCCAGCAGCCGGCCGAAGCAGCCCGCGGCGGCGTCCAGATCGGTCAGGCGCGCCTTTTCCACCTCGGACAGCGCCTGGAGCTCCTTTCGAATCGCCTGTGCCTGCGCGGGATGCCGCGCCGCGGCCTCCTGATAGCGCCTGCGATAAAAGCGGGACAGCGCCAGCGATACGTGACTGCGGTCATCCTTCCAGTTGTCGAGCATGCGCTCGTAGAACAGAAGCAGGTTCACGTCCGCGGCGTACAGCGTCATGGGGCTTTTGGAGAAATGCTGCCGGCGGGTGGGATGCGTGGCGCACAGCGTGCTGCCCTTCTGCTCCTCCGGCTCATACAGCGCGTTGAGCACCAGCGCCAGAAACGCCGCGTCGTAGCTGAGCGTAATCTGCCCCCGGCGGCCGCCGCGCTCCCGAAGCGACGCGCACACGCCGCAGTAGACCTCGCGGAAGCGCCGCTTCTCCGCGTCGGTCAGCGTGTCGGGGTTGATCATGACATAGCCGAACATGGAAAAATCCTACGCCTTCTTCTTAAACGTCGCGCCGCACTTTCCGCAGGTGACCGTCTTTTCGCCGATGTTGCGGGGCAGGCGCAGCCACGCCCTGCACTGCGGGCAGCGGTAGTACAGATACACCTTGCGGTTCTTAAAGCGGGTGTGCGCCTGCCGCGCCTGCGCGACGAGCGGGGAATACCACTTCAGAAACCACGCGTTTTCCTTTTCGCGCGCGGGAATGTTGCGCGACAGCATGCGGTACAGCGCCCACGCCCATATCACGAGCGAGAGCAGACTGAGCAGACTCCATCCCAGAATGGACGCGAGCACGCTCAGAACGAGCGCGGCAATGATGACCGCCGTGCCCAGCTGATCCGGCCCGCGGCGGCCGGAGAAAAAGCGATACAGCGCAGCCTGAAATCTTCCCATAAGGAACCTCCTGATCGATGAGCTTTCCTTTATTATAGCACAGCTCCCGGCCCATATCTGCGCCAACATTGTGACATTCCGTTGAAATCTGAGGGGTACGCCCTCAAAAAAGGGCTGAAGCGGAGAAAAATCCGCCCCAGCGCCTTCTGTTTTCTGTATGCCGCTTACTTCGCCCGGACGATCTCGGTGAGCACGTCGACCATCGCTTCCATTTCCTGCACGCAGGCGCACTCATGACGGCCGTGGCCGTTCATGCCGCCGGTGGACAGGTTGGGGCAGGGCAAACCGCGCCACGACAGGCGCGCGCCGTCCGTGCCGCCGCGAATGGGCACGACGAACGGCTCCACGCCGCAGGCGCGGAAGGCGTCCAGCGCGCGGTTCACGACGTCCATGTGCTTTTCCATGATTTCGCGCATGTTGTAATAGCTGTCCTTCATCGCAAGCGCCGCCGTGCCTTCGCCGTAGCGGGCGTTGATGAAGTCGACGCACGCGGCGAACTGCTTCTTGCGCGCCTCGAACCTCGCGCGGTCGTGGTCGCGGATGATGTAGGAAACGGAAGCCGACTCCTCCGCGCCCTCGATGTGGTTCAGGTGATAGAAGCCCTCGTAATTCTCGGTGTGCGCGGGCGTTTCCGCCGCGGGCAGGAGAGAAGCGAACTCCACGGCGATCAGCGCGGCGTTCTTCATCCTGTCCTTGGCGCTGCCGGGATGAATGTTCACGCCGTGGAAGTCCACGCGCGCGCCGGCGGCGTTGAAGTTTTCGTATTCCAGCCCGCCCAGCTCGCCGCCGTCCACGGTGTAGGCGAAGTCCGCGCCGAAGGCCTTAATGTCCAGCTTCTCCGCGCCGCCGCCGATTTCCTCGTCGGGCGTGAAGGCGATTTTCACGTCGCCGTGCCTGATCTCAGGGTGCGTCAGAAGCCTGTGCGCCAATTCGATAATTTCCGCCACGCCGGCCTTGTCGTCCGCGCCCAGAATGGTGCTTCCGTCGGTGACGATCAGATCCTTGCCCACCAGCGCCTTCAGCCGCCCGAACTCGGCGGGATCGAGCGTGTAGCCGTGCCCCAGCTCGATTGCGCCGCCGTCGTAATTCTTCACGACGCGGGCGTTCATCGGCGCGCAGGGCACGTCGTCCACCACGTCCAGATGCGCGATCAGCCCGATGGACGGCTGGCCCTCGCAGTTGGCGGGAATGGAGCCGTACACATAGCCGAACTCGTCCACGCGCGCGTCCTTCACGCCGATTGCCAGCAGATCGTCCGCCAGCACCTTCGCCAGCGCCAGCTGCTCCGGCGTGGAGGGAATGGTATCGCTCCCGGCGTTCGAGGCCGAGGGAATGTTTACATACTTCAGGAACCGTTCAATCAGCGTCATACGTCAATCCTCCCCGTGTTTTCCGCGTCCTCCCGAAGCGGCGGCTGCCGGCGGAAGGGCGATGTGATCGTGTGCGCGCCGCCCGCGGCCAGAGCCGTCATCACGTCCAGCACGTGCAGCGTCTGAAGATATCCGGCGCGCGGCGCGCGATGGTTTCGAATCGCGTCGCACATGTCCCACAGCCCCAGCCCGCGGCTGTTGGTGGAAAAGCCGAACGAAAGCGGAATCTCCTCCTCCGTGCGATCCTTGCGGAAAATGCGAATCGCGCCGCCGAAGATGTTGGGGTCGGGCGCGAAGAGCGTGCCCTCGCTGCCGTAGATTTCCATGCCGGAGGCCTGCGGGTACCAAGCGTCGAACGTGGCGAACATCCGCGCCGCCGCGCCGCTTTCAAAGCGCATCAGGCCGTCCACATAGGTGTTCACATCCACCTGAATCGTCTCGCCGAAGCGCTCCTTCGCCGTGATCGTGCGCGTCGGGAACGACGCCTTCGCCATCGAAACCGTCTCCGTCACGCGCCCCATCAGATTGACCAGCGCCGTGATGTAATACGGCCCCATGTCCATCATCGGGCCGCCGCCGAATTTATAGAAGAATTCAGGGTCGGGATGCCACGACTCCGGGCCGTGCCCGATCATGTGCGCCGACGCGCCCACCACCGTGCCGATCGCGCCCGCGTCGATCAGCTTTCGCGCCGTCTGAAAGCCCGCGCCCAGAAACGTGTCCGGCGCGCCGCCCAGATACAGCCCGTTCTTCTCCGCCAGCGCCACCAGCTGCCGCCCCAGCTCCGCCGTGGCCGCCAGCGGCTTCTCGGAATACACATGCTTTCCCGCCGCCAGCGCGGCGCACGATACCTCAAAATGCTCCGCCGGACGGGTGAGGTTCAAAATAACCTCCACCTGCGGATCGCGAAACGCGTCCTCCATCGTCTCGTAAATTAACAGCGACGGATACTTCTCCTTCGCCGCCTCGGCGCGCGCGCGAATCAGATCGCATACGCCCACCAGCTCAATCTCCGGATAGCGCGTGAAAATGTTTTCCAGATAAATGCCGCTGATGCAGCCCACGCCGATCATGGCCACCTTCGTTCGCATTCCTCTTCCTCCCCGCCGTAACCGCGCAACTTCCCCATTATATTATAGCCCAAACCCCCATCGCCGTCAACCGCCAGCCGGTTCACACCCTGCTGCGATTCGGGAGATGGCCTTATCACGGCAGCAGAGATGCGCGAAATCGCATAAAATTCCGCGCGCGGACAGGGTTTGCATGCTTGACGGACGGAGGGGAAAAAGGTATACTATAGAATGTAAACCTGTGTGAGAGGGGTGTCACTATGGCCAGATTTATCCTTTCCGCTTTCGCGGACGAAGCGGACAAAATGCTGGACGGCCAGATTGAGGCCATGAAGGAAAACGGCGTTGCGTGCGTGGAGCTGCGCGGCGTGGACGGAAAGAACGTAAAGGATCTCACGATCGACGAAGCGAAGGACGTGCGCGCCCGTTTGGACGCGGCCGGGATTCGCGTATCCTCCATGGGCTCCCCGTTCGGGAAGATTTCCGTGACGGACGATTTCGAGGAGCATCTGAAGCAGTTTGCGCACGCGCTGGATCTTTGCAAGGTGCTGGGCTGCGACCGCATGCGCATGTTCAGCTTCTACTATCCCAAGGATGAAGACCCGGAGAAGTATCAGGACGTCGTGTTCGAGCGCATCGAGAAGATGCTCGAGCTGGCCGAGAAGGCCGGCGTTACGCTGTGCCACGAGAACGAAAAGGGCATTTACGGCGATATCGCCTCCCGCTGCCTGAAGCTGATCGAGCACTTCGGCGGCCGTCTCAAGTGCATTTTCGACCCCGCGAACTTCATTCAGTGCGGCGAAAAGCCGATTGAAAACTTTGCGCTTCTCAAGGATCACATCTATTACATGCATATCAAGGACGCGCTTCTTGCAAACGGCGCGGTCGTTCCCAGCGGCTGCGGCGACGGAAGCGTTCCGGAGATCATCCGCCAGCTTTCCGCGCGCGCGGACGGCATGGTGCTGACCGTGGAGCCGCACCTGACCGTGTTCGACGGCCTGAAGAACCTGCAGGACGAAGAAGTGAAGCACGAATACACCTACGCCAGCAGCCGCGAGGCGTTCCACGCGGCGGTGAGCGCGATTCAGAAGATTCTGAAGGATCAGGGATTTGAAAGCAAAAAGACAGGAGAGTGGACGAAGATGGATAAGGTACGGATTGGTATCATCGGCGTTGGCAACATGGGCAGCGGCCATCTGAAGAACATCGTCGCGGACAAGGTGCCGGACATGGTTCTGACCGCGGTCTGCGATCTGAAGCCCGAGCGTCTGGAATGGGCGAAGGAAAACGCGCCCGGCGTCGCGACCTTTGACGACGCGACCAAAATGATGGAAAGCGGCCTGATCGACGCCGTGATCGTCGCCACCCCGCACTATGATCACCCGCGCCTGGTTCGCGAGGCGCTGGAGCACGGCCTGCACGCCATGAGCGAGAAGCCCGCCGGCGTGTACACCAAGAACGTGCACGAGCTGATCGAGTTCGCTAAGACGCAGGACAAGATCTACGCCATCATGTTCAACCAGCGCACCAACTGCGTGTACCGCAAGATGAAGGAAATCGTTTCCAGCGGTGAAATGGGCGCGATCCGCCGCACCAACTGGATCATCACCAACTGGTTCCGCTCCCAGAGCTACTACGATTCCGGCGCGTGGCGCGCGACGTGGGAAGGCGAAGGCGGCGGCGTTCTGCTGAACCAGTGCCCGCACAACCTCGACCTGTGGCAGTGGATCTGCGGCATGCCGAATAAGGTGCGCGCGTTCTGCCACAACGGCAAGTGGCACGACATCGAGGTTGAGGACGACGTGACCGCGTACGTCGAGTATCCCAACGGCGCGACCGGCGTGTTCGTGACCACCACCTCCGACGCGCCCGGCACCAACCGCTTTGAGATCGATCTGGACAAGGGCCAGCTGGTCTGCGACGGCAAAAAGCTCATCAAGCGCGAGCTGAGCATGAGCATCCCCGAGTTCCACAAGACCTACAAGGGCGGCTTCGGCTCTCCCGAGGTCACCGAGACCGAGGTGGAAACCGACGGCGAGAACCTGCAGCACGTGGGCGTTCTGCGCGCCTTCACCAACAAGATTCTGGGCCGCGGCGAGCTGATTGCCGACGGCGCGGAGGGCGTGAACGGCCTGACCATCTCTAACGCCATGCATCTTTCCAGCTGGCTGGACAAGACCATCGAGCTGCCGCTGGACGAGGATCTGTTCCTCGAAGAGCTGAATAAGCGCCGCGCGACCTCGAGACTGAAGAAGAACGTGGAGGAGGTCACCTTCGACACCAGCTCCTCCTATGCCGGAACGAAGAAGTAAGCGATCTTGGGCGCCGCCGTGCATTCGGCGGCGCTCCTGAGAAAGGTTGTGGATTCATGATTAAGCTGGGTATCTGCACCGGCATCGAGCACATCGGCGAACTGGCCGACATCGGCTTTGACTATATCGAGCTGGGTCTCGCGCACATCTCCGAGCTTTCGGACGAGGAATTTGAGAAGGTCGCGCAGGCCGTGGACGCGTCGCTCATCAAGGCGGAGGCCTTTAACGGCATGCTGCCGGGCACGCTGAAGGTCGTTGGCGACGAGGTGAACGCGCAGGCGATTCACGACTATCTCGATAAGGCCTTCGCGCGCGCGCGCAGGCTGGGCGGCAGGGTCGTCGTGTTCGGCTCCGGCCGTTCCCGCGCCGTGCCGGAGGGCTTCGACACCGCCAAGGCGTGGCGGCAGATTTCCAACTTCCTGCGCATGGCCGAGCGGCACGCGCAGGAGAACGACCTGACCATCGCAATCGAGCCGCTGCGCGCGGGCGAGTGCAACATCATGAATTTCGTGTCCGAGGCCACGCTGATGGCGTCGCTGATTCAGATGCCGCATATCGCCGTGCTGGGCGACACCTATCACATGGAAATGGGCTCCGAGCCGTTCAGCGCGCTGACGATGGCCGGTTCGCTTTTGAAGCACGTGCACGTGGCCAACGTGATGGGACGCAAGTATCCCAAGGAGGGCGACGGCGAAAAGTACGACGAGCTGTTTGAGACGCTGCGCGGCATCGGCTACGACGGGCGCGTGAGCGTGGAGGGCGGCTGCGACGACTTCTCCCGCGACGCACGGGACGCGTTTAAGGTGCTGAATAAGGCGCGGGGATAAGGGACTTTCTTTGATCGAAAGGGCTTTCCGCGGGGAAGGCGGGGGAAGCGTCGCTCCCCCCGCACCCCCCTCAAGGAGCCGGGATATGGGTCGGCGGCGCGCGGATTCGCGGCTGCGGCTTGGAAAGACGAACCTTTTGCGGGTTCGTTTTTTTGTTTCTTTTGGGTCGGAATTCGATCCTTAGCGGCGGGTTTGCTTTTTCGGTTGAAGTGGGCGTGAAAACATGGTATACTAAAAGTGGATAGGTAGGAATCGCGCGGGAGGGATGGACGGATGCGCACGCAAAAGCTGCCCATCGGCATTGAGAACTTTAAGGAGATGCGGAAGCAGGACTTTTATTACGTGGATAAGACCGGCCTGATCGTCGACCTGCTGGCCGACTGGGGCAAGGTCAATCTGTTCACGCGCCCGCGGCGGTTTGGAAAAACGCTCAATATGAGCATGCTCGCGAATTTTTTCGAGATCGGCGCGGACGCGAGCCTTTTTGACGGCCTGCGGGTTTCCGAAGAGAAGGAACTGTGCGAAAACTATCTGGGGAAATTCCCCGTGGTGTTCGTGTCGCTCAAGGGCGTGGACGGGCTGACGTTTGACGATGCGTATGCGCGGCTGAGGATTCTGATTCGAAATGAAGCGATGCGGCTGGAAGTTCTGCGCGAGAGCGAAAAGCTGAGCATGGAAGAGAAAAACGCGTACCTCCGGCTTGTTTCCGAGAATCCGGAAAAAACGGATATTACGGAAAGCCTGAAGCTTTTATGTCAGCTGCTGGAAAAGCATTACGGGCAAAAGCCGATTCTGCTGATCGACGAGTATGATGTTCCGTTGGACAAGGCGTTTCTTCACGGTTATTATCCGCAGATGATCGACCTGATTCGCTCAATGTTCGGCGCGGCCTTAAAGACGAACGACAGTCTGTTCTTCGCGGTGCTGACCGGCTGTCTGCGCGTTTCGAAGGAAAGCATCTTCACCGGGCTCAACAATCTGAAAACGCTTTCCATCTCGAATGTGAAATTCAACGAGTATTTCGGCTTCACCGATGAAGAGGTCGGGCGGATGCTCGCGGACTACGGGCTGGAAGCGCATCAGGCGGAAGCGCGCGAGTGGTACGACGGCTACCGCTTCGGAAATCAGGACGTGTACTGCCCGTGGGACATCATCAATTACGTGAACGAGCTGCGCAGCGACCCCGAAGCCGAGCCGAAGCCGTACTGGATGAACACCAGCGGGAACGACATGGTGCGCCGTCTCATTGCGAAGGCGAGCGACGGCACGACGCAGATGGAGATCGAGCGGCTGATCGCGGGCGACACCATCACCAAGATGATCAACGAGCAGCTGACGCACAGCGAAATTGACGAAAATCTGGAAAACATCTGGAGCCTGCTCTACATGACCGGCTATCTGACCGTCGCGCGGAAGCCCTCCGGCGGGCGGTATGAGCTGCGCATTCCGAACCGCGAGGTGCGGGAAATCTTCAAGCGGCAGGTGCTCTCGTGGTTCACCGAGCGGGCGCGGGCGGCGACGGAGAAGCTGGCGGGGCTGTACGAGGCGTTTGAAAAGGGCGACGCGGAAGCGATTGAGAAATTATTGAACCGGCAGCTGATTACGACCGTGAGTTTTTACGACGCGTACGAGTCGTTCTATCATGGCTTCCTGCTGGCGCTTCTGAGCACGTGCGTCGACTGGTGCGTTTCCAGTAACGCGGAAACCGGGCGCGGGCGCAGCGACATCACCGTGGAGCGGCGCGACCGCGAGCTCGGGTTTGTAATTGAGATCAAGGAAGTACGAACGCGCGCGAAGCTGGACGAGGCCTGCGCGGCGGCGATGAAGCAGGCGGAGGACAGGGACTACGCCGCCGTGATGCTTCGATACGGCGTGGAGACCGTTTTCACCTATGGAATCGCGTTCTGCGACAAGCGGTGCAGAGTGGCCGTGAAGCGCGTGGAAAATACAGAAGAAATCTGACGGGAGGACAAGATGGTATTTTCGAGCACGGAGTTTTTGTGTTTCTTTCTGCCAATCGTACTGATGCTCTATTATCTGTGCCGGCGGAACCGCACGCTGTCGAACGTGGTTCTGACGGTGATGAGCCTTCTGTTTTACGCGTGGGGCGAGCCGACGTTTGTGCTGGTGATGCTGGCGAGCATCTTCATCAACTGGCTTGCGGCGCGCGTCATCGACGGAAACCGGGAGCGCCCGCGCGCGCGGAAGCTGGCGCTGATCGCGGGGCTGGTGCTGGACGTGGGGATGCTGGCGGTGTTCAAGTATCTTTCGTTCTTCGTGCGCAACCTGAACGGCGCGTTTTCGCTGAACCTGCCCGACCCGCAGCTGGCGCTGCCCATCGGCATTTCGTTTTTCACGTTTCAGGCCATCAGCTACATCGTGGACGTATACCGCGGCCACGGCGAGGCGCAGAAGCATTTTCTGGGTGTGTGCCTGTACATATCGTTCTTCCCGCAGCTGATCGCGGGCCCCATCGTGCGCTATGAGACGGTGGCGGCGGAGATCAAGGGGCGCACGGAGACGCTGGACGACTTCACCGAGGGCGCGCGGCGGTTCATGGTGGGACTGAGCAAGAAGGCGATTCTCGCCAACTCGCTGGCGCTGATTGTGGACAGTATCTTCGCGCTCAGCCCGGAGAAGGTGTCCGTGGCCATGAGCTGGTACGCCGCCATCGCGTATCTGATGCAGGTGTATTACGATTTCTCCGGCTATTCCGATATGGCCATCGGCCTTGGCCGCATGTTCGGCTTTCATTTTCTGGAAAATTTCACCTTCCCCTTCCTCTCGAAGTCCGTCACGGAGTTCTGGCGGCGCTGGCACATTTCGCTGTGCACGTGGTTCCGCGATTACGTGTTCTTCCCGCTGGGCGGAAGCCGCGTGAAGTCGAAAATCCGGCTGCTGTTCAACATGTTCGTCGTGTGGTCGCTGACGGGACTGTGGCACGGCGCGGAATGGACGTATGTGCTGTGGGGCGTGGGCTTTTTTGTGGTGCTGTCCATTGAGAAGCTGACGGGGCTGGGCAAGTGGATGGAGAAGCACGCCGTCGGTCACCTGTACGCGATGTTCGCCGTGGTGGTGGTGACGGTTTTGATCCGCTCCGAGAGCGTCGCGGCGGCGGGCGATTTCTATAAGACGATGTTCGGCCTGTCCGGCGCGCCGCTGTGGAATCCGCTGTCCGGCGTGTTCCTGCGCGAATACGGGCTGTTCTTCGCGGCGGCGGTCCTTCTTTCGCTGCCGGTGGGCGACTGGCTGCGCAAGAAGGCGCGCGTGCCGGCGTGGCTCCTGGAGCCCGCGCAGGGCGTGCTTCTGCTGGCGGTCACGGCGGTGGCATTCACCTATGTGATTTCCGGCAGCTACAATCCGTTTATCTACTTCAATTTCTGAGGGCGAAGCGATGAGAAAGCACATCAACCGCATCCTGACCACGGCGCTGCTTCTGGCAATCGCGGTGATCTTTATCGGAACCATGGTTCAGTACGGCAGGAACTATGCCTACGGCTTTTTCGTGAGCTATAAGGATCTGATGCCCCGAAACGCCACGGTGTTCGACGACATCTCCGCGCGCATCGCGAAGCTGTCGGAAAACGTGTCCAGCCGCCTGTTTCTGCGCAATCCTATCCGGCAGCTGAACGCGGCGTTCCAGCTGGCGACGGGCAAGAAAATCATCTCCATCGCCGGAAACGACATGGTGAAGCTGAAGTGCGGCGCGTACTACGGGCTGTTCACCGGCGACTTCACCACCGACAAGATGGAGGAGCTGGCTTCCTTCGCCGAAAAGCTGAAGGCGGAAAAGGGCATTTCCACCGTGTTCTCCTACTGCCACAGCGGCCTGTATGAGGATGGGCAGCTGCCCGCGGGCATGGAGGACTGGGACAACAACATCGAATGCGCCGACACGCTGCTGGCCGATTTCCGCGCGCGCGGCGTGGTGGTTTCCGACAGCCGCGACGCGTACCGCGCGTCCGGGCTCACGATGGACGAGGCCATCAACAAAAGCGACGTGCACTGGTCGCACAAAATGGCGCTGGCGGCGGCGCGAGAGACCGCGCGCACGATGAACGAAGAGCTGGGGCTTTCGCTGGACGAGGAGAAGCTGAATGTCGAAAACTTCGACGAGATCGTCTACGAGCGCCTTCTGATGGGCGAATACGGCCGCCGGATCGGCTTTGAAAACGTGACTCCGGACGACGTTCACGAGCTTTGGCCGAAGTACGACACGCATATGCTCTACGAGGAGCTGAACGACGACGTGCGCCGCGAGGGCACGTTCCGCGAGGCCGTGATCAACGAAGAAAACCTCGAGCGCGACCCGGACACGGGCTACAGCGAAAAGGCCTACTATATTTATTCCACCTACCTCGCGCAGACGCACATTCACAACGACGACGGCGCGCCGCTCACGGTGCTGGTGTTCAAGGACAGCTACGGAACGCCGCTGGGCGCGTTTCTGTCCTTGACGGTTCGCGACACCTACGCGGTCGACCTGCGCTCCACGCGGCTCACGATGGAGGAATGCGTGGCCAAGGTGAACCCCGACGTGGTGATTTTCGCCTACAGCCAGCAGACGCTGCGCGAGTTCAGCTATGACATTGCCGAATAAACGGGAGGGCGAAGGATGAATCTTGCCGATACGCTCCGCGCGGCCACATCAATCGCGCAGGTGCTGGAACACGAACCGATGGCGCGGCACACGACGATGCGCGTGGGCGGCCCCGCCGAAATTCTGTTTTCCCCCGCCGGCGAAGGGGAGCTGCTTTTCGCCGTGCGGGAAGCGAAGCGCGCGGGCGCGCCGTTTCGCATCATCGGCAACGGCAGCAACCTGCTGGTGCTGGACGGCGGCCTGCCCGGTTTGACGATTCGGCTGGGCGAAGCGTTTTCAAAAATCTCCGTGGACGGAAATCAGATCAGAGCGCAGGCGGGCGCGCTTCTGTCCCGCGTGGCGGCGGCGGCGCGCGACGCGTCGCTGACCGGGCTGGAATTCGCCTCCGGCATCCCCGGCAGCGCAGGCGGCGGCATGGCGATGAACGCGGGCGCGTACGGCGGACAGCTGTCGGACGTGTTCGAAGGCTGCCGCGCACTCGACCCCGAAACCGGAATCATCTCCGCGCTCGGCCCCGCCGAAATGGCGCTGGGCTACCGCGAGAGCGCCGCGCTTTCGCGCGGGCTGATCGTGACCGAAGCCGCCTTCCGGCTGACCGCGGGCGACAGGAGCGCCATTCAGGCGAAGATGGACGACTTAAGCGCCCGCCGCCGCGAGAAGCAGCCGCTGAACCTGCCCAGCGCGGGCAGCACGTTCAAGCGCCCGGAGGGCTATTTCGCCGGCGCGCTGATCGAGCAGGCCGGCCTGAAGGGGCTGCGCGTCGGCGGCGCGTGCGTGTCCGAAAAGCACGCGGGCTTCGTCGTGAACGACAGGAACGCCACCGCCAGAGACGTGCTCGACCTCATCCGCCTTGTGCAGGCGCGCGTGCTCGAACACAGCGGCGTGCGCCTGGAGACCGAGGTGCGCATCCTCGGGGAGGAATAAGCCGGACGGGAATTCGGGAGGGAAGGGTTTGTCGTTTTCTGAGGATATTCGGGGCGAGTTGATTCGCACGGAGTGTTTATGGGACTGCTGCGCCCGCGCGGAGCTGGCGGCGGCTTTGCTGCTGTCCGGCGGCATTTCGTTTCGCGGGCGGGGACGGTACGCGCTGTGCCTGTCCACGCCGCACAACTCCGTTTCGCGCTATTATTTCGCGCTGATCAAAAAGCATTTCGGAATCTCGTGCGAGATTCGCACGGCGAAGTCGGCGCGGATGGGCGAAAGCATGCGCTTTGAGCTGAGCTTTCCGGACGGCAGCGTGCCGGAGCTCATGGAGCAATTAATGCTGACGGACGAAGGCGCGCTGTTCGGCGTGCGCGTCGCGCCGGCGGCGGAGCTGGTTTCGCGCGGCTGCTGCCGGGCTTCGTTTCTCAAAAGCGCGTTTCTGATCGCCGGAAGCACCTCGCGGCCGGAGAAGGAGTACGCGGTGTTCCTCTCCGCCGGAAACGAGGAGACGGCGAACGCCGTGGCGGCGCTGATGCGCGAATACGGGCTGAACGCCGGGGTGAGCCCGCGCCGGGCGCAATATGTGGCCTATCTGAAGGGCGCGGAGGACATTTCCACGTTCCTCACCGTCATCGGCGCGCACGCGGCCATGATGAAGCTGGAAAACACGCGCATCATCAAGCAACTGCGCAATCAGGCCAACCGGCTGACGAACTGCGACAGCAACAACATCGAGCGCGCGCTGCGCTCCGCGCAGTCGCAGATTGACGACATTGAGCTGATCGACGAGAAGCTGGGGCTGGACTCGCTCCCGCCGCCGCTTCTGGAAATCGCCCGCCTGCGGCTGAACGACCCGGAGGCCACGCTGTACGAGCTGGGCGAAATGTGCTCGCCGCCCATCGGCAAGTCGGGCGTGAACAACCGCCTGCGCCGATTGAGTGATATGGCAAAGAACCTGAGAGAGGGGGACTGAACCCATGATGAACGTAAAGCTGCTTCTGGTATCCTCGCTGGAGAAGGTTTTCCCGGACGAAGAGCCGCGCGCGTTTGACGGCCGCGTCGAGGGCCTTCTGAACGAAAGCGTGTCCTTTCAGGCGGCGTGGAAAACGATGGACGAGCTGCCCGCGCGCGATTACGTGCGGCTGCACATCGTCTCGCCCATCGAAAAGCATCTGCACGTGCGCCGCGTGCGCTACGTGCCCGTGCTGTTCCCGACCTTCCCGGACGCGGACGACAACTACCTGCGCAAAACGCCCGGCCTGTATCCCGACGCGCTGACCGAGGTGGAGTTCGACCGCTTCCGCTCGTGGAGCAACCACTGGGAGGCCGCGTGGATCACCGTGGAAGCCGGCGAGGATTTCCCCGCCGGAGAATACCCCATCGAGATCATTTTGGAGGACATGGACGGCCATCGTCTGGCTTCGCAGACCGCCGTATACCGCCGCATCGGCGCGCGCCTGCCCGCGCAGACGCTGATTCGCACCCAGTGGTTCCACTGCGACGCGCTGTGCGACAGCTACCGCACGGAGATGTTCAGCGAGGACTTCTGGACGGCGTGCGAGAACTTCGTGCGCACGGCGGCGAAGCGCGGCATCAACTGCATTCTCACGCCCATTCACACCCCGCCGCTGGACACGCGCGTGGGCGGCGAAAGGCGCACCTGCCAGCTGGTGGACATTGAAATCAAAGACGGCGCGTATTCCTTCGGCTTTGAGAAGCTGCGCCGCTGGGTGGAAATGTGCCGCCGTGCGGGCATGGAATACTTCGAAATGGCGCACCTGTTCACCCAGTGGGGCGCGGAGCACGCGCCGAAGATCGTCGCGCGCGTGAACGGCGAGGAAAAGCGCATCTTCGGCTGGGACACCGACGCGACCGGCGAGGACTACGTGCGCTTCCTTCAGAGCTACCTTCCGGCGCTGACCGCCGAGCTGGACAAGCTGGGCGTCCGCGAGCGCACGCTGTTCCACATCTCGGACGAGCCCGGCCCCGCGCATCTGGACAACTATATGAAGGCGCGCTGCGCCGTGAAGCCGTATCTGGAGGGCTTCACGATCATGGACGCGCTCTCGGACGTCAACCTGTACAGAAGCGGCGCGGTGGAGCACCCCGTGCCGTCCAGCAACCACATCCGCCCGTTCCTCGAGGAGAACATCCCGGGTCTGTGGACGTACTACTGCATCAGCCAGTACAGGGACGTGTCCAACGCCTTCGTCGCCATGCCGTCCGCGCGCACGCGCATTCTGGGCGTGCAGCTGTATAAATACCGGATCGCGGGCTTCCTGCAGTGGGGCTATAACTTCTATAACGCCCAGTTCTCCGAGTATACGGTGAACCCGTTCCTCACCACCGACGGCGACGGCTTCTCGCCCGCGGGCGACTGCTATATCGTCTACCCCGGCAAGAACCTTATGCCCATCGAGACCATCCGCCTGATGAGCATGGACGAGGCCATGAACGACCTGCGCGCGCTGAACCTGCTGGAACAGCTCAGGGGCCGCGACTTCACCATGAAGCTGGTCGAGGCCGACGTCGCCCCCATCGAATTCGACCGCTACCCCATCGCCCCCTCCTACCTCACATCCCTCCGCCAGCGCGTGAACGCCGAAATCGAAAAAGCGACTACCCGCGGCTGATTCCCACCTCCCCCAACCGACAACCGCGGCTTCGCCTATACGACGCGGAGCCGCTTTTCTTGTCCGCGGTTTTCTCCGCGAGGAACGTTCCGAAACGTACGCGTGCCCAATCGAGCGGTTTTGAAAGGACGATTTTATGCAGCTGATCGAGGAGCTTCCCTTCGGCCTTGCTATTTGCGCGGCGAACGGCGAGACGGCGACGCTGACCGGTTTATCCGACCGGCAGATGCGGCTGCGCACGCATGGCGCGGAGCCGCTTTTCTTGTCCGCAGTTTTCTCCGCGAGGAACGTTCCGAAACGTACGCGTGCCCAATCGAGCGGTTTTGAAAGGACGATTTTATGCAGCTGATCGAGGAGCTTCCCTTCGGCCTTGCTATTTGCGCGGCGAACGGCGAGACGGCGACGCTGACCGGTTTATCCGACCGGCAGATGCGGCTGCGCACGCATGGCGCGGAGCCGCTTTCGTCGTTGGCTGTGCGCTTTCTGACCGATGACCGCGCGTCGTATGTGGCTTGTCCGGTCGATGGGTGGCGGGTTTCCCATGAGGAGCGCACCCGGCTGGGCGTGCTGCGCATGGTGGACGTGCCGTGTCCCGCCTTCGCGAAGGAGGCGCGGCGGGCGCTGAAGCTGTATACGGAGTATCTTCGCCTGAAGTCGCTGGGCGACGACGAGTACCTCGCCCACGCGCTCACCGGCTGCCCCTACGTGGACACGACCGCGCGCAGCTTCGCCGGGCAGAAAGCGGCGTGGCTGCGCGGCGCGGTCGCGTTTTCGCTGCCCGGAGACTGGACGCTCGCGCTGACGGCGGACAGCTTCGCGGCGTACCGGCGCTTCCTCTCCCTGCCGCTCGACGCGTTCCAGCGCGAAGCCACGTTGAACCTGCCCGCCTTCGCCCGCCCCGCCGGGCGCATATGCATCGGAAACGCCGGCTGCCCGCGCCTGTTCCCGGACAGGCCGCTGCTCTCCAAGCTTCTTGCGCGCGCGAAGGAACAGGGACTGAATGTCACGATCGTCCTTCCCCCAGTCTCGGAAAACGCCGTCCCGGAAACGGAACGCCTGCTCGCCTATCTCGATACCACCAACGCCGACGAGCTCTGCGTGAATGATCTGGGCGCCCTCGCGCTCGCGCGGAAAACCCACCTCACCCCCACCCTCGGCATCCAGCTGAACCGCCGCCGTAAAGACGCCCGCCTCCCCTACAAAACCGGCTGTCGCGGCGCACGGACTTCAGAAACGCCGCGCTCATCTGACCCTTCGGACAACGTGTTCGCGACGCTTTCCGGCGTTCAACCGGCTTCCTGCGAAACCGGCTGGAGCAACGTGCTCGCTTCAGACAGCAAAACCAGCGACGCTGCCCATATGTCCGCAAAGGCTCCCAATGCCCAATCGGCATCCTGTAAAACCGGCTGGCAGAATGCCCTGCCGCTGCTTTCGCGGAACGGACTGGACGACGCCGACTTCCGCGAATGGCTGGCGGAGCTGGGCGTGACGCGCTTCGAATACGAGGCCTGCGGCTACGCGCCGTCCATCGCGCCCGGCAGGCATAGCCTGCACCTGCCGTTTTACCAGACCAACACCTCCCATGCCTGCCCGCTGGCCGCCGCCTGCTTCGGCCTTGACCCCGGTCAGGACGTGCCCGACTGCCGCCATATCTGCGAAACCCGCGCCCGTCTCTACCCGGACGAGCTGCACATGGTCGGCCGCTACAACTCCCTGTTCGCCCTCGACCCGAACATCCTCGCCAGCCCCGCCCCTCTTTCGCGCCTTCTGGCATCCGGCGTCGACCGGATTGTGGTGAATCTGCTGTAGTGTCTCCGCAATTCGGCGCTTGGCGAGAAGCCTTCCAGACAGAAACGGAGCCGTCCATCCGCATGGAAACCGGCTCCGTTTTTGTACCCCGCTCCCGCCCTTGAAACGCGGGCGGAAATATGATATGATAGGGAGGGGAGATTTGGTAAAGGAAGTGGCGGCTGGGGATGGCGTTTTGTACGTTTGAGGACGGGAACGCGATGTTTGGGTCGACGCCCGTCGAGAACATGTTCATATTGGAGTACATGCCCGCCGCGCCGGGGGATTTTGTGCGCGTATATCTATACGGGCTGATGCTCTGTCATCATCCGGAGATCGACGAGGGGTTAGACGCGGTGGCGAAGGCGCTGCGCATCGAGCCGGAGGCGGTTTTGAGCGCGTACCGATACTGGGAACGCGAGGGGCTGGTGGTGCGGCTTTCGGACAATCCGCCCACGTATTCCTATGTGCCCCTGAGCCGCATGACGGGCGCGGGCGAGCCGATGGACGAGGTATACCGCTACCGCAGCTTCAATCAGGAGCTTCAGCAGGCGCTGCCGGGCATGGTGCTGGAAAGCCACGAAATTCGCATGGCGAACGACTGGCTGGACGTGATGCATCTGAAGGAGGACGTGATTCTTCTGATGGTGCGCGCCGAGGTGAAGCGCCGGGGGGACAGGCTTCCCGCACCGCGGACGCTTTTCAAGCGCCTGAACGAGACGGCGCAGGAATGGGCGAAGGCGGGCATTTCGTCGGTGACCGAGGCGGAGGAGTATCTGAAGCGCGCGGGCGACGCGGCGAAGTGCGCGCAGAGCGTCGTGCGGCAGTTTGGCCTGAGCCGTCAGCCCACGAAGGACGAAATCGATCTGGCCGAAAAGTGGACGGAGCAGTGGGGGCTTTCGCGCGAGGAGGTCGTTTCCGCGTGCGCGGAGACGGTAAAAAGCAGCAACCCGTCGTTCGCCTATCTGGACAAGATTCTGGAATCCCGCCGCACGGGCGGCGAGGACGAGGGCGACCGGTCGTGCGTGAAGAAGCTGCTTACGCACCTGGGCGTTTCGTCGCGGCCCACGCCGGCGCAGCTGGAATCGTATAAGACCTTCCGAAACTGGGGGTTTGAGTTTGCCGCCATCGAGCAGGCGGCGATCTGGTGCGGCGAAAACAACCGGCGCACGTTTGACGACATCGGCCGTAAGCTGGAGCAGTGGAAGAAGATCGGCGCGTTCACGCTCTCCGAAATCGAGGAGGAGCGCCGCGTGCAGAAGCAGTACACGGACATCTGCCTGAACGTGTTCGAGCGCTGCGGCATCGACAAAAAGGTGACAAAGACCGACATCGGGCAGGTGCGCATCTGGACGGCGCTGGTGGAGCTGGAAACCGTGCTGTTCGCCGCCGAGTGCGCCAGAGGAACCGACGCGCCGATGAAATACATAAACAAGCTGATTTCCTCGTGGAGCGCGCAGGGCATTCGCACGCTGGAGGAGGCGCAGAAGGCCTCCCAGCAGCACAAAGCTTCCTTTGCGCCCGCTGCGGCGAAGCCCGGACAGGACTACGCCCAGCGCGAGGTGACGGAGGACGAATTTGAGAACGGGTTCTACGTCGATTTGATGAACCGTGGAAAGGCGGAAAAGGCATGACGCGCGAGGACGCGATTCGCAGACTGAACGGGGAATACGACCAGAAGCAGGTGCGCCATCTGACGGAGCTGCGCGCGCGCGAGGCCGAAATCGCGGCGAAGAGCCCGGAGATCTGGCAGCTGGTGTCCGCCCGCGCGGCGCTGCCCGCCGCCAGCCTGAAGCTGGCCATGAGCGACCGCAAAAACGCCCGCGCCATCGCGGACAAAATGCGCGAGGAGGGGCTTCGGCTGAACCGCGAGATTCGCGCGAAGCTGGTGGACGAGGGGTATCCGTCGGACTTCCTTTCCATGCAATACGACTGCCCCGTGTGCCGCGACAGCGGCTACGTGGGCGACGGCGTGCCCGCGCGCGCCTGCGCGTGCTACGAAAAGCGTCTGCGCGAGCTGATGCGCGAAAGCGACGGCGTGGCGGCGTTTGACACGCAGAACTTCGCCGCCTTCGACGAAACACGCATCCCGGACGAGCCGATCAAAGAGGGCGGCGTGAGCCAGCGGGCGTACACGCTGCGCCTGCGCGACCTGTGCGAGGAATACGCCGACCTGTATCCGAACACCGTGAAGCCGAACCTCATTCTGATGGGCGAGGCGGGGCTGGGCAAGTCGTTCCTTCTGAATTGTATCGCGGAGCGCGTGGAATCCCGCGGCTACGCGGCCACGCTGATCACCGCCTACAAGCTGTTTGAGGTGATGCGCGAAAGGCATTACCACATGGACGCGGACGAGGGCGAATTTGAAAGGCTTTCGAACTGCGAGCTTCTGCTGATTGACGACCTTGGCTGCGAGCCGATGCTCAAGAATATCACGCAGGAATACCTGTTCATCCTGCTCAACGACCGGCTGCTGAAGAACCGGTACACGGTGATCGCCACCAACCTCACCCCGCCGCTTCTGAAGGAGCGCTACGGCGAGCGCATCATGTCCCGCCTGTCGGACACGAAGGCGTGGGATCACTGCCGCCTGATGGGAAAGGATCTGAGGCGCGCATGACGGACGCGGAGAGGGCAGTCTATGCCTTTCTGGACGAAACGGGAATCGCGTACCATTCGCTTTCGCACGCGCGCGTGAGCGTCATCGAGGACTGCCTGCCCATCGCGGAAAGGCTGGGCGGCGTGGTGCCGCGAAACTATTTCCTCGCGCCGCGCAATCAGAGCGAATTTTATCTTCTGCTCGCGCATCCGGACAGCGTGTTCCGCACATCCTCGGTAAGCAGGCAGGCGGGCGCGTCGCGGCTGATGTTCGCGCCGGAGGCCGCGCTTTTGCGCCTTCTGCACACGCATCCCGGCGCGGTCAGCCCGCTGGGGCTGCTGTTCGAAAGCGCGAAGGACGTGCGCCTGCTGGCCGACCGGCGGCTGCTGAACGAGGAAACGCTCGTGTTCCATCCGCTGGAAAACACCGCCTCGGTCGCAATGCGCGGGGAGGACTTCTTTGGAACGTTCCTGCGCGCCGTATGCAAACCATATACCCTCGTGGATATGGAACAGAAGGGAGACATCCATGCGTAAGCAAAAAAACGCGATCCGGCGCGCGTCGTTCGTCATAAAGGAAAACCGGCTCATCCTGTTCGGCGCGCTGGTCATGCTGGCGTGGACGCTGTGGGAGGGCGCGGTGCGCTATGAAGCGGTGGACGGCGTCACGAAGGCGTATTTCGGCCTGGTGCGGGAGGGCGACATCACGCTCCGGCGCGCGCTCGAAAACCTGTGGAACACGCCCGAGGCGCGCAGCGACCTTCTGAGCTTCGTCTATCTGGCGCTGACGGCCGTGTTTTCGGTCGTCTGCCTGTTCCTGCGCAAAAAGTGGAAGGCGGGCTTCGCGATCATCCCGCTGTGCGCGCTGGTGCTCGCCTACCGACCGGCGACGAACCCGATTCTGCGCGCGCTGAACCTGTTTGAACTGATTAAGGACGTTTCCGCGGTCTCCGTCGCGCTCGGCGCGGCGGTGAACATCGTCTCCGCCTTCCCGCGGCGTAAAAAGAAAACGCCGGTGAAACAGCTTTCCGGCAACAAAGCGTATGAATGGGAGATCAAATCCGTCCCAGCGCCAAAGAAGGATCGCTTCGGCTCCCCGCGCACCCACGTGCCCCGCCGGACGGAGCACGGCAAGACGGACAGAAAACGAAGCAGGGGGTGAACGCATGCTCACGAAGAAGCTACCGGTGGGAATCGACAGCTTTGAAAAGCTGCGCCGCGAGGATTTTTACTATGTAGATAAGTCGAGGATGATCGTCGACCTCATGGCTAACTGGGGCGAGGTCAACCTTTTCACGCGCCCGCGCCGGTTCGGCAAGACGCTCAACATGAGCATGCTGAAGTGCTTTTTTGAGATTGGAACAGACAAGAGCCTTTTCGATGGACTGAGGGTTTCTGAAGAGAAGGAGCTCTGCGAGAAATACATGGGGAAATACCCCGTGGTATTCGTTTCTCTCAAGGACGTGGATGGGCTGACATTCGAGGACGCATATGACATGCTTCGGGAGATCATCCGGAAGGAATGTGTCCGTCTTCAGTTTTTGATGGACAGTGACGCGTTGACCGACGCCGAAAAGGAACCCATGAAACGACTGCTCGGAAATCGACCGGAGCGCGTCGACATAAAGAACAGTCTGGCGCTGCTCTGTTCTCTGCTGGAAAAGCACTACGGCCAGAAGCCGATCCTGCTGATTGATGAATACGACGTGCCGCTGGACAAGGCGTATTACCACGGCTATTACCCGCAGATGATCGATCTCATTCGCGCGATGTTTCAGGCCGCGCTCAAGACGAACAGCAGCTTGTTCTTTGCCGTTTTGACTGGCTGCCTGCGCGTGTCGAAGGAAAGCATCTTCACGGGGCTCAACAATCTGAAGGTCTGTTCGATTTCGGATGTGAAATTTGATGAGTTCTTCGGCTTCACGGATGAAGAGGTTCGAGCCATGCTTTCGGCCTACGGACTGGAAAGCCATTACGACGAAACCCGCACGTGGTACGACGGCTATCGCTTCGGCGGGCAGGATGTGTATTGCCCGTGGGACGTGATTAACTATTGCGACGACCTGCTCAGCAATCCCAGACAAAAGCCGAGAGCGTACTGGATGAACACCAGCGGCAACGACATGGTGCGCCGGCTCATCGACCGGAGCACCAACGGCACGACGCAGATGGAAATCGAGCGGCTGATCGCGGGCGAAACGATCACCAAGACGCTGAACGAGCAGCTGACGCACAACGAGGTCGACGCGAGCATCGAGAACATCTGGAGCCTTTTGTACATGACCGGCTACCTGACGGCGGTCGATTACCCAGATGGCAACCGATACGAGCTTCGGATTCCGAACCGCGAGGTGCGTCAAATCTACATGCAGCAGGTGCTTTCGTGGTTCAACCATAAAGTGGAATCCGAAACAGACAAGCTGACAAACCTGTACGCCGCGTTCGAAACGGGCGACACGGAAACGATCAAAGAGATTCTCGACGAGCAGCTTCTGGACACGGTGAGCTTCTACGACGCGCGCGAGTCGTTCTACCATGGCTTCCTGCTGGCACTCCTGAGCACCTGCGCGAATTGGAACGTGTCCTCCAACATCGAAACCGGCAAGGGCCGCAGCGACATCATCGCGGGGCGGAAGGATCGAAAGGTCGGGTTCGTCGTGGAAGTGAAGGACGTAAAGGACGAGGAAAAGCTGGAATCGGCATGCGAAGCGGCGCTCCGGCAGATCGACGAAAGAGATTATACGGCCATCCTTCGCCGCTTCCGCGTGAAGGAAATCCACAAATACGGCATCGCGTTCTGGGACAAGGAATGCCGCGTCGTGATGAAGTAGTTCGAGGGAAAGGACGGCTTCGCCATTCTTCGCCGCTTCCGCTTGAAGAAAATCCGCAAATATGCCATTGCGTTCTGGGACAAGGAATGCCGCGTCGTGATGAAGTAGTTCGAAGGAAAGGACGGCTTCGCCATTCTTCGCCGCTTCCGCGTGAAGAAAATCCGCAAATATGCCATTGCGTTCTGGGACAAGGAATGCCGGGTCGTGATGAAGTAGTTCGAGGGAAAGGACGACTTTGCCATTCTTCGCCGCTTCCGCGTGAAGGAAATCCGCAAATACGCCATTGTGTTCTGGGACAAGGAATGCCGGGTCGCGGAAAAAACTTCCTGAATAAAAACATTTTGCCCCTGCCGCGTTCCGAAAAGGAACCTCGGCGGGGGCGTTTTTCTATGCGCGGCGGTTGGAGACGATTTGGGCGGCGTAGTCGGCGATATGGCGGCTGGCGTTTTTGGGGATGAGCCGGCGCTGGTTTTGGAGCATGGTTTCGGAAACGGACGGGTCGTCCAGCATGCGGTTTACGGTGGCGGAGAGTTCCTCGTTGGTTTCCGGGCAGGCGGCAAGGCTGTTGCGCGCCATATATTCGGCGTTATTGCTTTCCACGCCCTCGATCGGGTGCACGGCCACCAGCGGCACGCGCTGAACGAAGGTCTCGGTGCTGGTCAGGCCGCCGGGCTTGGAGATCACGATGTCCGCGGCGCGAATCAGCCGGTGCAGGGGCTTCACGAAGCCCATCACCTGAAGGCGGCGCGGGTCGCGGCACAGCCGGGAGAGCCGCCGCATCAGCCGCTGATTGCTGCCGCACACGGCCACGATGCGCACGTCCCGCGGCAGGTCGCGCAGAAGCGCGGCCACGGCGCCCGGCATATGCCCCGCGCCCATGCTGCCCCCGGCGATCACCACGCAGCGCTGGTCGGGGTCGAGCCCCGCGTCCAGCTTCGCCTGCCGCTTGTCCGTCACCTCGCTGAGCGAGGGATCCACCGGGATGCCGGTCGCCACGATGGTGTCGCGCCGCATGCCCTTTTCGGCGTAGCCGTCGATAAACGATTCCTCGGGCACGAAAACGGTGTCCAGCTCCGTTTCATTCCAGAACGGCTGCACATCGTAATCGGTCACCACGCCGCCCATCCACACGTCGGTCAGGTTGTGGCGCTTGACATAGGTCAGCTGCTGCGCGCCGAAGATGTGCGTGGTAATCACGCCGTCCGGCTTCTCTTTGTTGATGAAATCGGCCAGCCGCCCGGCGTTCTGCACGTTTACGGCATACACGACGCTTTTGCGCCGGTGCGAGGCCACGCGAAACGACAGCGAATAAATCACGCCGAAAAGCTTTGGCGTGTATCGCACAATGCCCAGATAGGTTCCGCACACCAGCCGCGAGCGGAACGGGCTCACGATCGCCAGACAGTCGAACACCTGCGCCTCGTCCCCGCGCTCGATCAGCGCCTGCTTCACGGCGTTCGCCGCCGTGTTGTGCCCTCCGCCGGTGCCGAGCGATAAAATCAAAAATTTCATACCTGCATATTCCTGTGTCATCTCAAAATTTGCCGCCTCTATCATATCATAACCCGGCAGAACTGTAAAGTAAAACCCCAAGGGCAAAAATGTAAGAATATTTTTCACAAATGCCTATTTACATGGTAGGAATTAAGCGGTGAAATTCCTATCTGAAAAGTGGGAATTTGCGAAGGGAGACGCTGCGCGTGATGATCTCGTCGAAGGGGCGCTATTCGTCGGCGACGGCTGCGCCATCTCGCAGGCTTCCGCCGACATCAGGTACTGTCAAGAGTTATGCGCAAATACAACAGCGTCACTTATGAAGTTGGTTCA
>ENA-UOJG01001357-UOJG01001357.1-human-gut-metagenome-genome-assembly--contig:-C47-NODE-1357-length-26310-cov-20.407313_pt1 | contig 26310 bp, 23 predicted proteins | sample MGYA00242340_ERZ723887 | MGnify/ENA metagenome assembly ERZ723887 | reverse complement strand
AAAAATAAAAATATAAGCAAAAAAACAAAAAGCACAGAATTTTTTAAAGTGTCTAATGCATAATCTAATGATAATTAATTTAAACATTATATTAAAATCATTAAAAAAAATAGTTAAAACAACCAGCGGTTTTATCCCTCACCTAATATCTATTACCATTTTCCATCTCTAGACAAAGGATAAAACCCTGCTATATCCAGTAAATCACTATTCGATATATCCGTACCAATTCATCTCCACGATCAGTAACTTACTAGATATTGGTTACACACATCTCCTACAATGTATGAAAACACATACCAATTAACTTAATGTTAATTACTAATAGTTAGTGCCATTTAGTATATAAAGGTTTCTATCAAAAATGAAAGAATTTTAATAAAAAACTAAAAAAATAAAAAGTATTTAATATAATCTAAAAACTATTGTACAATATCGTAATTATTTAAAAATAATATGGATATTGTAAAATATAACAGGATATATAATGAATTAAATCTATGGAAAAGAAAATGTAAATAGAATCACTTTTGAAAATGAAAAGATATTCAAAAAAGCTAAACAAAAATGAATATTGTTTTTTAGTTCACTGAAAACAATAAATGAAATTATATTTTTTCTTTCTTTAAAACCTGTATATCGCTTATTTTTGTGTCAGGATACTGGCCATTTTCATCCTTTTCTACAGCCTTGACCATATCCCATATTGTAAGTAACGCTACACTAACGCCAGTGATAGCTTCCATTTCAACACCTGTTTTTCCACACATGTTTACAGAACAAATTGTCACAATTTCTTTTTCCCTAACTTCAAAATCAATTTCGATGCCAGTTAAGTTTAGTGGATGACATAATGGAATTATTGAAGAAGTGTTTTTAACCGCCTGTATTCCTGCAATCTGGGCAGTTGTCAATACGTTTCCCTTTTTGATTTCTTCATTTTCAATCATAGCTATTGTTTCTTTTGCCAGCTGGATTTTTCCACTAGCTACTGCTTTTCTTTGCTGATCTATTTTATTTCCTACTTCCACCATATGAACTCCGCTGTCAGTTAGGTGGCTAAACTCCTTACTCATTTTCAAACCTCTATTTTTCACTTACCTCAAGTACGTCTAACTGTTTACATACTGCATCTACGCCGAGAATCTCCCCTACATTTGGATGGGTTCTGCCTTCATCACCTGAAATCAGTTCTTTAATATAAAGGCCCCCTTCTGTTTTAACAATCATTTCAAATGTTGTATCGTCAATAATATTTGTTTCGACATTTTTAACATGCTTCAGGCGTATTTTATCAGCACGTCTTCTTAAAACTCTTATTGGTGTTTGCTGATTGATTTCATCCAGCTTTGACAATTCCTCCAGTTTTTTCTCATCAAAGGCACCACTGCATTTAACTAATGCCTTGTAGACTTTAAATGTATCTGGAGAGGACTGCTTTATTTCTCCTTTCCTGTTTTTTTCTGTAAATTTCAGGTTGTGGTATTGTGTTTTTCCTTTGTTAGCTTGGTTTATTTCTTTTTCTAATTTTTCCAAATCGATCTTTCTGATTCTAGGTTCTTTTATCTCCAGGACAAATGGTCTTCCTGAACCTAGCATTAAAACGTCAATGTCTTCCCTTCCAGCACCATGGAATTTAGCTTCATAACCACAGGTAGCTTCCAATATCTTTTCAGATAGTAGCTCTTCAACTGATTCTGGATACTGTTTTCCTGTACCGTTACATGCTTCACATCCTTTTCCCTTACATTTGCTACATGGCCATTTGGTCTGTGGTATTCCGCGAATCAGTTTGTTGTATTTTCCTTCAATGTAAATCGGATTTAACTGTAACCTGACTTTAGGCTTTTTTCTAATGTCTACATTTACTACAATATCCTGTTTAAGTGAGTTAACTGTTTTTCCAAGAGTTTTTGAAAGTTCATCAGAGATAATTCTATTTAGCTCTTTTTTAATAGGTTCTGAATTTAAATCCAGCTCATTGGAAAGTTCATCATCTCTCTCTTTAATCTCTTTAGGTATTGTGGTTCCAACCATAAAGACATCAAATTCAACGCCTAAATGGTCAATTTTATTATAGACCCTTCCGAAAAGGTAGTCGTCAACTTTTTCAAAGATATTGCCGCAGACAACACATTCATCACTGCCCAAATCTGTTTGAAGAGCTTTCAGTACATTTTCTGCAATTTTAATGTTGTCATTTTCTTCCCGCATAAGGGGCGATAGCTTACGGCCAAAACAGTGCTTACAGATTTTGCCGTCGGTTTTTTCCAAGAGCTCTTTAGCTTTTGTTATTACTAGCTGGTCCATATTATCAAAACTAACAGTTAAATTATTTCATAAACTGACCCATCATACGATTCATAGCACCGCTTCCAAGTCTGCCGCGTTTTCCCATTCCTTTCATAGCTTTTTTAGTGTTGTTGTAATATTTAAGGAGGTCCTTAACATCGCTTTCCTCAACACCTGCCCCTCTAGCTATTCTTTGAATACGTGACTGTTTAATTAACTTAGGATTATCCATTTCTTCCTGGGTCATTGAAGACATCATCACTTTATAGGTGTCAATTTTGTCTTCAGTCATTTTAGATGCTTCTTTCGGAATTTTACCACCAAGACCTGGAATCATATTTAATATTTGCTGCATAGGCCCCATATTGTTCATCATGTCAAACTGGTTTTTAACATCAGTTAATGTGAATTTGCCGCTCATCATGTTGTTCATGGTTTTCTCAGCAACGTCTTCATCAATATTCTCCTCTGCTTTTTCAATTAATGTCTGAATATCACCCATTCCAAGTAATCTGGAGATAAACCTTTCTGGATCGAATAATTCAAAATCGTCGATACGCTCACCGGTACCGATGAATTTAATTGGTGCTCCTGTTTCAGCTACAGCAGACATTGCACCACCACCTTTTGCAGAACCATCAAGTTTTGTAATGATTATAGACCCGATATCTGTTGCTTTTGAAAATGCCCTGGCCTGTTCACCAGCCTGCTGACCAATAGTACCGTCAATAACAAGCATAGCTTCAGTAGGTTCGATGATATTGTCTAGCTCATCCATTTCAGCAATAAGATCATCTTCCTGTTTATGTCTTCCTGCTGTATCAAAAATAATTACTTTCTTGTTTTTAAACTCTTTTAAACCTTTTTCAGCTAAGTCCAATGCGTCATTGTTATCAGGATCCCCATATAAAGGTATTTGCATTTCTTCTGTAAGCTGTTTTAACTGTTCATAAGCAGCTGGCCTCCATGTATCTGTACAGACTACCGCAGGGTTGAATCCTTTCTTTATAAGGTATTTACACATTTTACCGATAGTTGTGGTTTTACCACTACCTTGAAGACCTAAAAGTAAAATTTTATAGGGTTTTTGATTAATGTCTAATCCAACAGCTTCACTTCCAAGAAGGTTAACCATTTCTTCATAGATAATTGTTATTACATGTTCTCTTGGAGTGATACCTTTTGGAGGCTTTTCATCAAGAGCCCTTTTCTCGATTTTTTTTGATAAATCTAATACCAAAGCAATGTTTACATCAGATTGGATTAAGGCACGTTGAATTTCTTTAACAACCTCTTTAACAGTCTTTTTATCGATAACAGACATTCCAACTAATTTTTTCATTGTATTAGTAAGATTCTCACCTAAACTTCCAAGCATGTTATCACGCGATTAAATATTACTTAATTTAGAAAAATTATATAATTTATATATTAAATAATTATACTTTAATTAACCTTAATAATTTTGGTGTAAAAAAATGTTAGAAAAAGTAATAGAATCATTAGAAAATTCACCTATAGTAAAAAAAGGAGAATATAATTATTTTGTAAATCCAATAAGTGACGGCGTTCCGGCAATGGATCCTGAAATATTAAAAGAGCTTACAGCAGTTATAATAGACAAATTAGATTTAAATGTTGACAAAATAGTTGCAGTGGAAGCTATGGGTATTCATTTAGCAACTGCATTATCCTTAGCAACAGGAATACCTTTTGTGGTTATAAGAAAAAGACAATATGGCCTTCCAAATGAAAAAGAGGTATTTCAAAAAACAGGATACGGATCTTCAAACCTCTACATCAATGACTTGAAACCTGGAGAAAAGATACTTATAATTGATGATGTGGTAAGTACTGGAGGAACTTTAATCTCATTAATAGCTGCATTAAAAGATGTTGGAGTTGAAATAAAAGATACAATAGCCATTATTGATAAGGGTAATGGAAGAACAATAGTAGAGAAAGAGACCGGCATCCCAATATTTTCAATTGTAAAACTAGACGTAATAGATGGAAAAGTGGTTATTGAATCAACTATAGTGGATTAAAATGTCATTATACAATATGGATTTAGAAAAAGTAATATCCAAAATAAACTCCAGAGATGCAAAAACTGTGGGTCTTCAATTTCCAGAAGGCCTTAAAATGCAGGCAACGCAAATAGCTAAACTTATTGAAGCAAATACAGAAGCAACAGTTATTATCTCAGCAGATCCATGTTTCGGAGCATGTGATGTGACTGATTCAAAAATGAAAGGGTTTGTAGATTTAATAATCCATTACGGACATACACCACTACCATTAAAATATGAAGTGCCTGTTTATTTTGTTGAAGCATATTCCAATATTGACATAAAGCCTATACTTAAAGCATCACTGGAAAAACTAAAAGATTATACCAAAATAGGTCTTGTAACAACAACACAACACCTGAACAGACTAAATGAAATTAAAGACTTTTTAGAAGACAATGGAAAAGAAGTAGTTCTCGGATCATCTAAAAATACGAGAAAAGGCCAGGTTCTTGGATGCAATTTCTCATCAATAAAAGGTCTTGATGCCGAAGTCTATTTGTTCATTGGAAGTGGAAGCTTTCACCCACTTGGAATTCACTTATTTACAAAAGAAAAGGTACTGGCTGTTGATCCCTATAATAATGAAATAAGAGAAATGGATGAATTTGCAGACAAGATACTTAGAATACGTTTTGCAAGAATTACAAAAGCGAAAAGCGCTAAAAAATGGGGAATAATAGTATCATCAAAAGAAGGTCAATACAGGATGAAACTAGCTATGGATATTAAAAAACAGATAGAAGATGAAAAAATGGAAGCATACATCTTAGTTCTGGATAATATAAATCCTGATGCATTATTGCCTTATCTTGATTTAGATGCTTTTGTAGTAACAGCATGCCCAAGAATAGCTATTGATGATTCTCAAATGTATAAAAAACCTTTAATAACTCCTCAAGAATTAGAAATAGCCCTAAACAAAAGGAAATGGGAAGATTACCAGCTTGACGAAATTTTATTTCATGAGCGATACAGTAATTAAATATATATAAAATTATTGACATAATTATAATATTAAATTAAAATTCATTATTCAAGTGATAAAATGAAAGTAAAAAACGGAGACTTTGTAATGCCTGGAGAAAGGCTCGGAATAATCGAGCAGTATTTGCCAGGAAAAGGAACCTATGAAAATGAAGGGGATATTGAAGCAACTGTTTTAGGTACTGTAAATATAAATTCTAAAATGAAAACTATCTCCGTTGAACCAAAAGCAGGAAGCCCAGCTACTTTAGAAGTCAAAGATAAAGTATATGGCCAAATCACTGATATTAAACCTCAAAGAGTTAATGTAAAAATTGACAGATTAGAAAATACTCAAAGAGAATTATCCCTCCCATATATGGGTTCAATACACATATCTAAAGCAAAAGAAGGTTATTTAGATAAAATTTCAGATGCTTTTAGAATTGGAGACATTATAAAAGCAGAAGTAGTTAAAGTTACTGGAGATAATGTCGATTTAACCACCGCCAAAGAGGACTGTGGTGTTTTAAAAGCAATGTGTACTCGTTGCAGAGAATATATGGCTACTACACCAAAAAGAAATGAACTTCAATGTAAAAGATGTAATAGAAAAGAAAAAAGAGAAGTTTCAAGCGAATATGTTAATGAATAGGATTTGATATGATGGATGATAACAATATTGAGATTATAAGAGACACAAAATTAGAACTTACATTTATTGTACATGGAGAAAGCCATGGAATATGTAATGCACTTAGACATCTTTTAATGAAAAATCCTGATGTAGAATATGCTGTTTACAATATTGATCACCCTCTTACTGGGGAACCAGAAATGAGTATTAAAACCAAAAGAGGCAAAAGACCAAGAGATGCATTAAAAAAAGCAGCGGAAGAACTTTTAGATGAAACCAAAGAATTGAAAAAGCTTATTGAAGAAGACATATCATGAATAAATATAAAACTCCATCTTTAACAGTAGATATTTTTATATATAACAATAAAAAGGAATTTGTTCTTATAAAACGTAAAAATGAACCATTTAAAGGCCAATGGGCATTGCCCGGAGGTTTTGTAGATTATGGTGAAACTGTTGAAAATGCAGCTATTCGTGAAGCAAAAGAAGAAACAAGTATTGATGTTGAATTAAAACAATTGATAAATGTTTATTCTGACCCTGAAAGAGATAGTCGAGGTCATACTGTAACAATAGCTTACACTGCTCAGGGAAATTTCAAAGATGCAAAAGCTGCCGATGATGCCAGTGATATTAAAATATTCCCTTTCAATGAAATAGACAATCTAGATTTAGCCTTTGATCATGGAAAAATAATTAAAGATGCTTTAAGAATAATATTAAAGGAGGATTAATATGGAATTCTGTCCAAACTGTGGAGGAATGTTACTTCCAAATAAAGGAAAAAATATATGCCGAACTTGCGGTTATGAAACAGATTTAGCCGGTAACGAAAATAGCTATAAACAAAAAGAAGAAGTTGTAGCAAAAGAAAACATAATTATGAAAGGAGAAGATATTAATACACTTCCAACAATGAAAATAGAATGCCCTAACTGTGGACATACAAAAGCTGCATTTTGGCTTCAACAAACACGTAGTGCAGATGAAGCTGAAACACGTTTTTTCCAATGCTTAGAATGTAAACATACCTGGAGAGAATACGATTAGTTGATAAATATTATTGGAGGATAATTATGAAGGATTCAGAAGAAAAAGAGCATAGAATATCTAATTTAAAAGATATGATGAAAAACGTGTCTAACGACAAATATGCTCAAGATTCATTTGAAGAATATGATGAAATGGAAGATGCGTCTGATGATGATTATGAAGTTGTTGATGCAGAAGAAATGATTGATATTTTAAGTAAAGACTACAACAAATATCCGAAAGAAGAATTAGATGTTAATGAAGAATTCATATTCAAACCTGGAAAAGATTCTGAAGACAAAAATGCAGCCTTCAATAATGAAATTAATGGGGAATTTATTATTAAAACAAAATTAGAAGATAGTGATCTTCCTCAAGAACCTCAAAAAGAGTTAGATTATGAAGAAGAACCTAAACCTGAGTTTCCATATGATGAAGATGACTTTTTAGTTGAAAAATTCGACGGAATGTTAAATAAAAATATAAAAGGTTATTCTGTAATAGCAGTTGCAAGTCTAATATTGGGAATAGCATTTATCTTGTTTTCAATATTCCTTTTTAATTTTTCATCTCCACGTGTAGTGGATCATGTAATCTCCGGTGAAACAAATACTACTGGAGTAATATTCCTATTGATTGGACTGTTCTTGACATTCATAGGAATTTACAAGATGAGAGTTGTTAAAAATCCATTTGAAGATGTTGTAGATTCTATAAAAAGTGTTGAAAAAGATAACAAAAATAATAAAACACAAAAAGATACTATTGAACAAAAAAGCCTTGCTAATGACAATAAAGAAGTTAAAAAAGTAGGGGAATTTGACATATCTGAATTTAAAAATAAAATGGACACATTACAAGGTACCAATAACAACAAACAAAACACCATTTCTGATGAAGAAGAATATGAAAAAGCACATTTAGATGATGAATCTATTGATGATATCTTTGCCGAAATAGATGATATTGATGATGTTCCAATTATTTCAGTAGATTCTAAAGAAAAATAAACTACTTTTAATTTTTTTATATGGGCCTGTAGTCTAGTCAGGAATGACGTAGGACTTCGGATCCTAAGGTCGGGGGTTCAAATCCCTCCAGGTCCGTTTAATCTTTAACTTTTACAATAGCCTCTTTAAAGAAATCTGGAATCAATGATTTATAAAGCGGACTTTTAAATAGAAGATTTATATCACTATCTAAAATATACGTATAGCAGGAGTCGTCTTCAGCACGCATTCCTCGTCCATATGCCTGCATTAAGGTCATGACAGTTTTATATGCATACCATCTTTTATCTCTTTTTTGACGCATGTTTACTTGCATATCCCCGAGATATGGAAATGGAATTTTATATATTATTTGGAATCTGCATTTATCATATGGAAGATCCACACCTTCACTCATTGATGGTGAAACAAGAACCAGAGGATTTTCATCATTTTCAAAATGCTCCAATACAGCTTCACGATTATTAGGAGTATGTGAAATCAAACGTGAATTATTGAAGTGTTTGTTAATGTATTGCTGACACTTGTAACTATTTGTATGAATAAGGCCTTTATCATACCTATGTTTCTTAAGAATTTTCTCCAAAATTGAAATTGTTTTTGGAGCTGTCTGTTTAATTCTATTTTTAGACATTTTACCTGCCAAATCTAATATAATCGGTCTTTTTTCACGTTCAAATGGACTATCTACTTTTATCTGATATATTTCATTTGGATTAATTCCTAACCATTTAGCAAATAACTTATGTGATAGGATAGTAGCACTCATAAATATAACCACGTCACCATATTGAAGAAGATTGGATTTTGCATAATGGTGAACTCTTAAAGGTTTAAAAGAAACACTATCCTCATTTGTATCAATAACCCAATTCTTAGGTTCGTTTCTAAGGTTTTGGGAAAGTTTATTAAGTTTTTTTATCATTGATTCAATCTGGTCAGCTTTACTTGCAGATACTTCTTTAATATCAATGTCATCATAGTGTTCAGATATTGCTTCAACTTCCATAATCCAGTCTTCAAGCTCCCCATCTTTAAGCGTTTGTTTGGAAATAACCTTATTAATATCCTTTTCTAACTTATAATTATATAAATTGACTTCCAAAGAACCCATAAGCTTATTTTCAATGTTGTGGGCCTCATCAAGAATTAACAAAGAACGTTTTTTAAAATGTCTAACATAATTAAGCTCAGCTAAAGCATAATCATAATTCATAATAGTAATCGGTGAATTAATCGCATTAGCTTTCTGTTCCCAATAATGACAATGGTCTGATGATTGATAAAAAAGAGATCCCCCATAAGTATCAAAAGCCAATTCAGAATCTAATGTTGGATTTGCCCCTATACCATACTGGCAAATGAAATTTGCAGACCTTGGAGTTGATTTACAGGTACCAATATCACAAGTTGAATCTAATTGATCATTTAAACATCCAAAATTACTTCTCCCTTTAACTAATGGAAACTCAAATTCATTAGCATACTGAGATTGAAGCTGTTTGGTCATGGTTAGAATATATGCAGATTCATATATTTTAGCAAGAGTGGTAGCTATTGCAGATTTACCAGTTCCTGTTCCTGCTTCTAGAATAATATACTTATATCCTTTCCTAATTGCGTCCATAATTTGCTGTATTATATCTAACTGACCAGTTCTTGGTTGTTCAAATGGGAAATTCTCAATGATTTCATCATCAATATAGCTATACTGCTTTTTAATGTTTTCAATTATATTAGAATCTAGCCTATGCTCTTCAATATCATAGACTTTAGGAATTTCATCTTCAACAACACTGGATTTTTCATTGCTAAAGCTAAATAAACCCTTTTTAGATGATTTAGATTTTACAGTTCCACATTTACAATCAGATTTTAGCATACCGCAATTTGGGCAAAAAATAGAATCAGTCATCAAACAATATATTAATTGATTATTATATAAATAAATTATAGAAGTGCATGTGATAACAAATGCTAAAAAATTAAAATATTTAAATGTGATTATATGAGTGAAAAAGGTAAATTATATGGAGTAGGTGTAGGGCCTGGAGATGTAGAATTATTAACTTTAAAAGCTGCAAAAATACTTAAAACCGTTCCAGTAATCTGTTCTCCAAAATCCTCAAAAGAAAAAGAGAGCATTGCATTATCAATTGTTGAACCAATAATAGATGAAAGAGAAGACCGTAAAAATGTAATGCTTGTAGAACCAATATTTCCAATGATTGAAGACGATGAAACACTAGAAAAAGTCTGGGATAGTGCAGCAGAGCTAATAGCACACTACCTAGATAGTGGAAGAGACCTTGCATTTGTTACATTAGGAGATCCATCAATATTCTCAACATTCTCATATGTTCAAAAAAGATTAAAGGACAGATATGAAATAGAAGTCATACCTGGAATTACATCATTTACAGCATGTGCAGCAGCATGTGAAACCCCACTTACTGAAAAAAACCAAATATTAACTATAGTTCCAAAAATAGACGATAGGTTAGATGACATTATGGATTATAGCGATTCAATTGTACTTATGAAAGCATCAAGAAATACTAAAGAATTAGAAAGTTTAATTGAATCTAAAAACAAAGAAAAAACAATAATTTCAGTTGAAAACTGTACACGTGAAGATGAAAAAGTAATTGAAGGTTTTTCAGAAGATAAACCTTACCTTACAACTACAATTATTAAATTTTAATTACCTAAAGCTTCGATTTCAAATGTGCACATCTCATCTCCCATTGTGTAACATTTGACTTCAGTTACTTTTACAGGCAGTTTGAAGTATAAAGTAAACAAAGATTCGAAAATTCCTGCATCTAAATAACAAATAGGTTTACCTGTTTTTGGAAGAGACATGCATTCAAAGCAATCTTCATTAGATATTTTGATTATTTGACCTAAATCTGCAGATAAAATACCTAAACCTTTATCCTGCCAATAATTAACAATATTTTCAATAAAATCATCTAAATTCTCTGAATAAAGTCCATTAAACAAACTAGCTCCTATTTTTTTACCAGTATTATATAAAATTGGATCAATATTAACTCCTTCCTTAATTAACATTGCTCTAAAAGTCTGGAATAATAAAGTAGAAAATGGCAAGTCACAGTTTATAATGTCTTCAACAATATTATCTATATTCTTATCCTCTATATACTCATTAGATGAAGTCATAGAACCTAAAAACTCTGAATTTAAATAAAAAATCTTCTTTCTGTTATCATTAGAATCAATCTTATAAGAAATAATATTGTCTTCTCTTAAAGACTTTAAATGAACAGAAATTGTAGACTTTGATTTTCCAGTGTTTCTAACAATTTCTTCAAATTCCATTTCACTATCTCTCAGCATCTCCAAAATCGTTAACTTAACTTGGCTTTTAATAACATTAATGCCAATGTCTCCTTCTTTATTTGCAAAAAATTGTACTGGTTTTATGTTAGTAATTGTTCCACCAACTTTAAATTGTTATCATAATTATATGTTAATTTCCTATTAAATAGTTAACTATAATTAATTTTTTAAAAAAAAGAAAAATATAGAATTACAACTATTAAAATTAAACAAAAGTTATTTAAAAAAGAAAAAACCCATTGAAACTTTTATTTGAGGATATAAATACTTGGTAAAAACAAACAGTTCGTTTGAAATGAAATAAACTTAATTATTAATATGGAAAATGTTTCAAAATATATCTGTTTTCACTATGCATAGTTTAGGACATTATTTACAAAATTAATATTCGTATTTGGGGGATAATAATATGTTTCATTGTTTAAAACTACGATTGAAATTCCTGATAGTGTTCCTTGGGGGTTTACATATACAATACCATTTCCACCATTAAAGTTTAAATTTAGTGTAGCATAAATTCCATTTAAAAGCTGTGATTTACTATTAACGAAACTACAATTAATAATAGTGCCAGTCACACCATACAAAAAGATAGCACCACCAAATTGAGTAGCAGAATTTTCTACGAAAATTGAATTATATAAAATACCGTTGGTTGCATTCCATAGAACTCCTCCACCACGAATAGCAGCATTACTAGTAAAATTACAATTAGTTAAAATACCATTAACGCCCTCATGACTCCAGTAAACAGCTCCACCATTAGAGGCATTGTTATTAATAAAATTAGAATTAGATAAGGTAACATTAATTCCAAAACAATAAACACAACCGGTTCCTGCTTTGTTACCTGTGAAAGTGGAATTAGTTATAATACCACAAAGACCACCCCATTGAATAGCAGCACCTGATCCTTTAAAACACTTATTGTTGGTAAAAGTACAACCAGTTAAAGTACCATAAGCACCATCCCAACGAAGACCGCAAAGAATGCCTGAGTTATTATTAAAATTAGAACCTATTAAAGTACCATAAGAACCACTCCAGTAAATACATCCTCGATAACCAGAGTTACTTGTAAAAGTAGATTTAATTAAAGTACCATTACTTCCACCCCAACATATACCTCCACCATTAACACTAGCAGTATTGTTTATGAAGTTACAATTTTGTAATGTTCCATGTGCTCCGTTCCATAGAATGGCTCCTCCGTGGCCAGTGAAATTGAAGTTTCGAAAATAAAATATTTCAATCAAAATTATTTGAATAGCTATATTTAATATTTAGAAAAATGGGATAATTAGAATACAGATACGAAAAATCAACCAAATAACAGGAGTTACAAATAAAAAAACAAACTGTTCGTTTAAAACAAAATTTTATATATTATGATATTAAAGAAAAATTATAAACAATTGTAACAATTGTTTGTTAAATTAAATTTTTAAAGGTAATAAGATGAAAGCAAACGCACAAAAAATAGCTGATGGCGTATATTGGATTGGTGTACTCGATTGGGACTTAAGAAGTTACCACGGATACACATTAGATGGAACTACTTACAATGCATATCTCGTTTTCGGAGACGAACATGTTGCATTAATTGATAACGCATACCCTGGTAAAACTGCTGAAATGATGGGTCGTATTGAAGATGCATTTGCACAAGAAGGTAGAGATGAAGTAAATGTTGATTATATTATTCAGAACCACGTTGAGTTAGATCACAGTGGAGTTCTTTTAGATTTACATAAAAGATTCCCTGAAGCACCTATTTATTGTTCAGAAATAGCTGTGGAAGGACTTTTAAATCATTATCCTGGTCTTGAAGGTGCAGATTTCATTACTGTTGGAACTGGAGATACTTTAGAATTTGATGGTAAAACTTTAGCATTCCTTGATGCTTTCCTTCTCCACTGGCCAGACAGTATGTTTACATTACTTGTAGAAGATGGAATTTTATTCCCTAATGATGCATTTGGTCAACATTTATGTTACACTAAAAGGTTTGACACAGACATTCCAGAATATGTTCTAATGGATGCAGCTCAAAAATTCTATGCTAACTTAATCACTCCTCTTTCAAAATTAGTTCTTAAGAAATTCCAAGAAGTAATCGATCTTGGTTTACTTGAAGGAATTAAAATGATTGCACCATCACATGGTCAAATCTGGACCGACCCAATGAAAGTAATTGATGCTTACACCAAATGGGCAACTGGTGAATGTGAAGACAAAATTACAATCATCTACGATACCATGCACTATTCCACTCAAACTATGGCTCATGAAGTCGCTGAAGGAATAATAGCTGCTGGTTATGATGTAGAAATATATTTCTTACATGAAGACGAAAGAAGTGAAATCGTTAAAAGTATTTTAACTAGTAAAGGAATCGCTTTAGGAGATCCTACTATTAACGATGTTCCATTCCCAAGTGTTGGAGATATTTTATTATACTTAAAAGGTCTTAGATTTGACAGAACTGGAATTGAAAGAAAAGCTGTTACATTCGGTTCAATGGGAGGAAAAGGTGGAGCACCTGAAGAACTTGCAAAAGCTCTTGATGAATGCGGTTTCAGCGTAGTTGACAGTCAAGAAATCAAATACAGACCAAATGAAAAAGATAATACAGCTAGCTTTGAATTAGGTCAAAAACTAGTTGAAGCTTGTAAAAAATTATAAATATATTTTAAATGAAAAATAATAATTGGAGGTTACTGTTATGGTAAAATATGAACATAAAATTGGAACTACTAAAGAAACTAAAGTAGAAAAAGAAGTACAAAACAACTTTATGGGAGAAACCCAAGAAGTAGGTATGTACCTTGCAATGTCTAGACAAGCTTCTAGAGCAGGTTATGGGGAATTAGCAGAAGTATTCAAAAGATTAGCATGGGAAGAAGCTGAACATGCTGCAAGATTCTGTGAAATGAACGGAGTTATTGGAGACGACTTAAAAGCAAACATTGAAATGATGTTAGAAGGCGAAAAAATGGCTAATGCTGAAAAAAGAGCAGCTGCTGAAATCGCTGAAGAAGAAGGCCTTGAAGACGCTACCAATTTCTTTAAAGAAAGTTCCAAAGACGAAGGTCGTCACTACAAAATCTTAGAAGGAATTTTAGAAAGATACTTCTAAATTCAAAGAAAGATTTTAATCTTTCTTAACCTTTTTTTATTTTATACTCTTAAATATCAATTTAATATTTTTCTGCTTCTTTTAAAAATTACTTAAAAAAAGTTGTAAGGTAATGTTAGAAAACAAAACCTTCGAATAATTATAAAAAGCTGAAAATAATGCTTGAAACTATTATAATAGCTAATATAATAGATACTGCTTTTACAATTGGCTTATAAGTTTCTTCTTTTAGTTTATAGCTTAAAAGAATTTCCAACATATGTCCCCCATCTAAAGGTTTCATAGGAAGCAAGTTAAATAGACCAACACCTAAGTTTAACAAAAAGATCCATTGGAACAATTCGAATATTGAAAACCAAACCCATGGAAGATTGTTGCCCCAGACATTTGAAACATCATGATTGATTTCATAATGCTTTTGAGCTTGAATGCCAATATAACCTCTTGATTGGTTGTTTGGATTTTTATCAAGAGTTAAAACGTATTCTCCTTCATCTGTTGAAATCGACAGGTTTGTGTTAGGAGTTGTATTGGAAACGATACTCATATAATCTGTTGGAGAATCAATTGATTTGTTGTCAATAGCTTTTAATACCATTCCTTCTTTTAAGATGCCATCTGCCGGTGAGCCTTCAACAACTCTATTTATCTCTATTCCATCTTCTGAAAAATCATGAGGTATAACCATTGTTGAAATAGCTGAGCATATCAATATTGCAATTACTGCAAGAGTGATGTTGGCCATAGATCCTGCACCGTAAACTCTCAATCGAGATAGTTTACTGGATTCTTTTAGCTCTTCTTCATCAGCCTCGACAAACGCTCCTGGAAGAATTGTAAATAGAAGTAGTCCAATTGAGTCTATTTTGATTCCTTCGGTTCTTGACAGTATCCCGTGGGAAAATTCGTGGACTATTATAACAGTAGCTAGTGCCAGTATACCATAGCCGAAAGGAACAAATATCGTAGAACCTGGCATTTCCACTCCTGGAAGGATTATGGAAACCTGAGGAGCTTCTACGATTGTTGTTATAGATTGTAGTAAAATGTATGTCATTAGAAACATTGCTATGTAGCATATTACTATTCCAACATTCATAGACCATCTCCAGAATTTTGGAGATATCTTAACGATTCTGTCAATAAAGCCTGTAAGCCTTTTTGTTTTCCACATTATCACCGGAAATTCGATTTCGAAGCCGTGATTGGAAAGCTGTTTTTTAAATGTTAAAGACAATATCCAGATTAGTATGAAAGCTATTAAATAATACCATATACCATTCATTAAAATACTGCCTCTTTTACCAACTCATTGAATTAAAGAATACAACATCAACCATATCGTCCTTTTGATATCCTTCATCATTTTCGTCAATTATGATATAGGAGTTGGCCTCTACCATTGACCTTATTATACCGGAACCTCGGTTCAGTACATGTTTTGCAACTTCATCATTTGCATTGGCACGAATAAAATCTGTTCTGCCTAGCTGTGAAGGAATTTTAAGCATGGAAACTCTTTTTAATACTTCAAAATTAAATTCACGGCCTTGCATTTCAAATAAAAACTTACGGGCAAACATATCAAACTGAGACATTGCAGCTACAGGTTGGCCTGAAAAAGCAAATACAACAGTCCCATTTACTATTCCTGCTCCAAAAGGTTTTCCAGGTCTAATAGATACTCCATGAAGAAGAACTTCCCCTATTTCTTCAATAACATCAAGGACAACATCTCCTTTAGAAAGAGCTGTTCCTCCAGTAGTCATTACAACATCATATTCCTTAGATGCTTCACTAATAGCTTTCTTAACATCTTCAAAATTATCATTTGCCCTTCCAATACTTGCAACAGCTCCACAATCCTCAATCATTGAAGCTATAGTAAATTGGTTAGAATTAATAATCTGTGCAGGATCAAGCTCATCTTTAGTTGGTTCTACAAGCTCATTTCCAGTTATTATCAATTTAACCCTAGGTTTTTCAAAGACCTTAACTTCACTAAAGCCTGCAGAAGCTATCAAACCCATTTCCTGATATCTAATAAAAGTATTCTTAGGTAAAACAACATCCCCTTTTTTAATGTCTTCAGCTTTAGGACTTACATTTTCACCTGGAGTAACCTGAGAAGTTAAAGTAACCTCATCACCATCAGTTGTAGTATACTCTTTCATCAAAACAGCATCAGCCCCTTTAGGAATAGGGGCTCCTGTAGCTATTACAATAGCTTCATTTTCACCAAGAGTTTTGCTAGACTCAGAACCTGCACCAATCATGTCAATTATTTTAAATGTTTTTGGTGAGGAATTGGAAGCTCCAAAAGTGTCCTGGGCCCTTACAGCAAAACCGTCCATAGCTGATTTGTCAAAAGGAGGAGAATCATGAAAAGATATGATTTCTTCACTTAAAACCCTTTTGTGAGCTTCTTTTAGAGGAATGATTTCTGTACCCAATTCCTTTTTGTGAGAATAAATCTTTTCACGTGCACCATCTATTGAATCTAATTTAGATAGAAACATTTAAACACCCTAAAATGCCATGTACTTTTCTAAAACACCATGATAAGCATCATCTAATTTTTTAACAGGAATGTCAATATTTTCAGATAATTTTAATGATTTTCCTTTAACTTCACCAATAACAGCTACTGGAACGTCAATAGCTTCTAAAATATCGTCGACAGCATCTTCTTTTACAGTAATTAAATATCTGCCGTGAGTTTCGCTGTATAAAAGTTCACATACGTCTAAATCATCATCTGTTAAAATAGCTGATATGTCAATTTCACATCCGAGTCCTGATTTTAATGCCATTTCAGAAAGTGCAACAAGGATTCCTCCATTGGAGACGTCATGAACAGCAGTTATGTTTTTATCCTTATCTGAATCTATGACATTTAAAACATTTTTTCCGTTAGCTGTTTCCTGATCTATCCTTATTCTTGGAGCCATTCCCTCTTCAATGCCGTAAACAGTTCTTAAGTATTCAGAACCCCCTAATTCGTCATAAGTTTCACCAATGAGAAGAATCTTATCATTTTCTTCTTTGAAATCCATTGTTCTTATGTTTTTAATCTTTTCGACACCAATAACGCCTACTGCAGGTGTTGGGTTGATTTTAACTCCTTCTGTTTCATTGTAGAAACTTACATTTCCACTGATAACTGGTGCTTCAAATGCTTCAGCCACATCTGACATTCCTTCAATACATGTTTTGAATTGCCATAAGACGTCTGGTTTTTCAGGATTTCCAAAGTTAAGACAGTCAACAACTGCATATGGTGTTGCACCCATGGATATTACGTTACGAATAGCTTCTGCAACAGAACCTGCTCCACCATGATATGGAGAAAGTTTAGTATGGATTGTGTTTGAATCTGTTGTAAGTGCAATAGCTGTTTCATCATCTATTCTTAAAACTGCAGCGTCATCTCCAGGTTTTACAACAGTTCTAACCTGAACTTCATGATCATACTGTTTAAATACCCATTCCTTACTTGCAATATTTGGTGATGATAGTACTTTAAGTAATGACTCTTCCAAATCAACGTGTTCTATTTCTATTTTTTCATTGTTTTCAGGAACCTCTTCCAATGGACGGTTAAGTGATGGGGGATCTGCTAAAAGTACTGTTGGAAGATTAGCTAGTTCTTCTCCATCATCAATAATGACCATGTTGTTGCCTTCAGTTACTTCACCTATAACTGTTGAGACGATTTCGTGTTTATCACAGATTTCTCTTGCCTTTTCAACATCTTTAGGGTTTATTACAAAAATCATTCTTTCCTGAGATTCTGAAAGCATGATTTCATATGGTGTCATTCCTTCTTCTCTAAGAGGAATAGCTCTTAAATCCACTGCTGCACCATTTTCTGATGAATCTACAAGTTCAGATACACAGCATGTAAGACCTCCACCACCTAAATCCTTAACACCACTTACGTCAATAGTGTCTAAGATTTCAAGTGATGCCTCAAGTACTCTTTTTTTAGTAAAGGGATCAGCAACCTGCACTGCTGGACGGTCTTCTGTTTCACTGTCTGAGGTCAGTTCTTCTGATGCAAAGGTTACGCCATGAATTCCATCACGGCCTGTAGTTCCTCCCATCAAAAGGAATACGTCTCCTACATTTGGAGCTATTCCCCTTACAATCTTATCTTTTTCAACAAGACCTACACACATAACATTTACAAGAGGATTGGTTCTAAAAGATTCATCAAATTCCACTTCACCAGCAACTGTTGGTACGCCTACCCTGTTTCCATAGTCAGATATTCCCTTCACTACGTGTTCAAATAAATATCTTGACTTTTCATCATCTAAAGGACCAAAACGAAGAGAATCAAGTAAGGCTATTGGCATTGCTCCCATAGATATTATGTCTCTTAAAATTCCTCCGATACCTGTTCCTGCTCCACCATACGGTTCAATAGCTGAAGGGTGGTTGTGACTTTCCATACCAACAGCCAAGGCATACTTATCAGTTACAGAAACAAGACCTGCATCATCACCGGGACCTAATATGATATTTTTTCCTTCAGTTGGGAAAGTTCTAAGTATTGGCCTACTGCTTTTGTAAGAACAATGTTCTGAAAACATTACATCTAACATTCCTTCTTCTAAGGAGTTCATTTTTCTATTAAGAATTCCTTCAATATATTCTATTTCGGAATCTGTTAAAACCATATTTAACACCTTCTATAGTTTTATTACATGAATACAGACTTCTTCGCCCTCAATATCCCAATTTTTAATGTAGTGGTCAGGGCTGTCATCTGAAGTTAATTCACAGGTTTCACAATCTTCAATATCTGAAACAATTAAAGTGCGTGCTCTAACTTCATTAATTACAAAATCAAGTTGTGGCATAACAAGATCTTTAAATTTAGTTGTAGTTTTAATCATAACATCAATATTTGCTTCAACATCTAAATCAAGGTCTTTTCTCATGTCCTGAATTCTTCTGATAAGCTCACGAGCCATAGCTTCCTCCATAATCTCAGGGGTAATGTTGGTATTTACAAATACATTTCCACCTTCAAATTCTGAGCTTACAAAGTCGTCTGGAAGTTCTGTGTCAAATAAAATATCATCGCTTGTAAGTTCAAAGGTTTTTCCACCTTCTTCGATAATGAACATATCGTTTTCTTCAAGGTCTGCTTTTACCTGATTTCCGTCAGCATTTTCAAGGAATTTTTTAACGATGCCCATATCTCCTTTAAGTCTTGGACCTAAAGTCTTAAGGTTTGGTTTTGAAATAAATGAGAGATTTTCAAATTCAGTAGCAGTTATAACCTCTTTTGTATTAGACTGATCTTTAATAATATCCTTTAAATCGTCAATAGCTTGAAGCACATTTTCATCCTGTGATACAATTGTAATGTCGCTTACAGGCCATCTGAGTTTATATCTTGCAATATCACGTGCTCTTGCAGATGCTTCTATTACTTCACGTACAACATCCATTTTAGACTCCAAATCTTCGTCAATAGCTTCCACGTCATATCCCCAGTCGTTCATATGGATACTTTCATTTGCACTGTCATCAACACCTAATACAAGGTTTTCATAGATCTTTTCAGAAATATGAGGAGCTATCGGTGCTAAAACATTAATCAATTTAACAAGTGCAGTGTAGAGTGAGTAGTATGCTCCAAGCTTGTCAGGATCATCACTTTCAACCCATGTTCTTCCACGGATCAACCTTACATACCAGCGGCTTAAATCTTCCAATATGAAATTGTTGATTTTACGGGTTGCTTTATGGAAGAACAGATTATCCAAATCTTCTGCTACAGCTTTTACCAAACTATTAGCTCTTGAGATAATCCACCTATCTTCATCACGAAGTGTGTAATCTCCCTCTTTAAGTCCTATCGGGTTAAATTCATCTAAGGACATGTAGGTAGTAGAGAATACATAAACGTTCCAGAGGATATTAAACATTTTATTGATGTTATTCAGTTCATCCCAAACAAATTTAAGGTCATCCCATGGTTTACTTGCCCATAACAAGTAGAATCTTAAAACGTCAGCACCATATTTTTCAATTACTTCTTCAGGGGCTACAACATTTCCCAATGATTTACTCATTTTCTTACCATCTTCATCTAATACGAAACCATGCATCAAAACCTTTTTATAAGGCACCCTGTCCATAGCTATTACCCCAGTACCTAACTGAGAGTAAAACCATCCTCTAGTCTGGTCATGGCCTTCTGTAATGAAATCATAAGGGAACCATTGTTCAAATTTATCTTTTTCCTGAGGATAGTAAAGAGAAGCCCATCCAGCTACTCCTGAGTCGATCCACACGTCCAAAACATCAGGAATTCTCTCGACAGTAGCTCCACAGCTATCACATTTCATCTGGATTTCATCAACATATGGTCTGTGAACCAGTTCCTCGTCATCAACATCAATATCGTTTAAAGCTTCTTTTTTAAGCTCTTCAACAGAACCTACTACTTTTAGCTCTCCACATTCAGGACATTCCCATATAGGAATTGGAATACCCCAATATCTTTGTCTTGAAATGGTCCAGTCTTTGGCGTTGTCTACCCAGTCTCTGAATCTTCCTTCACCAGCCCATTTAGGAATCCATTCCACCTGATCAATCTGCTCCAGCATTTGGTCTTTAATATCAGTTACTTTTATGAACCATTGTTTGGTAGCTAGATAGATAATAGGAGTTTTACATCTCCAGCATACACCGTATCTGTGTTCTATTGTTTCATTTTTATGCATCAGACCTTTACTTTCCAAATCTTCAATAATTTCAAGATTTGCATCTTTACAAAACTGTTCACTGTATTTGCCAGCATCAGAAGTGTAATTACCACTTTCATCAACAGGACAGAAAATTGGCAGGTCAAACTCTTTACCAAGTTCAAAGTCATCTGGACCGTGCCCTGGTGCAGTATGTACAAGGCCAGTACCTTCTCCAAGCTCTACATGACCTCCTGGTAAAATTGTATGAACATTGTCAGTTCCTTCTAATTCAAGCTGAAAGGGAACTTCACTACCTAATGGATAATCGTATTTTGTTCCGATTAAAGTGTCGCCTTTAACAACTTTAACTATTTCATAAACGTCCTCATACTCTTCTATGATTTTATCCTCTTCCCCTTCCTCTTCAGCAGGGACTTTTGTTTTATATACTAACTGTGAAGGTCCTAAAACAGTTTCAACAAGGTTTTCAGCTAAAATAAGAATCTGGCCATCGATTTCTACAAAAGCATAATCAAAATCAGGGTTGATTGCAATAGCTAAGTTAGATGGAAGAGTCCATGGTGTTGTTGTCCACACAAGGAAATATTCAGGCAAATCCTTATCAGAAAGCAATTTTTCGCTTACTGGAAATTTGACAAAAATAGAAGGATCTTCACCTTCAGTATAGTCAAGTTCAGCTGCTGCAAGTGCTGTCTCACAGTGAGGACACCAGCTAATTACTCTTTTATCGTTTACAAGCAAATCTTTCTCATTAGCTTTTTTTAAAGTCCACCATGCAGATTCCATATATTTAGGATCTAAGGTCATATATGGATCTTCCCAATTCATCCAAACTCCCAAATCCTCAAATTCATCTTCCATAGCTACTTTATTGTCCATTGCAAATTCTTTACATTTATCTACAAATTCAGCTATTCCGATTTCATCTTCGATTTCCTGTTTGCTTTTAATTCCCATTAGCTGTTCCACTTTGTGTTCAATTGGAAGACCATGCATATCCCAACCAGCCTGTCTTCTTAAATTAAACCCATTCATGCTCTTATATCTTAAATAGGAATCCTTAATTACCTTATTCCAAGCAGTACCTAAATGAATTTTACCACTACAATAAGGAGGGCCATCTAAAAATGAGTATTGAGGCCCATTAGCTCTTAATTTGTTAACTTTTCTAAATGTATCATGATCCTTCCAAAAGTTCTGAATGTTTTTTTCAATAGATTTATGATCATATGATTTTTCTGCCTCTTTAATTGGCATTTTAATTCTCCTTATAAATTATAAAACAAATTGATACTTATTAAATTAAAATAAAAAAAGTTAAAGAAATATGAAAAAATGAGAAAAATAAAGGAAAAAGGTCTAGAAAGTTCTAGCATTTCCTTTTACAACATTTTCAGTGATGACAGAAATATCTTCTAACCATCTGTCAACGATCCTTTCAACTTTTACATTAACATCGTCTAATTTTATACCATCTTCTAAAATAAGTTGGGTACTAGCTGCTTTAGGTTGATCAATAGGTTTTCCGATTTGACTTAAAACCATGATATTTACTTGTTTAATACCTTCAACATTATCAACGATGTCCTTAGCCATTTCAGTACATAAAATATTGTAGATTTTACCAACGTGATTGATAGGGTTTTTACCGGAAGTAGCTTCCATAGACATAGGTCTGCAAGGAGTGATTAAACCATTAGCTCTGTTTCCACGTCCAACAGAACCGTCATCACCCATTTCAGCAGAAGTACCTGTTACAGTTAAATAAAAACCAGAAGCATCATCAGAATCATCATTATCTGCAGTGTTTACGAAAACCTTAACTTCTCTGTCAGTATATTTAGGAGCTAAATCAGCTACAATGTCTTTTAACTCTTCACGAATAGAAATGTAAGCGTCCTTATCATCTACATATTTAGATACCATAGCGCAAGCAATAGTTAAAGTAATATGATCTTCTTCTCTTAACCCCATAACTTTAATATCCTCACCAACAGCAGGATGTTTAGCTTTAAATGCTTTAGAATTTAATAATTCTTCAGTAGCTAATACTAATGATTCAGTTTCAGATAAAGGAGCATAACCGACACCAAAAGAAGTATCATTAGAACTTGGAGCGCCGTCTCTTTTAAATACATCTACCAAGTCACCAGAACCATGACCGATTTTACACTCAACAACAGCATCTAAATTAACATCTAAATTAATAATAGTATCATCTAAAAATTCTTTAGCAGCTTCGATAGCTACAACATCAAGAGGGAATTTGACTCCTTCATATTCAGAAACTCCCCTACCAGTTAATAAAATATCAATTGGTTTTAAAACCTGACCTCCACCAAATTGAGGATTAGATTCACCAGCAGTAATTTGAACTTCATCAGTATTATGGTGAAGAATACCGCCTAATTCATCCATATACATATTACAAAGTGCTTCACTAACTTTTTGACCAAGTCCGTCACTAATACTGTCCGGATGCCCAATTCCTTTTCTTTCAACAATTTCAATGTCAAGGTCTTCAATATAAGTTTGATTCAATTTATCTACAATAATATTTCTCATTTTATCAACACATATCAATTATTTTAATATTATGTTTTAACTTTATATTTTAATTAATATAAGTATTACTTAAAGACCTTGTAGAAGTGCCAATTACTTAATTGCTTTTCATTGAATCTTAAAATTTTTCCAAATTAACCTATTGTTAAATGTATTATTTGCTTTTATCAGTTAATGGGAAGTGATGTTTCAATAGAAAATTCCTAAAAACATCACTTTTTCATTATTTTATTTCCATCATTATATTAAAAGTCTTGATGATTTTGATTTCATCCTCTCTTCTAATAATTATCTTTAAATGTTAATCTAAAGAGTTTTTGATGTTTTTAATTTTATTTTCAGATAAACCCGTAAATTCCATAATCTGGTTAATGGAAATATCTGCTTTTAACATGTTTTTTGCAATATCAAATTTAGTATCTCTACTACCTTGCTCTATACCTTGCTCTATACCTTGCTCTATACCTTGTTCTAAACCTTGTTCTAAACCTTCTTCCATGCTTTCTTCTATTAATGTTTCTAGTGCGTTGAATCTCATTTTTATTACCTCTAGATATCTTTTTTGTTCTTCTTTGTTTGGTACTAATTTGTTTACAACCATTCCTTGCATTATTTTTATGTTATCTATGTTTTTGGAGTTGATTATTTTTAGTTCTTTGAGAATGTTTGTTATTAGACAGGCTTCGTACAGCATGTCTTTTTGTTGTTGTTTGATTTGATATAGTGGTATGAATGCGAGATGGATTGCTTCTTTTAAAGGTATTTCTTCTTTGTTCTTTATCTTGTTTTTGATGTTATTTAATATTTTATCTCCGTCAAAGTTTTTTAGTGAGTATAATGTTGGTTTGAATGTTGTGTTTTTTGTTTTGTAATGCGTGTTTTCTTTGATTTTTTCTGTGTATATTATAATTGTGTTTACGTTTTCTGTTTGGTAATCGTCTACTATCATGCTGTGGTATAATAGGAATCTTCTTAAATCATTTTTTCTGATTCTTCCTGTTTGGAATTCGATGTCATAATATTCGTCATCGATTTTTAGCACTATGTCCATCATTCTGTGTTTAGGTTTTTCTGCAATATATTCTGTGGATATTAGCTCTGCATTCTGGAATTTTTCATCATAAATGCCTGCAAACTCCACAAAACTCTTCTTAAACATAATGTCCAAGACATTAGAATTCGCCACATTATTCTCATTATTTTCAACTGCATTATTCTTATTTTTTTCAATTTCGTGCTTTCTTGTAATAGAGATCACTGTCCATTTAATCAATAAGAGGATATTTTAAAAAACATGGATAAAAAACCATTCAAACTGCGAAAAAACACAAAAACACACACGCACGCTCACAAAAAATTAATAATAATGAAAAATAACTATAATGGAAAATTTTCCCAGACAAGGAATATGAAAGACAATTATTTCTTGAAAACTAACAGTTTTAATGATATTATATCTGATTGCAATTTCAAGGAGAACCATTCACCCGCTGGTGATAATGTATATTGGGGTTGGACTGTAGAGGAATTTTTAAATAAATATGGTCAAATCAATGATTATGATTATGTTAGGATTAAAAATGGTGTTGGAATCCCCTCAAAGACCATTGTTTTAAATAAAAAAGGAATAGTTATAACCAGCGAAGGTAATGTAACATTTGATGCAAAAGGAGGAAATCTCCACTTTGAAATAACTGGAAATGACGTTTTAATTGAACAAATTACTTTCCGAAACTTCAATTTCACTACTGCAGGTGGAGCAATACAATGGTATGGTAACAATGGTGTATTAAAAAATTGTAACTTCATCAACAATACTGCCAAATATGGTGGTGCTATTCAATGGAGTGGTCCTAATGGTACTGTAACAGATTCTACTTTTACTGATAACATTGCAACTATCAATGGTGGTGGGATTGATTGGGGTGGAATTAATGGTATAATATCAGGTTCTAATTTTATTAATAACACTTCCTATAATGTAGGTGGTGGTCTTCACTGGTATAATGCAAATGGTAGCTTAACTGGATCTACTTTCACTAATAACAAATCAATTAATCTTGGAGGAGGTGTCTTTTGGAATAGTGTAAATGGTGGGTTATCTTATTCTAATTTCACCAACAACAAAGCTAACAGTGGTGGTGCTATTTACTGGGGAGGAAATAGTATTAATGGAATATTAATTACTTCTATCTTTAAGGATAACACTGCAAACTATAGTGGTGGTGCTGTTTATTACACTGTTACAACTTCAATGACTAATTGTAGCTTTATCAACAGTAAATCAACTAACTCCAACGGAATTTATGCAAGAAGTAATTTAAACATCAATAATGGAAATGGAATTATCTATGTATTCATCAATGGAACGCTATCCGGCATTTCCATCATGGTTTTAAACAATGAGACTTATTATTATCCCCCAAGTACGAATATTAATTTAACAGAGTGTTGGCCAAAACTAATTTTTTTGATCAATGTATGATTTTTTTAAAAAA
>ENA-UOJG01001353-UOJG01001353.1-human-gut-metagenome-genome-assembly--contig:-C47-NODE-1353-length-26362-cov-11.274984_pt1 | contig 26362 bp, 26 predicted proteins | sample MGYA00242340_ERZ723887 | MGnify/ENA metagenome assembly ERZ723887 | reverse complement strand
AGACGCGGCTGGCGGCCGCGCCTTAAACCGTATCTTTATTGTAGGAGGTGAGGAATATGCGTATCCTTTTGAAAATACTCTGCGCGCCCGTTGTGGCTGTGCTTGCGGTGGCGGGCTGGTTCTTCACGTTTTTGTTGAGCATTTCCGCCGCCGTTCTCGGCATTGCGGCGGTGGTGCTGGGGCTGCTCGGGCTGTTCATTCTCATTCTGGACAGCGCCGTGAACGGCGTCATCGTACTGGGCGTCGCCTTCCTCATAAGCCCATACGGGCTTCCGATGCTCGCTGCATGGCTCATAGCTCAGCTGCACGGGCTGAGGTACGCCATCCAGAACGCCGTGTACGGCTGAGGGGGTGGCGGCATAGCGGTAACGCGGATCATACCCATGCACGGCGGAAAGAGCGTGGCTTCGGCGCTGAAGCTCCGCACTGACTACGCGATGAACCCGGACAAAACCGAAAACGGAAAACTGATCTCCGCGTTCGCCTGTGACCCACACACGGCGGACGCGGAGTTTTTGCTGGCCAAGCGCCAGTATAAGCAATACACGGGCCGCGAGCCGCGCAGCGACGTAATTGCCTACCAGGTGCGCCAGTCCTTTAAGCCGGGCGAGATCACGCCGGAGGTGGCGAACCGCATCGGTGTGGAGTTTGCAGAGCGCTTCCTCAAGGGCAAGCATGCCTACATCGTCTGCACCCACACCGATCGTCGGCACATCCACAACCACATCATTTTCAACTCCACGACACTGGACTGCCGGGGCAAGTTCAACAACTTTTGGGGCAGCTCGCGGGCAGTGAGGGCGCTGAGCGACACGCTATGCATCGAGCACGGGCTGTCCGTCGTCGAGGCTCCGAAGCGTCGCGGCAAGAGCTACAACAAGTGGCTCGCGGAACAGCGGCCGAGCCTGCTCATAGACATCCAGGCCAAGCTCGCCGAGGGCAAAGGCGCGGGCTATGAGCGCTGGGCGAAGGTGTTCAACCTCAAGCAGATGGCGCAGACCATAATCTTTCTCAAAGAGAACGGCGACATGGACTTTGACGAACTCTCGCGCAGAGCCGAGGCCGCGAACGAGAAATGCAGCGTCCTGACCGAAAAGCTGAAGGCGACAGAGGCGAGAATGTCCGAGGTCGAGGAGCTGAAAAAGCAGGTCATAAACTACCTGCGGACGCGAGAGACCTTCCGTGCGTATAAAGCCTCCGGCTACTCGAAGCGGTATTTAGCCGAGCACGAGCAGGCGATACTTCTGCACCGTGCGGCAAAGAAGGCGTTCAATGATCTGGGGTTGAAAAAACTCCCCACGGTCAAGGCTCTGCAAGCCGAGTACGCCGCCCTCCTCGCAGAGAAACGAGCCACATACCCGGCCTACCGTGAGGCCCGTGCCGAGATGAAAAAGCTCCTGACCTACCGCGCCAACGCCGAGGTGATCCTCGGCATGAACGCAAATACCGGCAAGAGACAAAAAGAGCATGAGCAGCGGTAAGCCGCCCATGCTCTGATTCAAGTTATCTGCTACGTCTCAAAGCCAAGCATCCGCAGGATGCGCCGCCGCACAGAATGTGCGTTCTCCGGGGCTTGCCCCGGCAAGCGATTTTCGGGAGTGTCCGGACACTCCCATTGCTTGCACAACATGCACTTATCAACGAAACAAGCTGTCAAAGCGCGGGTTGTCGCAAGTGCGTTCCGTGTTCGAAATCTGCAACTAATCACCCGAACATTTTGGGCAACCTCATATGAGTCTTGCTCACAGTTTCCATTGCGATTTTTCCTTCAGTTTTTGCTGTCTCGATTGCAACGCGATTGACACTCTCGATCTCGCCAAGTGAGCGGGCCTTTCTTACTAGCTGAACACTACACATTTTGTGTAAAACTCCTGCTAATAACACGGCTTGCTCAATAACACTCTTTTCCCGATAAGAGAACTTCAACCAGTCAGTTTTACTATTTACAATCCTCTGAACCAGCTTTAGTTGCTTTACAAAGAGGCTATACACGTCTTCAATCTCTTTTTTGTACGATGCAGCTTCGGACTGCAGCTCCTCATAGAATACTAATATTCGGTCGACATCCTCTCTGATTTTTCGTGACATTTTTATGTTCTCTGCAGAACGCTTCTCCATGTTGAATCCCATTGCACAGAAAACTATGCCCCCACCTAAGAGTGCAGGCGCAAAAGCAACCGCATTAATTCCCATAACACCAATACCGGCCAGCGCCCCCATAGCGGCACCTGCGCTACTGCCGATTGCAAGCTCAACGCCCGCAGCCAGCTTTTTATACTCGACAGGATCAAAAGTGGGAAGGTCGATTCCTTTAATGTTAGTTCTAAAAATAGGACGCGATTGTATCATTTCAATAAAGTCAGAAAACTCTGCAAATGCCTCCGTGCACTTTTTTCTGCAGAGCCGAGTTCGGCCATTACTGCATCAGTTTTTTCTTTTCCTTCGTTATGTTCTTTTATCGCTTTGGCTTTGATCTCCTCTGCCAAACAGTTCACCTTTTTTGACCTTGCTACTTTTCTAGCACCAACAGCCGCAGCAGCAACACCTGTCGCTGCGCCTCCCGCAGCGACAATCTTTCCTTCTTTGCGGGAGAAAAACTTGCCAAGCCATGAAATAATCGCTTTTATTATCTTTGCAATCATAGTTTCTGTCCCCGCCCTGCTTATCCAAAAACAAACTGTTTGTTCTTATCGGCCATGAATGAGTCAAAGTCACCCGTCCACGGTGTATCCCATTCGCAAGTTTCATAGCAATCAGATAGCACTTCTAGCAATGAGTTCTCGTCTTCTGTTCCTAGTATCCTGTCAGCGACTGTACCAAGCCTGATGATTTCCGTGTGAAATTGATCGGTATCGATCCCAGATATGCACGCTGCTAGCGCCTCAAACTCAGCGGCCCTTTCGCGAAAGTCCTGATCTGGTGTCAATCGCAGGTTGAGTTGTTCAACGGTCTCTTTTATAAACTTACTACGGTCAAGAATAAGCAGAAATGTACATGAAAGAAGACCGCTAACAAGGATAGGCACAAAACTACAAACATATTTGCCAACCGTTTCGTCTTTGCCAACAGGAGTTTTCTCAATTATATTTCCTGCCCACGCTCCAACAATAGAGTTTGCACCGGTTGCCAGAATCACAGTTGCCGTCTGAAGCCTGTCTCCAAGAAGCAAATCGCTTGGATTGAACAGCAAAACGTTACCGGCATGAACTATAGCAGCATATGCGAAGCGAATATTACTGACAGTTCTTTTGTTTGTTTCAAAAAATATATTGCAAATTGTGGTAGTTGTGCTGGCCAGTGCCCCCGAAACGAACCCGCTGCCCAAGCTCCTCAACAAACCTTTATATTTAGCTTCTGCATTCTTTATGCCGTTCTCAGCGCCGCGTATCAGTGCTTCAAAATAACTCTTCAGCTCGCTTCCATCCGGAATATTCAGTAGTTCGGTTTTGCACGCATACCAGAGTTATATAAAGACGAAGCCAAGAGCTTGACGAATGCCCATCTCAATGCCGCGAATGGCAGCAGCAGTTGCAGCGTCGCGCAGAAAGTTATCTCCCAAGTAGTAAGCATGTTCCAGCTTTTGCTCGTATGACTTCCGAGCATTGCGTCCTCCTCGCGCAGCTTTTGCTTAGTGTCATCCGGCAAATCTTTCCCTCTGCCTTTTAGGAACTCATCAACAGAGAGATCTCGTTTGCTTTTGTTGAGGTGTTCGTTTGTAAAGCGCAAATTATCTGGATTGTTGGCAAGGTCAATTCCATCCAGCCCGGCTATAACTCGCCCAGGATCTTCATGTATTTCATACGTTGCAATAACATGATCAAGATTTGCTCGCCGTTCAGCACTTACGCCTTTTGCCATTGTATAAGCTACCGTGTTATTGGACATATAGGCATCATCGTGCATTACACCAGTATCTTGGAAGCGAGTTCTTTCAGTTCTAATGGTCTCTTTGTATCTTTTATCAGAGTGGTATGCCACACCATCGTATGTTTCTCTGGCTTCGTAAGCTTCCCGATTGCTGGCATTTTTATAATGCCCATCGCGTACGCTGCGTAATGTATCAACATCGCCGCCATTTTGATCTGCCACCAGAAAGTCCAGACCAAAAGAAGTAACAAGACTATGTAATATTACATCTTCATACTCGCTCCAGACGTTGTTAAAAACATTCCCTTGCGGATTATGATTCTTTCCACGAGAAAGATGAGCTAATAGTGAGCTGCTTCCCATATATCGATCTCCCATTAACAGCAAGCTGATAAACAGATTCTCATTCTTTCACTAACATCGGATTACGTCGTGGCAAAACATCACCCTGACCGCGCAAAACCGATTCACTCCCCGCCGATTCGGTACCGGCACCATTGTCTGTTGTTGAGCTGCAATTTGTGAGCGGATACATTGCCAGCGGTTTTGCTTGAGCTTGACTGTTTGATTAACTATCGCTGGAACGGTAAGACTTGCGCGAATGCGGCGCAGACTTACGTGTTAGTTACAACTTGCTTTATATAGCATATTAGAGAATTAAGCGTTTTTTCTGCTACAGAAGGCTTTAACTCGCACTCCCACACCACGAACACGCGCCAACCCAGATCGCAAAGCAATTTATAAGTTCTTTCGTCGCGAGCAACATTGCCGTCTATTTTTTTCTTCCAGAACTCTGAATTGTTCTTTGGCCATACAAAATAGCGACATCCCGCATGTCCGTGCCAAAAACATCCGTTTACAAAAACCACAGCCCTGTATTTTGGCAAAACGATGTCCGGCTTTCCGGGAAGCCGGGCATCATTCTTTCTGTAGCGAAATCCTTTTGAAAAGAGGTATTTCCTGACGAGCTCCTCAGGCTTGGTATCCTTTCCGTGAATGCAGGACATATTATAGCTCCGGGTGTACGCCGAATGCACGTCAGCCATGGCGACTTCTCCTTACCCTTCAGAAATCATTATAACCTGTCAGTCTTTACAGGCAGAGCTTCATCTGACCCAGACATAATACGTCCAATAGCAGATGCGATGTTTGCGATGCGGTATACCGCGGAACAATCTCCTTCTACATAAAATTCCTTCACAGCAAGCTTTAGGCTGTTTTTCAGTTGATCTACTGAACTAACTTCCACATTATTCAAAGGGTACGTAATATCAGCCGCAGTCAGTATATAATCAAACGCATTTCTGGACAACGGGCGAACAGAACTCTGCCATGGCGGATTGATTTTTGTTCGGACGGTTTCATAGCCCAGTTGCTCAATATATCCGCCGTCAGGAAGATATATAGGCACTTTCTTTTCAAATTGCCGACAATCCACTAGTCTGGCATAGAAGTTTCCATCTTCCGCTATCAGTATTTCACCTATTGTACCAACCCCAAAATAGTATCTCTGGCTTTTCTCATGTCTATTGCCTTGATAGTAAATAAAAGTGTCGCCTTCGCGGAGTTGGTTCTTGTACTTTGCTGGGTAATGATAAGTCTTAAACAACTCATCCTTATATGAAGACGCGCTATCTACTTTTTGCGAAAGGATAACTAGCATACTTTCACCTCACAACGTGAGAATCTCTGAGAAGAACCCTATTGATTTATCATCCAGGGTACCCACTACAGTGCCGCGGTCCAGTAAGCGGTTCCCAAATTCGCAACAAGTTTCAGGAAGTAACGCACAATTGTGACAAGCTGCCAAGTTGCAAGATTCAGGGCCTTGCCCCAAAGACTGAATACAAACAGGATCAGAAGAACACCACGCAGCATTTCTGACTGCATCCCTGATAATATCCTCAATGTGGCCTCTGGCGCCTTGGCGCACCAAACCGCCAAGCGATCCTTCGGAATCTCCGGATGCTGTGTAAATCAGCACACCGTACATTCCATATTCATTCTCTGTTTTTTCACAGTAAATTCTCTCACGGATTGAGGAACTTCCGTACCCGCATTCAAAGCTCAGCTGGTTGATAAGCAAATGGGCAAATGTGTGAATCAACACGAATTCAGGTCTTAACTTGCCTGTAGAATTAGAACCGAAGCGAGAATTTTTGTAGGTCGTCTGAAGATTTTTAATTCTGTCAGCAACGGCTGGTCTCCTTGCCCACTCTTCAATCCCTTCTTTGCTGAATTCGAAGAAAATGCCTTCACCCTGCACCTGAATTGCAGGCAGCCAATTGTCGTCACCAAGCCTCAGCATTTTCTTTCGATCAGAAATCGGCATTTCTTTCGGTTCCACGCGTGAAAACCCTACGAATGCACGGGTTTCCTGCAATTTGTGTACGAGCGAAATACTATTAAAGTATTTGCTTATTATTGGGTCATAGAATTTAATCAGATAATTTTGGGAGCAAAATGGCTGCGCGTCTCCACCGCTACTTTTAGTAAGGACCCTGTATTCTGCCAAGCGATAAGCATCTTCAGACATTTCTTCTGTGACATTGCCCATACCTTCCAAGCCTTTATCTCTGCGAACAAAAGCCTCATACAGCACGTCGGGATCTACTCGGTTCCGCGTTGCAAGAATATTGATAAAATCATGGTTCCACTCTCCATTTACCCTTGAGGCACGAAGCGTTTCAAAAAAATCATCTAAAATAGCGATAATCCTTTTTTCGGTTTGCTCATAGTCAGCCGGAATGTAAATAGAGCTTCTGGTATCTGCAAACCACACATTTGTCGCGCCTCTGAGAACAACCCTTATTTCTTCACTACCGCATGAATTCTCTTTATCTTCTGCCACGCCCAGCCACGGTTTTGTGCCCTTACATTTATAGCCGATTCTTGCAATTGCTCCGGGTCTGGTGGCGCCCGCGATGCTTTTCCTGGCTCCACAGGCACATTCATAGAAGACGCCGCTCAATGCAGCAGAGGCGCCGCCTGTGCTCCTTCTGATCTTGCATGTTCCGCCGTTCTCTATAGGGACATACTCATGTCCACTGCCATAATGAAGCCATTCGGCGACTGGGAAATCATCTATGTGTCCTTCGGGGCATATTACAATAAAGCGTTCGGGCATCAGTTTCCTCTTATGCCTAAAAGAAGGATTGCACTTACGACCGTTTGGCCACTGATAACAGTCACACTCTGGCTGCTTTTGGTAAAATGTTGTTTTTTGCATTGTTCCGCAGAATGGACAGTAGTGCCATGTGGGGAACCTTACAGCAGGGATTTTCAATAAACAGTTTAGTGGATCAGCATTCTTTTCCCTATAGTCAGGCGGCCAACGAAGCTCCTGCACACCCAGACGGCGCTGTAAACGTTCGTCCTTAATAATAAACGGAGCGGTGTCATTATAGCGCCACATATCCAAACCGGCTATCATAAGGGATTCGTCATTGGGAAACGGTACAATCGCTCCCACACCCCAAGGCCCAATCAAAGCGCTTCTTCGCATTGGCTTATTTGAATGTGCCATCTTCAACCCTCCGTTGCAACGTATCTGTTAGACAGGACTTCCGCTTCACAGGAAGCGTCCACATTCCGCATGGAAGTAGGAGTTTCCAGCCCTTGATCTCCCCATGCTTCATTTGGGTGGCTTCCCGCAGGATACATCAACGGGACAGGGTCCGCATAAGACCAGTCCGGGTTTCTTGCAGGTTCCCATTTTCTTGGATTCCAGTCCTCCCAACATTGGAGTATGTACTCTATACGGTTCAATGTTGAGTTCAGCTCTTGGCTGTCAATGTCATTCACACGATTTTCTATTATATTCTGCACCCTTTTCCAGAGCGCTTCATTTGGGTAGACAGGTGGATCTTCGTTGAATTGGCTGTCACTCTCCAGCCTCATCATACCTATCATAATAGCGTGCAAGGCCCTCTCACGGACTGGTGCCGAGAATGGAGTTACACTGGTAGGCTCGACATTGCAATATACTCTGGAATGATACGATCTGAAATGTTCATAATGGGACTTGTCGCGAGGTCTGCCGGGCCGGTAAAGCACAAACACAATGCCAGGGGCTTCATCAGCATTTCTGCCCACACGACTGGTCGCTTGGATGTATTCCGAAGTTGTCTTGGGCTGCCCCGCGACTGTCATCAGGCCAAGTCTGGATACATCAAGACCAACAGAAATCATATTGGTAGCAAGACATATGTCTATAGGATGTTCTTTTACCTTGCCCTCTGCATCGGCTTCTCCTGGGTATTGGATTCCAAGATGAGCAAGGCTTGCAGTGACATCACTGCCGGAAATTCGGCTGGTGAGTTCTTCGTGCCGCCATATATATCTCCTGTTCCTACGGTATTCATCCTCTGCAGGATACCGCTTGTCTTCAAAGCGGCGCTTATACATGACATCCAGCTGCTGGTCAATATCTGCACGAATCCATGTTGCGGCCTGTCCGAGTTCTCGAATGCTGTTGTAATATCCCATATTTGTCCAATATGGATCCCTGTCCGGCTCCTTTTCAACTTTCATCGCCTTTGCTCCATACAGCAATGATGCAAAGAGGCGTATAGCTGTCGTGGCGTCAGAAGACGATCCTGTTGCGAGGATGCCCACATACCTACGACCGTTTTGATTTTGGTCTTCCCTTGCGAAGAATGAGTTGCCTGAATCCAGGCCCGGAGGCGGGAACTGGAAGACGTTCTCCTCTTTACATCCATATAATGCGTGGCACTGGGTTTTTGCCCGACTAATCGTTGCCGTTGAAGCAATTATCTTGGGATGTATCTCACCGGATGGAGTTCTTGTCATACAGAGTTCATGGATCAGCGTTTCATAGTGTCCCACCATTGAACCCAGGGGACCGGAAATCAGGTGAAGCTCATCTTGGATAATAAGGTCAGGAGAGGTCTTTTTTTCGCCGTTTTCATAGCCGAAGAGACACTGTGCTTTGGGGCGGAAAGGCAGCATCGCAAACTTATCTACTGTACCCAGCAGCAAAGTGGGCGTTGCTTCATAAATAGCATCATCCACCACAAATAAAGGAAGATCTTCCTTTGAAAAATCGCAATTGTTGTTGCGGCAGCGAAAAACAATTTTTGCTTTTTTATGCGGTCCAATCACTTTTTTGTATCCTGCGATTTCCCAGATGTTACTGCGCTGTATGGCTCCCATTTGCGCGCCGCACCAAGGGCATTTCAGTATAATGAAAGGGTTCTCCTTACCATCTTGCTTCAGCTTATCGAATTTTTTAACAGCACCTTTTGCCCCATCCATACTGTTCGGCGTGGTTGTACCACCCACCCAGAGACCAATAGTGATTCTGTTTTTACCAAACAGTTCCTCGTGGTCTCTCCGAATCAAATCGCAGGCACAAATCAGTGCAGAAGCACGCTCGTACTGCTGTGCGGTCAGAAGACGCAAAGTATAGCGCATGAGAATTGCAGTGCCTTTGTCGTCCTTATTCAAAATACGACGAATAAATATGGTATACGCCGACAGCGCAAGGTATGCCTCGGTTTTGCCACCTCCTGTGGGGAACCAAATTAGATCCACAACATCGCGTTCGCTGCACTTCCTGTCATACATGGAGCGCAGGTTCATAAGCACGAAGGCAAGCTGGAAAGGACGCCATTTGCCATAGCGGTTTTTATTTCCGTACCATGTGCTCTCATCAGTTGCTACAGGAAGCTTAACCGGATCAGCCATGCGTATATCATGTTCTCCATCATCCACCCATCTCTGCAGAGGCAGGTTATAGTGGAGTTGTTGCATCAGCATGGCCAGATTCATATACTGAAAGGCTGTCCGCACATCCTCATTTTGTTCTAGTAAGTCAACTCCTCCTTCCATACGGGATAGGCAAGTCTCACAGTTTCGAATGTGCCTGTCTGCTGTAATTGTATACTCAGGGGATAAACTTTGGCGAAGGGTACGCAGTCCGTTAATCCACTCCTGGTATTTCTGACACATAAGATGCAGCTCTCTGACCGTATCAGTGAAACTTCCATAGGGGCTCATTTTCAGCATCTCGAGTGATACCCCATCAATCACGCTGGGGACAATAGGCTTGATATCATATTTGGGGAAAATTGCCGTGGAAATCCACCTGACAACATTGGCGTCCTCCCAGTCAGCTGCACAGCCATGTCCTATTGCATAATTATGGACATCCCGATATAAAAGCTGGTTGGAACGATAATCTTCATCTTCGGTGATTCGTTGCTCTTCAGAAAGCGGAGAGAAACCCTTGTCTGAAAACAGCTTAAATTTGACTTGGAAGAAGCAGTCATCATCCTTGACTGAAGTATCTTTTTTCACCTTGGCGTTTTCCAATGTAAAAGTGTAGATCGTGCTGTTCCCAATCGCATATCGGTATGTAACATCAAACTGCAGTCCCGTATCCAGAACAGGGATTTTGAGCAATCCTTTCTCTGCGGTTGGCAGCTCAATCGCCTTTCCATTGTTTTTCCAAAAGAGCGGCGTTCTTGGATATGTTGTAACTTTTTCTTCAGTTCTAGGATCAGTTCTTGTTAGAGTAGCATATGTACCCGCAGATACTTCAGCGCGGATTTCATCATCTTTTTTAATTGCAACGGTGATGCTCATTGCAGATTGCCTGTACGCATTGGAGCGGTTGATTAATTCCTCCGCGTCCTCAAGAAACTCAGTAGCCGAACCTGAGCCCTTAACAGGTACATCACCGTGATCTTCATCGTCAGAGGCCCCTACCGGCTCACTTTCTCCTTCGCGGGTATCCACGTCTGTGTCAGTTGTTTCTCTGGGATACAAAATGCCCGCTATATATCTTATCCGTGGAGGGTCGGTTGTCAGAATCTCTTCACCATTGCTTTGGGTCATACCTGGCCAATCAATGGGATCCGGGCCAATAAATTCTTTTTCTATAAAATCAATCAACTGATCCCGCCGCGTATCACCCATGGAGTAACCTCCTTATCAAAAGATTGTCGTACTCTCTCTTGGCTGCATCTGACTCTAAGATAAACAGACCTGAACGAGCGCGACTGAGTCCGACATACATAAGCTTATCAGAAGAAAGCCCTTCAATATCAGTCAGAATAATTACTGTATTCTCCAGACCTTTATATGCCTGAATAGTGCAGAACGTTGTGTCCGTGGTACATGGCACCTTAAAATCCGTTATTTTATACCCCTCAAGAATAGAAACTACAGAATCATCTCTGCGCTTGGGAGACAGAATTGTAATCTTATCAGGGCTGATATGTGCTTCTTCCAGCTGACGCAACAGCGCTCCAAGCTTTTTGCTTTGATCTTCCATTGAAGACCAGGTAATGTATTGTACCGGAGGTCCGTCAACATTTGTCCAAAGGCCGTTGGAAGCGTCAAAACCTGTTATCGTTTCGATTTCCTTACATATTGACTTTGTGTTCCTGCAGTTAATTGTAAGCTTAAAGCGAATGAAAGAAGTTCTCTCTTCAAGCTTGTCTATCATTTTTTGCCCGGATGTGCCATCAGCATAGATTGCCTGCATGGAAAAATCTCCGAACATAGTCCAGCTGCCTCTGGAAATTCCTTTCTGCAGGCAAGCATCCATAACCTCCAGATAGCTGTCTTGTATCAGATCCTGAGCTTCATCCACGACGATCTTGTCATATAAGCATTTGCAATCCACCAACGCCTTGGAAGCAGCACTTGGAAGGACTTCCTTATAATATTGTTGGACCATATTTGTGTCATGTGGATACGATGGGAGCATGCCCGCGCCCATTGCCACACGTGTCATATACTTATGAAATGTCCCGACATATTCAGGGCGCACATTTTCCGGGACAGTCTCAAAGTAACTGCTCAGCCAATTTGCAAGGTTTGTATTGAAGCAGAAGAATGCTACCTTTTCTCCCGAAGCAACAGATTTTTTAACTTCTTCGATTGCAAGGAGAGTTTTTCCTGTACCTGCCGGGCCTTGAATGAGGCACCTTGGGTTGTCATCGAGTTGATCAAGGCACCGGTATTGCTCTTTGGTCAGCGCAACAATGGCATCGTTTGAATTCTGAAACTGTATGCCTAATGGGACTACATAGTCAAAATCGCCTCGAAGCAATGTTGCTATGTATTTTATATCGGATAAATCCGGAAGCTTGGAACTGTCAAGGGCACCATAATGTGATTCCCATTTAGCCTTGACACCGTCCGAAAGCCGCTTAATAAACTGAGCTACCATATTACCGTCGCGTGTGTCAAACACCTGCCATTGTTCCTCGTCAATTCCAGTACAAGTAAACTCAATATCCGGGAACATGACGCCGTAGCCAAAAAGCACTTTGCCGATGTGCAAATGGGCAATATCAAGTCGGCTTTTTATCGAATCTACAATACTGAAAATACCATCCCTGGCCTGATCAAATGGCCCACGGGCTTTACAGCTTGTCTTATCATATCTGTCTGTAAAACACCATATTCCATTTTCCCGGCTGACCCTGCCCCCTTTTACTTCAAGGGCAAAAATACCGAGGCCAGGGGCAAGAACAAGAAAGTCTGTTTCACCATATATGACCTTATTGTGTGTCGTAATTCCAAGCGAATGAAGAACTATCCACTTGTCTGTTCCGGGTGCATTTCGAAACCACTCAAATATTCTTCGCTCTGCATTGGACTTTACCTCCGGAGAAAGAACAGATGGTATCATCATAGACATAACGAAACTCCTTGCTCCTCATCAAAAAGGCGGTTGGTATCTGCAATGTCAACCGTTACAGGGGCTCCGATATCAATTATCTTCAGAATGCGAACCGTTCCGATCCCATCAACCTGCATTTCTATTGGCTCCCAGATATTGAACGGATCGATATCACCGTATTCCTTCAAAGCTTCGACGATCCTGCTTCTCAGTTGTTTTGACAACACCTTGCCCGCCAGAACATGGGCACTACGGACTGTCTGAGCTGCATCGTACACCTGGTCCAACAGTTCCTTCAGAACGCTGCTGTCGGTTGCCTCTGCTATATATTCAAGATCCTGTTTGCTCTGCGGGGCAATAACATCCTCGTCATGTATCCATCCATGCACTGACTGATAACCTTTGGAACAGCCTGCATCCTTCAAATGCTGAAAAATCTCTTCGTCAGAGCAGAACAGGGTTTCAATTTTCAGAGCTTCCTTCCATTTCCCCGCCATTTCCCTTATTCCTGTTTTCCCGGAACGTGTTAAGATCACATCAGCCATTTCGCGAATGAGGTCTTTGTCAGCTTCACGTACAACAACAAAATCTCCCATTTTCAATTGGTCTGGCAATACAGAATCTATTCTATCCGAATCGTTCATAATAATATCGGTCGCAGATATAACCTTATGCCCTGCACGATAAAACGCCAGATATCCGCCTACATAGTTTACTGGAATCGCCTCTGTTGTTTCATCAGCAGGATTTTGTCCACCGTTGGCAACATATTGGCTATATTTATTCTCCCTGAGGACCATTTCAATTTCAGCAAACTCGTCTGTCTTTGGAGTATCCTCCGGAGCTGGTTGCACTGGTGTAAATCGGCTAGCAGACACATGAATCATGCCCGAGGAAAAAGATTTTTCTACAGTTTGCCGATTGTAAGTACCATCCAGAGCTGCGTTCCATCTTGTTGTGTCGTAGTTCTTCCAGCGCTTTTCGTAGTCATACAGCAGAACTGTGTACATTTGGGTGTTGAATCCATAAAGGATTTTTCGCATTATAGCGCGTTTCAGCCAACCAACAACAACTGTCGCAGAAAACTGTGTTGCCTGAGCCGGATAATATTCAGCCGGATAAAGAACGTAAACTTGCGTAGCGAGCCGCTGCCTGCGACACCACATCTGCCAATAGTCCTGTACGTGCTTTTTTTCAGAACGTTCAGGCACAACAATACAGATATTTTTAAATTTCCCTATTTGCAGTGTATTTGCCAGAGCCTCTTGTTTTGGAAGCTTATATCCCATCGTGAATACATTTTTCAAACTATCTATGACAGCAACATAGTCAGCATAGATTCCCGGTAGCAAATAATTCTTTTCACCGGAAAGAAGTTTTTCGCACTCATCCAGAACAAGTCTCGGCTGAGAAAGCCGGGCATCAGTAAACGGTACTGTCTCGCGAAGGGCAATGAACGCAAGGGAAATCAGTTTGTCAAATAACTTGATAATTTGGGCTGACGTTCCCTGCGTCTCTGGCCTGTGGCGGTAAAGGTTTTTGATGGCAGTGTTGATTTCTTTGCCATCCACCATAAGATATTCGATTTTCCGCATCGCACAGTGCTTAATTTTCAGGTCAGAACTCAGAGCGTTCACATTGTAAAGATCATTTGTAATGCTGGATTTATCCCATCTCCAAAGGTTGAACTCCCTGTCAAGAAATGGCTGCAAGGCAAAGGAGTTAACAATATCAGTTACGCACGTAATTGGAACGTCTAAACGCATAAGTTCATCAAGTGCATCCATCTGGCTCACCAGTGCGTTGGCATTTGAACCGTCAATAATAATTGATTGTATGGGATGCCCTTCCCCCGCAAGAGCTGATATAGCATACATGTCTGACGCAAAAATAATGGCTGGAATTCCTCCAAGCTGACCGGCACCTATGTTTTTTATATTCCCTTCATAATCTGCATGGCCTGCCAGAAGAATATCTTTTAATGGCCGGCCACATAATTTGCAGTCATAAAACATTTCTTTGGCATTGATCACTGAAGTCATGTCCACTATGGAGCTATCCATGTGTGTCCGGTAATCAGCTAGCAGCTTAAGGAACTTTTCGTCTGTTGAAAGATAAGCAGAAATTTCCTCCAACTTTTTCTTTTCTTCAACATATTGAGCGTATGTGCTTAAGCGTCTTTGCGTATTAGTTCGTTGAAAAAAAGGAAAGTGCTCGATAGGAGCGTTGATGATAAGAGGAGTACCCTTATCGGCAACCTTAATTTTCATTCTTTGTTCGCTGTTGTTATCTTCAATGCCGACAAATTCAACTACAGTATTTCCGAGTTTTAGTTTTTCGCCAGGTTTAAATGCCTCTGGGTCATAGGCACGCTCAATCTTGCCTTCTGCTATATTGTGCAGCAGTTTGATCAGCGTAAAAATAAAAACCGATTGAATGCGTTCGGGAAAAACAATAATGTTGAACTTTCCCTGATTCTCAATCATTTTGTCGAGCATTAAAACACTGGCCTTGATAATTGGCGGAACACCTACAGTATGAGTGTCCCTTTCAAGGGACAGACTAATCCCGTCGAAGCTGCATTTCTGCGCAAGCAACTGAGATACATAGTCACTCCACTCCAGCACGGTCTCCCCCCCACTTAACTATCAAGTAATGAAACCCTTTTCAAGTGCATCCTTATATGCTTTCACCGCATGTGTTGCTTGCTTTATGCTGGGCTTTTGTCCGCGTCCGACCAGAGCACCAACCGAAAACAACAAGCTACGCTGCCACGGCTGAAAGTTTTTTGTCTCTTTCGCCCACCGCGACAGAGCAAACCATGTCTCTGCGGGGATAGACGCAGCTTCGTCAATAAGTGCAAGTTCATCTTCCGTGAGAGAATCAATGCTTCCGGTCGCTGGTTGATGGACGACAGCAGGCCTTGACACCGATAAGAGTTCCGACTGTAACTCATCGCTGAGAATAAATTCATGCTCACGTATTGTTTGCCAGCATTTTTCCTTTTTGCACCATTCTCCTATGTTGGCCCCTCCAGGAGGATTTACAATCAGCTTCTGAATAAACCTAGAGATTAAAACAATTTCGTTCTCAAGGGCTGGAGTTAATGACTGCTCTTTCCATATGCGGTCCAAATCAATGCGCTGAGCTGTCTTGAAAGACAGAAAAGCCAGAGTGTATGTAACAATATTGGCCCGGTATCCACCATATTGCTGTTTTTGAACAAGCTTTTCTGCCTGACGAAAAAGAATGGCTTTAGCAATGAGGTGGTGGTAATAAATTTCGTCCGGAACAAATCCTTTTCGCTCATTTAATCGGAGCATGAATTTGTGAAAGTTTTTTTGCGCTCCTTCGCTGACTTGCCACGGGAGCTGATCCCAGGTGTTTTCATACTTGGCCAAGTCAGTCTTTGTAAACAAGGGATGGTTTTCTTTGTATTCTTTTTTTCGTTTCGTGGTAGATTCACGTGTGAGCATATCCGCATACTGACCGCGTGCACGTTCGTAAAACCAGTTTTTTGGCTTCATGCCGCCCTGAGAAGGTGCCCAGATAGTGCGAGACAGTTCTTCAATGCGCCTGTGAAACGGGTCATTGGCCGAGAAGTCTGCAATCTGAATTTTGTTTTGAGTATTGGCATAGGTTGAAATTCTGGGAACGATCTCATCCATATCCGCTTCAGAATGTATAACTGATATCTTCATTTGGACGAAAACCTGAGATAGATCTACTGGTATTTTTCGATCATTCCGTGCGTTAAAGATAGATGCAGTGGTCTGGCCTCCATTAACAATCTGCATATCACGAATACGCTTAATAGACGGCTTCCCGTTTTCATCACGAATAATTTCCACGCTTTCTGCAGTGACAGAAATACCATTGTTATAAGCCAGAAACATATCCGGTTCTTCACGAAGTGTGTCACGGATACCTTTATTAACGTTGCCTTTCACTTGTAAAAAGGACCGTACATTCTTCTCCAACAAGCGATCCCGAAATTCATCGTAAAGATCTGCAAGCAGATTGCCGTTAATTATTGCTAAATAAACACTGTATTTATCGCTTACATTGTTTTCAATGCACGGTATAGACATATGGAATTTCTCTTCGAAATCTATTTCTATGGTCTCGCGCATTTTGCCGGATGTAACGCAGCGATACAAGCGGTCAATGTCCCACAGGTAGAAAGAAACTTCAGCACATCCAATGGTAATGTTCTTTAATGCAATCGACTTGACCAAGCCATTTGTAAGTGCAAAAATCCTCACACGTTTTATGCTGCCCTTATTTTGGTAAAGAGTTATGGCAAATTCGTATGTGTCATTATCTTTCTGAAAGGCTGTGTACAAGTCGTTAGTGGCTTTGTGGTATAGCTGGATTGCACGCTTTATGGCTGCGTCCACATCCGTCTGAGACACCGACCGTGGTTGCTCGGCATCAGAGTAAATGCTGACAAATATATCAACTGATTCATAATCTCCGGAAACTGCATATGCATTCAGCTGAAGTCCATATCCTCGGAAAGGGCAAATTACAGGGTCTGTGACTTCGCCCGCCTCTTCGAGATATTCAAGCATTACATTGGTGAAAAAATCTTCAGATGTCCATCCGCTGGTTTCCCTGTCGCATGCACACAGCACTTCTTCTCTGAAAGACCTGTAGAATCCATCAAGAGTTTTATTTTTCGGCATATGTTTCTCCTTCAGTAAAACTAGCCAATAGTGCGGCTGCGACACTGTAAGCCAAGCAAACAGGAACTGCATTACCTATCTGTTTATAGGCAAGTGTCCGTGATGGTCTGCCTGACGCAGATTCAAAATAGTAATTATCAGGGAAAGTTTGGATTCTAGCTGCTTCCCTTGGCGTAAGAGACCTGTTCTGCCTTATATCAGGGTGGATAAAATAATGACCATCACGAGAAATATGTGCAACAACAGTCTGTGAACAGTTAAGGTCTCCGGCCACGACCTTAAATCTGTCAAGAAAACTTTTCGTATTACGGTGGGTACGCAAGCGTTCAGGAAGATCCGTATAAGCTACCCTCATCTTATTCTTGTTCCAAGTTTCCACAACGATCCTGTATATCTCCAAGTCCTGTTCAGTGTTAGGCCGTGCCTGATGATACGTAACGGGCTCTTTATCATATTCTTTTATTCTAGAACAAAACAGGTACTTTCCTTCATAGTGGGCTGTTTCCACAGGTGCAATAACACCTTCCCCAGCTTTAATTTCGGGAAGATCGCAGAATAATTCTCCAACTTTGCAATTGCACTTAACAACAGGTATTTGAGGATAAAAATCTGTGTTTTCACCGCGGCGGCCAATCAGAATAATTCTTTTCCTGTTTTGGAGCACACCATATTCTGACGCATTCAGTACTCGAAAATCTGTCGTATAACCGCATTGTTTAAACAATGAACGCATATTGTCGAAATGTAAGGTGCCGTCTTCGTCTTTGGCTGACAGAAGGCCTAAAACATTTTCAAATACAAAGTATTTTGGCTGATACTTTTTCAGGAATTCTGCATAAAGTTTGTACAAATAATTTCTTTTGTCTCCAACCATATTTGTTTCAGAGCGAGCCCGCCCGGCAATGGAATATGCCTGACACGGTGGCCCTCCCACAATTAAATCAAGTTTTTCATCTCCAAGAAGAGCGTCTATGTCCTTAAAAATACTTGGTAGCGTCTCTTCAGAAATCTCATAGTTCAGAACAGACTCCAATATCTCTTCAGGAATCAGATTATAAAAGTCTATACGGGACATTTTGCCTTTTAAGTAATCAGTATATGGCATAATGTTTTTTTCATTTCTTAACCAATGATATGCCGCCCGCGTTTTCAATGTGTAACACGCAGCAACATCCATTTCCACGTGGGCAACTGGTTCATATCCCGCCCGTATAAATCCCTCGGACAGTCCTCCAGCTCCTGCAAATAAATCAAGATATTTTACCATAGTCATCACCTCGTTTATATCAGCGCCAAGGAATTTTTTGCCAGGCAGATAGATGAAATATGAGTAATTTCAATCAAGTAAGTAAAAATCATTGCAAATTACAATAGAATACTTTGCCATTTCTTAAGTTTATTCATCTTATTTAAGAACAGGCGCTGACGTAAACCGCTTAACACTCAGCTTATCATTTTGCAATATGCAGTCTGAATATAGCTGGTAAAATGGTAAAACAAAAAGTGCCCCGCCAACTGACAGAGCACCAATATTACCTATATCTGCCACGGCATTTATATAATCAACCTTATTATGATTATGATTCATTATGATTATATCAGAGCTGACAAAAAGATACAAGAAAAAAGAGGAATATTTATTATGCTTTGCCAGCAGCACAAAACAAATCCACCACCAGCACATCGTCCAGGACCACGCTCACACCATCCTCAAACACCATCGTGCGTTCCACCTCGTCGATGCGCTTGAGGACGCCTGTATGCGTCACGTACGCTCCGCCGGCTTTGCGTGCATCGGGCACGAAATAGGTCACAGTGACCGTTGGGTTATCCAGCGTTGAAATGTACTGCTGCTTATAATCGAGCTCCGCGCGCTCGTCGGTGCTCAGCTCTATGCGCTCATCTGTCAGCCTCGCCGTCTCATCTATGGCGGCGTCATACCCCGTGAGTGCCGCGAATGGCGAAAACTGCGCCGCCCGGTCGCTCATCGGCATCGGCTCATGCACAGATCTCGGGCGCGGTAGATCTATTATATCGTCATATTCGCTCACGCCTTGTGCCCTCCTATCTGCCCGTTCCTGTCACGCATGGTCGCGCCCTCCTCGTAGTTCATGCCGCGCAGAACAGCGTTCTTCCCGTACTTCTGCTTTATCTTCAACAGCGCCGCCTGCTTGCGCTTCTCGCGCTCCAGCGCGGCGTTTTCTCGTTCGCGCTCGGCCTCGAGCTCAGCATAATCCGTGAAGAGATCAAGCTGCTCGGGCGTTTCCTCACTCGGCGCATCAGCCTCCGGTATCACATGGCAAGCCGTTATATTCAGGCGTCGTATCAGCAATTTTTCATCCACCACGCGGTCAAAGAGCTCAGCCGCCGCGTCCATTATCTGCTTCGTCGAGGACGTATAGCGCGGCAAATTGGCCGTCCCGTGCGAATGTTTGGGCTTCAAACGCCCGTATCCGTCACGGACGACCTCGCCCTTATACTGCGCACGGCGCTTTGCGTCCTTGATGTTCTCCACGTCATATCCGATGGTGACCACGAGCTGGTCGGTGAGCAGCTTCTTTGCAAACAGGTCCATTGAAAGCGCATCCGCCATCTCCCGCAGCACAAGCCGCGCCTTCTCCGCCGTGTACGGTTCATGCAGCACCTGCCCGGAGCCCAGGCTGTTGCTCGCGGGCCTGTACGCCTTCACGGCCTCGATCGTACACGGCTCATAGCCCCAGGCGTGGTCAATCAGCAGCTCGGCATTCTTCCCGAAGAGCTTGAAGAAAAATTCCTCGTCCGTGAGCGAGCGCCGCGCGACGTCGCCCATTGTGAACATACCGTGCTCCTCAAGTTTCTTGGCGTAGCCTCTTCCCACGCGCCAGAAATCCGTGAGCGGTGTGTGGCTCCACAGCTTTTCGCGGTAGCTGCGTTCATTCAGCTCAGCTATGCGCACGCCGTTTTTATCTGCGGGTATGTGCTTTGCGACTATGTCCATCGCGATCTTGCATAGGTACAGGTTCGTACCTATGCCTGCCGTCGCCGTAATGCCAGTCGTATTTAGCACGTCGAGGATCATCTTCATCGCCAGCTCGCGCGGCGTCAGGCCGTAGGTTTTGAGGTAGCGCGTCACATCCATGAACACCTCGTCTATTGAGTATACTATGATGTCCTCCGGCGAGACGTATTTCATGTACACCTGGTAGATCCGCGTGCTGTACTCCATGTAGTATGCCATGCGCGGAGGCGCTATAAGGATGTCCACGGCGAGGCTTGGGTCCCGCTGAAGCTCCGCGAAGGAATGCGACTTGCCGGTTAGGCAGTGCCCGGGCGCGTCGTGGCGGCGGCCCACATTTGCCTCACGCACGCGCTGCTTGACCTCAAACAGGCGGCAGCGGCCGCCTATCCCGTAGCTCTTGAGGCTCGGCGTAACGGCTAGGCATATAGTCTTGTCCGTGCGGCTCTCGTCTGCCACAACTAGGTTCGTGTCCAGCGGATCAAGCCCTCGCTCTCTGCACTCGACCGAGGCGTAAAAGCTCTTGAGGTCGATGGCTATATAGGTACGCTCCACGGCTCGGTCAACTCCTCTCTCACTTTAAGAAATCTGAACGGTGTTCGGCTGGGTGAAGGCCGCGGTTGGTTTCGGCCAGGTGCGCCACCTTGAGTGCGACCAGGTTTATGTCCGTGTCCATTGCGCGCGCGATCTGTTCTGACGTATAGCCGTAGTTATACACATAGTCAAGGACTTCATCCGTGTCGAGCAGTATCTCGGCGGCAACGATGTTGGCCTCATACTCTGGCTTCGCCGTCATATCGTAGAGCATGAACTCCTGCAGCGCGCTGTTCGCAGCCAGACGGCGATGGAGCTGGTCATGGCCAAGCTCGTGCGCGCAGACTATGCGCTGCATCTGCGGCGTCAGGTCGCGGTTGAGGAAGATGAACCTGTTGCGCTTCACGACGCGGTACATCCCCTTCATGCTGCCGAAGTCTGGACAGAACAGCACTTCTGCACCCAACTGCCTCGCAATCTCAAAGGGGTCGCGCGTACCGCAGCGCTTCACAAGCCTCTCACCAATCTCGGTAAGCTGCTTCGCCGTCATGCTTCCTCAACGTCCTTCTTCTTTTTCCGACCGTACTTCTTGTTCTTGTCTTTGGCTATCCAGTACGCCTCATTGAGCGCGCGCATCGCTCCGTCGAGAGCATCATCACTGAGCTTGCCGCCCGCAAACATGCCTGTTACCTCGCTCACCAGCTCATTAATGTCCCTCGCAGCCATTGCACCGCCGCGCTCGTGCGCCGCGACTACAAGCGTCTCGCCGTTGCTGAGAAGCTCCTCCGTGGTACTGCCCAGCGCATTGGCGATGCGCTGAACCACTTCGATGTTAGATGGGCGGCGCTCCCCGGACTCGTAATTATATATTGTGCGCGTGGTTATACCGGCGGCCTTCGCCAGCTCCAACTGCGTCATGCCAAGTTCCTCGCGCCTCGAGCGCAGATTGTCCTTAAACGCCATGCGGCACCCCTTTCTGCTTCAACCAGAAATATGTTTCTTATTTTGGCGTTGACAAGCAACTATGTTCTATGCTATACTTTCGCCTGTGATAAGAAATATTGTTCTTGCTCACATATTATCACCGGAAATACAGAGTTGTCAACACACTGTTTAAGGGAGGTATTGACGTGGATGCCCAGTGCCGCAAGGAATATGTTTCTGTTAACGTGGACATAGATGAGGAGGGCGCTGTACAGCCCCGTGCGATACGCTGGAGCAACGGCCGCTCGTTCCGAATAGAGCGCGTCCTCTACAAGTGCCGGGCATCCTCGAACAAGGTCAGCGGCGGCGGCATCCGCTACACAGTGCAAATCTCCGGGCGGGAGACGTATCTGTTCAGCGAAGGCAGCAGGTGGTTCGTGGAGGCTAAAGCATGATTCTTTCGTATGCAGATATTGAGCACATCGCTGTCGCGGTGTCAGAAGATTTCTACAGATACACAGCAGCAGCTGCCGAAGGGTCGTTCTGCTTTCCTATTGAGCGCCTTGCGAGTGATTATCTGAGCCTGAGCGTCGCGTATGCCCGTCTCTCTGATGACGGCAGCGTCCTTGGTGTGACGGCATACAAAGGAACCAAGTATACTGTCAGGTCATGCGGCGTTACAAAAGTTATCTCTCTCAAGCGCAATCAGGTGCTGTTGGACAAGAGCCTCGCCGTGTTATCAGCTAACATAATCGGTACACGCCGCAGGCGCTTCACACTGGCTCACGAGTGCGCGCACCAAATACTATTCCAGCTTGAAGCCGCGGAGGGAACAGCGGCTTGCAGAAAGCCTTATGCACTGTGCATGGCGCGCCACCCACACTTGCTGCAGACGCGCGAGGACTGGCACGAGTGGCAGGCCAATGCGCTTGGATCGGCGCTGCTCATGCCGGCAGGCCGGTTGGAACAGGCCATCCACGAGCTTCACCGGGAGTCTCTCATCGTATTTCATGGCAGGTTCCCGACCATGCGCAGTCGGCTCATTATTGAGCACCTGTGCTTCCGGTTTTCGGTGTCACGTTCTGCCCTGACTATGAGGCTGCGGCAGCTCGGATTCATCACCACGGATTCACTGGAGAGTTACGCATGAGCAGAGCGGGAGTATATACTACAATGCCTCCGGAAGAGTTGCAGCGGAAAATTGCCAAGGCGCGGGAGGCAATTGCCAACCAAAAGCCACGATTCCTCAAATGTCCGTACTGTAAACACAATTCTATTATAGTTTACGGAGACACAAGGGGGCACGTCCAGTCCAAATGCAGCAAATGCGGACGCACAACTGTCTTTGATGTTCTCAGCATGAGACGTGTGAAATCGGCAAGATACTACTGAGAAACCAATTAAATAATACGAGTCATTGGCTGAGCCGTGGGGCCGCCGAATGGTGTAGTCACCCTAGTGCCGCATGATACAGATCACGCTGAGGCGTGGTCTATCTTGTGGTACTACTATACCATTCATGCGGCCCTGTTTTTTTACTCCTTTCTGCGTCCCCGGCAGAAAGGAGTTTTTATGTCCTGGGAGTGTTACAGTACGAAATACCCGTGACTACCTGACATACATCCAAACATTCAAATAATCAGGAGGTCACGAAAATGAACAACGTAAGAAACTACCGCCGCGGCGACATATATCTATCCAAGACAGGTCCGCGCATCGGGAACAGGTGCAGTGCACGGGCTGTGCTTCTGCTGCAAAACGACGCAGACGAGTTTTACTCAACCTATGTGTTTGCAGTTCCGATAGCCATGCAGCCGTCGCCTTTCCCTGTGCCGTCTGAAAATATGCTTGTTTACCTCACGTCCATGTCTCTGGTGCAGTACAGCTGCGCAGGTGCGGTGGACAAACGCACTCTGGCCGATTATGTCGGCACGCTGGATGACGAGCAGCTTGAGATCGTCCGTTTTATTTTACAGGAGCACTATGGACTGTTCGTCACCGAGGCGGTCGAGGCGCCTTGATGAAGCGAGTAAATTTGCGCGAGCTGTACCCGGATGCCTACGGTGATGACGAGTACGTCGACGTAAGCGACGAGGTGTATGAGACACTTTGCGAGTTTGAGCGAAAAGAAGCCGCCATCGCAAGGAATAAGCGCAGGCACGAGATACTATGCGAGACTCCTGACAAATACGGCGAGGCCGCTTCGGAAGCGCCGTTGGACGAACAGATAATCGCGCGAGAACAAAATCACAGGCTATACACGGCCATAGATTTGCTGCCGCCGAAGCAGGCCGTCCGTATCCTCTTGCATTTTGGCCTGGATCTGTCAATAAAGGAGATCGCAAGACAGGAAAATGTGCGGGAGAGCGCAGTTTACAACTGCCTGCGGCGTTCGATAAAAAATTTGAGGAGAAAGATTTATGAAGGCGTGTAAAAATGGCCGAGAAGTGTCCGTATATATAGGAGGACATTTTCCGGTCACTAAACAACTGAATACACGGTGCAGGAGTTAACTGCCCGCGTGGGCTGAGAGGCCCAGCGACGCGGGGCGCGGCGCAATGACGGCGTAAGCCGGAGCGATGAACGCGGCCCCAAAAACGGCTTTGGCAAGCCGCTTTGCAATGAAAGCGCGGGGAGACAATAAATTCTCGCGCAAGCGCCCCCGTAGACTTGGGGGCAGCCCTGCGGCGCACGGCTCGACCGACGCTGCGGAGTTGAGACAGCTTGGCCAAAAGCAGCTCCTGTAACCCCCTACCCGCCGGGTGCGTGGCAAATTGGCGGGAAACCACTGGCGGCAGTGCCGCTTACGAAGGAGGAGTCAGATATGTGCGCTGCCATGACTGGCCGCGAGGCATATCGCGTCATGTTCCGCGATTATCCTGATGTTGTGACCGTCGAGCAGATGAGCCGGATGCTCGACATCAGCTGCAAAACTGCTTATGTCCTCCTGCGGGACAATAAAATCGAGCACTTCAAAGTAGGCAGGACCTACAAGATTCCGAAGATACACATTCTCAGCTTCCTTAAAGTTATCCAACGGGCGTAGCCGTATCATTGCGAAGTTTTATCCCGCCGTTTATACTGAAAGTGTCAACGGCGGGTAATACGGCTCACTCGGAAGGAGGTAACTATATGGTGGCCGGACACCTGCAAGAAAAGCGAGGATATTTCTACATCGTCCTCAACTATAAAGACTCAAGCGGTAAGCGAAAATCCAAGTGGATCGCAACATCGCTGCCTGTCAAGGGCAACAAACGCAAGGCCGACGAGCTTTTGCAGCAGGCGCGGATCGAGTTCAGGCCGGAGGCCGAGGAGCCGAAACCGACAGCGCCGGCCGTGGCTGTCCCGGTCACATCGCTGACTGGCGATGTACTGTTTGCGGACTTTATGCTGAGCTGGCTGGACGTCATCAAACGCTCCGTTTCGCCGGTGACCTTCTCGTCGTACTCGGAAATGGTCAAGGGCATTACCGTGCCTTATTTCAGGAAAACCGGAATAAGGCTCTCAGCCCTGAAGCCGCGCGATATACAAGCGTTTTATGACGAGAAAATAAAGACCGTCTCCGCAAACTCCGTCATACACTACCACGCCAACATACACAAGGCACTAGACATGGCGGTGAAGCTGGAGCTGATTCCGAACAATCCCTCGAATCACGTCGAGCTGCCAAAGAAAGCCCGATTTGTCGGGAGCTTTTACAACAGCGACGAGCTGAACGAGCTTTTTGCCGCGACAAAAGGCACGAAGCTGGAGATCCCTGTACTGTTCGGAGCCTTCTACGGCCTACGGCGAAGCGAGGTTGTCGGCCTCAAGTGGGATGCGATAGACTTTGAAAACAACACCATCACAATTCGCCACACCGTGACGACGTGCCGCATCGACGGCAAAAAGGTGATGGTGGCTGCTGACAGGACGAAGAACAAGTCCAGCATGAGGACGATGCCGCTCGTGCCGCTTTTCAAAGAGCGGCTGCTCTATCTTCAAGACCAGCAGAATAAGCAGAGAAAACTGTGCGGCGGGAGCTATTGCCGTGACTTTCTCGGCTACATCTGCGTAGATGAGATGGGAGTGCTGATAAAACCGGACTACATCTCGGCGGCGTTTCCGAAGCTGCTTGACAGGCACGGCTTGCGGCGCATACGCTTCCACGACCTTCGTCACAGCTGCGCCAGTTTGCTGCTCGCCCACGGCGCCCAGATGAAGGATATACAGGAGTGGCTCGGTCACAGCGATTATTCGACCACGGCCAACATTTACTCGCATCTGGACTACACGGCAAAGCTCAACTCTGCCGAGACGCTTGTCACCAGCCTCGACTTCGCGCCATAGCCAAAGCCGTTGCCAGGATAACAGCAATAAAAAGTGCGTAAAAAGCGCTGTTTTGGCGAATTAATCGCACAAAACAGCGCTGTTGGCGGAGCGGGTGGGATTCGAACCCACGGTGCCTTTGAGGGGCACACCTGATTTCGAGTCAGGGCCGTTATAACCACTTCGATACCGCTCCGTATATTAACTTTGATTTTCGTCCCTCGATTTTTGGAGAGACATTCAGGAGAGAACCGCTTCTCTCCGCTCCTTCGATAAACCCCGGAGCCATTGATTTACTGGATTTTTTGCCTGTGAGCTTCTGCATGGAGCAGATGATTTCGAGTCAGGGCCGTTATAACCACTTCGATACCGCTCCGTATATTAACT
>ENA-UOJG01001346-UOJG01001346.1-human-gut-metagenome-genome-assembly--contig:-C47-NODE-1346-length-26432-cov-18.885734_pt1 | contig 26432 bp, 21 predicted proteins | sample MGYA00242340_ERZ723887 | MGnify/ENA metagenome assembly ERZ723887 | reverse complement strand
CCTGTTTCGGTGGTACTCTCCGTGATAAAATCACATTTACTGTTTTTGGAAAAAAATCATTTTAGCAGAAACTACCCTTGACAAATCTTGTCTCAGAAAATGATCCTGCTCCAATACGCAAAGGAGCACCGTTTCCCGAACCCGACCTTTTTCGTGGATGACGGGTACAGTGGCACTAATTATGATCGCCCCGGCTTCCAAGCTATGCTTGCGGAAATCGAAGCGGGCAGAGTGGCGGTTTGCTGTACGAAAGACCTGTCTCGACTGGGGCGTAATTCCTCGCTGACAGGGCTGTATATCAACTTCACATTTCCGAAGTACAATGTGCGCTATATTGCCATCAATGACCATTTTGACACCATCGACCCCAACAGTACCGACAGCGATATTGCGGGCATCAAGAACTGGTTCAACGAGTTTTTCGCCAAAGACACCAGCCGCAAAATCCGTGCCGTCAATAAGGCAAAGGGCGAACGCGGCGTTCCTTTGACCGTCAATGTTCCATTCGGCTACCGTAAAGACCCGGAGGACAAGACAAAGTGGGTCGTGGATGAAGCGGCGGCATTGGTAGTCAAGCGCATTTTCAAGCTGTGCATGGAAGGGCGAGGCCCGATGCAGATTGCAAAGCTCTTGCAGGAGGAAAAGGTACTTAACCCAACCGCCTACAAGAAACGCGAGGGCATCAAGACACCCAGCCCGGAAACCGCTGATCCGTACCATTGGAACACCAACACGGTCGTTCACATTCTGGAACGGCGGGAATACACGGGCTGCACCGTCAATTTCAAGACCTACACCAATTCCATCTGGGACAAGAAGCAGAGAGAAACGCCTATTGAAAAGCAGGCAGTTTTCTACAACACCCACCCGGCGATCATTGAGCAGGAGGTCTTTGACAAGGTGCAGGAGATTCGCCAACAGCGTCACCGCAGGACAAAGACGGGCAAGAGCAGCCTGTTTTCCGGCATGGTCTATTGCGCTGATTGTGGCGCAAAAATGCGCTACTGCACCACCAATTACTTTGAAAAGCGGCAGGATCATTTTGTATGCGCCAACTACCGCAGCAATACGGGAAGCTGTTCGGCACACTTCATCCGTGCGGTCGTTCTGGAGGAATTGGTCTGGATGCACATGAGAACTGTGATTTCCTATGTCAGTCGGTATGAGGATCATTTCCGTGCCGTCATGGAGCAGAAGCTCCGGCTGTCCAGCGAAGCCGCGATCCGTGGACACAAGAAGCGGCTGGCACAGGCTGAAAAGCGGCTGGGAGAGCTTGACCGTCTGTTTATCCGCATTTATGAGGACAATGTGGCGGGGCGCATCACAGATGAAAAGTTCTCTATGATGAGCAAGACCTATGAGGACGAACAAGCACAGCTTAAAGAGGAAATTCAGACTTTGCAGAAGGAAATTGAAGTACAGGAACGACAGATTGAAAATTTGAAGCAGTTTATCCAGCGGGTACGCAAATATGAGGATTTGGACGAGCTTACCCCCTATGCGCTGCGGGAGCTTGTCAAGGCGATCTACATTGAAGCCCCGGATAAGTCCAGCGGCAAGCGGTATCAGGGCATCCGCATTTCCTATGACCTTGTGGGCTTTATTCCTGTGGAAGAACTGCTGAAACAGGAAACGGCGTGACCGAAGCCACGCCGTTCCAGAGAAAATACGATATTACTTTCTTATGACCCCCGACCATTCGGGCGGCTCTCCTTTATGTTATTTTTCGATGGGGTAACATACCTCGGTGACGAACTCGTCGGGGTTCTGTGTCTCGTGGGGCGAGACATGATAGATGTTGAACATGGGCCCGGCGTACCGGTAGCCGTTGGCCTCGATCCACGCGGCCACGGCGGCGTTCACCTCGCCGATATGCTCATAGCCGCCCTGATAGGTGCAGCTGGCGTAGGTGACGGCAGGCAGCGTGCGGAACTTCACATGCTCCGTGTCGGGGTACTGGCCCTTGACGGTTTTCTGAGCCTCCACCTCCACGTCGTGCTCCTTGTACTCGGCGTCCAGAAACGTGACACTGCAATAGCAGGGATCATCGGGGATCAGGTTCATGTGGTCGGTCTCGGCACAGAGGACGCCCCACACCATGCCCTCCTTCTCATAGCAGGGAATGGTCATCCGCACACAGGCGGCATAGCGCTGGGGCAGGGTCTTGACAGTAACATTATAAGCCATAGTATCTTCCTTTCTCAATCGTTTCCGCGCGCTGTCCAGCAGCCGCAGCTTCCGGGCCACATCCTCCGCCTGCGCCTCCAGCGCCGCCTGCTGGGCGGCGAGACATTCGTCCAGCCGCTGGCGGTCGTCATAGAAGTCCAGCATCCGGCAGATGTCCGCCAGACGGAACCCCATGTCCTTCAACGCCGTGATGCGGCACACGGTGGGCAGCTGGGCCTCACTGTAATAGCGGTAGTCGGTGAACCGGTCGATATACGCCGGGTGCAGCAATCCGATGTCGTCATAATGGCGCAGCATCCGGACGCTGACGCGGGACAGCTTGGAAAATTCTCCGATCTTCAGCATAGCGGTACCTCCATACGTTCTTCGTTTGAGCTCAGATAGAGGATACCCCCTGACACAATGGCAGAGTCAACCCCTGAAAAGGAAATTTTTACAGATGCTGATAAATTTTCGCGCCGGAGGTTTTCAGCCACCGCACCAGCACCAGCGCCAGCACGGCAAACAGCGCCGTCACCGCCAGCAGGAACGCCACCGCGCCTATGCGGGCCATCAGTGCGTAATACAGGAAGCCCAGCGCCACGGCCACCAGCCAGCCGCCGAACATGGACAGGAACACAGCCAATCCCTGTTTGATGGGAGCCACCTCGCTGGTCCAGTTGAGATTGGGCCGTTTCAGGCCCATGAACAGGCCGAAGGCGGCGGACAGCACCACATATACCATGGGGACGACCACCAGCAGCGCCGCATGAAGGAAATCCAAGCCGGACACCGCCGCCACGCACACGGCGCACACCACCAGCGGCAGCTCCGTTATCAGCAGGTGCATCCTCAGCTTGGCCCGCAGCGCCTGCCACGGGGCAATAGGCAGCGACTGAGCGATCCACAGGCTCTTGCCCTCCAGCGACACCGACGGCGCGGTGATGTCATTGCTGCTTGCCAGCAGGCACAGGCACAGCGCCGCCAGCACCGTCACGAAGCTCTCCTCTCCGGCGAACAAGGCGTTCATCATCAGGAACACATCGCGGCCCTTGATGAGTGCCAGTACCGCCAGAACCAGCAGGAACACCGTACCCAGACCGCAGTTCAGCATGTAAAGAGGGCTGGCGGTGAACCGGCCCAGCTCCTTACGCAGCAGGGCGATATCAGCACCGACCTGCTTAACGGCCTTCTCATGATAGACCGCCTTGGCGGTATTGCCGGAGGCGGTGGCGATGTGCAGAAAGCTGCGGGCAATAAGATACCACACCAGCGCCAGCAGGGCGATCACCACAGCGGAGACGATCAGCATGGCCACGCCGTCGCCGCAGCCCACCCGGCCGAACAGGTACAGGGGGTAGATCCCCCTGATCTTATTGCCCACATCCTCCGCGTTCAGCAGCAGATCGGCGATCATGGCCTGAGAGCGAAAGCAGACAAAGTAGTACAGTCCGAAGAACACCAGCGAAACGATCACCGTGATAAAGCTCTTGCGCTTCAGCTTCAGGCTGATCTTGGCCACCACCCAGCCCAGTACGCAGGACAGCGTCAGCACAAACAGGGATATGACGATCAGCAGCACCACGCCGCCCAGAATACGACCTGCCGTGACGGGCAGGGTGCACCAATAGACAATGATGGCCGGCAGGATCACGACGCCGGAATACATCAGGCCCATCAGATAGACGCTCAGCAGCCGGGAGGTCATAATGACCCGCACAGGAATGGGCATGGACAGCAGCAGGTCGTTGTCCTTGGCCAGATACAATCCGGAATAGGTGTTGAACACGCTGCCGAAGGTCCCCAGAAAGACCGCCATCATGCCCATGATGACAAAGTACAGCCAGTCCATCCCCATCTCCGCCAGAGGGCCGCACATGGTGTTGGACAACACGCCGAACATAGTGCCCAGCAGGCCTACCATCAGCAGCACGAACATCACGATATAGCCAATGGTAGCCCCCTTGGTGCGGGCCTTATTCTTCTTGGCGTCGTAGAAATAGCTGCGGAAAATCTCAAAAAGCTGCTTTTTTACCAGAAGCTTCAGCATTCTTCTCCCTCCAGTTCCAAAAAGACCTCTTCCAGACTGTCGTCGCCCTTGACCTCCTCCATGGTGCCGGAGCGGATCAGCTTGCCGCCCTTGATGATGGCTACCTTGTCGCACAGCTTTTCCGCCACCTCCAGCACATGGGTGGAGAAGAAGATGGCGCCGCCCTGATCGCAGACCTCCCGCATCATGCCCTTCAGCAGATGGGACGCCTTGGGGTCAAGGCCCACAAAGGGCTCATCCATGATGATGAGCTTCGGCTGATGGAGCCACGCGGCGATGATGGCCAGCTTCTGCTTCATACCGTGGGAATAGGCGGCGATGGGCTGGGCCAGATCCTCCGTCAGCTCAAAGGCGTCGGCATTCTTGCGGATGCGCTCCTGCCGCTCCGCCGCGCCCACGCCAAAAATGTCGGCAATAAAGTTCAAATACTTGACACCCGTCATGAACTCATACAGATCGGGGTTGTCGGGGATATAGGCCATCTCCCGCTTGCAGACCAGCGGATCAGCCTTGATGGAATGGCCGTCAATGGTGATCTCACCCTCGTCAAATTGCAGGATGCCCACCACGGATTTCAGCGTGGTGGTCTTGCCCGCGCCGTTGTGGCCAATAAAGCCGTAAATTTCGCCCGGCGCAATGTGTAGGCTCAGATCGTCCACGGCCTTCTTCTCGCCGTAGCGTTTGGTCAGATGTTGGATATATAACATTCTAAATTCCTCCCTGTTGATGTGTCTATCGGTTTGTTCTTCTGTATCCTACCACATAACGCAGCGTCACAAGCAATACCTGACGCTGCGTTATATCATCAAAATATTCAGGAGCCCCGGCTCAGATCCGGCGAATTTCGCTGAAGCTCCCTTCCGTCCGCGCTGTCCCGCGCCACGGGCCGGACGGAAGCCTCACGCGCCTTGTCGGCACGCAGCACAAAGATCATGCCCTGAAAGATCTCGCCCAGCCTCAGGGCGATCTCCTGCTCTGTAAAGGCACATACCTTTGCAGAGCACAGGGTACACATGCCGTAGGTGTAGATCCACATCTGGCGGAACAGATGCTCCGCCTGCGCCTGCGTGGCGTGATAGTCCTGCATAATGATGGCAATATCGGTGTCCGCGTCAAAGGGGATCTTCCGCAGCGCCGTGTCCAGATCCACGCCGTGCGTATCCTGCATGAACAGCAGCTGGAACAGCATCGGCTCCTCCTGCGCAAACTTCACCCACTGCATGCCCCGCCGCTTATAGGCGGGATGGAACTGTTCCGCGTCGGCCATATAGTCGCCGAAGCAGGCGGCGGCCCGCTCCTTCACGGCGGTTTTCAGCTCCTCCATATCCCGGAACAGCGCAAAAATAGGCGATGGCGACGTGCCCAGCCGTTTGGCTACCTCGCGGGCCGTCAGCGCCCCCGCGCCCTGTTCCCGCACCAGCTCATAGGCGATGGCGATGATCTCGTCGCGTGTATATTTTGCTTTTGGCGGCATGATACTGACCTCCTTGTTTCAAAACACTCGTTACGAAACACGCGTTATTTTATCAGCACCAACCGCCTTTGTCAAGCCCTAAATCGCAGCAAAAAGGCCCGGTTCCATCAAACCGGACCTTTTTCGTTCTTATTACCGGCGTCCTCCGCCGAAGCCGCCGCCACCGAAACCGCCACGGCCACCGCGGGAACCTCCGCCAAAGCCGCCGCGGCTTCCGCCGCTGAAACCGCCGCCGCCAAAACCACCGGGGCGGCTGTTGAAGCTGCCGCCGGAACGGGGCGTACTGCGGGGCGGACGGTAGCTTCCGCCGCTGCGGGGCGGCTGATAGCCGCCCACGGGAGGCCGGGGACCGCCGCCGTAAGGCGCTCTGGGCTGCCGGGGCGAACGGGGCCGCATATGCCGTCCCCAGAAAATGGGATAGTACACAGGCCGCACCACGCTCACAGGCGTGCCCACAATATACCGCCGCCGGTAGCGGTTGTACCGCACCCGATCCAGCAGCACCCAAACCACGAAGATGACCACGATCAGCAGCACCACGCCGCCGATCGATACGCCGCCGGTCTTAGCCGAAGTGGGTGTCTTGGCCGTCCAGCCGATATCGCTATTGCTGTAAACGCCGCTGCCCTGCTGACCAAATTGGCCGTAGAACACATCCGCCTGACGGAAGAACGCCGTCACCGCGCCGTTAAAATCTCCGTCGTAATAGGTACTCTCAATGGCGCTGCGCAGCTTCTGCTGCTGGGTGTCGGTCATATAGCGGCCCACGTTGTCGCCGCGGTAGACCTGCCAGTCGCCGTCCTTTACCAGCAGCAGGATCATGTCATTGGCGCCGAGGCCCCATTCCTTGCCCAGCGCGGCGGCATACTCCTGATCCTTCCAGCCGGTCATATGCTCCACGGTGGCCACCGCCACCACGGCATAGTACCGCTCGTCCCAGTCGGCGTTATACTGCTCGATCAGCTGCCTCGTCTCGTCGCTGAGCAGGCCGGCATCGTCGCAGATCCACTGGCGGTATTTGACGTCCAGCAGCTCCGTAGGCTGCTTGGCCAGATAGCTGTCCTTCCGGGCCAGACCGATGCAGACGCTGCCGATCACCGCCAGCACCAGCACCACCCACGCTACCGCGCGTTTTTTGAAAAATTTCATGGGATATTCCTCCTTTCGGAAGGAGATTGGTTGCAGGGGAATCCTACCCCAACAGATTTATTTACCCTCTCAGCTCCATCAGCTTCTGCTTCAGCTCACCTTCGATGCGGCCCAGCTCGGCTTCCGCCGCCTTGCGCTTGGCGGCACCCTCCTTCTGGATGCGGGCCACCTCGTCCAGCGTAGAGATCAGCTGCTCATTGGTATGCTGCAGGGTCTCGATATCCACCACGCTGCGCTCCGCCTCCTTGGCGGTGGCGATAGTACCCATTTTCAGGGTGTCGGCGTTCTTCTTCAGCAGCTCGTTGGTCATCTCGGTAACGGCGTTCTGGGCGGCGGTGGCCTGACGGCTGTGCTCCATACCCAGCGCCAGCACCATCTGGCTCTTCCACAGAGGGATGGTGTTCACCAGCGAGGACTGGATCTTCTCGATCATCAGGGTGTCGTTATTCTGCAGCAGACGGGTCTGGGGGCCCATCTGGATGGACACCATGCGGGTCAGCTCCAGATCGTGGAGCTTCTTCTCGAACCGGTCGCACATGCTGACCAGATCGTTATAGGCCTGCGCGTCCTCGGCCAGTCCGGACTGCTCCGCCTTCTTCCGCAGCTCCTCCAGCTCACCGGCGCGCACCTCCGCCAACCGCTTCTTGCCGGCCAGAATGTACATGGTCAGCTCCTTATAGTATTTCAGGTTCAGCTCATACATCTGGTCGAACATGGCCACGTCCTTCAGCAGCGCGATCTGATGGCTCTCCAGATTCTGGGCGATCTTGTCCACGTTGGACTCCACCTTGCTGTACTGGGCCTTCATGGTCTCGATGCGGTTACCGGTCTTTTTGAACAGGCCCGCCAAGCCCTTCTTCTCCTCCGGCGCGCCGAAGCCCTTCAGCTCCACCACCAGACGGCTGAGGTCCTCGCCGATCTCGCCCATGTCCTTGTTGCGGACGTTGGCCAGTGCGCTCTCGGAGAAGCTGGCCACGCTCTTCTGGGCCGCCGCACCGTACTGCAGCACCTGATTGGTGTCCCGCACGTCGATCTTCTTGGCGAATTCGTTGACGGCAGCCTTCTCCTGCTCCGTCAGCATGCTGTCGTCCAGCACCACCGGCTCAATTTCCTTCTTCGCCTCAGGGGCGGCAGGGGTAGCAGGAGCCTCGGGCGTCAGAGTCAGGGTAGGGATCTCCGCAGCAGCGGCGGTATCGGGAGCCAGCGTCAGTTCGGGCATGTTGTTGTCAGTCATTGTCTTAATTCCTTTCTGTATTTTTTCGACTTTATATTACATTCTGTATCAAAGTTCCAGCGTGATCCCGCCGTCATCCGGCTCGGTCCTGACCGGTTCGGCCTGTGACTGCGCCGCGCTATGGAGCGGATCGTCCGTCAGGCCCTCACGGGCCATCATGTTCTCCAGCACCACCATATCGGTGGAGATATCCATGGCCTCTGCGCCGAACAGGTTGTCCAGCCGCTTTTCAAAGGCCTTGATGATGGTATCCATCATGCCCTCCACCTTCTCCATGGTGGAGGTGATGTTCTCACCGGCCACGCCCTGCTCGCCCATGCGGTCATAGGCGTTGAGGATCTTCAGCGTGGTGGGCAGGTAGTAGTTCATAAATTTCCGGATCTGAGGCAGCTTCTCCGGATTCTGCTCCACCTGAGCGAAGATCTTCCCGGCCAGCTGCTGCAGGCGGACGATCTGGGCGGAGATGGTGGGGTCGGCGATATTGTCATCCAGCCGCTTCATCTCGGCAATGGCCTTTTTGCCGTCCTCGATCATCTTGTCCAGCTCCGGATTACCAGTGGTTTTGGGCTCCTCCGGCACCTCCTCCACCGTATCCCGGCAGAACAGGCGGGCCACAATGCCCACCACCGCACCGGCGGCAGCCGCCAGCAGGAAATGGGGCAGCCTGTACAGCGGGAACAACAGCGCGTACAGCAGCCATGTCACCGCCACCGCGTACAGCGGGATGGCGGACTTATGAACGATTTTTTTCAACTCCATCGCCTCCGTTCCACGAATGGATCAGGATAAATACTATTACAGGTTATATTATATCCCAACCGCTATGTCTGGTCAAGAAAAAGAGACGGGACATCCCGTCTCCTTTCGTTATTCTCCATTTACGGGCAGTCCGGTGGTTCCGTTGGTGGGGTCGATAAAGACGGGCAGCACCGGAGGGTCATACGTCCACCAGACAAACAGCGCCCATACGCCCAGCAGGAGCAGCAGACCCAGCACCGACCACAGGAGGCCGCTCCCCTTTCCGCCCGCCATGATCCGCCACGAGACCCACGCGCCCAGCAGCACCGCCGCCTGAAACAGCAGCACATCCACGATCATGCTGCTGACACCCAGCGCCCCGGTATAGGTATAGTACACGGTGGGGATCAGCAACACGCCCGCCAGAAGGCCCATGGCGCGGGCCAGCAGCACCGGACGGCGGCTGTCCCGCAGCACCACCGCCTCCGCCAGCGACCACACCACCCACGGGATCATCAGCAGCTTCATATGCTCCCATGTGGATTCGTTGACGGCGGCAAATGCCGCCACGATGCTGTTTTCTCCGCTCCAGTCAAAAACGAAATGCAGCAGATTCCCAAGGATCAGCGTGACAAACAATCCCGCCAGCTCCCATTTACGCCATTTTCTGTCGGCCATGGCAGACCCTCCCATCTTTGTGCGGCTTACAGGGACTATTGTACGCGGAAAAGTCTGCATCTATACACGAAAAAAGAGCCGCTGCTTGGCAGCGGCTCTTTTGAAAAGTTCTCTTTACAGGATGGAGAAGTTGACCACCAGACCGGCGAACACGATGGAGACCATGCTCAGCAGCTTGATGAGGATGTTGATGGCGGGGCCGGAGGTATCCTTGAAGGGATCGCCCACGGTGTCGCCCACGACGCCGGCCTTGTGGCACTCGCTGCCCTTGCCGCCGAAGTTGCCCGCCTCGATGTACTTCTTGGCGTTGTCCCATGCACCACCGGCGTTGGCCATGTAAATGGCCATCAGGAAGCCGGTAACGGTAGCGCCGGCCAGCAGACCCACAACGCCCTTATAGCCAAGGATCATACCCACCACGATGGGAGTGACCACGGCGATAACAGTAGGCAGCACCATTTCCTTCAGGCTGGCCTTGGTGCACAGATCCACGCAGCGCGCGTAGTCAGGATCGGCCTTGCCTTCCATCAGACCGGCGATCTCCTTGAACTGGCGGCGGACCTCCATGACCACGCTCTGCGCGGCGCGGCCCACGGAGTTCATGGTCAGGGCGGCGAACACGAAGGGCAGGCAGGCGCCGATGAACAGGCCCACCAGAACCAGTGGGTTCATCAGGGAGAAATCATTGAAGGTGACATCGGCAGCGCCCACTTCCTTGACCTTCTCAATGTAGGAGGCCATCAGAGCCAGCGCGGTCAGGGCGGCGGAGCCAATGGCGAAGCCCTTGCCGGTGGCGGCGGTGGTGTTGCCCAGAGAATCCAGCGCGTCGGTACGCTTGCGGACCTCGGGATCCAGACCGGCCATCTCGGCGATACCGCCTGCGTTATCGGCCACGGGGCCGTAAGCGTCGGTCGCCAGCGTGATGCCCAGCGTGCTCAGCATACCAACGGCAGCCAGCGCGATACCGTACAGGCCCATGCCAGCGCTCTGTGCGCCGCCGGACAGGAAGAAGGCCAGCAGGATGCAGACGGCCACGATAATGATGGGCAGCGCGGTGGACAGCATGCCCAGACCCAGACCGCCGATGATGATGGTGGCGGAGCCGGTCTGGCTCTTGCTGCTCAGCTCCTGCGTAGGCTTATAGGTGTCGGAGGTGTAGTACTCGGTGGCCTTACCGATCAGCACACCGGCCGCCAGACCGGACAGGATGGCCACATACAGGCCCCAGTGCTCCAGACCCAGCAGCGCCCACACGAGGAAGAAGGAGATAATGGCGATCAGGATAGCGGACAGGTTGGTGCCGCGGGACAGTGCCTTCAGCAACGTGCGCTGGTCAGCGTTCTCCTCAGTCTTGACGAAGAAGGAGCCGAAGATAGAGCACAGGATACCCACAGCAGCCATGGCCATGGGAATGGCCATGGCCTTAAAGGCCTCGTCAGCAAAGGCGGCCACGCCCAGCGCGGAGGCGGAGATGATGGAGCCCACATAGGACTCGTACAGATCGGCGCCCATACCGGCCACGTCGCCCACGTTGTCGCCCACGTTATCGGCGATAACGGCGGGGTTGCGGGGATCGTCCTCAGGGATACCGGCTTCCACCTTGCCCACCAGATCGGCGCCCACATCGGCGGCCTTGGTGAAGATACCGCCGCCCACACGGGCAAACAGAGCCATGGAGCTGGCGCCCATGCCGAAGGTCAGCATAGCGCTGGTGATATCAGCGGCTTCCAGCTTGAACACGAAGCGCAGCAGCATGAACCACACAGAGATATCGAACAGGCCCAGACCCACCACGGTGAAGCCCATGACGGAGCCGGCGGAGAACGCCACGCGCAGGCCCTTGTTCAGGCCGTTCTGGCAGGCGTTGGCGGTGCGGCAGTTGGCCTTGGTAGCAATGCGCATGCCCACGAAGCCGCTGAGGCCGGAGAAGAATCCGCCGGTCAGGAACGCGAAGGGTACGAACCAAGTCAGCAGCTTGCAGGCTGCCATGATGCACAGCACCACGATCATGCAGGCGAAGAAGATGCCCACCACGGTGTACTGGCGCTTCAGGTAAGCGTTTGCACCCTCGCGGATGGAACGGGAGATCTTGCTCATCAGAGGGGTACCCTCGTCAAAGCTCAGCACGCGCTTGCCCGTGATAAACGCGAACAGCAGCGCGATGATCGAGCCAACAAATGTGGCTAAGACCAGATATTTTTCCATAATGTGTTTTCCTCTTTCTCCTCCCCTCGGCGGGAGGATCTTTCTTTTTTGTTCCGCACATTATTATAATAAAAACTCACTTTTTCCGTCAAGTTTTCAAACTTTTTTTCTTTCTCTAAAAAAGTTTATGTGATTTTTCCGTTATTTTCAACAAAAACATTTTTTCGCTTAACAGTCCGTAAAATCTTATATTTTTTCTTGTTTTGCAATTTCTTCTCAAATTTTCGCCACAAAAATACATATTTCAAATCATAAGTATTCCTTAATCCTATCATTAGAATATTTTTTCGTCATGTTTTTCATAGAAACGAAAACAATTCATTTTTATTTTTGACGTTTTCCATCCGTATTTTCATTTTTCATATTTAATTTTACTGTGAGTCTACCATTTTCTTCCTTTGTGTTTTTGCACAAACAATATGATTCTTACAATTTTCATCGGCGGTATATCTGCTGCATCAGCTTATAAAAGCAAAATGCCCGCCGTCAAAAGACGGCAGGCATTCTGCTCAGAAAGGAGATCATTTGAGCGTTGCTTTTTCACGCTTGGCAGACAGATACTGCACGGCCACAACGGCCGCCACCAGCAGCAGGCCCGCCACGTCGGTGAGCGTACCGGGGATCATCATGCCCAGACCGCCCGCAGCCAACAGGATACGGAAGAACCAAGGCACCTTCTTATACAGATGACCGTTGAGGGCCGCAGCAATGCCGAAGATGCCCAGCAGGGCGCTGATGCATATCTGCGCCACCTCCCACCAGCCGGTGATGTTCTCAAACAGCAGGGCGGGACTGTACGCGAAGATGTACGGCACAATGAAAGCCGCAATGGCCAGCTTTGTGGCATTCAAGCCAGTCTTCATGGGGTCGGACTTGGCAATGGCGGAGCCTGCGTAGGCAGCCAGTGCCACAGGCGGCGTGATATCCGCCACGATGCCGAAGTAGAACACGAAGAAGTGGGCTGCCACCACGGGGAAGTTCAGCTGGATCAGGATAGGTGCGCAGGTGGAGGCCATGATGCAGTAGTTGGCGGTGGTCGGCACGCCCATGCCCAGTACGATGCAGCACAGCATGGTCAGCACCAGACCGATAATGGTAGCGTTGCCCGCCAGCTGTACGATGGCGTTGATAAGGATGGAGGCCAGGCCGGTAACGGTGATGCAGCCGGCGATGATACCCGCCATGCCGCAGGCCACGGCCACGGTGATGGCGCCGCGGGCGCCCGCCTCCAGAGACTCCACTGCGGAGAAGAAGGAGCGCTTACCGGCAGTACCCAGCGCCTTGCCGGCGGACTGCGGTGCATTGTCCTCGTCGCCCCGCTTGCTCTGCAGGAAGAAGTTCACAAAGCCCACAGCGATAGCGGCCAGAATGGAGTAGGCCGCGGAATGGGACATGGTCTTGCTGCCGGAGGACACCAGCCACACCAGCAGGATCAGAGGAATGATCAGATAGCAGTCGCGGGCCAGCAGCTTCCACTTGGGCAGCTCCTCGCGGGGAATACCCTTCAAGCCCAGCTTCTTCGCCTCCAGATGGACGGCGATAAAAATGCCGGTGAAATACAGGATGGCAGGCAGGATCGCCTTGACAGCCACCTGCGCATAGGGCAGCTTCATGTACTCCGCCATCAGGAAGGCGGCAGCGCCCATGATGGGGGGCATGATCTGACCGCCGGTTGAGGCGGCCGCCTCAACGGCTCCGGCAAACTCCGACTTGTAGCCGGTCTTCTTCATCATGGGGATGGTGAAGGAACCGGTGGTAACGGTGTTGCCCACGGAGGAGCCGGACACCATGCCGCACAGGGCGGAGCTGATAACGGCTACCTTAGCCGGGCCGCCGCTGGACCAACCGGCAAGGCGGTTGGCGAAGCTGATAAAGAAGTTGGCGATACCGGTACGCTCCAGAAACGCGCCGAAGATGATGAACAGCACGATATAGGTATAGCACACACTGATGGGCGTGCCGATGACGCCGGAGGTGGTATAGAACAGCTTATAGATGATGGTCTTGAGTGCATCATACAGTGTGGAGGCATTCACCGCGCCGGCGTAGCTCAGCTGATTGATGAAGGCATAGACGATCAGCGCGCCCGCCACACACAGAATAGGAACGCCCACGCAGCGGCGGCACAGCTCCATCAGCACCAGAATACCCACCACGCCGATGATAACGTGCACCGGCTCGATACGGGTGGACAGGCGTACCAGCGACATGGCGTTGATGGCAAAATAGAAGAAGCAGGAAGCGCCTACCACCATCAGCACGATATCGTACCATGGCAGGTAGTTTACCTTTACATGGTGCTTGCTGGCAGGGTAAGTCAGGAAGCCGATGATCACGATGCAGCCCACGAACAGCGTGAGCCGGACCTCCGGCATATCCTTGGAAAACAGGGTCATGGCGATGCAGAACACACCGAACACCGCCATCAGTATACGGATGATGAGCTGCGGCACGCCCTCCCACATACGGGTGGCGGATTCGCGGTCATATTTCCGCATCACCGCATCCAGATCCGTAGCCTCTTCGACGGCGGTATCACTGCCTGCCGCCGGGCTGGTATCCGGCTTTTTCTTGTCGTTGCTCATAGTTGATTCTCTCCCAAATTTTACAGAATAGCGCGAGGGCTACGGCGGGAAACCCCGCCGCAGCCTTGAAAAGTGTCAATACCGCGTTAAGGATCAGTCGCCGAAGTACACGTCCTTAGCAATAACGGTCTCGGTGTAATAGTCAGAGGTCTCCAGCAGCTTGGCAATGTGCTCGCCGTCCAAGCTCACCAGATAGGTGTCCTTGGTGGTGGCCAGATCGGTCACAGCAGTGGTAGGAGCACCGGCCACAATGAAGGCGGCGTCGATCTGACCGTTCTTCAGAGCGTCAGCGCTGTCGCCGAAGGACTGATAGGTAGGCTTGATGTCGTTCTCGGTCAGGCCATAGGCGCCCAGCACGTCGATGGCGTTGAAGTACACGCCGGAGCCGGGAGCACCGATGGACACGGACTTGCCCTTCAGATCCTCAACCGTTTTGATGCTGGGATTGGTGGTAACGATCTGCACCTGCTCCATATACAGAGCGGCCACAGTGGAGAAGCCCTCCACCTTGGTGTCAAACAGGTTGGTGCCGTTATAGGCATAGGCCATAACGTCGGACTGGCAGAACGCGAAGTCGGCAGTACCGTCCACCAGCTCCTGCACGTTAGCCTGAGAGCCGTTGCCGGACAGGCCCACCACGCTCACACCGGCATTGTTGCTGGCGTGCTGCGCGATCACGGAGCCGAATGCGTAGTAAGTACCAGACTCGCCGCCGGTGACGAAGCGCAGGTTGCGGGACTCGCCGGTGCCGGCGCCTTCCTTGACGGAAGCGACCTCGAAGCCCTTCTCAGCGAAGTACTTGGCAGCGCCGGGATGATAAGGCACAGAGGTGATGGACGCGCCATACTCCAGACTCAGCTCGCCATACTTGGCGTGGCTGGTGACCAGAGACTCAGCGTTGTCAAAAATGTCGGCCACGAAACGGTACACGTCGTCCTCAGCCACGTCGTCACGGGCCAGGATCACCGCACCCACCGCCACAGTGGTGGTATCGGTATGCTCGACAACAGCGTCGCCGCTGCCGTTATCGCTGCCGCCGCCGCAGGCCACCAGGCTCAGGGCCATGACCAGCGCCAGGATCAGTGCAAAAAACTTTTTCATCAGGTACACTCTCCTCATTTTTTGATTGCCGCGCAGGGCGGCTGAATTCACTCGATGGGCGTATTATACTCCCATATTCCCTATTTTGCAAGTCAAAACGCAAAGAAATTCATTTTTTCTTTTTGCAGTTTCTTTATATTCTGATATCTTATTCACTTTTCCTCCCAGACGCCCCGTTTTCATTCGGGCTTTTATGCATTTCGGCACCGTATATTCACGATTCTATTCTGAGGAATCACGCTTTAGCATGATAGAATTCCTGCATAATTTGCAGTAAAAAGGCGGCATACCTGCATTTCCCGCTTGCAGATATGCCGCCATACATTATTTCAATATCGCGCTTACTTGCTGCGCCGCAGCGCCTCGCACACCAGCGCGTATACCCGCTCGGTGGAGGGCACATTCAGCCGCTCACGGACGGAGTGTACGTCGTGCAGCTCAGGCCCCATAGAGATGGCATCCAGTCCGGGGATCTTCTCGATCAGCAGGCCGCACTCCAGACCGCCGTGGGTCGCCTCCACCACGCCCTCCTTGCCGGTCAGGTCGTGATAGGTCTCCAGCACCATATCGCGGAAGGCGGAATTGCGCTCGTACTGCCAGCCGGGGTACTTGCCCCGCTCGGTAACAGTGCCGCCGGCGAACTCCACGATGGAATGGACACGCTGGGCCAGCATCTCCTTCTGGGAGGCGATACTGGAGCGGATGGAGAAGGTGATATACAGGCCGTCGTCCTCCAGACGCAGCACACCCATGTTCAGGGAGGTCTGCGTCAGTCCGGGGAAGTCCACGCTCATAGCCTGCACGCCCTGCGGCAGTGCCAGCAGCGTGTGCAGCATGAGATTGGTCGTGACCTCGCTGATGGCGGCGGTCACGTCGGTCCTGGCGCAAGCCAGGGTGATACCGTCGTCGCAGCCGGTGTACTCGTTCTTCAGGACGGCGTCGAATTCCGCGATGAACGCCTCAAACGCCGCCTCCTTCCCAGCGGGGATGGCCACTACCGCGTCGCAGCGGGAGCAGATCACATTGTCGAACTGACCGCCGGACAACGCCGCCAGCCGCAGACCATGAAAACGCTCCATGGCGCTGTACAGCACCCGGCCCATCTGCTGATTGGCGCTGGCGCGGCCCAGATGGATATCCGCGCCGGAGTGACCGCCCTGCAGGCCGGAAAGCGTAACAGTATAGCCGCTCATGCCGTCCACCGGCTCCATAGCGCCGGGCAGATGGCAGTCCGCCCGCAGACCGCCCGCGCAGGACACTGTGAATACGCCCTCCATCTCGGAGTCCAGATTCAGCAGCTTTCTGCCCTTCAGATCGGAGCAGTCCAGCGCGAAAGCGCCGTCCATGCCCACCTCCTCGTCCACGGTGAACACCGCCTCGATGGGCGGATGGGCCAGCGTGTCGTCCGCCAGAATGGCCAGAATCATGGCCACGGCGATGCCGTTGTCGCCGCCCAGAGAGGTCTTGTCGGCCCACACCCATTCGCCGTCGGTCCGCAGGTCAAGGCCCTCGGCAGCCATATCCTTGGTACAGTCGTCGGACTTGGCGCAGACCATGTCGATATGGCCCTGCAGGATGATGGGCACGGCGCTCTCATAGCCTGCGGAAGCGTCCTTCCAGATAATGACGTTGTTGCAGGGCTCCTGCCGGTAACGCAGGCCCAGCTCCTTGGCGAAGCCCACACACATATCGCTGATGATCTTGGTGTTGCCGCTGCCGTGAGGCACGGAGCAGAGCTTTTCAAAATACTCGAATACCTTTTCAGGCTTCAATCCGGATAAAACTGCCATAATTCTCCTCCTGTCGAAACTGCCGGAAGGGTCAAAGGCCCTTCCGGCAATTTGTTCCTATTGTCAGTCGCGGGACTTGCTGTCCACGATCTCGTGCAGCTTAGCGCTGAAATCGGCCAGCGTCATAGCGCCCAGGTCCTCGCCCTTGCGGGTACGGACGGAAACGGTGCCGCTCTCCATGTCGCGGTCGCCCACCACCAGCATGAAGGGGATCTTCTCCAGCGTGGCCTCGCGGATCTTCTTGCCCACCTTCTCGTTGCGGCTGTCCACCTCCACGCGGAAGCCCTGCTTGCGCAGCTCCTTGGCGGCGTCGGCGCAGTAGTCAGCGGCACGGTCGGTAATGGGCAGGAAGCGGACCTGCTCGGGCATCATCCAAGTGGGCAGCGCGCCGGCGTACTCCTCGATCAGATAGGCCAGCGTACGCTCGTAGCAGCCCAGAGAGGTGCGGTGGATGATATAGGGCAGGGCCTTGTTGCCGTTCTCGTCGATATAGTACATGCCGAAGCGCTCGGCCAACAGCATATCGATCTGGATGGTGACAAGGGTGTCCTCTTTACCGTACACGTTCTTGTACTGGATATCCAGCTTGGGACCGTAGAAAGCGGCCTCATCGATGCCGATGGTGTACTCCACGTCCAGATCCTTCAGGATACGCTCCATGGCGGACTGGGCATGCTCCCACTGCTCGGCGGTGCCCTCATACTTGTTGTTGGGGTTGGCGGGATCCCACTGGGAGAAACGGAACGTGCACTTATCCAGCAGGCCCACGGTGCCCAGACAATACTTGGCCAGATCCAGACACTGCTTGAACTCCTCCTCCAGCTGGTCGGGACGCAGCACCAGATGGCCCTCGGAGATGGTGAACTGGCGGACGCGGATCAGGCCGTGCATCTCACCGGAGTCCTCGTTGCGGAACAGGGTGGACGTTTCGCCCAGACGCATGGGCAGATCACGGTAGCTGCGGCCCCGGTTCAGATACACCTGATACTGGAACGGGCAGGTCATGGGACGCAGGGCGAAGCACTCCTTCGTCTCGTCCATGGGATCGCCCAGAATAAACATGCCGTCCAGATAGTGATCCCAGTGGCCGGAGATCTTATACAGCTCCCGCTTGGCCATCAGCGGGGTCTTGGTCAGCAGATAGCCGCGCTCCTGTTCGGTATCCTCCACCCAACGCTGCAGCAGCTGAATGACGCGGGCACCCTTGGGCAGCAGGATGGGCAGGCCCTGACCGATGCAGTCCACGGTGGTGAAATACTCCAGCTCGCGGCCCAGCTTGTTGTGGTCGCGCTTCACGGCCTCCTCGCGCTCCTTCAGATAGGCTTCCAGCTCGTCCTTGTTGGGGAAGGCCACGCCGTAGATACGCTGGAGCTGCTTGCGGTTGGAGTCGCCGCGCCAGTAGGCGGCGTTGCAGGCGGTCAGCTTGATGCCGCTGCCCTTGATGCGGCCGGTAGAGTCAACGTGAGGACCGGCGCACAGGTCCACGAACTCGCCCTGACGGTAGAAGGAGATGTGCGCATCCTCCGGCAGATCATTGATCAGCTCCACCTTGTAGGGCTCTTCCTTCTCCTCCATGAACTTGACAGCCTCCTCGCGGGGCATCTCGAAGCGCTCCAGTCTCAGCTTCTCCTTGCAGATCTTCCGCATCTCGGCCTCGATCTCCGCCAAATCGTCGGGGGTAAAGGCAAAGGGTGCGTCCAGATCGTAATAGAAGCCGTTGTCGATGCTGGGGCCGATGGCCAGCTTGACCTCGGGGTGCAGGCGCTTCACGGCCTGGGCCAGAATGTGGGAGCAGGTATGCCAATAGGTCTTGCGGTACTGCTCGTTTTCAAAGGTATAGATGTTTTCTTCGCTCATAGGAATATCCTCCTTGTCGTTGGGGCGGGATAAAAAATCCCCACCCCTGATGTGTTCAGGGGTGAGGTAAAAATGCTTTACTCCACGGTTCCACCCTGCTTACGGCCTTGCAGCCGTCGCTTTCGGCTCCTTTAACGGGAAGCGCCCGTCCTGCTCGTCGCAGGCGGCTCGGGAGTGGTACATGCCGCGTCGTGGGCAGGATGCTTTCAGCCGGGGCATCCCTCTCTTTGGCCGGTGACAAACGGTTTCTTCTCCGTCATTGCCTTTGATTACCGTATTATATCGCCGATTTCCGCCCTTGTCAACGGGGAAAACGTAGGAATTTGCACAGAAAATAGCCGTTTCCACCATCGCTTCTCCGACACGGGAGAGATATTGCGGCTTTCCGCTTGCAATCGGCCGCCGCCTGTGATATCATCGGGCGCAGAACGACACGAAAGGATGATACCTATGATATACCAGACGTACCTGTTCGACATGGACGGCACGCTGCTGGACACACTGGATGACCTGACCGCCGCCGCCAACCACACGCTGGCGCAGTACGGCTACCCCCAGCGCACCCGCGAGGAGGTGCGGCGTGGGCTGGGCAGCGGCGCGGTGCGGCTGATGGCCGCCATGCTGCCACAGGGGGAGGCTACGCCGGAGTTCGCCGCCATCATGCGGGATTACAAGGCGTGGTATCAGGCCCACACCTACGTGGAGACCCGCCCCTACCCCGGCATCCCGGAGCTGCTGGAGGCGCTGCGCCAGCGGGGCTGCAAGGTGGCCATCGTCTCCAACAAGCCCCATGGGGCGGCGTGCGCACTGGCGGCGCGGTTCTTCCCCGGCATCCCCACCTTCGGCGAAAGTCCGGAGACACCCCGCAAGCCTGCCCCCGACATGGTGCGCCGCGCACTGACGGAGCTGAACGCCGACCCTTCCGCCGCCGTTTATGTGGGCGACAGCGAGGTGGACGTCGAGACCGCCCGCAACGCAGGGCTCGCCATGATCGGCGTGGCGTGGGGCTTTCGCGGCAGGGCGGCGCTGGCCGCCGCCGGTGCGGAGACCATCGTGGACACCGCCGCGGAGATATTGGGATAACAAATTTTGCGGCGCTTTTGCATAGCAAAAAAAGAGACGCTCTTGCGAGCGTCTCTTTTTATCATTCAGAACGAGGTTCTAAATTAGAACTCCTTCTTCTTGCCGATGACAACAGCGCCGCCAGCGACGGACAGCAGGCTCATGCCAACATACATGGCGATACCAGCGTCGAAGGTCTTAGCAGAGTTCACACCAGTGGTGCCAGCCTTGCCGGGAGTGTAGGAGAACTCGATCAGGTCGCCATTGCTCAGCTGAACATGGGACTTGGTCTTGTCGGCGACGTACATGGACTCGATGACCTTAGCAACGGTCTTGCAGGTCTGGCAGGTGTAAGTGGTGACCTTGCCATCCTTGGCCCAAGCGGTGGGAGCCCAGCTGTGAGCGATAGCGGTCTGACGGGTGCCCTTGACGGCATAAACAACGCCGTTCACCAGAACGGAATCATTGCCGCCAGCAGTGGTAGCAACGGAAGCCTTGTTGATGGCGTCGATAACGACGGGCTCACCAGCCTCCAGCTTAGCGGTGTACTGAACATAAGTCACGGAGTCAGCATCAGCGGGCTTGGCATACTGCTCGCACAGCTTGCCCCATGCGGTGTAAGCGGTGGCCTCGTAGATATAGTAGACGTTGGTGACCTTGGTCATGAAGTACAGAGGCTCAGCAGTACCCTCAGCGGACTCGTCCTTGGTACCGCCGACGGGGATGTTAGCGTTGTGCAGCTTCACGGCAAAAGTGGTGTCGGAAGTCCACTTGTCGGTCATGACAAAGTAGCCAGCATAGTTCGCATCATTGCTATACCAGAAAGCGATATTGCCGACATTGCCCTTACCATCGGGAGCCTTGGCGGCGACGAAGGTAAAGTCCACATCGTTTTGGGTCTTGGTGTTGTACTTAGCGTCGTAGATGTCGAAAGCAACCTCGCCGCCGTTGGTCCACAGGGGAACAGCGAAAGCGACGGTAGCCAGGCTCAGAGCCATAACCATGGCCAGAGCCAGAGCAACAATCTTCTTCATGTTTTTTTCCTCCATAAAAATTTGTTTGTAAAAACGTGTTTCTTGTTTTTACAGTTGCCAGTATAGCATAAATTTTCCAGCCGTCAAGGCTTTGGAGGGAATTGTTTCCAAAGTGTAACCTTTTGCAAGAGGTTTGTTACCGTCCGGCGGACACCGGGAAAACACGGAAAGGGACGCCCGAAGGCGTCCCTTTCCGTGTTTCTCTTTATCTAATTTAGGACAATGACTCAGAAGGACTTCTTCTTGCCGATGACCACGGCGCCGCCGGCCACGGACAGCAGGCTCATGCCAACGTACATGGCGATACCGGCGTCAAAGGTCTTGGCGGAGTCCATACCCGGCTTGGTGGTGGTGCCGCCGCTGCTGTTGGCGGGGGTGTACTTGAAGGCGATCAGGGTGCCGTCGCTCAGCTTCTCGACGGTCATGCCGGCGGGAACCAGATTCACGGAGGAATACACCTGCGCCACGGTCTTGCAGATGCCGCAGGTATACTCGGTCACCTTGCCGTCCTTATCCAGCTTGCTGGCGACCCAAGTGTGGGCGATGGTCTTGAGGGCGGTATCCTCCACGGTGTAGACAAAGCCGTCGATCAGGACGTTCTTCTCGGGATCGTCGTTGCTGGCCTTCTGGGCCAGACGATAGATGTAATCCTTGCCGTCGTACAGGGTGACCTTGGCGTAGCTGCGGGAGGCAGCGTCCTCGGGCTTGGCGTACTGGCCGCAGGTGGTGCCCCATGCGGTGAACATGGAGGCCGCGCCATAGTTATAGCTGATGGCGTCCACGGCGGTCAGGTAGTACAGGTTGTCCTTGTCGGTCTGCTGGCCCACCTTCAGGTTGGCGTCGTGGGCCTTGACGGCGAAGCTGACGTTGTCGTTATAGGTGGTGGTCATCACGTAGCAGACGGTGTCGTTGTCGGCCTTCCAATAGCCGATGTTGCCGGTAACGCCCTTGGAAGCGGCCTTGGCTGCGGTGTACTTGAAAACGACACCATCGGCGCCGGAAGCTTCCAGTTTGGTGTTATAGGTCTTGTCGAACAGATCCAGCGTCTTTGCCTCGTTATCCGACCATGTGGGGATCGCGGCAAAGGCCACCGTGGCCAGGCTCAGCGCCATGGCCATGCTCAGAACCAGAGCAATGATTTTTTTCATGTTCTTTTCCTCCAAAAAAGTTTTGTAAGGAGCGCTCGTCTTACAGTGGCGAGTATAGCATAAAAATTCATGGCGTCAATGGTTTTACCGGTTTTGTTTCTGTGTTGTAACTATTTTTAAGCATTTTGTCTCTATATTATGGACAATTCTGGATATTTACCCACTTTTTACCTGCAGCAGCCAGATATTTCCGCCTCTACGGACAGGCAGAAAACGGCCCGCGTCACAGCGACGCGGGCCGTTTTGGATAGGTTGGGGTCAGGATGCGTTACGCTTTCTTGCCGCCTTTGAAGAAGGCACCGATGATCTCGATGACGAAGAACACGATCAGGTAATAGACCACGTTCATCTTGTGGGAGTAGATGGCGGCGAACACCATGAACAGCGAGCACAGGATGGCCAGAACGGGCATCACCTTGCCTTGGAAGCCGGGCAGATCCTTGCGCTTCAGCAGGGCAATGTAGATGGGGATATAGATGGCGTACAGGGTGATGATGGGCAGCTCGGAGGAGTCGAACTTGAAGGGGCCGAAGCCTTCCATGATGGTGCCGCCGTAGAAGTACAGCAGCCACAGGGAGCTGACCAGCAGACCGAACACGGCGGAGTTGCTGGCCATGTTGGTGGTGGGGTCGACGTTCTTGAACATCTTCAGCTTGGGGCTGCCGCTCTCGGTGGCCAGATCGAACATGCCGCGGGTGACGGCCATGGTCAGGCCGTTGCAGGTGCCCCAGCAGGAGATGACCACGAACACGAAGATGGCAGCGCCGCCCACCTGACCGAAAATATTCTGGAAGGCGATCTTGGCGCCGGCCTCGCCGCCGGCCATCATGACCTCGGACTCCACGGCGCCGGCCAGACCGACGTAGTAGATGACGTACACGATGGCGACGATCAGGGTGCCGATCAGCAGGGCGCGGGGCATATTCTTCTTGGAATCCTTCAGCTCTGTGCCGATGGAGGTGGCGCAGATCCAGCCCTCAAAGGCGAAGGCCAGAGACACGATGGCGCCAAACAGGCCCTCGGCAAAGGGCATCTCGGTGACAACGTTGGAGAAGTTGAACTCGGTCATGCCGTTGGCCAGACCCACGATGGTGCCCACGACGGCCATCAGCAGCAGGGGGATCAGCTTGATGATGGTGGTGGCGATGGCGAACTTACCGGCCAGCTTGGGAGCCAGCGCGTTCATAGTATAGGTGACGACCATGAACACACCGGCCAGCATCATGGTGCGGCCGCCGATCACGGCGTCGTCCCAGCCCATCAGCACGCCGAAGTAGCGGGCGGGCAGCCAGCTCAGCACGGACACCAGAGAGGGATAATAGATGACGGCCATGAACCAGCCCACATAGTAGCTGTAGGTCTTGCCGCAGGAGGCGGCGGCATAGCCGACGAGACCCTCGACGCCCTCATGGCTCTGGGCCACGACGCCGAAGGTGCAGGCGCTGATAATCATGACAACGCCCATGATGATAAACGCCAGAATACCGACAGTCAGGTTACCGCCAGTCTTTGTCAGGACGGCTTCGGCCTTGAAGAAAACGCCGGAACCGATGACAGTGCCCACCACCAGCGCGATGGCTACGGGCAGAGTATACCGTTTTTCCATAGTGATTACTTTCCTTTCTCACTTTCCTAAACATCGTGGATAGTTTGTCATTCTTTTAACGATCCACACCTGTGAGTATACTATGCCTTTTCGGCGGTTGCAAGCACTTTTTCCGCTTTCGACGGAGAATTTCACCGAATGATTTTGTCTATTTTGAACATATTTTATCTGTTTCCCAATTTATCAGTTTTTCTTTTCAAGAAAATATTTTTGCATATTTTTCACATTCGCGCACTTTTTTCAAGATTTGACGTCGGTACTTTTCTTATAACGAAAAAAGTCTCCTCCGTCAGGAGAAGACCTTCGTCGTTGATTTTTGCTGCCGTCCGCTCTGCCAGTTCTTCCACACCACGCAGGCCACGATGATGGCCGCGCCGGTGAGGCCCACGGCTGTCAGCCGCTCCCGCAGCAGCAGGTACGAGCATGCCGCCGTCAGGATGGGCTGTGTGCATTGCAGCAGCGACACGGTATAGGAGGACAGCCGGGTCAGGGCCGTGTTTTGCAGCACATAGGAAAGGCAGGTGCAGGTCAGCGCCAGATAGGCCACCACCAGCCACGCGGTGGTGGTCACCTGCGGCAGCACCGCCGCGTCGTCGAAAAGCAGCGCATAGGGCAGCGTACCGCCCCTCCCCTTCTCACACATTGAAGCGGAAGTAGATCATGTCGCCGTCCTTGACCACATACTCCTTGCCCTCGGAGCGCAGCAGGCCCTTCTCCTTGGCAGCGGCCACACTGCCGCCGCAGGCCATCATCTCGTCAAAATTGATGGTCTCGGCCCGGATGAAGCCCCGCTCGATGTCGCTGTGGATCTTGCCGGCGGCCTGCGGCGCCTTGGTGCCCTTGCGGATGGTCCACGCGCGGCACTCGTCCTTGCCGTAGGTCAGGAAGGAAATCAGACCCAGCAGATCATAGCTGCACTGGATCAGCCGGTCAAGGCCGGATTTTTCGATGCCCAGATCGGCAAGGAACATAGCCCGCTCCTCGGGGTCGTCCAGCTCGGCGATGTCCTGCTCCAGCTTGGCGCAGATGGGCAGCACCTGCGCGCCCTCCTTGGCGGCCAGATCCCGGACGAGGCCGAAATACTTGTTGTCCTCATAGTGGGCGAAGCCTTCCTCGTCCATGTTGGCGGCATAGATGATGGGCTTCAGGCTCAGCAGGTCAGCCGTCTCGATGATAGCGCGGTCGTCTCCGCAGTCGAAGGTACGGGCGGACTTTCCGGCGTTGAGGTGCTCGGCCAGTGCCTTGAACACCTCCGCCTCGTGGAGGAACTTCTTGTCGCCCTTGGCGGCCTTTGTGGCCTTCTCCACCCGGCGGTTCACCATCTCCAGATCGGCCATGATGAGCTCCAGATCGATGGTCTCGATGTCGCCCAGCGGATCGACGGGCACGTTCTGGCTGGCGTCGGCCACCACATGCATGATGTTCTCGTCGTCGAAGCAGCGCACCACATGGACGATGGCGTCGGTGCGGCGGATATTCTCCAGAAACTTATTGCCAAGGCCCGCACCCTGAGACGCACCCTTTACCAGACCCGCGATGTCCACGAACTCGATGACGGCAGGGGTCTTCTTGTCCGGCTCGTACATCTCCGCCAGCTTGTCCAGACGCGGATCCGGCACGGCCACCACGCCCACGTTTGGCTCGATGGTGCAGAAGGGGTAGTTGGCGCTCTCCGCCCCGGCATTGGTGATAGCGTTGAACAGTGTACTCTTGCCCACGTTGGGTAATCCCACGATACCTAATTTCATTTGTACTCATTCTCCTTCGATTTTCCTTGATTTTCAAGGGGTTTCAGCGTTTGGCGTCTTGGCTGTTACACCATTTTTACACCATTTTCGCATTTGGCTTTATTGGATTTCATCAGACTACACCATTTTGCTGAAATTGCTTGATGGCATAATCCAGCGATTCGGCAGTCACATGAACATACCGATCCATTGTTGTTTTGATGCTGGCATGACCCAGCAGTTTTTGCAGCACCTTGGGCTGCATACCGCTTTCAATCGCTCTTGTAGCATAAGTATGTCTCAGGGCGTGCATACAAAAGTGTTTGATCCCCGCTTCGTCGCAGAGCTTATATAAGTGGGTATCATAGGAACTGTTCTTCGCTGGCTCTCCTGTTCGCCAGTTGATAAAGACAAGATCGCGCATGACAAGCCGAGAAGAAACGCCTGTACGTCTGTCTATGTACTCAAGCGCTTTGTCCAGCGTCGGGGACTCTTTCTGCTCCGGGCGGCTGTCCCAAATACCTTTGAGGATTTCATAAGCCCGATCCGTCAACGGTATTGTGCGGTAGCTGTGTTGCGTTTTCGGAGGACCCGCACGCCAATACTGTTCACCGTGTCGAAACTCCAACGTTTTATTGACCGTGAGCGTGCGCTTTTCAAAGTCAATCGCGTCCCAAGTCAACCCGATCATCTCGCCGGTGCGCAAACCGGTTTCAAGAATCAGTGCGTATTGGTTGTAGTTGCGGGAGCGTTTCGCTGTTTCAAGAAACACACGCTGCTCGTCACGGGTGAGGAACTTAATATCGTCTGTCGCACGAACCGGCTTTG
>ENA-UOJG01001345-UOJG01001345.1-human-gut-metagenome-genome-assembly--contig:-C47-NODE-1345-length-26444-cov-18.930388_pt1 | contig 26444 bp, 23 predicted proteins | sample MGYA00242340_ERZ723887 | MGnify/ENA metagenome assembly ERZ723887 | reverse complement strand
TGCGGCGCGAAAAAGCCCGCGCCGGACGCGGGCTGGGACTGTGCTTGCGGTCAGACGAACATCAAGAGCAACTTCTGCCCCAACTGCGGCAAGAAGCGGGGCGAATGAGCCGGTGGCTTACATAAAGGAGGAGCATGGATATGAAAAACAAGAATAGCGTGCGTGGGCTGGTCATTCTCGGCATCGTACTGGCGGCATGGCTTGTCATCGTGCTGGCCGTACCCTTTGTGAAAAACGGGGCCTACTGGCTGAGCTTTGTGTTTACCCTCATCGCATTTCTCGCACAGCTCTACATTTTCAAAATTTCCTTCCGCAACGGCGAAAGTGTCCGCAGCAAGTTCTACGGCTTCCCCATCGCCCGCCTCGGCGTGGTGTATCTGGCGGTGCAGCTGGTGCTGGGCTTGCTGGTCATGGCGCTGGCTAAATGGGTGCCCACATGGGTGGGCGTGATTCTCTTTGCCGTCACGCTGGCGGCCGCGGCGGTGGGCTGCATTGCCGCCGACATGATGCGTGATGAGGTGGAGCGGCAGGACGCGAAGCTGAAAAAGGATGTAAGCCCCATGCGTGCCATGCAGTCCAAGGCCAACGCGCTGGTGAACCAGTGCGACGCACCGGAGCTGCGAGCCGCATTGCAAAAGCTGGCGGAGGACTTCCGATTCAGCGATCCTGTCAGCAGCGATGCGCTGGCAGATGTGGAAGCGTCCCTGTCTGCCTGCTTGGACGAATTGCAGCGCAGTCTCACCGATGGCGATTTGGACAGTGCCGCCGTCCTCTGCCGCCGTGCCGCCGCCACCCTGACGGAACGAAACCGGCTGTGCAAGCTGAATAAATAAACAGTGCAACAGAAACGATCGATCTTATAAAAACATAGAAAGAGAGGAATTGACATGAAAAAATTGACTTGTGAAATGTGCGGAGGGACTGATCTCATCAAGCAGGACGGTGTATTTGTTTGCCAGAGCTGCGGATGCAAGTATTCCGTGGAAGAGGCACGCAAATTGATGATCGAAGGTACAGTGGATATTCAGGGCACTGTTGTGATCGACCATACAGATGAAAAACGGCAGAAGGTAGAAAACTACTTATCTATGTGCAAAAATGCACATGACGCGTTAGATACCGCCAGTGTTGTAGAATACTCCGATAAAATTCTGGAGATAGATCCCAACAATTACGAAGCATGGGCATACAGAGCGTTGTCTTGTGGTTGGAAATCTTCGCTGAACGATATGAAGACAGGACAGGTGATTACTGCGGCGCAAAAAGCACTGGAATTAGCTCCGGAAGAAAAGCGGTATGAGCTAGCGGAGAATATTTATACGCAAGGGAAACTACAAATCATATCTCATTTAAAAACTGTATTTTCTTTGACAAGCACGGCGATATTGACTATGTCCATTACAATGGCAGCAAAGCAGGCGGAAATGGTTGCGCCAGTAATGAAAGCGTGGGTGATGTTAGTAAGCCGTATTCCGTATTTGACCGCAGAGCGTATGGAAGCTGAGATTCAGGATTGTAAGGAATTATCTGATAAGCATACTGTAATCATTGCCACGGCGGTTAGCGCGTTTAATGACAAGAAGCCGTATTATGTAGAAATGCGCGAATTACTGGCCCCCAAAATGGAAACCGCAAAGCGAGAATACAGTGAATATGTAGCACGCCGTCACGCGAACTATTGGGCGGAACATGCGGAGGAGCAGGCTGCACTTGAACAGGAGAAAAGCAACATCAAAGACCAGATTGATCAGCTGAAGTCCACCGCAGCAGGTAACAGCGCTCAGGAGGCGGCGAAGCTTCAGTCTCAACTGGATACCATGACAGAAGAATACAAATCTCTTGGCATTTTTCAGATGAAACGTATACGGGAATTGGAAAAATCCATGGAAGGCCTCAAGGCCCAGTTAAAAAACGTGCAGATGAGTGATGAGGACATTATCAAAAAAGCAAACGAGTTGTTTGATGGGAAGCTTGATGCGCTTCAGGCGCGGCTAAGCGAGGTCAACAATGAATTGGCAAAGGATAGATAAGCCGACGGCTTGGCAAGCTGAGAAAAGATAGGAGCGTAACTATGTCCATCTTTAAATGCAAAATGTGCGGCGGGGAGCTGCACATCAATCCCGGTGAATCCGTAGCCGTGTGTGAATACTGCGGCACGACACAGACGCTGCCTAAGCTGGACGACGACCGGCGCGCCAACCTCTACGACCGCGCCAACCACTTCCGGCGCAACAACGACTTCGACAAGGCGGCAGGCATCTATGAGCAGATTCTCAACGAGGACAAGACCGACGCTGAGGCGTACTGGTCACTGGTGCTGTGCCGCTATGGTATTGAGTACGTGGAGGATCCCGCCACACACAAGCGCGTGCCTACGGTGAACCGCGCCCAGTACACCTCCATTTTCGATGATGAGGACTACAAGGCCGCCATCCAGTACGCCGACGCTGGACAGCGGGTAGTCTACGAGGCCGAGGCTAAAGCAATCAACGAAATTCAGAAGGGCATTCTGGAGATTTCCCAGAAGGAAGAACCTTTTGATGTATTCATCTGCTACAAGGAGACGGATGCAAACGGCAGAAGAACACCGGACAGCGTACTGGCTACCGATCTCTACCACCAGCTGACGCAGGAGGGCTTCAAGGTCTTTTTCTCCCGCATCACGTTGGAGGACAAGTTGGGTACCGCCTACGAGCCGTACATATTCGCCGCACTGAACAGTGCCAAGGTCATGGTGGTGCTGGGCACGAAGCCGGAGTACTTCAATGCCGTGTGGGTGAAAAACGAATGGAGCCGCTATCTGGCGTTGATCCGGGGTGGTGCGAAGAAGGTGCTGATCCCCGCCTACCGCGACATGGACCCCTACGACCTGCCGGAGGAGTTTTCCCATTTACAGGCGCAGGATATGTCTAAGCTGGGCTTCATGCAGGATTTGATCCGCGGCATCAAGAAGCTGACGGAACGCGACAAGCCCACCACCAAAGAAACCGTGGTGGTACAGGAGAGCGCCGCCAACACCGCCCCCCTGCTGAAACGAGCTTTCATCTTCTTGGAAGACGGCGATTGGAGCAGTGCCGATGAGTACTGCGAAAAGGTGCTTGACCTCGACCCGGAGTGTGCACAAGCGTATTTGGGCAAGCTGATGGCGGGACTGCAAGTGAAGAAGCAAGCGGATTTGAAAAATCTTGCAAAGCCATTTGACAGCAGCAATAACTACCAAAAGGTCATGCGCTTCGGCGACGAGCCACTTCGCGGCACGCTGGAGGGCTATACCAACCACATTAAACAGCGGAACGAGGAAACGCGGCTCAGCAGCCTTTACACCGCCGCCCGCCAGTACATGAATGCGGCACAGAGCGAGACGGACTACGGGCAGGCGGCAAAGAGATTTGCTGAGATACAAAACTATCGCGACGCCGACGAGCTGCGTCGGCAGTGTCTGGAGCAGGCGGAGATATACCGCAAGGACGCCATCTATAACGGGGCGGCCGCCATTGCTGCGCAGGAAAACCCTGACACACTGCGGGAAGCCGCGAAGTGTCTTACTGAGATTCCCGGCTGGCGTGATGCCGATCAGCTCCGCGCCAATTATCTGAAACGGGCTGACGAGCTGGAAGCTGAAGCGCGAATCGCCGCAAAGAAACGCGCCGAGGAGGAACGTCTTGCCGCAGAAAAACGCGCTGAAGAGGAATATCTTGCCGCCGAGCGCAAGGCAGAAGATGAGCGGAAAGCTGCCGAGATTCAAAAGAAGCGCAAGAAAATAATTGCCATCACTGGCGCTGCCGCTGCCGTAATACTGATTGCGGTGTTTCTGCTAGTCACGAAAGTGATCCAACCAGCCAATGCTTACAAGCAGGCTGAAGCGTACCTTGCCGACGGTAAAGTAGCTCGTGCTGCCATATGCTTTGCGCAATTGGGAAACTACAAGGACGCCGAAACACGCAGCATCGAGTTATGGGACGAGAATCGCTCGATTGATGATATTATTAGTATCAGCTCAGTCCATGCAGTCGGATTGCGGGCAGACGGTACTGTTGCCGCCGCAGGCAATAATGAGTATGGGCAATGCGATGTTGATAAATGGAATGATATCGTGGCCGTATCGACGGGAGAGTTGCACACCGTAGGTCTTAAAAGCGACGGCACCGTAGTGGCGGCAGGTGATAACAGCAAAGGCCAGTGCGATGTCAGCGAATGGCATGATATTGTGAGCATTTACGCGGGAACCTGGCACACCTTTGGCATTTGCGCCGATGGCACTGTCGTGACCACGGGCGACACGCGGCAATGTGCGGTCGAGGATTGGAAGGATATCATCGCTATCAGCGGAGGCACACTGCACACCGTTGGGCTGCGTGCCGATGGCACAGTGGTCGCTGTCGGCAGTAACGAGTACGGACAACTCGATGTCGACGGCTGGACAGATATTGTCGCTATCGCAACCGGAGATACCAATACCTTTGGCTTGAGATCAGACGGCACTCTCGTGACAGCCGGTGAAAATTACAAGGGACAGACTGACGTTGACCACTGGTCTGATATTGCAGCGATCTCCGCAGGCTTTAGTCACATGGTAGGCACGAAAAAGGACGGGACTTTTGTCACCGCCGGCAGCAACGAGGAAGGACAACTCGATATTTCCGGCTGGGATAACATTACGGCGATTGCCGCCGGAGGCTTTTGCTCGTTCGGATTACATCCAGACGGCACCGTGACAGCGATAGGTACCAACGGACACGGCCAGTGCGATGTGTCCGATTGGGAGGGCATCGCCATGCCAGCACGCTGAACCACGGCTGCCATAACGCCATGCCGATAGCTTGTATATCGTCATCATGCAAAAGAGTCGGCGCACGGAATTACCTGCGCCGACACGTTGGGTTAATCACATTATAGAATCGCAAAGTAACAGAACCAGCAGGTAAGTCACAACCTGCGCGGCCTGGATGGTTGCGATCATCAGCAGGTCGCCATCCACCTCCGACCAGTTGAGGTCATATCCCGCGCTGCGGATAAGCTGCGTCAGAAACGCCCGCTGGGTGCGTCCGTTGCCCTCGCGGAAGGGATGCAGGTAGTTGGTGGTGCAGTAAAAGTCAGTGATCTCCTCCACGAAGGCGTCATGGGGCAAGCCCTTGAAGTAATTCTGCTCTTTCAGCCGGTCAAAAATCAGCTTGGCCTGCGGTTCGATCTCCCCAGCAGGGCAGAAATCCGTCCCCTTCTTGCTGAGGTTCACCGTGCGGATCTGCCCCGCCCAATCGTACAGGTCAGAGAAAAGAAACTGATGGATTGCCTTGTAGTGGGCGAAGTCAAAAACGCCTTCCAGCGGGCATTGTTCCAGCTTGGAGGCGTTGACATAGGTGGCGAGAGCCTCCGCTTCTTGCAGCGCGGCCTCGTCATGGATATGCAGTTTGTTCACCAGCACCGTTGTGCCGGGGTAGCAGTTGTCCTGAATGGGATCGATGCTGTACGCCATATCATCGTCACCTCTCGGCTGGTTTGGAAAAACGCCGCAGCAGCTCCGCCGTGGTCACCTCGCCACGCAGCACACGCTGGCACTGCTCCCGCATCTGGGGCGTTACCTGACAGCCCTCCATGCGGACGGAGGCCTCCGCGTTCTTCATGGGAAGTGTATATCGTTTGTCGCTGCTCTTGCACATAGAAAAACTCCTCGCGTCATCCGCGAGGAGTCTGGAGCTTGTGGCCGGATTCGAACCGGCGACCTGCTCATTACGAGTGAGCTGCTCTGCCAGCTGAGCCACACAAGCATCTCTATGAGAATCGGCTCCTCGCCGTACTCTGTTTGTTAGTTTACCACACCTGTGGGTCGGAATGCAATAGCCGCCTTATATAGCATCAGCGACCTGCTCATTACGAGTGAGCTGCTCTGCCAGCTGAGCCACACAAGCATCACAACACAGTCCGGCTCTCAAAAGCCGAGATATATTTTACCATAGTTCCCGCGCCGCGTCAACTCCTATTTTGCGGCTTCGGGCGGTTCTTTCGTCGGGAAATACATAATGTAATCATTTCCCGGTTCCTGCATTTTTTCCGGCAAATCTCAAATTTCTTCTTCTTGCTTCTTCCAGCTTCGGCAAAATCACCAACGGTGCAAAATATGGCAACTCTCCCTTATATCTCCCATTCGCTGTACTTTTTCAACGTTTTTCGACAGGCTCTACTCCTTTACAGCAAGTTTACATAATTTACAACAGCATAATTTCTACAAGGAGTTATCCACACTTTCCACACCTTTTTCCACACTTATGCACAGCAAGTGTTTTCAACGGTATTTTCGGGTTTTCCCTCTTTCTGGAAAACCCGCAAATCTGGTTTGCGCATTTTCAGCACACCCATTTTTGTTTACATAATTGAATTTCCAAGCAGCTTTGCCGTCATAAAAAATTTCTATTTTATGTAGAATTTTTTATCCAATCAGATACTGCGCCAAGCCCACCACCGGCGGGATGGTCAGCACGGAAAGGGCAGTAAACACCGATACCACGCTGGAGGCCAGCTTCGTATCGCCGCCGAATTTCTGGGCAAACATGCTCAAAAGCGCGGCGGGCGGTGTACTGGCTGCGATCACCGTCACCAGCGCCACGGCGCTGTCCACCCGGAAGACCCAGCAAAGCCCGATGGTCACCAGCGGCACCACCGCCAGACGCAGCGCCAGCGCCGGCCACGAGCGACGGTCGCTGAAGGCGGTGCTGAAATTGGCGTGGCTCAGCTGATAGCCCACCACGATGGTAGGCAGGGGCGTATTCATGTTGGCCAGATAGTTCAGCGGCGTCATGACGATCTCCGGCAGACGCACCGCCAGCAGATACAGCACCATGGCCACCACCACGCTGAGCACGCCGGGATTCAGCAGGATATGCTTCACCTGCAGATTACCGGCGTCGTGGGTAATCATATAGATGCCCGCCGTCCAGCTGAGCACCGTGAATACCACCACATAGGCCGAGCCGTAGAACACGCCGATGCTGCCCAGCAGCGCCAGCATCAGCGGATAGCCCATAAAGCCGCAGTTGGAAAACACCGTACCGAATTGCAGGATGCCGCAGGTGGCGTCCTTCCCCCGCAGACATATCTTTGCCAGCAGGATACTGACGGCATGGACCGCCACCGCCAGCAGCAGGCACACCAGAAAGTTATGCAGATCCGCCGCGTTCTTCTCCCGCTGGAAGGCCACCACCATCATGGCGGGCGACACCGCGTACATCACCAGATTCGTCATGGCAAGGCTGCCGCGGTCATCCATCAGCTTCGCCTTGCCCAGTACGAAGCCCACCGCCATCAGAGCAAACAGGATCAGCACCTGCTGTCCTACCGTTAAAAATGAACCGATCATTTTCCTTGATCTCCTTTATCCAGATACCGCGAGGTGGCGGCCAGCACCACCAGAAAACCCGCAAAGCCCGCCGCTGTGGTAACCATCAGCATGGTATTGATGCCCGCGCTGTCGATCAGCCGGCCGCCGATGGCGGTCATCACCGCCGGGCCAAGGCCGTTGGAACACACATGGATCAGGCCCTGACCCTTGGCTTGATTGGCGCTGTCCAACCGCTCCGCCACATAGTAGACGCAGGCAGGCAGGAAAATGCCGAACTCAAAGAACTGTATCACCGCCGCCACATACAGCAGCACCGGCGACCGGGCCACCCAGAACAGCAGGTCCTTCAGCACAAAGGTGGCGGCGCAGATGCGGAACAGCGTCCGCAGGCTCAAGCGCCGGTGCATCCGGGGAAACAGCGCCATGGCGGGCAGCTCCGTAAATGCCGAAACCGCCAGAATGACGCCCATCAAGCCCTCGCCCGCACCCACCTTGTCGGCAATGTGGATCATGTAGGTGTTACAGGCGTTGTGGCCGCCCTGCAGCAGTGCGCAGCCCACCAGCAGCACCGTGAACGCCGGATATTTCCGCAGCAGCTTCGGCAGACTCAGCACCTGCGGCGACGCGGTCTCCTCCGTTCGGGGCAGCTCCGGCAGCGGGTAGCGGAAGCTCCAGATGGACACGATCTGAATCGCCAGCGCCGCCAGCAGCACCGGCAGGATCACCGTGGGCGAGCGCCGCTCCAGCACAAAGCCCATCACCAGCGCCACGATGGCGTAGGTAGCGGAACCGGTGCCCCGGCCAAGACCGTAGTTCACATTGACGCCCCGCAGGTGATAGGCCATCACCATGCTGTTGAAAAACGGCGACGTACACACCAGCGTCACGCCGATGACGGCATAGCTGACCAGCAGCACCGTTTTCTGCTCCGGCAGCAGCATGATGGCCAGCGCCGCCGCCAGCGTCAGCAGTGAAAGGCCCAGCGCCAGACGGCGGCTGGTCCACCGGGGATCGGCGTCCGACAACGACGCCAGCACCGGCTGGATCAGCAGCGGCAGCAGCAGCGCCAGCGACGTGACCACGCCCAGCGCGCTGTTGCTCAGGCCCCAGTACAGCAGCAGCACCGGCCCGAAGCCCCAGATGGCAGAGAATCCGGCGAAATAGCTGCCCTGCATCACGGCATGATGGATATTCACTTGTCTGGCAAGCTTGTCCATAGTTGACCTCTGTTCAATCGGGAATGGTTTCTTTATCGCCTTTCAGCAATAACACAATGTCGGCTTGCCCGTTTCTCTCGGCCCAGTCTATCGCCGTTTCACCGTCATCATCCACGGCATCTACGTCTGCACCGCACGACAGCAGGTATTTAACCGTTTCCGCATCCCCATGAGTTGCCGCATACATTAACGGTGTAATGCCCAATTTACCTCTCTCATCGACGCTAACATGTCCCTCTTTCATCAGTATTTCCATAACAGGGATGCCACGGCTGTCCTGTCCCGCGCATTTACAGAATGCATCCGCTATTCTTTGCTTATCGGTCACGCAATGCTTCAATAAATACCGGACAACATCACATACCTCGTCCATATCGACACCATCGCGATGCTTATACTCCACAGCATCCTCCAAAGCCCTTGTGTGGGACTCCGTTACATAGTTCAACTCTGCTCCATGGTCGATCAAATAGTAAAATGTATCGTGCCAGCCTTCCGGTTTTACGAGAATTATTTCACTCAACGGGGTAAAACCATCATTGCAATTTACATCCGCGCCGTGCTCTACCAGATATATGACGGTCTCTGCATCTCCTTCCCTGCAGGCCACCTCCAATGGAAATTGAACCCGTATGCCCATTACGGCCAACCACCAAAGCGAACTGACAGACGGAAACGTATTGACACAATGGGGATATTTCTCCACGATATACTCTATTTTCGGAATATCTTTTTGTCTGATCGCCTCTACCAGCTTCTTCGACTGATAGCAGTTGAAGAAGTAATATGTCAGCAGGGCGATACACACCACCAGCAGTACGGCAAGCGTCACTTCAAGTATTTTTCGGATAGAAAGCTTCATCATAGGGGCCTCCTGTCGCAGCGTTCGTGTTAAATACATATAAATCCACTTCATACTATCACAAAAGGGAAAACTGTCAAGTCCGGAGGTTGTGTTTTGCCGGAAAATGGACTATAATACAACATTATGTGAAATTTGACCCCACAAGGAGATCGACCATGAAACTGATGGTTCTTGACGGCAACAGCATCATCAACCGCGCCTTTTACGGCGTGAAGCCCCTGACCACACGGGACGGGCTGTATACCAACGCCATTTTCGGCTTTCTGAACATGCTCCAGCGGTTCATCGATGAGGAGCAGCCGGAGGCACTGTGCGTGGCCTTTGACCGGCGGGAGCCTACCTTCCGCCACGAAGCGGACGCCAACTATAAGGCCACCCGTAAGGGCATGCCCGACGAGCTTGCCCAGCAGATGCCGGTGATGAAGCAGGTGCTGTGCGCCATGTCCATTCCCTGCTATGAGATGGTGGGCTATGAGGCCGACGACCTGCTGGGCACCATCTCCCGCCGGTGTGAAAAGCGGGGCTGGGAGTGCGTCATCGTCACCGGCGACCGGGACAGCCTGCAGCTCATCACCGACCGCACGCGGGTGAAGCTGGTGACCTCCCGCATGGGGCAGACCTCCACCACCGATATGACCCCCGCCCTGTTCCGGGAGCAGTACGGCTTCGATCCCATCCATATGATCGACCTGAAGGCCCTGATGGGCGACAGCAGCGACAACATCCCCGGCGTGCCGGGCATCGGCGAAAAGACCGCCACGGCGCTGGTGCAGCGCTACGGTAGCATCGACGCACTGTACGCCGCCATGCCGGCGGTAGAGGCCAAGCCCGCCGCCCTGCGGAAGCTGGCCGAGGGCGAGGAATCCGCCCGCCGCAGCTACTGGCTGGCCACCATCGTCACCGACGCGCCGCTGGAATTCGACCCGGAGGACGCCCTGCGCCAGCCCTACAAGCCGGAGCTTTACGACCTGTTCGTAAAGCTGGAATTCACCAAGCTCATCCGGAAATACGGCCTGACCCCCGCCGCTCCCACGCCGGAGCCTGCCGCCGCTGCCCATGATGAGGACTATACCGTTATGATCGAGGTCCCCCAGACCGACGAAGACGCGGCGCGGCTCCTTGTCCAGTGGCGCGCTGTGCCCCACGTGACGGTGTACGGGTTGGACGATCTTCGGGCGCTGGCGGTGGAGTGTGAGATCGACGAACACCACGGCCTGACGGTCATTCTGCGGACTGACCGGTTCGACGGCGACTGGGACGCTCTGCTGCGGGGCCTGTTCTCCGCCGATATTCCCAAGGCAGCCCACAATGTGAAGGATCTGACCCGCGTCCTGCTGGAGCGGGGCCTTCCCGCCGAGGGCTTTATCTTCGACACGGCGCTGGCGGGCTATCTGCTGGACGCCACCGCCGGAGGGTATGACCTTCAGCGGCTGTTTGTGGCCTACTGCGGCGCGGAGTTGCCCGCCCCGGCCCATCTGGCCAAGGACGCCTTTGCTCCGCTCAGTGATACCGCCACGGAGGAAGCCGCTCTATGCAGCTATACCAGCGCCGTGGCGGCGCTGTATGAGGTGCTGCCGCCCAAGCTGGAGGAGCTGGGCATGACGGCGCTGCTCCACGAGATGGAGCTACCCCTGTGCCGGGTGCTGGCGGAGATGGAGCTGGCGGGCTTCCGCATCAACGAAAGTGCGCTGGCTCAGTTCGGCATCGACCTGCAGGAACGCATCGTGGCGCTGGAGCAGTCCATCTACGACATGGCGGGCGAGAAATTCAACATCAATTCCCCCAGACAGCTGGGGATCATTCTCTTTGACAAATTGCAGCTGCCCCACGGCAAGAAAACGAAAACCGGCTGGTCCACTAACGCCGAGGTGCTGGAAAAGCTGCGGTACGAAGCCCCCATCGTGGACAAGGTGCTGGAATACCGGCAGTATGCCAAGCTGAAATCCACCTATGCCGACGGATTGCTGCGGGCGGTGTCCCCTGACGGGCGGGTACGCACCAGCTTCCAGATGACGGTGACGGCCACGGGCCGTCTCAGCTCCACGGAGCCGAACCTGCAGAACATCCCCACCCGCACCGAGCTGGGCAGCGAGATCCGCCGCCTGTTCGTGGCGGAGGAGGGCAATGTACTGGTGGACGCAGACTACTCCCAGATCGAGCTGCGGCTGCTGGCCCACATGGCGAGAGACGAGGCCATGCAGCAGGCGTTCCTGTCCGGCGCGGATTTCCACACTGTTACCGCCGCCAAGGTGTTCCATGTGCCGGAGACCGAAGTCACCCACCAGATGCGCTCCCGCGCCAAGGCGGTGAACTTCGGCATCGTGTACGGCATGTCCGCCTTCTCTCTCAGTCAGGACATCCATGTAACGGTGGCGGAGGCCAAGGACTATATGGAGCGCTATTTCGCCACCTATCCCGGCGTGAAGCAGTACATGACCGACATCGTGGAAACGGCCAAGGCGCAGGGCTATGTGGAGACGCTGTACCACCGCCGCCGGGCGCTGCCGGAGCTGAAATCGGCCAATTTCGTCCAGCGCTCCTTCGGTGAGCGTGTGGCGCTGAACATGCCCATTCAGGGCACGGCGGCGGACATCATGAAGCTGGCCATGCTCCGGGTCTATGACCGCCTGCGCCGTGAAAATTTGCAGGCCAGGCTCATCATGCAGGTGCACGACGAGCTGATCGTGGAATGCCCGGAGGCAGAGCGGGAAACGGTGGAAAAGCTGCTGCGGCAGGAGATGGAGCAGGTGGCGGCGCTGGCCGTCCCCCTGACCGCCGAGGCCCACAGCGGTAAAAACTGGCTGGATGCAAAAGGATAAGGAGCGAACGATGGAAAAGATACAGGTAAAGATCGTGCCCATGAACGCCGATCATCTGGAGGAGATCGCGGCGCTGGAGCGGGTGTGCTTCTCCCGTCCGTGGTCCCGCAATATGCTGGCCGAGGAGCTGGAGAACCAGTGCGCCGCCTTCCTGACGGCGCTGGACGCCGTGACCGGCAAGGTGGTGGGCTATGCCGGACTGCTGGTAGCGGCGGACGAGGGCTACATCACCAATGTGGCCGTGTTCCCGGAATACCGCCGTCAGGGCATTGCCGCCAAGCTTTTGAAGGTGTTCTGCGACTTCGCGGCGGGCCAGCATCTGGCGTTCCTGACGCTGGAGGTGCGGCCCAGCAACGCCGCAGCCATCGCCCTCTACCAGTCCTTCGGCTTTACGGAGCGGGGACGGCGGCGCAACTACTATGACCTGCCGAAGGAGGATGCCCTCATTCTGACGCGGGACTTTGAGGAGGGGAACGCATGAACATACTGGCTTTTGAATCCTCCTGCGACGAGACCGCCGTTGCGGTGGTGCAGGATGGCCGCACCGTGCTCTCCGACGCCATTCTCTCTCAGGCGGACATGCACGCCCTCTATGGCGGCGTGGTGCCGGAGATTGCCTCCCGCAAGCATGTGGAGGCCATCGCCGGACTGACGGATCAGGCTCTCCGCGACGCGGGACTGACGAAGCAGGACATCGACGCGGTGGCCGTCACCTATGCGCCGGGCCTCATCGGCGCGGTGCTGGTGGGCGTCAGCTTCGCCAAGTCCGCCGCGTGGGCGCTGGGTGTGCCGCTGGTGCCGGTACACCATGTGCGAGGCCACATCGCCGCCAACTATCTGGCTTTCCCGGAGCTGGAGCCGCCGTTTCTGGCGTTGGCCATCTCCGGCGGCAACACGCTGATCGTGGACGTGGCGGATTACACCGACATGAAGGTGCTGGGCGCTACCCGTGACGACGCGGCGGGCGAGTGCTTCGACAAGGCCGCTCGTGTGCTGGGTCTCCCCTACCCCGGCGGCAAACCCATGGATCAGCTGGCCCAGCAGTCGGCGGGCGGGGTGTATACCCTGCCCCGCGCCCATGTGGACGGTGCGCCGCTTGACATGAGCTTTTCGGGACTGAAAACCGCCGTGGTGAATCTGGCCCACAACGCCCAGCAGAAAGGCGAGCCGCTGGATGAGCCCGCGTTGGCCCGTGACTTCACGCAGGCCGTCAGCGACGAGCTGACGGAGCGGGCGGCTCTGGCACTGGAGCAGACGGGCCGCACCGTGCTGGTGGCAGCGGGCGGCGTGGCCGCCAACTCCATCATCCGCGCCGACCTGCAAAGGCTGTGCGAAAAGCGGGGCGTGAAGCTGTACCTCCCGCCGCTGAAATGGTGCGGCGACAACGGCGCCATGATTGGCGCGCAGGGCTACTATGAGTACATGTCCGGCGTCCGGGGCGACATGACCCTCAACGGCTACGCCACCATGGAGCTGGACGACGTGCGGTTCTGAGGGCGCGCCATGGACTATGCCATTATCGTGCAAAGACTTCATAGTGTACTGCGGTACTATCTGCTTCTCTTTGCCGCCGCGTGGTGCTTCTCGCTGCCTGCCGGACTTCATTTTATGAAAAAGCGGAAGCCTGCGCAGAAAAAGAGCCGCCCGGACTCGCCTGTGAAGGCACTGGATAAAGTGCTCGCCGCACAGCGGAGGCCGTCTTTGGGCCCGGTCGCAACTTTCGTTGCGCTGGCGCTGGCCACGCTGCTGTTCCTCGGCCCGCTCTGCGCCGACGCCATCGAAGGCTCGATCCTATCATATGACACCTCTTGCTACACCTCCATCATCCGTGGTCTTGTGGCGGTGGAGATAGACGGCGAGGAGGTCCGTTTGATGATCCCATTGGGGTACGACACAAGCTCACTGCCGACCGGAACAACAAAGGGCCGGGTCTGGTATACCCAGCGCAGCCAATATCTGCTGGCATCTGTTCCGGAAGAAGGCGTACACGATGGAGAATAGGGTTCAGTTCAACGAAAGCATCAGCGCCTACATAAAGGGCAGCGAGACCGCGCGTACAATGCTCAGCATCTCTCTGATAATACTGATTCTCGGGATACTCTCCCATCGCGAAGCTTTCGCCGTGTTGTGCGTGGTATTTTTACTGCTGGGAGCGGGGGACACGCTTTTTCACCCGAGAAATGTCCGGATCACCGAGGAGCACATCGCCATTCGGTCCGGCTGGAAAACGTACCGCACACTGGATTGGAAGTCCATCACCTTTTATGGGGTGATGCAGTGGGATGGCACGGCGTATCTGTTCTTTACCTCAGTCCCCAGAGAGGAGATCTGGCGCTACATGCTGCGGTGCATCAGGCGGAAAAAGGGTAAGAAAGCGGTTGCTGTCTTACCGGTCGATGATGGCTCAGAGGAGCTGACCCGGCAGATGCTTCGCCAGTATCTCATGGATAAGGGAAAGCCAATGAATTTTCGGGTAGATCTTATTCCCATCAATGACTGTCCGCCGGAAACGGTGCAGGAAGCTGCTCCCGCCATGTACCGGGATCGGTTTTACAGCCTTTGACCCTTCCGGATATACTGCATTTGATACGAAAAAGACAGGCGGTCGATTGACCGCCTGTCTTTTCCTATCGCTTTTGTTACAGTTCGCACTTGCCGCGCTTGAGGTACTGACCCTTCACGTCGTGGACGACGCCGTTCTCCACGGCGGGCATGCCCCGCAGGTACACGGCGGCGATGCTGCCGGAGGTACGGAAGCCCTCGAAGGGGGTATAGTCGCAGCGGGACACCATGTCAGCGGCCCGGAGGGTATGGTTCGCCGCCGGATCGTACACCACGATATCGGCATCCGCGCCGGGCGCGATGCAGCCCTTGCGGGGATAGAGGCCGTACAGCTTGGCGGGATTCTCGCTGAGGGCGCGGCAGAAGGTGGGCAGGTCGATGCGGCCCGCCGCCACGCCGGTGGTATACACCACCTCGCCCCGGGTCTCCACGCCGGGAAGGCCGCCGGGAATGGTGGTAAAGTCCCCCTGTCCCGCCAACTTCTGCTTGGTGGTAAAGGAGCAGTGGTCGGTGGACACGGTGTTGACCCGGCCCTCACGCAGGCCGTCCCACAACGCATCCTGATCCGCTTTTTTGCGGATGGGCGGAGAGCACACGAACTTGGCGGAGGACAGCCAGTCCTCCTGATAGTACACGCTGTCGTCCAGCGCCAGATACTGGGGGCAGGTCTCGGAATACACCGTCTGGCCCCGGTCACGGGCCTGATCGATCTCGCTGAGGGCCGCGGCGTTGGTGGTATGGACGATCACTACGGGAGCCTCCGCCGCCTGTGCGATCCGCAGGATGCGGCCCACAGCCTCGGCCTCCAGATAGTCGGGGCGGGTCTGGGGATGGCAGGAGACAGCATTCTCGCCCTTGGCTTTCTTCTCCGCCACCAGCGCGTCGATAACGCCGCTGTTCTCGCAGTGGACGCCGCAGATGCCGCCCCGTGCCTTCAGCGCCTTCAGGGCGCGGTACAGGTCGCCGTCCGGCAGCATCATAGCGGGATAGGTCATATACATCTTAAAAGAGGTGATGCCGGCGGCAAACATGTCGTCCAGCTCGCCCTCAATGCCCGCGTTCCAGTCGTCGATGGTCATATGAAAGCCGTAGTCACAGTGGCAGTCCGCCGCCTTCTTGTGCCACAGCGCCAGACCGTAGGCCAGCGTCTCGCCCTTGTTGGGGCAGGCGAAGTCGATGACGGTGGTGGTGCCGCCGCGGAGGGCGGAACGGCTGCCGCTTTCAAAATCGTCGGCGGTGGTGGTGTTGCACACGTCCAGATCAAAGTGGGTGTGGGCGTCGATGAAGCCCGGCAGCAGCAGCTTGCCGGTCACGTCCACCACCTCCGCATCAGGCGCGTCGATATGGGGCGCTACGGCCACGATCTTCTCGCCGTCCACCAGCACATCGGCCTCCACGACGGCGCTGCCACTGACCACGCGGCCGCCGGTAAAGAGTCGTTTCATAGGAAAGTACCTCCCTGTCGTTTCTTATTTCGTCCATTATAGCACCTGCCGCCCTGCGGTGGTACAAAAATTTTTGTTTTTCAAAAATTTTTCGCTGAAAAAAGAGTGTATTCGGAAAATATCCTGTATAATAGAATGAGGAAAAATTTCGGCGCAGCGCGGAAAGGAGGTCAGGCCATGTTTTCCCAGACATTTCTGGATGAGCTGATCGCCCGCAACGACATCGTAGACGTGGTGGGCTCCTATGTGTCGCTGACACCCAAGGGCGGCAGCTATTGGGGCTGCTGTCCCTTCCACAATGAAAAAACGCCCTCCTTCCACGTTTTGCAGGACAAGCAGTTCTATCACTGCTTCGGCTGCAAGAAGGGCGGCGGCGTCATCAATTTCATCATGGAGATCGAGAACCTCTCCTACCCCGACGCCATCCGCTTTCTGGCCAAGCGGGTCAACATAGAGGTGCCGGAGGATCGGGAATCCGCTGACGCCGACCGGCTGCGCAAGCGGCTGCTGAACCTGAACCGGGACGCCGCACGCTGGTATTACGACGTGCTGCAGAGCCCCGACGGCGCGGCGGTGCGGGCGTATCTGGACAAGCGTGCCATTTCCCGGAAAATCGCCGTGCGTTTCGGCATGGGCGCGTCGCCGGACAGCTGGGACGCGCTGCTGCGGGCCATGACCGCCAAGGGCTACACCAAGCAGGAGTTGCTGACGGCGGGACTGATCGTGACCAACAAGAACGGCGGCTTTTACGACAAATTCCGCAACCGGCTGATGCTGCCGGTCATTGACGTGCGGGGCGACGTGGTGGGCTTCGGCAGCCGCGTCATCGACAAGTCCGAGCCAAAATACATGAACAGCACCGAAACGCCGGTATACAGCAAACGCCGGGTGCTGTACGGTCTGAATCTGGCGAAAAAAACCAAGCGCCCCAACATGATCCTGTGCGAGGGAAACCTTGACGTGGTGACGCTGCATCAGGCGGGCTTCGACAACGCGGTGGCCTCTATGGGCACGGCGCTGACCACCGAGCAGATCCGATTGCTGGGCCGGTACACCAAGGAGCTGGTGCTGTGCTACGACAACGACAACGCCGGTCAGCTGGCCACCCAGCGGGCGCTGGAGATGCTGAACAATACGGAGTTCACCGTTCGGGTGCTGAAGCTGCCCCGGCGGCTGGTGGACGGCGAGTATGTGAAGCAGGACGCCGACGATTTCATCAAGTTTCAGGGCGCACCCGCCTTTGAGCGGCTGCTCAGCGGCAGCGAAAATGGCGTGGAGTTCCGCATGTCGCAGGTGGCCGCCAAGTACGACCTGCGCAGCGATCAGGGCCGCATCGACTACACCGCCGAGGTCAGTCAGGTACTCTCAGAGCTGGACAACGCCGTGGAGCGGGAGGTATACGCCAATCGGGCCGCCGAGGCCGCCGGTCTCTCCCCCGACGCCATGTGGCAGGAGGTGGAGCGTGCCGCCCGCAAGCGGCGGTACAGTGACCGGAAAAAGCGGGAACGGCAGGAGCTGAACCCCGCCATGACCATGCAGCCCGCCGCGCGGGGCAGCCGCTATACCAATCTCCGCAGCGCCATGGCGGAGGAGGGCGTGATCCGGCTGCTGCATCTTGACCCCACGCTGTTCGGCGATGCGCCGCCATTGCGGCCGGAGGAATTTTCCTCGCCGCTGCTGGGCAAGATATATGGCGCCATGTGGCCCCGGCGGTATGACCGCACCGGACTTTCCGCCCTGACGGGCGAGCTGACGGGCGAGGAAATGAGCCATCTGACCACACTGCTGCAAAAGCCAGAATCCACGGCCAACGCACCGCAGGCGCTGGCGGACTACATACGGGTGATCCGAGAGGAGCAGGCCAAACGGGACGGCTCCGGCATCGATCCCCTGCTGCTGGCCATGGAAACATTCAAGGATAAAAAACGAAAAGATAAAAAATAAAACGGAGGAAAGCACACATGACGGACAAGACCTATACCCAAAAGGAGCTGGAGGAAATGGCCAACGCCCTGCTGGCGGAGGACGATAAGAAGGCGGACACCAAGGCGGCCAAGCCCGCAGAAAAGGATGACGCCAAGAGCGCCGAGGACAAGAAGGAAAAGGGCAAGCTGGACGAAAAGGCCATCGCCTCCCTGCCCGCCGCCACGCTGATCATGGCCAACGAAAAGCTGCGTGACATGCTGGCCAAGGGTAAGAAGAAGGGCAAGCTGGACGCCAACGAGGTCAGCGACGTGCTGGACGAGATGGACCTGGAGAGCGAGCAGATGGACCGCATCTACGACTCTCTGGAGGCGCTGGGCATCGAGGTGGGCACCGAGGACTTCCTGTCCAATATCGACGACGACATTGAGCCTCCCATGGAGGAGATCGCCGAGATCGAGGAAGAGGAGCTGGTGGACCCCAATACGCTGGTGGACAGCTTCAATATCGACGATCCCGTGCGCATGTACCTGAAGGAGATCGGCCGGGTGCCGCTGCTGAGCGCTGACGAGGAGGTGGTGCTGGCCACCGCCATGTCCGCCGGACGCGCCGCGCAGGAGCGCATCGACGAGGCCGCCGAAAATGAGGAGACCATCCCCGACGAGGAGATGGCACAGCTGAAAAAGGATATCAAGGAGGGCAACAAGGCCAAGCAGAAGCTGGCCGAGGCCAACCTCCGTCTGGTGGTATCCATCGCCAAGCGGTATGTGGGCCGCGGCATGCTGTTCCTGGATCTGATTCAGGAGGGCAATCTGGGCCTGATTAAGGCCGTGGAGAAGTTCGACTATACCAAGGGCTATAAGTTCTCCACCTACGCCACATGGTGGATCCGTCAGGCCATCACCCGCGCCATCGCCGATCAGGCCCGCACCATTCGTATTCCCGTACATATGGTGGAGACCATCAACAAGGTCATCCGGGTCAGCCGCCAGCTACTGCAGCAGCTGGGCCACGATCCCACGCCGGAGGAGATCTCCGCCGAGATGGGCATGCCCGTGGACAAGGTACGGGAAATTCTGAAAATTGCGCAGGAGCCGGTGTCTCTGGAGACCCCCATCGGCGAGGAGGAGGACAGCCATCTGGGCGACTTCATCCCCGACGAGGGCGCGTCCGAGCCCAGCGAGGCCGCCAGCTTCACGCTGCTGAAGGAGCAGCTGGTGGATGTGCTGAGCACCCTGACGCCCCGTGAGGAGAAGGTGCTGAAGCTGCGCTTCGGCATCGAGGACGGCCGCACCCGCACGCTGGAGGAGGTCGGCAAGGAGTTCAACGTCACCCGTGAGCGCATCCGCCAGATTGAAGCCAAGGCCCTGCGCAAGCTGCGCCATCCCAGCCGCAGCAAGAAGCTGAAGGACTTTTTGAACTAAAGGAGCGTCTTCCATGATCCTTGATTTCAACGCCATGGCCGCCAACGCCGTGCCCCACTTCAAGGGCGGCGAGGGCGAGGCCATCGTCCGCAAGTTCGACGATCCCCGCATGGGCGCGGTGGTGCAGCTGACGCTGCCGGTAGGCTCCTCTATCGGCCTGCACACCCACACCGGCAACTGCGAGGTCATCTATGTGCTGTCCGGCAGCGGCCGGTGCATCGACGACGATGCGGAATATCCCATCACCGCCGGGATGTGCCACTACTGCCCCGAGGGTCACACCCACAGCATCGTCAACACCGGCGACACGGAGCTGAAGCTGCTGGGCGTGCTGCCCATCGTCAAATAACGTTTTCCGATTTTACAGAGAGAAAGGGGTCCTGAATCATGCTGGACGCCACCTTGGGATACATTCTTTGCTGCCAGTCCCCCACCCTGTTTCTGGCGGCACTGTTGCTGCTGCTGTGCTATTTCACCCGCAAAAAGGCCCATCACGCCCGGTCTGTTCTTGACCTGATCCTGTGTATCCTGTGCGCCGCAGGCGGCGTGGTGCTGTATTTCCTCGGCATGGGGAAGGGCTACTTCTCCATCAAGGATTTCTATATGATCCGCACTCCGGCATGGATCGGCATGATTGCGGTGATCGCTGTGGCCGTATGGCTGGTCGTCCGCGGCTTCCTTGCCCTTAACCGCCGCCGGACGGCGGAAAAGGAGGCCAACCGCGCCGCCAATGCCGAGGCCCATCAGCGGGAAGAGGAGGCCAAGGCCGCCGCAAAGCAGCAGGCGGAGCAGGAAAAGGCCGCCAACGCCGCCGCTGTGGCCCACATCAGCGAGGAGGTGGACAGTGCGCTGACACCGGCGGACACACCGGATGCCGCGCCTGCCATGCCTGATCCCGCAGAGCCCATCAGCCTGACGCTGGACGGCGGCGATCAGGCGTAAGCGTACCGACTTCACAAAGGCGTGTTGCCCTTATCGGGGCAACACGCCTTTCAGCTTGTCAAAAAAGGCTATGCCTTTTTTGACAAAATAAGAATCGCTCCGACCCGCGCTTTTCCTCCCATAAATGGGCGAAAAAACACTCTCTCCGCGCAAAGAATTTTTTGCCACGCACATGTCGCGGCAAAAAATGATCCAATCTGTTCGCCGCCATAGCGGGCGGCGAATTCTGCGAAGCTTTTGACAGTCTCAAAGATGTGTTGCTCTTATCGGGGCAACGCATCTTTGTTTTCTTCCTATAACAAGAACAACTACCGTAAGGAGGCTATTCATATGCAAGACTCACCGGTCACGCTGCATATCCCCTATCCCAATGAAAAGCAGCAGCGGTTTCTGGAATGCCGCAAAAAGTACGTCGCCTTTGGCGGAGCGCGCGGCGGCGGCAAAAGCTGGGCCGTGCGCACCAAGGCCAAGCTGCTGGCCCTGCGCTATCCCGGCATCCGGCTGCTGATCGTGCGGCGCACCTATCAGGAGCTGGAGAGCAACCACATCCGCCAGCTGCGCGCCGAGCTCCACGGCGCGGCACAGTACAGGGCCACCGACCGCACCTTCACCTTTGCCAACGGCTCCACGCTGGAGTTTGGCTACTGCGCCAGCGACGGCGACATGGACCGCTATCAGGGCGCGGAGTACGACGTGATCTTTCTGGACGAATGTACCCAGCTGCGGGAGCAGTGGATGCGGCAGTTTGCCGCGTGTCTTCGCGGCGTCAACGACTTCCCCAAACGCATCTACTACACCTGCAACCCCGGCGGCCCCGGCCACAGCTACATCAAGCGTCTGTTCATCGACCGGCGGTTCGAGCCGGGCGAAAACCCCGACGACTATGAATTCATTCCCGCCCGGGTCACCGACAACAAGGCGCTGCTGGCGGCACAGCCGGAGTATCTCCGGCAGCTGGAGGCTCTGCCCCGGCGGCTGCGGCTGGCGTGGCTGGAGGGCAGATGGGACATCTTTCAGGGGCAGGTGTTCAGCGAATTCACCGACGATCCTGACCATTATGCCGACCGGCGGTTCACCCATGTGCTGCCTGCCTTCGATATTCCCAGAGAATGGCGGGTGTACCGCAGCTATGACTTCGGCTATGCCAAGCCCTTCTCCTGCGGCTGGTGGGCGGTGGATCATGACGGCGTGATCTACCGTATCCTTGAGCTGTACGGCTGCACCTCCACGCCCAACGAGGGCGTGCTGTGGACGCCGGACAGGCAGTTTTCGGAGATCCGCCGCATCGAGAGTGAGCATCCCTATCTCAGGGGCAGGGACATCTCCGGCGTGGCCGATCCGGCCATCTGGGACGCTAGCCGGGGCGAGAGCGTCTATGAAACAGCGCTGAAGCACCGCATTTTCTTCCAGCGGGGCGACAACCGCCGCATTGCCGGGTGGATGCAGCTGCACTACCGGCTGACCTTCGACAGAGAGGGCTATCCCGGCATGTATGTGTTCGACACCTGCAAGGGCTTCCTGCGGACAGTCCCGGCGCTGCTGTACAGCAAGACCGCGCCGGAGGACGTGGACACGGCGCAGGAGGATCACATCGCCGACGAGACCCGGTATTTCTGCATGTCGCGGCCCATCGCGCCCCGGCGGATGGAGCCTGCGGGCCGCCCGCAGGACGATCCGCTGAATATGCGGAAGTCAGTATAAGGGAACGGAGGCGGGCTTTCCCTCCTCCGTTTGCTTATGTTTGCAGGCTCACGCCAGCTTGTCGGGATATATGCCCTCGTCATGGAGCTTTTGCAGAGCCGCCGCCACACGGGGCCGGTCCTCATGATATGTCATGCCGAACCACTGGTCGGCGGAATGGAGTACGGAAACCGTCAGTTGTCCCTTATCCATCATGTCGCCCACCATGGCAGGCAGCAGGCACTCCGCCTTGGGATCGTCGCCCACATGGCGGAGGAAGTCGTGGAAATACTGCTCCATATGTTCATAGATGGCAGGGGAAAAGCCCCAGAAATTCATGGATACCACGCTGTCGCCGTCCAGCTCCCGGCGAACGCCGTCCGCCATGTCGGCAATGCTGCCGTCGGGGAACTGCTGGATCTTCATGGTCTCGCGGATATCGGTCAGCTTGCCGTCCGCCGTGTGGCATACGCCGCGGGTGACGGTGCCGTATTTGCTGACGGTGTTCTTCAGAAGATAGCCCACCATGACGGCCTTCCCCTGCTCCGGCAGGGTCTGGAGCGCCTCGTACATGGTGCGGTAGGCGTCCACGCCGTAATAGTCATCGGCATTGATGACACAGAACGGTTCATGGACAAAGGGACGGGTACACAGCACCGCGTGGGTGGTGCCGAAGGGCTTGGTGCGCCCTTCCGGAATATGATAAAAGTCCGGCACGGAGTCAAAGGTCTGCTCGGCATAGCAGAACTCCACCTTGTGGCCGTCAGGCGTACACAGGGTATCCAGTGCCTCGCCCGCCAGACGGTGGATCAGGTCGCGGATCTCCGGCTTGATGACAAACACCACCTTGTCGAAACCGGCGCGGGCTGCGTCATAGATGCCGTAGTTCATCAGGATCTCGCCGTGAGGGCCAACGCCGTCCACCTGCTTGTTGCCGCCATAACGGGAGCCCATACCGGCTGCCATGATCACCAGTGTTGCATGCATTTCCTTTTCCTCCTGCTGCAAAAAATGTTCCGTCTACATGATACCACGTTTCCCCAAAAAGGGCAACCGCCTTTTCTCCTTAAAAATTTTCAGGAAACTTGTATTTTTCTCTGGATTTCAGGAGACCGCTCCCGTATAATAGATATATTGCGAAAAATTTTGACAGGAGGCGTTTCCTATGGAAAAGTCAAAAGTGATGGGTCATATTTTTGCCATCATCACCATACTGGTATGGGGCAGCTGCTTTGTGCTGACCAAGAATCTGCTGGTGTATTTTACCCCCATCCAGATCATCCCGCTGCGGATGGGGCTGGCGTACATCACGCTGTGGATCCTGCGGCCCAAGACCATGAAGCTGCCGTGGAAGGATGAGCTGATGTTCATTCTCATCGGCATCACCGGCGGAAGCTTCTACTTCTATCTGCAAAATACGGCGCTGGATCACACCTACGCCGCCAACGTCAGTATTCTGGTGGCTATGAGTCCCATTCTGACGGTGCTACTGGCGCAGCTGTTCAGCCGCAGCAACGAGCGGCTGGGCAAGTATGTGTACATCGGCGCGGTCATCGCCATCGCCGGCGTGGTGCTGGTGGTGCTGAACGGCCAGATGTCCTTCCACCTCAGCCCCATAGGCGATCTGCTGGCTCTGGCGGCGGCGCTGATGTGGGCGGTATACTCCATCCTCATCAAGAAATACACCGAGCAGTACGATAACTTCATCGTCACCCGCCGGGTATTCCTGTGGGCGTTCCTGACCGCCGTGCCCCTGATGCTGCTGACCGACGGCATGCCCGTTCTAACGCCGCTGTTCACCGATGTGAAGGTGCTCATCAGCTGGCTGTTCCTGGGCGTGATGGGCAACGCGGTATGCTTCGCCATCTGGAACATCGCCTTCAAGGCGCTGGGCGTGGTGGTCACCAACAACTACCTGTACGCCTCCCCCTTTGTGACGGTGTTCGTGGGCTGGCTGCTGCTGGACGAGCCCATCTCCGTCATGAGCATCATCGGCGCGGTGCTCATTACCGTGGGCGTCATCTTCGCCTACAAGGGTGACAAGCCGAAGGCAGAATAAGGGGCAACAGACGGTTGCTTGTCAGATCTCACCGCACATGATAAGATATCCTTCATGATTTAAGGAGGCGGTCAAATGGAGACGAAAGAGATCATTCAGGCACTGCGGACGAAGCAGGGCCTATCCCAGAACGAGCTGGCGGAGCGGGTGCATGTGACCCGTCAGGCGGTGTCCCGCTGGGAAAACGGCGAGACAACACCGGATATCGAGACGCTAAAGCTGCTGTCGCAGGTGTTTGATGTGTCTATCAACACGCTGCTGGGGTCACCCCGGACGCTGGTGTGCCAGTGCTGCGGGATGCCGCTGGACGACACCACCCTCAGCCGCGAGACGGACGGCACATTCAATGAGGACTACTGCAAGTGGTGCTATACCGGCGGGCAGTTTACCTATGCCGACAAGGCATCGCTGCTGGACTTTCTGGTAGCCCATATGCCCAATCCGGACGGTACGGCGGAGGATGTGCGCCGCACACAGTTCGACGGCTATCTGTCCACGCTGAAGCATTGGAAATAAGCAAAAATAACCCGTATGACCGCGGTCATACGGGTTATTTTTACAACTTGATATCGCAGGACATGCTCATGACGGCGCTGCCGCCGATGCGGACATTCACTGTGCCGCCCTCGTCATAAAGACGGCTGCGGATCACGGAGGGCCGACGCATATGCTCACCCTGCAGGAAGGTGTTCTCCTCCAGCGGGCGCACCATGCCGTGCAGGTACAGGTAATAGGTCAGCGCGCCGTTGCTGGTGCCGGTGGCGCACTCCTCCGGAATGTCGTACAGGGGCGCGTAGTTACTGCAATATGCGGTGCAGGCATTGCCGCCGGGGCAGAACATGTGGACGCCGGTAACATCATAGCGGCGGGACAGCTCCGTGACCGCCGCCTCGTTCTGCACCGCACGCATCAGGGTATCGTGATCCCGGACGGGCATCATGATATCCGCAAGGCCGGTGGAGACGATCCACGGCTCCAAGCCCTCCGGGCGATCGTCCGTTGTCAGACCGTAGGCGGCGTACAGCTCCGACCATTCCTCCGCTGTCAGCTTCCGGATCAGCTGCGGCGGCGCCATGTCCATCCACACCGTGCCGCCGGAGACCTCAATATTCAGGTCAGCCGCCTTGGTGTGGGCGATACGGCTGCCGTCGCCGATCAGCCCCTCCTGCCGCAGCAGGGCGAAGGAGGCCACGGTGGCATGGCCGCACAGGTCCACCTCCCCGGCGGGGGTAAAGTACCGCAGCGTTACGCTGCCGTCACCGTTCACGGCGACAAAAGCAGTCTCGGAGTGCTTGAACTCCGCGGCGATCTGCTGCATGACCGCATCCTCCAACGGGTGATCCGGCAGGGCCACGCCCGCCTGATTGCCGCCGAACACACGGTCGGCAAAGGCATCCATCACATAGGCTCTCATGGAGCAACAGCCTCCTTAAAAGGTATATTTCTTCTTATATTCGTCGTAGTACCGGGCGAAGGATGCATCCTTCATGGCCTTGACGCTGTTGAGATATTCGTGGGTATCGAAGCTGTCGCTCTCCACCTCAATGACGGCCACGGCGATGTTGGAGCAATGGTCGGCCACGCGCTCGTAGTTGGTCAGCAGGTCGTTGAATACGAAGCCCTGATTCAGCGTGCAGACGCCCTGCTGGAGACGATCCACATGGTGGGACTTCATCTCATCGCACAGGCCGTCGATGATCTCCTCCAGCGGCTCCACCCGGGCGGCCAGCTGCAGATCGCCGCTGGTAAACGCCTCGATGGAAATACCAAGGATCTCCGTCACCGCGCCCTCCAACACCTCCAGCTCATGGAGGGCACTGTCAGAAAACACAATCTTCTTCTCGTCGATCTCCTGACAGACATCGGCCACGTTGCAGGCGTGGTCGGAGATACGCTCGAAGTCGGAAATGGTGTGGAGGTATTTGGCCACCTCCTCCGTCTGGGCCGGGGACAGAGAGCGGGCCGTCAGCTTCATGAGATAGGTGCCCAGCTTGTCCTCGTAGCGGTCGATCAGCTGCTCGGACTCGTCCACCATCTCATAGCCCCGGTTGCTGTATTCACCCCGCAGGGCCATGGCACGCAGCAGGTTGTCCTTCGCCTTTTCCGCCATGGAATCGGTCACCAGACGGCTCTGCTCGATGGCCAGCGCCGGGTGCTGGAGGAAGCGCTCCTCCA
>ENA-UOJG01001330-UOJG01001330.1-human-gut-metagenome-genome-assembly--contig:-C47-NODE-1330-length-26759-cov-15.051078_pt1 | contig 26759 bp, 24 predicted proteins | sample MGYA00242340_ERZ723887 | MGnify/ENA metagenome assembly ERZ723887 | reverse complement strand
GAACTAATTCAATCACAAAAGCAGCTCTGCTACGGCAGAGCTGCTTTTTTCTGCATTTTTGGGAAAAACACTCAGCTTTGCTCATCGGGGTACTTGACAATAAAGGAGAGCGGCTCACTGAGACTTTGGTCGCGGTAGTTTATCTCCTCGTAGCTGTCGCCGCCTGCAATGGCGCGCACTTGGAAGAGGCGGACGCGCAGTACGGTGTCGTCCGCAAGGTTGACGACAAGCTCACAGACGAGCGGTGTTTCTTCGAGAGAAAGGGAGAAAGAGATCGGTTCATCGCCGGAAGCGGTGGAGAGATCGTAATAGGCAGCGCCCTCCGGGACGGCAACGGCTTCAGCGGTGTCGTCACCGAAAGAGGTGCCGGCGCTGCCATCGCTGTACGATGCTTCGAGCGGCACGCGCCTGAGCAGCTGATTGGCGCGCGTGTATTCAAGATACGCGCTGCGGATGGACACATCGGACAGCGCGCCGAGCGAGATGGTGCCGAGCGGGATGCCGGCATTGCCCGGCGTGAACTGGTACTGCCATTTGCTGCCGGCCTGACGCTCGTAGGAGATGGGGGCGATGAAATTGATGAGCTGCGGCTGATAGCGGGATTTGAGATCATAGATCGTGTCGAGCTCCTCTGACTGTGTCTCACCGTCGTGCTTGAAGTTGACACCAACGCCGAGCTCGTCGCTCAGAGGGACGGTTACACTGCCGTGCAGATACCCGAAGCCATCCTGCGTAAGGTCGGCAGAGTAGCCCGGCCGATAGCTGTCCAGCGGCGAGGAATTGCCATGGTCGGTCACGCCGATGATGACAGTCGTTCCCTCGCTGATTGTCTTTGGCAGCAGGGAAAACGCGATGGTGCACTCCTGCTTTTTAAGATCGATGTTTGTGATCTCGTAATTATACTGCGAGATCAGGCTCGACTCGCGCGTCAAAATGTCCGAGACGTTATTGCTGATGCCGTCGATCTGGTTGGAGAGATTGCTCTGCACGCTGTAGAGCTGACTGCGAAGGTCATTCACTTGCATGCTGAGCGTGTTGATGCGGTTATTGTAGTGCGCGCCGACGGCGATGAGCGCGGCGAGCGCCACGGCCGCGCCGCCGATGATCTTCTTATGCTGCGTGCAGAAGGTGCGAAAATCCGGCTTTGCCGCGGGAGAACGCTCGGCAGCGTCCTGCGCTGCGCCCTCGGCGGCGGGAGCGGCGGGGGAACTGTCCTGCTGCTTTTTGGCGTGCTCAAGGCTCAAAAGCGCGTCGACGGAGACCTGATAGATCTTGCTCAGCTCGATGAGCTTTGGAAGCTCCGGCTGCGTCGCGCCGGATTCCCATTTGGAGACGGCCTGACGCGAAACGCCGAGCTTTTCGGCAAGCTCCTCCTGCGACATACCGCTCGCGCGGCGCAGTTCGTATAGCTTTTCATAAAGTTCCATGCGGGATTCCTCCTTTGGGGAATGATGCTGCACCTGACGCCGTGCACTGCGCCTTTGCAGGAAAAGCATAGCAGGAAAACGGGAGAAAACACCACCAACCAGGCGTTTCTTTTTGTCAACCTGAGGTTGCGTCCACCCTATTTTCGCATGAAAGGGGCGGAAATGTCAATGAAAAGCGTTACCCCCTTTTCTTTTGGCGGAGAATACTCTATAATAAAAATGATTTGCACAGCGCCGCACGGCGCGATAAGGAGAATCTATGGAAGAATTGAAAGAGAACAACGCGCCGCGCGACCGGGCGATCCTGGTCGGCCTTTCCTCGCCGCGGCTCGATAAAAAGGAAAACGCGGACGAGGAGAGCTTGGAAGAGCTGGGCGCGCTCGTCGAAACGGCGGGCGGCATCAGCGTCGGCGTCGTGCTGCAAACGCTGCCCTCGCCCAATCCGCACACCTTCATCGGCGAGGGTAAGGTGGACGAGATCCGCGAGCTGGTGAAGTCGCAGGAGGCGACGATGGTCATCTTCGACAATGACCTCTCGCCCTCGCAGATGCGCGTTCTGAGCGAAGAGTTCGGCGTGCAGGTGCTCGACCGCAGCGGGCTGATCCTCGACATTTTCGCCCAGCGGGCGAAGACAAAGGAAGGCCGCCTTCAGGTAGAGCTTGCGCAGTATCAATACCTGCTGCCGCGCCTCATCGGTATGTGGACGCACCTGGAACGTCAGGCGGGTACGTCGGGCAAGGGACCCATCGGCTCGAAGGGCCCGGGCGAAACGCAGCTTGAGACCGACCGCCGCCATATCCACCGCAAGATCGACAAGCTCAAGTCCGATCTTGAGGAGGTGCGCCGCGTGCGCGCGACGCAGCGCGACCGCCGCAGCAAGAATGAGATCCCGGTCGTCGCCATCGTCGGCTACACAAACGCGGGCAAGTCAACGCTCCTGAATGCGCTGACCGGCGCGGGCATTCCCGCGAATAACCGCCTGTTTGACACGCTGGACACGACGACGCGCCTTCTCACGGTGTCCGACACGCTGGATGTCGTGATCTCCGACACGGTCGGCTTTATTCGAAAGCTGCCGCATCAGCTCGTCGAGGCGTTCAAGGCAACGCTCGAGGAACTCGAATACGCCGACCTTCTGCTGCACGTCATCGACATTTCCGACCCGCACTGGCTCGAACAGGCGCAGATCGTAGATGAGCTGGTTGAAGAACTGGGCGCGCAGCAAATTCCCTGCCTGCGCGTTTACAACAAGTCCGACCGTTACTTCGGCGATATTCGCCCGCACGGGGAGGACAGCGTCAACATCAGCGCCAAGACGGGCGAGGGCGTGGATGAGCTGCTTGCGCGCATCGACAAGCTCCTCGACAAGGGAACGCGCCGCGTGATGATCCACCTGCCTTATGACAAGGGCGGCCTTCTCGATATGCTCTACCGCGAGGCAAAGGTCGAATCTGTCGAATATGGCGAGACCATCGACATCGTGGCCACCTGCGTGCCGCGCGTCATCGGGCAGGTGAAGGACTACATCGAGGGTTACCGCGAGCCGAAGGAGGACTGGGAGGAATGACGTTTGAAACGACGCGCCTTCTCCTGCGTCCGTGGTGCGAGAGCGACGCGGAGAGCTGCTATCGATACGCGGGGGATCCGTTTGTCGGCCCCGCCGCGGGCTGGCCGGCGCATACGAGCGTGGAGAACTCCCGCGAGATCATCCGAACCGTCCTCTCGGAGCCGGACACGTTTGCAGTCATTTTGAAGGAACGGCCAGACGAGCCTGTCGGCTCCATCGGCGTGTTTCCGACGGAAGCGCCGGAAATCGGGAGTGAGCCGGAAATCGGCTACTGGATCGGCCGCCCGTTCTGGGGTCAGGGGCTTATCCCCGAAGCCGTGCGAGAGCTGCTGAGGTACTGCTTTGAGGATAAAGGCGCACAGCGGGTCTGGTGTTCGCACTATGCCGGCAACGAGAAGTCAAAGCGCGTGATCGAAAAGTGCGGCTTTTCTTATGAGCTGGCCTGTGAAAGGCCGGCGCTTGTGGACGATGCGCTGCGGCCGACGCTTTTTTACGCCCTTACGAAAGAAAAGTGGGAGAAAACCCGCTGAAAGGAACATTGAAACCATGACAGAGTACCTTGTCCCATATGCAAACGCGGAGAGCGAGTTTGAAGAAAAGCGCTCGCGCTTCATCAGCCACGTTTTCCTTGTGGAGACCGAGACGGAGGCCCGCACGCGCATCGACGAGATGAAGAAGAAATACTACGACGCGCGCCACAATTGCTGGTGCTTCATCCTGCACGACGGCACCGTTCGCTACGGCGACGACGGCGAGCCGCAGGGCACGGCAGGCCAGCCGATGCTCAGCGTCTTCCAGCGCGAGGGTGTGGAGAATGTGGTGTGCATCGTGACGCGCTACTTCGGGGGCATTCTGCTCGGCGCGGGCGGGCTGACGCGCGCCTACGCAAAAGCTGCAAAGGATGCGCTCGACAAGGCGGGCAAGGCGCGGATGCAGCCGTTTTCCGTGCTGCTGCTCGAGTGCCCGTACCCGATGTTCGAGCGCGTGAAGCTGCTTATTGAAGATCACGAGGGCCGTATCGAGTCGAGCGACTACGGCGCGGCGGTGACGCTGAGCTTCTTGCTGCCTGTGGGGAAGACGGAGGCATTTTCCGCCGCGCTCACGGAGCTTTCCGGCGGACAGATGAGCGCGGAAGAAGTCGAGCAGCGCTTTCTGCCCGGCGCAAGGGAGTGAACCCCTTCAGCGGAGGACGATTTCCGCTCGCACGACAAGGGATAAAAAAGGAACGCACTCAAAAAAGTGCGTTCCTTTTTCGTTATGATGCGTTACTGCTTTCCCGCGAGGTAATAGTCGCTCTGTCCCGGATGGTAGAAGGGGCAGGCGGTCAGCTTGCCGCGCAGAAAATAGGCCATCTCATCCTCGTCGAGTTGCTGGTCACAGTAGTAGCTGTCGGATTCCTCGTCGTAGCTGTAATAAACGCAGTCCTCGCACAGACTGACGGACATGAGATCATCTCCCGCAGGTAGAATTTAGTGCTGATATTCGAATTCCAGCTCGTACATGCTGACAATATCGCCATCTTTGATGCCGAGATCCTCAAGCTGCTGGAAAACGCCGTTCTCGCGCAGCATCTTGTCGAAGAACATGCGGCTTTCGTAGTCGCCGAAGTTGACGTTGTTCATGAGTCTCTCGAGCCACTTGCCCTCGACAATGTAGGTGTTGTCTTCGACGGTGATCTTGAGCGGCTCGCTCGCGTCGATCTTGACGGGCTTGGGAACATACTCCGGCTCATAGACCGTGACGGGCGGGAGCGTCGAGAGTTTTTCGGCAATCTTGAGCACAAGCTCGCGTGTGCCGCTGTGCGACGCGGCGGACAGGGCGAAGAGGGGGAAGCCCAGCGGCTCGACATGCGCGCGCAGCTTTTCGAGCAGGCTTTCGTCCTCCATGATGTCGGTCTTGTTGGCGACGACGATCTGCGGGCGGGTGGCAAGCTCGGGGGAATACTGCGAGAGCTCTGCGTTGATGGCGTCAAAGTCCTCGACCGGGTCGCGGCCCTCGCTGCCCGACACGTCGACGACATGAACGAGCAGGCGGCAGCGGTCGATGTGACGCAGGAAATCGTGACCGAGACCCGCGCCCTCAGCCGCACCCTCGATGATGCCGGGGATATCGGCCATGACGAAGGAAACGCCCTCGTCGACGTACACGACGCCGAGGTTGGGGTAGAGGGTGGTGAAGTGGTAGTTCGCGATCTTAGGACGCGCTTTGGATACGACGGAGAGAAGCGTCGACTTGCCGACGTTCGGGAAGCCGATGAGACCAACGTCCGCGAGGAGCTTGAGCTCGAGCACAACGTCGTGCTCTTCACCCTCAAGGCCGGATTTGGCAAAGCGCGGGGCCTGGCGGGTCGGCGTTGCGAAATGCGCGTTGCCCCAGCCGCCCTTGCCGCCGCGGCAGAGAATGAACGGCTCGGAGTCGGACATATCCTTGATGATCTCGTTGCTCTCCGCGTCGCGCACGACGGTGCCGCGGGGCACACGGATCGTGAGATCCTTGCCCTGCTTGCCGTATTTGCGCGCGCCCTGACCGTCCATGCCGGTCTCGGCGACGTATTTGCGCTTGTAGCGGAAGTCCATCAGCGTCGACATGTTGTCGTCGACAACGAGGACGATGTTGCCGCCGTTGCCGCCGTCGCCGCCGTCGGGGCCGCCCGCGGAGACGTACTTTTCGCGGTGGAACGCCACCGCACCGTTGCCGCCCTTACCGGCGCGGCAGAAAATGCGCGCCTTATCAATAAAAGATGCTGCCATGTTGGCACCTCCTTGAAATCTTGTTATTCCTGAACAAATAGTGTACCCGTTTTTTGACGATTCGTCAAGAAAAACGAAACATTTCACAAAAAAGAAAATGTGGAGAAAAATCGGGAACTTTTGCTTTTCCGCTTCCGTCAAAAGAAACGATACAAACTGGAAAGGAAGCGGAACACTTGAAAAGACTGATTATGCTGATGATGGTCGTCGCCGTGACAGCGGCGCTCCTGGCCTGCACGAAGGACGGCCGGGAGAATGAAAACGACGGCGTAGAGATAGAGCCGCAGTACGCGGGCGCAGACACGATGACGCTGCGCGTGGTGGGCAGCGGGGAAGGCGGCATACTTGTTTTGGCAGGGGAGACGGAACTCTATACCCTGCCGCTCGACGGCGTGACGCTGTATCTTGACGGCAGCAGCATGGACGCTGCCGAGATCGAGAGCGGCATGACCGCCGAGGTCTGGTACACCGGCGGCGTGCAGGAGACGTATCCCGCGAAGTTTTCTCAGGTGGTGGCCGTATCTTTTTCGCGCGAGGACGATGCGCGCTATGATCTCTGCGGCCTCTACTTGCAGGTGCTGGAGGACCTGTGGAACAAGGACGCGGGTCTCAACGGCGGCGCGGAGATCGTGAGCGTGGATCTGAGCAAGGCACCCGGCGGACTGACCGCGGGCGAAAAGGCGGCGATCGCCTATGTGTTTTCGCAGAGACACGGTGTGGAAGGCTTGACGATGACCTTTGACGAGCTGCGCGAGGAAGGGTATCTTGCGGGTGAAAAGACAGAAAACGGGAAAATGGCGTATTCCTTCCCGAACGGTCTGCTCTTTACCGTTACGCCCGACGAGGGCGCGAACGGGGACGATTCCGCGCCGGTTATCGCCTTCGCTGCCCAAAAATGGCGCTCGCCGCTCGGCGCGTATTCTTTTACGAACTGCGCGGCTTCCCGCGGGGAGAGCGGCTGGGAATACAGCGTCGGCGCGGAAATGATCGCCTGAGTTACAGCAGAGTTTTTAATTCCAACAGCGAATCGACGATCTGGTCGGCTGCGCAATGCTCCGGAACGGGGCGGTGTGCGTGGTTGTACCAGATCGTTTTCATGCCCGCGTTTTTGCCGCCGGCGATGTCGGCGGTCAGCGAGTCGCCGATCATCACGCACTCGTTTGCCTCAATGCCGGGGAGACCGCTGCGGCAGGCGTCGAAAAATTCCTTCTGCGGCTTGCGGAAGCCGAGCGTTTCAGAGACGAACACATGGGGAAAGTATGGCATCAGCCCTGCAATGGTCAGCCGGTTGACCTGCTGATCGTGAAAGGCGTTGCTCGCCGCGCAGAGGATATACTTTTTGCTGAGATAGGCGCAGATATCCGCCGCGCCCTCTATGGGGATGGCAGTGGCGTGCAGCAGCGCAAGAAAGCGCCGCTCAAATCCAGGGCCGTCTGCGGTGAAGCCGAGCGCGGCGAAAATGGTGTTCCAGCGGCGCGCAAACAGCTCCTGCGCCGTGATCTCTCCGCGCTCGAGCGCGCGCCACAGCTCGTCGTTTATGCGCGTAAAGACGGCGTAGACCTGCTCTGAAAAGGGCAGGGCATATTCGGCAAACGCCTGCCGCATGGCTGCGCGGGCGCTCTGCCCAAAGTCCAGCAGCGTGTCGTCAATGTCCATCAGGACGGCCTTTATCATGGGAACCTCCTTTGCGGGAAAAAGCTGCGGAATTACCGGAAAAAAGGACCCCGAGCGTCTGCTCGGGGTCCTTTCCTGCTCAATTACTCAGCGGGGTAAACAGAGGCCTGCTTACGATCCTTGCCGAGACGCTCGAAGCGGAGCACGCCGCTCTCCTTGGCGTAGAGAGTATCGTCAGAGCCGATACCGACGTTGACGCCCGGATGGATGTGGGTGCCGCGCTGGCGCACAAGAATGTTGCCGGCGAGAACGAACTGACCGTCAGCGCGCTTGGGACCAAGACGCTTGGCGTTGGAGTCGCGGCCGTTCTTGGTGGAGCCGCCGCCCTTTTTGTGGGCGAAAAACTGAAGACCGATGTTCAGCATGGTGATTTGCCATCCTTTCTGTAAGATGATCGGAACAGGGGGCTTACGCCTCCATGACTTCGATATTGTCCGGATATTCGCTGTGCAGCTCGGTGAAAAGCAGCATCAGGCCGGTCAAAAGCGCCTGACACGCGCTTTCGTTTGCGGCGGAAAGCCCGCCGCGAAGCCGGAATTCCACAGCGCCGGAGCGTTCATGGATCTTTACGGAGGCGGCAAGACCCAACACATCGTTTACGGTGCTTTCCACAAGGCGGACCGCGCTTGTGATCGCCGCGCATACGATGTCGGAGCCTGCGTCGCCATAACCGCTGTGACCCTTTGCATCAAAACCGATGATGCGCTTCCCCTCCGTGAGGAATGTAACGGTGGTCATGAATCAGAACGTGATCTTGCCGATCTCAACCTTGGTATAAGGCTGACGATGACCCTGACGCTTGTGATAGCCCTTCTTCGCCTTGTACTTGTAGACGCGGACCTTCTTGCCCTTGCCGTTCTTCACGACAGTGGCGTCCACCTTCGCGCCCTCCACCACGGGAGTGCCGAACTTGGTGTTTTCGCCGTCAACGATCGCCAGGACCTGATCGAAGGTCACGGCGTCGCCCGCCTCGACGGGGAGCTTCTCGATGAACAGGGTGTCGCCCTCGTTCACAACATACTGCTTGCCGCCGGTAACGATGATCGCTTGCATTGCTTGCACCTCTTTCCTTAATTACGGACTCGCTGTCGGGGGCGTTCGAAAAGCCTCGAAAGCCTTCGAAACTTTATGCCCATTCAAAGCGGCTGTCCAAGTATACCTGCTGGCATTGGAAAAGTCAATAGATTTTTGAAAAATTCTCTGCATTTTTCCGCGCAGGCAAGAGGAAAAGAAAATATGGCGATCCGGCGCCGCAAAAGCGTGCGGTTTTGCATACTTTTTGCCTGTTGGCAAACAATAACCGCAGAAGAAACAACAGGAAGGAGATTTTTTAATATGGAAAAGCGAAAAGAGCTGTGGCGCGCGCTGCCGTTTGTGATGGCGCTGCTGCTTTTGACCCTTGTGCCGGTACAGAGCGCTTCGGCGATCTTTGGCAGAGGGAAGGAAGAGACGAAGGCCGTCGAGGGCGCGCCGGTAGCGGAAAATATGGCGATCAGGGTCTACCGCGGCGTTGCGTATGAAGGCGCGTTCCGCGCTGTGGACAACGAGGGCGACGAGATCACCTTTGCCATTGCGCAGGAGGCGAAAAAGGGAACCGTCACACTGACAGAGGACGGCCTCGGCTTTGTCTATACGCCGCATGGCAAGCTCGGGAGCGACAGCTTCACCTATACGGCGAGCGATGCCTACGGCAACACGTCGCTTCCGGCAACGGTGAGCGTTACGATCGAAAAGGCGAATAGCGGCGTCTGCTATGCCGACATGGCCGGCAACCGCGCGCACACGGCGGCGGTCGATCTTGCTGAGCACGATGTTTTTACGGGGGCAAGGCTCGGCGGCAGCTATTTCTTTGAGCCGGAGCGCACGCTCTCGCGCGGTGAATTTATCGCCATGGCGCTTGCGGCGATGGACGTGAGCGCGGAAGAAGTGCAGATGACCGGCTTTTGCGACGATGCAAGCATTCCATCCTGGGCAAAGGGCTATGCCGTGAGCGCACTGAACGCGGGAGTCGTATCGGGTATCAGCACGGCGGAGGGCGCTGCCTTTCGCGCAGGTGATCTGATCACGCTCAACGAGGCGGCGGTCGTTCTGAACCGGCTGCTCCGCGTGACGGATGTTGACCTCTCGGATTACGACGCGCAGGACGCAGAGAATGCCTGGTGCGCGCAGGCAGTGGCGAATTTACAGTCCGTCAGCATCATCGAGAGCGGGCGCTTTTCTGCCGACGAGATGCGCTCGGGCGTGACGCGCGCACAGGCGGCGGAAATGCTCAGCGCGGCGATGACGCTCAGGAATGACCGCAATGAAAAGGGCGGGCTTCTTTCCGGGCTCTTCGGCTGAGGAAAACAAGGAAAAGCAAACAAAAGAGAACGGTTTTTGACCGTTCTCTTTTGCTTGTAATTGGGAAAAAGCTGTGGTAAAGTGTATATTAGTATAGTATGGATAAACGGGGGGCGGTGACGCCCCTTTCAGAAATAAGGAGGAAAACGATATGCGTATCGTTGTTTTAGCGGGTGGACTGAGCATGGAGCGAAATGTTTCGCTCTCGAGCGGCAACAAGATCTGCCGTGCGCTGCGTTCTCGCGGCCATCAGGCAATCTTAGTGGATATGTTCCTGGGCTTTGAGGATTATGAGGGCAAGCTTGACGACGTTTTTGATGCGCCGGACGGCTTCTGCGGCGACTATTCCGTCGCTGAGGCGGAGCCGGATCTTGCCGCCGTGCGTGCGAGCCGCAAGGATCAGAGCCGCAGCATGTTCGGCACGGGTGTGCTCGATGTATGCGCCAAGGCGGACATTGTATTTCTTGCCCTGCACGGCACCTGCGGCGAGGACGGCCGCGTGCAGGCGGCGTTTGACCTGCTCGGCATTCCCTATACCGGCGCGGGCTATCTCTCAAGCGCCATCGCAATGGATAAGGATCTTACCAAGCGTCTGGTGTCGGAATATGTCATCACGCCGCAGTGGCGCACGGTGCGCTATACGGCGGATGAGATCGGCAAGCTCGTTTCCGAAACGAAGCTCCCCTGCGTCGTGAAACCCGTGGCCAACGGTTCGTCCGTCGGCGTTTCCATCGCGCATACGGGCGCGGAGCTGAAGGCGGCGCTCGAAGCGTGCCTGCAATTCGGCGCGCAGGTCGTGCTCGAGCAGTACATCTCCGGCCGCGAGATCCAGGTCGGCATCATCGCGGGCAAGGCGCTGCCGTCCATCGAGATCATCCCGAAGACGGGCTTTTATGACTATGCCAACAAGTATCAGGCGGGCGCGGCGGAGGAGATCTGCCCCTCTCCCATTCCCGAGGATTGGGAAATGCGCGTGCGCACCGCGACCGAAACGGTCTACCGCCTGATCGGACTGAGCGTTTATTCCCGCGCGGACTTTATCGTCACGCCTGACGGCACGCCCTACTTCCTTGAGATCAACACCCTGCCCGGCATGACGAAGACGAGCCTCCTTCCGCAGGAGGCGGCGGCGGTCGGCATCGGCTACGAAGAGCTGTGCGAGAAGATCGTCGAAGAGTCGCTGAAGCAGAAGAGAGGGCTGTAAATGGAGACCATCACGGTAAAAGAGCTGCTCGCGGCGACCGGCGGCAAGCTTTTGCAGGGCGATGCGGCGGCGAAGATCTTCGGCGTGAACACCGACAGCCGCACCGTCAAGGCGGGGGAGGTGTTCCTGCCGCTTGCCGGCGAGCGCTTCGACGGACACGACTACATCGAAAAGGCGCTTTCCGCGGGCGCGGAGGGCTGCCTTTGCGCGCGTGTGCCCGAAGCGCTGCTGCCCGGGAAATTCTACATCAAAGTACCCGACACGCTGCTTGCGCTCAAGGACCTGGCCGCGTGGTATCGCGCGCGGTTCACGATCCCCTTTGTGCAGGTGACGGGCAGCGTCGGCAAGACAACGACGAAAGAAATGATCGCTTCGGTGCTGGGTGTGAAGTTCAACACGCTCAAGACCGCCGCAAACTTCAATAACGAGATCGGCACGCCGCAGACGCTGCTGGGGCTTTCCTCCAAGCATCGATCGGCGGTCATCGAAACGGGCATGGATCGCGCAGGGCAGATCCGCTACCTCGGCGAGATGGTGAAGCCCGACATCGCCGTCATCACGAACGTCGGCGATATGCACATTGAATATCTCGGCTCGCGCGAGAATATTCTGAAGGCCAAGTGCGAGATCTTCGAAAACCTCAAAAAAGACGGTCTCGCCGTCTTAAACGGCGACGACGAGCTTTTGAACACCGTCTCTCTGCCGCAGAAAACGTTGCGCTGCGGCCTGTCGGAGCACTGCGACGTCCGCGTCAGCGAGGTCGAAGACCTCGGCATCGACGGCATCCGCTGCGTTGTGACGACGGAGAAGGAGCGCTACGCGCTCGCGATCCCCGCGCCGGGCAAGCACATGGTCTACGCCGCGGCGATGGCCGCAGCCATCGGCGAGTACCTTGGCGAAACGAAGGAAGAGATTGAGCGCGGTGTTGCGGCCTATGAACCGGCAGGCTCGCGCATGCACGTCATCGCGCTTTCCGAAAATCGCCGCCTGCTCGACGACTGCTACAACGCAGGGCCCCAGTCGATGGCGGCGTCGCTGCGCGTTTTAGCGGCGAGCAGCGGCAAAAAAGCTGCCGTCATCGGCGACATGGCCGAGCTCGGCGACCTCACCGAGAGCGCGCACCGCGAGATCGGCGAGCTCACAAAGGAACTGGACATCGACACGGTGATCGCAATTGGTGCACGGGCAAAAAACTATTTAGAAGGGAACGGCTCTGTGCAGTGGTTTCAGAGCGTGGAGGAGGCGATGGACGCCATCAAGGCGGCGTTCGCGGCGGATACGGCGATGCTCGTCAAGGCCTCGCACTCCATGCACTTTGAGACCATCGTGGAAGAGCTGACCAAGGCATGATCGACATCAGCGTATCGGGACTTGTGAAGTCCTTTGATCTCGAAAAGAAAATATTGGACGGCATCACCTTTCAGGTCGATACCGGCGAGCGCGTGGGCCTTCTCGGCAAAAACGGCGCGGGCAAGACGACGCTTTTCCGCATCCTGACGGGGGAGCTTGATTATGACGCGGGCGAGGTGAGCATCGCCTCGGGCCGCAGGCTCGGCCTCATTTCGCAGATTCCCGTGTATCCTGAGGGCTACACGGTCGAGGATGTGCTCAAGAGCGCCTTTTCGCGCATGCAGCGGTTGGAGGACGAGATGAACGCCCTCTCCGAGAAGATGGCAAACGGCGACGAGAGCGAGGAAACGCTGCGCCGCTACGGAGAGCTTTCTGCAAAGTTCGAGGGCCTTGGCGGCTACGACACGGAAACGCCCATCAACAAGGTCGCAAACGGCCTTTCCATTCCGCCGGAGATGCGCGAGCGCCTTTTCGACACACTCTCGGGCGGCGAAAAGACGCGTGTGAACCTCGGCCGCCTCATTTTAGAGGATACCGACATTCTGCTGCTCGACGAGCCGACGAACCACCTCGATCTGCACGCCATCGAGTGGCTGGAGCAGTACCTTTCCACCTTTAAGGGTACGGTCGTCGCCATCTCGCATGACCGCTACTTTTTGGATCGCACCATCACCCGCGTCATCGAGGTGCTCGACGGCAAGGCGGAGTTCTACAGCGGCAACTACAGCTTCTACGCGGTGGAAAAGGAGCGGCGCTATCTCGAAAAAATGCGCCAATACGAAAAGGAACAGGCCAAGATCGCTCAGCTTGAAAAGAGCGCCGAACAGCTGCGCATGTTCGCCTTCAAGGGCATGGACAAGACCTACCGCCGTGCGCTGTCGATGGAAAAGCGCATTGAGCGCATGCGCACGACGGACAAGCCCACGAAGGAACGGGCACTTAACGTACAGTTCAAGTCGCAGGAATTCTACGGCGACGAGGTCTTTGCGCTCAGAAAGCTCAAAAAGAGCTTTGGCGACCGCGTACTCTTCCACGATGTTGACTTGCAGGTGCGCGGCGGCGAGCGCATCGCGCTCATCGGCGACAATGGCACGGGCAAGTCAACGCTTATCAAGATGCTCATGGAAGAGGAGTATCCCGACGAGGGCAAGATCAAATTCGGGCCCTCGGTCAGAACGGCGTACCTGCCGCAGATCGTCACGTTCGACGTGCCGGAGCGGAACCTGGTCGACACGATGCTCTACTCCAAGCGCAACATCACGCCGCAGACAGCGCGTGACCGTCTGGCTGCGTTCCACTTTACGGGCGAGGACGTTTTTAAGAGCGTGAGCGTGCTCTCCGGCGGTGAGCTGAGCCGATTGAAGCTCTGCATTCTGATGGACGAGGAAGTGAACCTTCTCATTCTTGACGAGCCGACAAACCACCTCGATATCGCGTCCCGCGAGTGGATCGAGGAGGCGGTGGAAAGCTACGACGGGACGCTTCTCTTCGTCAGCCACGACCGCTATTTTATCAACCGCTTTGCAACGCGCGTGTGGGAACTGGAGAATGGCGTCATCACGGACTATCCGATGGGCTTTGCGCGCTACCGGCAGGTCAAGGCGCTGGAGGCGCAGAACAAGATCGACCATACACCAAAGGCTATAAAGGAAAGGACCATTACAGAAAAACCGAAGCCGAATCGCTCCGCGCAGCAGGCGCGGCGGCAGCTGACGATCTGCGAAAAGGAAATTTCCGCGCAGGAGACCGCCATCGCCGAGATCGAGCAGCGGCTTGAAGAGGTCGGAAGCGACTATGAGCGCTACAGCGAAATTTACAAAGAAAAGGAAGCGGCCGAGGAGACGCTCGGCGCGCTGATGGAAAAGTGGGAGAGCCTTGCCGAGCAGGCGGGCGAATGAGGAACGCACCATGAAGAGACAAAAAAGACTGTGGACGGCGGCAGCGGTCTGCGCCGTGCTCGGCGCTATGTGCCGGGCCGTGCCCGGCGTGCGCTTTGCAGGACTCCTGTTCTGGTGTCTGACGGCGCTTTTGATCGTCTTTGCGATGCTCGAGCAGTACAAAGAGCATGCATGGGCGAAGTGGGGAAAACGCGTCCTGCTCGCGCTCGTGTGCCTAGGCCTTGTCGCATTCGGGTATCTTGAATCGCTCGTTATTCGCGGCGCGCACACGGACGGGCGCGCGGAAGATGCGCAGTGCGTGGTTATTTTGGGCGCGGGCGTGAACGGCACGACGCCGTCGCTGATGCTCTCGTCAAGATTGCGTGCGGCGCTCGATTTCATCGCCGACAAGCCGGATATTCCCATCATCTGCTCAGGCGGACAGGGGCCGGGAGAGGATATTTCCGAGGCCGATTGCATGGCGGACTGGCTCATCGCCCACGGCGTGGACGAAAGCCGCATTTACCGCGAGGACAAGTCCACCAGCACGCAGGAGAATTTTGATTTCAGCTACGCGATCATGGCAGAAAACGGTCTTGATACAGCGGGGACGTTTGCCTATGTGACAAATGACTATCATATTTATAGAGCCGGACGAATTGCCGGTGTGCCGTGGGCCTGCGGTGTGGCGGCGACGCTGCCGCGCAGCGCGTATTACGATGCTTTACAGCTCAACTACTATGTGCGGGAGGCCTTTGCCACCGGTTGGCTCCTGCTGAGAGGAAACTGAGTATGAACGATAACATTTTATGCCTTTATTATTCCCGCACGGGAAACACGAAAAAAGCCATGGAGGAAGTCGCTGAGGCACTGGGCTGCGAATGCATGGAGATCCGCGACAAGATCGACCGCAGCGGTACGATAGGGTATCTTCGCTGCTGCTTCGATGCGATGCACAAGCGCACGAGTGCGGTTTCGCGCCCGAAGTGCGCGCGTCCGCTCTCGGATTACAAGCTCGTTATTCTCGGCACGCCCGTGTGGGCGGGTCGCTGCTCGAGCGTGATCCGCGGTTTTTTGAAGCGCCGCGGCTATGAGATCCAGAACGCAGCGTACCTCATCACGCACAAGAGCGAGCAGGACTATAAGGACGTGTTCCGCCAGATGGATCTCTATTTGCAGACACCGCACGTGGCGGAGGTCTCGCTCTGCCCCGATTCCGCGGGCTACCACTTCTGGCGCGACCAGTTCGTCAAGGCCTGCTCTGACTTCATTGCGGAGGACAAGGCCTGATGTGGGAAAAGCTCAAACAGCTCGCGCGCCGCTATGACGAGATCGGCGAGCTGCTCGAAGTGCCGGAAATTTACGCTGACCCAAAGAAGCTGCGCGCGCTCACGCGCGAGCAGAAGGAACTTGAAGCTGTGGTCGCGGCCTATCGCGCGTACCAGAAGTGCGAGGACGACATCGCCCAGGCGCTCGAGCTGACGGGCGACCCGGAGCTCAGGGACATGGCGCAGGAGGAACTGAACGCTGCCAAGGCGGAAAAAGAGCGCCTTTTCGACGAGCTGCGCGTGCTGCTGCTGCCGCGCGACCCGAACGACGACAAGAACGTCATCGTCGAGATCCGCGGCGGTGTGGGCGGGGAGGAGAGCGCGCTTTTTGCTGCCGACCTCTACCGCGTGTACGCGATGTACGCGGAAAAGCGCGGCTATCGCGTGGAGCTTTTGAACTATAACGACACGGAGCTCGGCGGCGTGAAAGAGGTCGACTTCATGGTCAATGGCGATGGGGCGTACTCGAGATTCAAGTTTGAATCCGGCGTCCACCGCGTCCAGCGCGTGCCGGAGACCGAATCCGGCGGGCGCGTGCACACCTCGACCGCGACGGTTGCGGTGCTGCCGGAGATGGAGGAGGTCGATGTCGACCTCCGGCCCGAGGATATCGAAATGCAGGTCTATCGCGCGTCCGGCGCGGGCGGCCAGCACGTCAATAAGACGAGCTCTGCTGTGCGCCTCATCCATAAGCCGACGGGCATCGTCGTTTCCTGTCAGGAGGAGAGATCCCAGCTCCAGAACCGCGCCAAGTGTATGGCGATGCTCGCGAGCAAGCTCTACGAAGCCGAGCGCGAGCGCGTGGAGGGCGCGATCACGAGCGAGCGCCGCGCGCAGGTCGGCAGCGGCATGCGCAACGAGCGCATCCGTACCTATAACTTCCCGCAGAACCGCGTGACGGATCACCGACTGACGGGAGAAAATAAGAATTTCAACATCAGCGCCGTGATGAACGGCGATCTTGACCCGATCATCGACGCGCTGACGATGCAGGAGCAGGCGGAAAAGCTGCGCGAGAGCAGCGAAGCTTAAGAAAGAAGAGAGAGCATTGGAAACAAAATGGTTTACCATCCGCACGGTGGAGGATAAAGAGAGCATCGCGCAGGCGGCGGACATTCTGCGCCGCGGGGGGCTTCTGGCGATCCCGACGGAGACGGTGTACGGCCTCGGTGCGAACGGACTTGACGAAAATGCCGTGCTGCATATTTTCGAAGCCAAGGGTCGCCCGCAGGATAACCCCCTTATTCTGCACATTCCCGACGCAAGCTGGCTCACGCGCTATTGCGAGGATGTGCCGGAGGCAGCCTACCGGCTCGCCGAGCGCTTCTGGCCCGGCCCGCTGACGATGATCCTGAAGAAAAAACCCTGCGTGCCGCTGCGCACGACGGGCGGACTCGAGACCGTCGGCATGAGATGTCCCGACCATGCGGTGACGCGCGCCATCATCGAAAAGGCGGGCGTGCCCGTTGCCGCGCCGAGCGCCAACACCTCGGGCCGCCCGAGCTGCACGACGGCGGAGCACGTGCGCGAGGATATGTGGGGGAAGATCGACGGCATCGTGGACGGAGGCCCCTGCGAGGTGGGCGTCGAGTCGACGATCATCGATCTCACGGTCACGCCGCCGCAGCTGCTGCGCCCGGGCGGACTGCCGCTGGAAAGCCTTATTGACGCGCTGGGCGAGGTGACGGTTGACAAGGCCGTGACGCAGAAGATGGGGGAGGGCGAAAAGCCGCGCGCCCCCGGCATGAAATACCGCCACTACGCGCCAAAGGCCCCCGTCACAGTCGTTACCGGTGGGGCGAAGGCGAGCGCGCGCTATCTTCTGACCCACGCATCGGAGGATGCGGGCGTGATCTGCTTTGATGAGTTTGTGCCGCTCTTTGCAGGGCACATCGTCCACCCCCTCGGCGCGAGCGGCGACAAGCGCGCGCAGGCACAACATGTCTTCGACGCGCTGCGGACGTTCGATGAGACGAATGTCGGCGAAATATGGGCGCAGTGTCCGGACAGTAAAGGCCTTGGCCTTGCCATCGGCAACCGACTCAAAAAGGCTGCCGGCTTCCATGTGGAGGACGCGGACGACGGCAAGATCGTCATCGGCATCACCGGCGGCACGGGCGCGGGGAAGACGAGCCTTCTGCGCGCGCTCCAAAAACAGGACGCGTGCGTGCTCGATTGCGACAGGATCTACCATGAAATGCTTGGGAGCGATGAAAGTCTGCGCGCGGCGCTGCGAAAGGCATTCGGCGGCGCGATCTTCCGAGCGGACGGCAGCGTGGATGTGCACGCCATTGGCCTGATCGTCTTCCATGACAAGGAAAAGCTCTCTGAGCTGGACGCCATCGTCCGCGCACACGTTCCGCGCGAGTGCGCCCGCCGCATGGCGGCGAGCGATAAAAAGCTTATCGGGCTTGACGCCATCAAGCTCATCGAGTGCGGCCTTGGTGCGATCTGCGACGCGACCGTCGCCGTAACGGCGCCTGAAGAGGTGCGGGTCAAGCGCATCATAGCGCGCGACAGCATCACGGAGGACTATGCGAGGTCGCGCGTCGCCGCGCAGCAGAGTGCAGAGTACTTCCGCACGCGCTGTGACTACGAATTTGTGAACGATCTGCCCACCGCCGCTGCGGCGGAGAATGCGGCAGAAGTCTATATCCATACCATCATCAAAACTTTGAAGGAGGAAACTGAGAGATGAGTGAAAAGAACAAGCTTGCGGAAAAGCTGCTCTACGCTCCCAAGAACGGCTACGACCGTCTGAGCGCGGAGGAAGAAAAGGCGATGAACGCCTATTGTGAGGATTACAAGGAATTCCTCAACCACGGCAAGACCGAGCGCCTTTGCGTGGAGTACTGCATCGAGCTGGCGGAGAAGAAGGGCTTTAAGGCCTATGAAGCCGGCATGAGGCTTGCTGCGGGCGACAAAGTCTACTTCAACAACCGCGGCAAGGGCATCATGCTCGCCGTCATCGGCAGCGAGGACTTGAGCCACGGCGCGAACATCGGTGCGGCGCATACGGACGCCCCGCGTCTGGACCTAAAGCCCCGCCCGCTCTATGAAGAGGCTGAGATGGCGTACTTCAAGACCCATCATTACGGCGGAATCCGCAAGTATCAGTGGGTGACCATTCCCCTCGAGCTGCACGGTGTGGCCGTGCTGCGCGACGGCAAGAGCGTTGCCATTCACATCGGCGGCGAGGAAGGCGACCCGCAGTTCATCATCAACGATCTTCTCCCGCACCTTGGCCGCGAGCAGGGCAAAAAGCCCCTCAACGAGGCGATTCCGAGCGAGAGCCTGAACGTGCTGCTCGGCGGCCGTCCCATCGCAGATGAGGACTGCTCCGACCGCTTCAAGCTGGGCGTTATGCAGTACCTCAACGAGAAGTACGGCATGACGGAAGAGGACCTTATCTCCGCTGAGATCGAGGTCGTGCCCGCCGGCAAGGCGCGCGACATCGGCTTCGACCGCAGCTTCATTGCTTCCTACGGCCATGATGACCGCGTCTGCGCCTATGCAGAGCTTGCGGGCATTTTCGATGCCGTTTCCCCCAAGAAGACTGCCGTTTGCATCTTCGCCGACAAGGAAGAGATCGGCTCAGAGGGTGTTTCCGGTATGCTCTCTCAGGCGTTTGAGTGGTTCATGGGTGATATGTGCCGCACGCAGGGCGTGGCGCTCGCCGACTGCTTTGCCAACTCCTTCTGCCTGAGCGCGGACGTGACGGCGGCGTATGATCCGAACTTTGCCGAGGTCTACGATAAGCGCAACTCCGCCTTCGTCAATTACGGCGTGGCGCTGTGCAAGTATACCGGCTCCGGCGGTAAGGGCGGTGCGAGCGATGCAAGCGCCGAGGTCGTCGGCAAGGTGCGCAAGCTTATGAACGACAACGGCGTGTTCTGGCAGATGGCCGAGATGGGCAAGACCGACGCCGGCGGCGGCGGTACGGTAGCCAAGTTCATGGCGCAGCGCAACATCGATACGCTCGATGCGGGCGTTCCGGTGCTTTCGATGCACGCGCCGTATGAAACGGTCGCCAAGCTCGACTGCTACATGACCTACAAGTGCATGAAGACCATCTTCGAGCAGGCGTAAGCAGAAAACAGCACAGGGGACTCTCTCGTTTTGAGAGAGTCCCCTGTATTTTCTTCTGCAAAAGGAAAAGAAGATCAATAAAGTGCAAAATTCCTGCAATTCTGCTTGCATAAGCGCGAAGAGCGTGATAAGCTGTCATACACCTATTTGGAGAACGATCAGAAAGGGAAGAGAGTCATGCTCCAGTTATTTACCGATACGTCCGCCAACCTGCCGGTGGTGCTGACGAAGAAGTATCACATCACGGTCATTCCGTTTTCCTATACGGTGGACGGGAAGGAGACAGATTATCCCGATGATACGGATTTTGACGGCGCGGCGTTCTACGGCGCGATGCGCGAGGGCGCGGTCGTCAAAACGTCGATGGTCAGTCCTGCGCTGATGGAGGAATACTTTGAGCGGGCGCTCTCTCAGGGCGACGATGTGCTCTATGTCGGCATGTCCGGTGGCATCAGCGGCACGGCGCAGGCGGCGACCATCGCCGCGGGCGAACTGACAGAGCGCTATCCTGAGCGCAGGATCGTGACCATCGACACTTATGCTGCTTCGCTCGGCGAAGGCTTGCAGGTGCTGGAGGCAGCGGAGATGATCGAGGAAGGGAAGAGCCTCGAAGAGATCAAGGAACAGCTGCTTGTGCGCAGACCGCACATGTGCCAGTTTTTCACCGTGGACGACCTTGCCTACCTCAAGCGCGGCGGGCGCATTTCCGGCGCGACGGCGCTCATCGGCACGGTGCTGAGCATCAAGCCGATCCTGCGCGGCGACGAGACGGGACACATCGTCTCCTGCGGCAAGGTGCGTGGTCTGAAGCGCGCCTACGCGGAGCTTGCAAATTATTTTGATACCCGCGCGCTCGATAAGAGCGAGAGCATCGGCATCGCCCACGCGGATAACGCCGAGGGTGCGGAGGCGCTCCTTGCGCTGCTGCGCGAAAAGGGCTTCACCGGCGAATGCCTGACCGTCTGCTATGAGCCGGTCACCGGCGCGCATGTCGGCCCGGGCACGGTCGCACTGTTCTTTTACGGGAAGGAAAAGTAAACAGAAAACGCCCGAGAAAAACGCCCTCGGGCGCTTTTTTGCTGGATTCGGACAATGCTTTCTGGTAAAATAAGCAGTATAAAAATATAGAAAAATGAGAGATATGGAGGCCATAAGATGAAAAAATACAGCTTATCGGTTATTTGCGTAGTGCTTTTTGCCCTGCTGGCTGGATGCGGCAACAAGGAAACGTCAAACATAACGGTCGATTATGGCGATTCGGCTGTCTACACAGAACAGGATATGGATGATGCGATAAAGGTGATCGAAGAGATGATCGGTTCGTGGGAAGGCTGCGAATTACATAGCATTTCATATTCGTCAGATGACGTCTGCACGGATGAAAAGAACCTTTCGTGGATGAATGATTTGGAAAAGGCAAATGACAACGATCTGGCTTTTACACAATGCATCATGTTCGACAGCAGCTTTCGCTCTCCGAAAGAGGGCGGCGGAGCTTGGGAGCCAGACACGGAATACACATGGTCCTGGTGGTTGGCTCGCAGCGATGGCGGGGAATGGAAACTGATGACTTGGGGATATTAAAGTGCTTCCCAGTTTGAGGCTCGTATTTCCGACGGCACAAAGGGTATGCTTTGCCCTGTTTCTGCAAATCCTAACGAAAATGACTTTCGGGAGGACATGCCATGAAAAACGAAACAAAACCCTCACGCGAGAGGGAAAAGAACGATCAGGAGCCGCTGCTGCCGCCCATTCAGCCCGTCATCGACTACGGCTCGGTCGTCATCAAGAATAGCCGCGCCGCCATTCACTGCCTGACCATCGCCGGGCAGATCGAGGGACACATGCTGCTGCCGAATACGCAGAAGGCGACCAAGTACGAGCACGTGCTGCCGCTCCTTGCGTATCTCGAGGAAAGCGAGGACATCGACGGTGTTTTATTCCTGCTCAACACCGTCGGCGGCGACGTGGAGGCGGGGCTTGCCATCGCCGAGCTCATTTCGGGAATGAAAAAGCCTACCGTCTCGCTCGTTCTCGGCGGCGGGCACTCCATCGGCGTGCCGCTCGCGGTCGCGCCGATGGTGACGATGATCGCGCCGTCGGCCTCGATGACCATTCACCCCGTGCGCACAAGCGGCACGATCATCGCCGCACCCCAGACCTACCAGTATTTTGAACGCTTGCAGGAGCGTATCGTGCGCTTTGTGACCAAGCATTCGAACATCACGCGCGAGCGCTTTCTCGCGCTGATGATGGATACGCAGGACTTAGCCTCCGATGTTGGCAGCGTGCTCTACGGGGAGGAGGCGGTCGCCTGCGGACTTGTCGGGCGGCTCGGCGGCCTGTCCGACGCGCTGGAAGCATTGTACGAATTGATCGAGGAGAAAAAGAAGAAAAATGAGTGAAAAAAGACGTCTTCGGGCGTCTTTTTACGCTTTGTTCATCGAATGGCCTTGAAAAGACGGCAAAAAAATGGTATATAGTATTAGTTAAACTGTGTCATTATACCCTGATTGCAAATGACGCGCTTTTTCCAAGGAGGAATTTGCCCGTGTACTTAAAGGCATTGGAGATCCAGGGCTTCAAGAGCTTTCCGGACAAGACGGTGCTCAACTTCGGTGAGGACATCACCGCCATCGTCGGCCCGAACGGAAGCGGTAAATCGAATATTTCGGACGCCATTCGCTGGGTCATGGGCGAGCAGTCGAGCAAATCGCTGCGCGGCGTGAAGATGGAGGACGTCATCTTCGGCGGCACGGAAACGCGCAACCAGATGGGCTTTGCGCAGGTGACGCTTGTGCTCGACAACACCGAGCACATTTTCCCCAGCATGGAGGAAAACGAGGTCGCCGTCACGCGCCGGTACTACCGCAGCGGCGAATCGGAATACTATATCAACAAGCAGTCCGTGCGGCTGCGCGACGTGAATGAGCTTTTCATGGACACCGGCATGGGCCGCGAGGGCTATTCCATCATCGGTCAGGGCCGCATCGACGAGATCTTGTCGCAAAAGAGCGGCGACCGCCGCGAGATCTTTGAGGAGGCGGCGGGCATTTCCCGCTTCCGCTACCGCAAGGAGGAGACCGAGCGCAAGCTTGAGCGCACAGAGGAGAACTTAGTGCGCATCAACGACAAGATCGCCGAGCTTGAATTGCAGGTCGACCCTCTGCGCGCGCAGGCGGAGACGGCGAAGCAATATCTCATCTACCGCGACGAACTGCGCCTTTTGGAGATCTCCGTGTGGCTTGAGAATCTCGAAACGCTCCGCACGAGCGCCATCAAGCTCGACACCGACCTTGCCCTTGCACGCGAGGAGCTCAATAAGGCAAATGCCGACCTCGAGGCGCTGTACGCCGCGAGCGAGCAGTTTTCCGCGCGTATCCACGAAAACGACATCGCGCAGGAGGAGGAGCGCACAGCGCTTTCCTCGCTCGATGCGCAGGTAAAGGAACAGGAATCCTGCGTGGCGGTGCTGCAAACGGGCATCGCGCACAACGAGGAAAATATCGCGCGCGTGGAGGAGGAACTGAGAAGCCAGTCCGACCGCGTCGGTTCGATGGACGAGCAGATCGCGCAGCAGCGCGCGCGCATCGAAGAGCTGGAACACGATAAAAACGAAGTCGAAACGGCGCTCGCTGTGCTGCTCAAGCAGGCGGAGGAACTGTCGAAAAACGCGGGCGAGGCTGCGAGCGAAGCGGAGGCCCTGCGCGCTCGTGAGGCGCTTGCCCTGTCCGCCGCGGCGGACAGCCGCGCGGAAGTTGCTGCCCTGCGCTCGACGCTTTCTGAAATGGACGAGCGCGAGAGCGCCATCGCCGCCGAGCAGGAGAGCGGGGAAGCCCAGCTTTCTGAAACGCGCAAAAGTGCCGCGGAGAACCGCCGCACGCTCGAAAGTGCGCAGGAGGAAGCCGACGCTATCCGCAATATCATCGCCGGACACACGATGAAGATGCAGGGCAGAATCGAGCGCGAGAAGGAGACGGGCGAGCAGCACGTTTCCCTCACGATGGAGATGAACAACTTAGACTCCCGCATCCGCTTACTCAGCGAGATGGAAAAGGAGTACGAGGGCTTCAATAAGGCGGTGCGCACGGTCATGCAGGCGCGCGAGCGCAATGCCCTGCGCGGCGTGCATGGCCCAGTAGCGGGTCTGATGAAGGTCAACAAGAAGTACGCCGTTGCGATCGAGATTGCGCTCGGTGCGGGACTGCAAAACATCGTCGTCGAGCGCGAGGAGGACGCCAAGAGCGCTATCCAGCTCTTAAAGCAGCGCGACGGCGGGCGCGCGACCTTCCTGCCGCTTTCGACGATCCGCGGCGAGGCGCTGCGCGACGAGCGCGTGAAGGGCGAATACGGTTATGTCGGCCTTGCGAGCGAGCTTGTGGAATACGAGCGCGCATACGATGGCATCTTCAAAAACCTGCTCGGCCGCACGGTCGTGGTCGAGGATCTCGACTGCGGCATCACGATCTCGCGCCGGTTTTCGAACGCGTTCCGCATCGTGACGCTCGACGGTCAGGTTCTGAATCGCGGCGGCTCGATGACGGGCGGCTCGATCTCCCGCAGCGCAGGCATTCTGAGCCGCGCAGGCGAGCTGCGCGAGTTGACGGCGCGGCGCGGCAGCCTTGCGGAAAAGCTGACGCTCGCTGCCAAGGCCGCCGAGGACGCCAAGCGCGAGCTTTCGAAGGCGAGATACGAGCTGGAGGTCGCGCAGGGGCAGCAGCGCGCGGCGGAGGACGCCGTGCTCAAGCTGCAAGGCGACAAAAATCACTATGATCTGCTGCTTTCCTCGCTGCGCGAGCGGCTGGAAGCACTGGATACCGAGCGCGATACCATCACCCGCCGCCGCGGCGAGGTGAAGCGCGCCATGGAAGAAAAGGAAGCGCTTGCATCGCAGCAGGAGAGCGAGGCCGCCGCGCTGCGCGCGCAGGCGGAGGAGAGTCTTTCTGGGCAGACGGAGCTGCTGCGCTCCACCTCGCGCCTGGGCGATGAGATCGCCGGACGCAAGAGCGCGCTTGCGGGCTTTGCCGCCGAGCGCGAGACAACGGAAAAGTCGCTTGCGAGTCTCGAGGGTCTGCGCGCCCAGATGCAGGGCGACGAGGAGAGCAGGAAGGCGCTCATCGAGCAGTACAAAACGGCAAGCGAGCAGGCGCGGCGCGAGATCGGCGTGCATGAAGAAGAGATCGCCGCGCTGAGCGGTAAAATGACGGAAAAGCGCGCGGCGCTCGAAGAGCTTTCCCGCGTGAAGCTTTCGCTGGAGGCCGAGCGCAGCCAGAGCGACCGCCGCGGGCGCGAACTCAACGAAAATGTGCTCAACGTGGAGCGCAGCGTCAGCAAGCTTGAGCAAAAGCGCGCGACGAGCGCCATGGAGGAACAGCAGATCCTTGACAGGCTCTGGGAAAATTATGAGCTGTCGCACTCCGCCGCGCAGGAGCAGCGCATTGAGCTCGAGAGCGTCCAGAAGGCGAGCCGCCGCATTGGAGAGCTCAAGCGGGCCATCAGCGGCCTTGGCAGCGTGAATGTCGGCGCGATCGAGGAATTCGAGCGTGTGAACACGCGCTACACCTATCTCACCGAGCAGCGCGACGACGTGGAAAAGGCGAAGAGTGAGCTCGTCGGCGTGATCGACAGCATCACGGGCGAGATGACCGTCATCTTCAAAGAGCAGTTCGCCCTCATCCGCGAGAGCTTTCAGGAGACATTTCTGGAGCTCTTCGGCGGCGGCAAGGCGACGCTTGAGCTGGAGGACGAGAACGATGTGCTCTCCTGCGGCATCGAGATCAAGGTGCAGCCGCCAGGTAAGGCGCTCAAGACCATCACGCTGCTCTCGGGCGGCGAGAAGGCCTTTGTTGCCATCGCCCTGTATTTTGCCATTCTGAAGGTCCATCCCACGCCGTTTTGCGTCATGGACGAGATCGAGGCGGCGCTTGACGAGCCGAACGTGGTGCGCGTTGCAAACTACATGCGCCGCATCACGCAAAAGACGCAGTTCATCGTCATCACGCACCGCCGCGGCACGATGGAGGCAGCGGATGTTCTCTACGGCGTCACCATGCAGGAGCGCGGCGTGAGCAAGATCCTGACGATCAACATGAACGATATGGCGAAGGAACTCAACATTAAGGAATAAGCGCGAGAGAGGAATCAAAGAGTATGGGTATTTTTGCGAAGATCAAAAAAGCATGGTTCGACACCATCGTGTGGGAGACCATCGACGACGACTTCTACGACGAGCTGGAAGAGAGTCTCATTCTGGCTGACCTTGGCGCGACGGTCGCGCATGACGCGGTGAAGAAACTGCGCGATGTGGTGTATCAGAAGAGCATCCAGCGCGGCGACGATGTGAAGCAGGCGCTGCGCGAGATTTTGATTGAAAAGCTGAACGTAGGCGATACAGCGCTTGACCTCACGACGCAGCCATCCGTCGTGCTGGTCATCGGCGTGAACGGCGTGGGCAAGACCACGTCCATCGGCAAGCTCGCCCACAGTCTCAAGGGCGAGGGCAAGCGCGTGCTGCTGTGCGCGGCGGATACGTTCCGTGCAGCGGCGGCGGATCAGCTCGAGATCTGGGCGAACCGCGCAGAGTGTGAGATCGTCCGTTCGGTCGAGGGGGCGGATCCCGGCGCGGTGCTGTTCGATTCGCTCGCGGCGGCAAAGGCGAGAAATGTCGACGTCGTCCTCTGCGACACGGCGGGCAGACTGCACAACAAGGTGAATTTGATGAACGAGCTCGGCAAGCTTCGCAAGATCATCGACCGCGAAACGCCTGACGCCGCGAAGGAAACGCTTCTCGTGCTCGACGCGACAACGGGGCAGAACGGCCTTCAGCAGGCGAAGGTCTTCCGCGAGACGGCGGGGCTCACCGGCATCATCTTAACGAAGCTCGACGGCACGGCTAAGGGCGGCATCTGCGTCACTATCGCGCAGGAGCTGGGTGTGCCCGTGAAGTTCGTCGGCCTCGGCGAGGGCATCGACGATCTCCAGCCATTCAATGCGGAGGAATACGTCAAGGCGCTCATCTGAGGGGGAAAATCATAAACCTGCGAGACAATAAGGAGACGAATATGGAAATTACTTCTGTTTGCCCCTATTGCGGAAAGGAAATGCGAGATGGAGCCATCCCTGTCTTGCGTGATATTTACTGGTGTCCAAGAGG